>Ga0081455_10004029_pt1 | contig 16660 bp, 17 predicted proteins | sample TabmetS3T2R1_FD_70207 | JGI IMG/M metagenome (GOLD analysis project Ga0081455, IMG submission 70207) | Tabebuia heterophylla rhizosphere microbial communities from the University of Puerto Rico - S3T2R1 | ecosystem: Host-associated > Plants > Roots > Rhizosphere ... | reverse complement strand
TCGTCCACGAGCGGTACGGGCGGCCGAGCGTCCTGGAGCTCCGCGAGGTCGATAAACCGGTGCCTGAAGAAGACCAGGTGTTGCTCCGCGTGCATGCGTCTTCGGTCAATCCGCTCGAGTGGTACGGCGTGACCGGCCCCTACTTCACACGATTCGACAACGGGTTGCGCAGGCCACAGGACGCGGGCGTGGGGTCCGATGTCTCCGGGCGGGTCGAAGCCGTCGGTAGAGACGTCGAGGGCCTTAGCCCGGGCGACGAGGTCTTCGGCACCGTGGTCGGCGGCGCTTGGGCCGAGTACGCGGCCGCACGCGCTGACAGGCTCGCGCCGAAGCCCGCCAACCTGTCGTTCGAGGAAGCGGCAGCGGTGCCGGTCGCTGGAGTCACCGCCCTGCAGGCTCTGCGGGACAAGGGGCAGGTCCAGCCCGGCCAGACGGTGTTGATCAACGGCGCGTCCGGCGGAGTCGGAACTTTCGCGGTGCAGCTCGCCAAATCGTTCGGAGCCCAGGTAACCGGAGTGTGCAGCACGAGGAACGTCGATCTCGTCCGCTCGCTCGGCGCGGACCGTGTCGTGGACTACACGCAGGAAGATTTCACGCGGCTCGGGGAGCGTCACGAAGTGATGCTCGACATCGCCGGCAGCCGCTCGTTTCTGGACTTCAGGCGCGTGCTGACTCCGGAGGCGACCGTCGTGATGGTCGGAGGACACATGACGTATCGCGGACACGGTCCTCTGCCCCACTTCGTCGGAACGTTCTTGAAGTCAAGGGGTCGCAGCCAGAAGGTGGCGCTCTTCGTCGCGAAGGTCACCAGGGACGACCTCGCCTTCCTGGGTGAGCTGCTCGAGGCGGGAACGGTGAAATCGGTCATCGACCGGAAGTACCGACTGAGCCAGGCCGCCGAGGCTCTCACGTATCTCGGAGAAGGTCACGCCAGGGCGAAAGTCGTCATAACCACGTGACGCTCGAGGCGGGCGCGCAAAGCCCAGAGCTCTCGCTGAGGAGAGCTTGGAGACGCTCGCGCGCGCGTTGGAGCCGCTTCCGTGCCGCCGCCGGGCGAATCCCGAGGACCCTGGCCGCCTCCGCCGGCGAGAGCTCCTCCCACGCCACCAGCGTGATCATCTCCCGCTCGACCTCGGGGCAGTCATCTCGATCGCCGCGGAGCGCCGGCTAGAACACCGGGGCGAACCTGTGCGGCGCCCGCGCCGGACTCGGCGCACAACCGCGCGCCCCCCTATCGTCGAAGATCGGCGCATGCCCGCTCCCGCCCTTCCACCGACGCCACGCCCCCGGATGCACGTGCTCATGGCGGTGCACAGCGCCGAGCGTGGGGGCGCACAAATGGTTGCGCTCGGCCAGGCTCGTGCGCTGCGAGCCGAGCACGACCTCGTGATTGCGGTCGGTCGCGGTCCGCTGCACGGGGACTTCGCCGAGGTCGCCGCCGTCGTCGTTCGCCAGCCGGCCTACCTGCCGATCTGGGGCGCGTCGCGCGTCCGGTGGGCACTGCAGATCGCCCGTGTGTTCCCGGACGCTATGCGGTTCGCCCAGCTCGTCCGCCGGCACCGGATCGATGTGGTGGTCGTCAACAGCTCGGTGCTGGTGTCGCCCGTCGTCGGTGCCCGGCTGGCACGGGTCCCCGTCATCGTGCACGCCCAGGAGGCGCCGAAGTCCGCGGCCGCAATGCGGTTGTTCCGCGTGCACGGTCTCCTGGCGACTACGGTCGTTGCGATTTCGCCGTGGATCGCGCGTGCGTTCGACGGCGCACGAGCGAGCGTGCTACTCAATCCGGTCGGCATCGAGATCCCGCGCGATCCCGGGCCGCGCGAGGTGTTCACTGACGACCTGCTCCGGCTCGTGATGGTCGGCACGGTGGACCGTCACAAGCGCCCGGACGTCGCGATCGCGGCCGTCGCGGCACTGGGCGGCCTGGGTCTCGAGGCCGAGCTCACGCTCTACGGGGTCGAGGCCGATCCTGCCTACGCAGCCGAGTTGCGCGACCAGGCGCGCGAGCTCGACGTAGCGCGGCAGGTCGTATTCGCCGGACCGACGTCGGATGTCGGCGCCCGCCTGCTGACCGCGGACGCGCTGCTGCTCCCAGCGGGCGAGGTGACGCCGCTCGTCCTCATGGAGGCGATGGCGCTCAGAACACCCGTGGTCGCGGCGCGCATGGGAAGCATCCCCGACGTCGTCACCGACGAGGAGAGCGGGCTCCTCGTCGCCCCGGAGGACCCGGCCGCGCTCGCTGCGGCGGTTGCCCGCCTCCACAACGAGGCGGGCCTTGCGCAGAGACTCGCCGAGCAGGGGCGACGTCGCGTGGAGGAGCACTTCGACGAGACAAAGGCCCACCGGCGGCTCGGCGCCGAGATCCGCCGGCTAACCACCGGGGGCGCCGAATGAGCCGTGCGGTCGTGCGACGCCGGCTGGGCGCGTCGTGGCGGCGGTTGCAGGCGACCGTCATCCGCTGGCGCCTGCGGGCATCGCCGGCTCGTGTCGCGGGGGCGCTGGTCTACCATCAGACGTTCCGCGCGCAGGTGCGGGGAGAGCAGGTTGTCCCTGGGATCGCCGCAGCGGTGCTCGAGCTGCATCTGCGTCACCTGCGACGCTCATACGAGCTGGTGCCCGCGTCGCAGCTCCACGGCGCCATGCTCGCGCGCCGGCGGGGCAGGCAGATCCCGATCGCGATCACGTTCGACGACGACCTGGCAAGCCATCTCGAGGTCGCGGCGCCGCTCCTCCAGCGGCTCGGCTGCCCGGCCACGTTCTTCCTGACCGGCGCTGGACTCGACGAACCTCACAGCTTCTGGTGGCAGCGCCTGCAGGCGGCAGCCGACCGCGGCCTCGACCCACGACCCGCGCTTCGCACGGCCGGCCTGTTCGCCGGCGCCGAGCAGTCGCTCGTTGGCCTCGCGAGGGACGTCGAGCGGTCGCCGGAGACCGTCCGCGCCGCCGTGGCGGAGGAGCTCTCGCGGCTCATCGGCGGCGATCCGCCCGAGTACGGCCTGACGCGGTCGCAGATCCGGTCGTTGGCGCATGCAGGTTTCGAAATCGGATTCCACACCCGCGATCACCGTCCGCTGCCCGAGCTCGCGGACGACGAGCTTGCACGCGCCCTGCACGACGGAAGGGCCGCGCTCGAGGAGGCCACGCGGCAGCGCTTGCGCGTGCTCGCCTACCCCCACGGAAGCGCAGACGAGCGCGTCGCTGCGGCGGCCAGCAGCGCCGGCTACACCGACGGCTTCGGCGGGCCCGACCGGTCGATCACGCCGCGAGCCGCTCGGCTGTTGCTCGGCCGCATCGAGCTGTTGCTCGAGGATCCCAGCGCGTTCGAGCTGGCCTTGGCCTCCGAGCTATGGGCGAGCCGCTAGCCGGTCCGGATCCCGGGGGCTAGAGGAGCTGCTCCTCGATCAAGTCGAGGACACGGCCGTCGACGTCCTGGTCAAACTTGCGCGCGAACAGGCTTTCCGTGTCGCGCAGCCGGTCGAAGTCGTCGACGCGGAGTACTTCCGGCCCGGAGCCGGTTGCGGTCCAGCGCATGTAGCGCAGGTCGTCGTTGACGATCCGGTTCCTCAACTCGGAATTGACGAGAATGGTCTGGAAGAACAGTTCGTCGGGGATGAACACGCGACGGAAGAACGAGACGAACTCCGGGTGGTCGCCGACGTAACCGTGCACGAACGAGACCGCGTCTCCTGAGAGGCACCAGTAGCTCGATCCACCGTACGGCTGCAGCCCCGACAGGAAGCGGCGCCGTGGCAGGACCCCGCCGATCATCCTCAGTGCCGAGCCAAGCTTTCCCTGCCCGTCAGTGCTCGGCACCTGCAGCCTTCGTCCCCGGACCCAGAAGTACCAGCGATCGATGCGTTCCAAGCCGCCGTCGGGCGGCCACTCCTGGTTGTCCGGGACCGGGAAGTACGACAGGAACGAGAAGCCGCGATCGCGCGCGAGACGAGCCTTGATTTCGTCGTTGCTCTTGAGTGGGAAATCCTGTCCGGTCAGGAGCACCGCCTGATCGCAGGGGATGCCGTTCTCCAGGATCGCGGCAATCCCACTCAGCGACGCGGCCACGTGACCGAAGCCGCCCCAGTCGCAGACGTGCCGATCGAGGAGGTGGACTTCCGGCAGCGACCGGACGCCCTCGCAAATTGCGCCGAAGACCGCCGGCGGTGCCTTCTTGTCGACGTGGACGAGGAGGGTCGCGTTCTCGGTCCGCAACTGGTTGACCAGGCGCATGAGTTGCTCGGGCAACCGGTAGGCCGAGATGATGTAGACGAGGTTCACTCGGCTATGGGCGGATCGCCAGCCAGTCCGGCGCGGGACCGTCCGACTCCCCGGCCTCGGGCGCGCTTCGGAGGCCGAGCGCGCGCAGCGTTGTCCCCACCGCACGCCGGGCGTCGGGCCGACTGCGGTGGCGCACGGCTGTGACGGCATAGGTGAGGGCTGCGCGCCCAGGTCGGCCCGAGTGCACCTGCCCCTCGGCGATCCATCCGCGGAAGACGACGGGGTCGAACCGGCCCGGCAGGCTGCTCTGAGCGTGCTTGGCATGCAGTAAACGACCCTCCCGCGCCGCGCTGTCGATCACGGTCTGGTGCATGTTCGTCTCGTGCACGACATACGCCACCAGCGGCTCGGGGCAAGCGGCCGCGCGCCCCGCCTCGGTCAGGCGGATCCACAGATCCCAGTCCGCGATGTGGTGGAGCGACTCGTCGAAGCCGCCGAGGCGCCGCAGGAGCTCGGTGCGCGCGAGTACGTTGGACGAGCCCGCGAAGACGAGGTTGCGACTCCGGATGCCCTGTCGCAGCTCCGCCGGCGTGAACGCCGGCGACCTCCACAGCACCCGACGGTCGGAGGCCGCAACCGCCACGCCGGCGGTATAGACGAAGTCGGCGCCCTCCGCCCGGGCGAGATCGAGCTGCACGCGAAGCTTGTCCGGGCTCCAACGATCGTCGTCGTCGAGGAAGGCGATCCAGGGATGCGCGGCTCGCTCGATCCCGCGGTTACGCGCGTGCGCCACGCCGCGGTTGGCCGCGTTGCGCAGCACGGCGACGCGCGCGTCGCCGATCGCCTCGAGCACACCCGCCGTGCCGTCGCTCGAGCCGTCGTCGACGACGACGACCTCGAGCTCGACCTCCCGCTGCTCGAGCGTCATGCGCACCGTTTCGAGCACGATCTGCGCTCGGTCGCGTGTCGGGATCACGACGGAGACGCCCTCAGCCACCGGCCGGCCGCCTGGCGGTCAGCAAGATGTTCGGTGCGAGCACGCGGCGGGGATGCCGGCGACGCCGCTCGACGGCGTCGAGCGCTGCCCCCACGCCGTTGAGGCCGACGTACGCCGGCGCGAATGCGACCCGCACCGCGGTGCGCGGGAGCCGACGGCCGAGCTCCTCCTCGCAGGCGCGCAGGAGCGTGCCGGTGAGCAGCGCCCATGCGACCGAGCGACCACCGTTCTCGACGACGAAGACGTCGTCCCAGCCGTCGAAGAGCTGACGCAGCGAGCCCGACGTGTAGCGGTGCTCGACGATCTCGCGGTCGTACTCCCAGACCAGTGGGACGGATACGACGACCCGGCCGCCGGGCCTGACGACTCGCCGGAGCTCCCGAACGCCGTGCTCTGGGTCGGCGACGTAGTGGAACGCCTCGATGCATGCGACGCCGTCGTAGCTGTCGTCCTCGCACGGGAGGAACTCCGTCGTGACGATGTCGGCCACGCCGTAGCGGTCGTCGATGTCGAGCCCGACGACGCGCACACCGGGCGCGACGAGGTCGTCGTACGGGCGGCTGCCACAGAACACGTCGAGGACGACGCCGCCCGGCTCGGCGAGCTGCGCCATCGCGGGCCGCAGGTCGTCGAGCAGCCGGCGCAGATGCAGATAGTCGAACTGCCACAGCCGCGGATGCCGGCGCGTGCGGCCGGCGGCGCCGGCGCGGTCACTCGCGGCGGTCATCGGGACGTCACGTCTCGACCCCAGTGACGGACCAGGTCAGCTGCGGCCGCACCGCCGGACGCAATCCGTCCTCGGATTCCCCCGGAGCCGGAGCGACGCGGAAACGCAGCGGCTCCTCGACCACGAAGTAGTCGTGGCCCGAGTACACGTAGACGCCTACGAGGTAGGCGTCGGCCCGCAGCACGCCCGGGAGCGTGACAGCCAGCTCCGCCTCGCCCGGCGCGCTGCCGAGCGGCGACGCCGGGACGGCTACGCGGAGCGTGTCCTCGAGCACGCGCAGTCCCATGGAGTCCGCGATGTAGAAGCCGACGTCGAGACCTGGGATGCGCTCGCGCACTTCCACGCGCAGCCGGATCACAACCGTGTCGAGCCGCGTCGGCTCGGTCAGCGGCGCGCCGTCCTCGGCCGTGATCCACACGCTCTTCAAAGCCACGGGCACGTGCGGATCCGTCTCAATCTCGGCGCGGCCTGCGTCGATGCGGCCGACGGCGTCGAAGTACTTCCGCAGCGAGTCGGGCGTGGGCCCGTCGAAGACGATGCGGCCTTGATCGAGCCATAGGGTCCGTTTGCAGAGACGACCGATCGCGCCCAGGTCGTGCGAGACGAACACGACGGTCCGGCCGGAGCGCTGCAGGTCCTCCATCGTCCCGAGGCAACGGGCCTGGAACTCCGCGTCGCCGACGGCGAGCGCCTCGTCGATGACGAGCACGTCGGGCTCGAGGTGCGCCGCAACGGCGAACGCCAGCCGGAGCCGCATCCCCGCGGAGTAGCGCTTCAGCGGCGTGTCGAGGAACTGCTCGACCCCGGCGAAGGCCGCGATCTCGGCGAACCGCGCGCGCACGTCGCGGCGCGACATCCCGAGGATCGCCCCGCTGAGGAACACGTTCTCGCGCCCCGTGAGCTCGTCGTGGAAGCCTGTGCCGACGTCGAGCAGCGCGCTGAGTCGGCCGCGGACACGGGCAATGCCGGCCGTAGGCGCCGTGATCCGGGCGAGGATCCGCAGGAGCGTGGTCTTGCCCGCGCCGTTGCGCCCGATGATGCCGACCAGCTCGCCGGTGCCGACCGTGAACGACACGTCCTGCAGGGCCCAGAAGTCCGTGTCTTTGTCGCCGCCGCCCCCGCGCATCCAGCCCGCGACGACCTCGGTGAGCAGCTTCGCGCCCCTCCCACCGACCGTGTAGCGCTTGCCGAGCCCGGCGACCTCGATGGAGTTGCGCACTAGATCACGTCCGCGAACTTGACCTCGACCGAGCGGAAGTAGTACAGCCCACCCACCACGATCACGACGGCGCTCACGAGCGAGGCGATGTCGGCAGCCGGCGGCGCAGGGGCGCCCACGAGCGACCAGCGGAAGCCGTCGACCAGCCCGACGAGCGGGTTGAGCGCGTAGACCGTCCGCCACTCGTCGCTTACGAGCGAGGACGGGAACACCATCGGGCTGAGAAAGAACCACGTCTGGAGGAGGAACGGCAGGACATGCCGCACATCGCGGTACTTGACGTTGATCGCAGCGAGCCACGTGCCGACACCGAACGCCACGATCGCGGCAGCGGCCATCCACATTGGGACGAGCAGGACCTGCGGCTCCGGCCGGACGTCGTAGACCACCAGCAGAACCGCGGTGAGCGCGAGGGAGATGGCGAGGTCGAGCAGTCCCGGCACGACCGCCGCCGCGGGCGACAGGATGCGCGGGAAGTACACCCGGGTCACGAGGTGCGGGTTTTGGGGCAGCTCGGCAGCGGCTGCGGAGACGGAGGTCGAGACGTAGGTCCACAGACACATTGCGGGATAGACGAACACCGCGTACGGGAGGCCGTCCGACGGCAGCTTCGCAAGGCGCCCGAACACGAGCGTGAAGATCACGAGCCCGGCGAGCGGCTGCAGCAGCGCCCATCCCACGCCCAGCAGGGTCTGGCGATAGCGCACCTTCAGTGTGCGTTCCGCGAGCGTGACGCCGAGGTCGCGGCGCCGCCACGCCTCGCCGAGGTCGAGCCGCGGAAGCCCGCGCCGCGGGGGCCGGTTCTCAGTCCACTCGTCCTCGCCGCCGACTCGCGTTGCGTCGATCGTCGTCACGCGCTTTGCCCTCTCATCCCGAGGGGCGTGGATCTTTTGGAGCGCAGCCGCGCCGACACGCGGTCCACGCTGGGGCCGACGAGCAGCCAGTAGCCAATCTCCTTGCGGAATCCGAGCAGCGGACGCCCTTCGGTGAGGTGGGGCGCGATCGCACGCAGATCCCGCGCCTGCAGGCCGCTCACGAGCACGCTGGAACCGGCGGGAGCGGTCCGGATCGATTCCAGAACGTGGTCTAGCCCTCCAGACGTCACATCGAGTTCGTGTCCGAGACGATTGAGCACGAGCGGATCTGCTCGGTGATCAACAAACGTTCCGTCGCGGTCGAGGTTGACGATGAGCAGCGGACTCGCGCCGGCCGCGAGCAGCTCGTCGATGTCCCAGCGGATGTCGCCGAGGACACAGCGGGCGCCCTTCACCGCGTAGCGGCCAATGTGCGCGGCTACGGACTCGCGCAGCCAGCGCCATCGCCAGCCGTGCCGCCCGATCAAGCCGCCCCGGCGGGGGTCGCGCGTCCAGCGGGTGACGATCCGGGTGGGAGTCCGCACCGGCAATGCGCCTGGATACGTGCGCGCGAGCGCGACGTGCGCGGCGTCGAGACGCTCGGTGTTGATAGCCAGGCTGTTATGGGTGAGCGGGACGTCGACGGCGCACACGCGCAGCCCGTCCTGGCGCAGGCGAAGGCCGTACTCGACGGCATACGCGTGCCAAGCGAACCCCGGCGCTTCCGACAGCGGTTCGCGGTCGAGAATGCGGCGCGAAACGATGAAGAGCACCTCGTCGATGGCATCGACGTCCGCAGGGCGGTCGGTACGCCGACCGATCAGCACGACGCGATCCCGGACGCGGCCGACGAGCTGTCCTCCGGGCTCCATGCCGATCGCGCCCAGTAGCCCGATGCTTTGGTCGGCCTGCAGGAACGCCGCCGCGCGCTCGAGCGCGCTCAGCGAGTGCAACACGACGTCCTGGTGCACGAACACGAGGTAATCGTGCCGCGCCTGCGCGGCGCCGACGTTGAACCCGGCGCCTGCGGAAGCGAACGTGCCGTCCCGGTTGTCGACCAGGACGTAGTCGAGATCGTCCACTTCGGCGCGATGGCGCTCGATCGAACGGTCGAGGCACTGCTCGCGCACCGGCGCATCGTTGAAGACGCAGATGATCGATATGGGACAGCGCTCCGTCGGCACCCCGAGGAGAAAGTATGAACGTGGATCAACTGCGATCTGTCATCGAAGGAAACAAAAACCCCGCGTGAGCGGGGCTTCTTAGAAAGCCGACGCCCGGACTCGAACCGGGCCGGCTAGCTTCGCGGCGCTGTGCGGCGCAGCCGCGATCGTCTGGTTGCCAGCGTGCTGATCGCAGCCGCGACGACGATGCCCCGCTCGAACGGGTTCAACCAGGGGCGATGCCTAAGTTTCCCAGCGACTGACCGGGTCGTCCAGCGGCATCGCGGCTAGCTCGGCAGCGTCGACTGGCTCGAGATCGTCCAAGCTGAGCCCGTCACTCTCGACGATCTCTGCCATCCGGATCGGGCGCCGGCGGCCGCCGACGATGGCGAACAACTGCTCGTCCGGCGCTCGCACCAGGCGCACGCCGCCTTGGGACGCCTGCTCTTGGATCCCGTCTTCCCGTCGCAGGAACCCGAACGTGTCGCGGCCCCGGGTGACTCCGTGCATCGGGTCCCCGGGCTGCGGCCAGCCCGTGACCATGCGATCCACGCTGAAGCGCGCCAGGGTCGCCAGCGCCCGGAGCTGATCCTCGCTCATGAAGTAGATGTGCCCGAGCCGGCCGAGACTGTCGAACGTGTAGCGCCACGTGTCGTGCACGTACTGGTCCTCGAAGTGGTGGCTCCCGCCGGACGAGGCGAGGTTGATCGCATGCAGCATGAAAATGCCCTGCGGACGCAGGATGCGCCGGGCGTCACGGAGGTAGCTGAAGATGTTCTGCGGCTGCAGGTGCAGCAACACGTCGTAGCTGAAGATCATGTCCACGCTGCGATCGGCCACGCCGGCGAAGTCGCGGCCATTGAGCTGGTGGTACTCGACGTCGTCGCCGTCGCCGACGTGCTCGCGAGCGCGGGCGAGCATGTCGGACGAGATGTCAGCGCAAACCAGCCGCCTCGTCCGCGGGCGCAGGAGCGCGCTGAACTTGCCGCCGCCACACCCCAGCTCGAGCACGTCGACGTCCGCTCCTAGATACGGCGCGGTCAGATCGGCCACGATCCGCTCCGCGAAGGCCGGTCCGCCCCACTCGTCGCCGAGCGTCTCCGTGCCGAGGCTGATGTCGGGGCGCCGATCCCATTCCTGTGCGTAGTGTGACCACGTCCGCCGCAGTGCCTCGACGGAATCCGTCTCGCCGCCGAGCCGGTTGAGCAGTGCTCTTGCCCTCCTCCGCATCGCTCTCGCCGTCCTCCGCATGCGCGACCAGTACAGCAGACCAGTGGACGATCAGGCCCCTTCCTCAACGGGCGACCGGCCCCAGTGTTCGTGTGGTTGCGGTGGTCAGTCGGGAGTCGTGTCTAGACGCCGCGCCGAGCTATTCCGATCGTGCGGCGCTCGTCGGCCCGTAGCTCACGGGCGCACTCGACGCAGGTCAGCGCCGCAAACCGCTGCGGTCTACCTGCTCGCATCGTGCGGCTCTGGACCTGTGAGTACCTCGACGGCGACTACGGCGCTTCGCGCAATCCACGCGTTGCCATCGACCTTGATCCAGTCGCGGAGGTACTCGTCGCGGCGGTCGAAGAAGTTCTTGACCTCGTGGATGGCAGCCTCCTGCGACTCGACTTGGCGGCTGTACCAATCACCTGTTGAGAGTTTGAAACCCACACGGGGCAGGGCTTGAGTACTCGGCGGCGCGGCCACGCTCCTGAGTCTACGACGGTCGGCGACGAGTTCCGCGCTACGGCTTGGCTCTGGTTGAGTCTCGTCGTCGTCTTTTCGTGATCTTCGTCCTCGGTGGCAGCACCTTTGTGACCGGCCACCTTGGGTCGCAAGAAGTTCGGCGGAAAGGGAACGGGGGTAACGGCCCTTCGATGGCTTCAACCGTGGACTACGATCCGACTAGCGGTCAGGTTCAGGTTGATGCGCGGACCGTGCCCCAGGGACATCTTGTTTCCGGCCCCGGCGGGTCGGGCAGGAGTTCCCGTACCTCTGCGCGCAGCGGCAGGCGACGGCGATCTTGCTCACCTCTTGGACGAACGGCTGCCTCCGGATTCGACAATTGAGCCTCTGGAGGTGCTGGAATCCCGCTCGTAGATTGAAGCCGACGCCCGGACTCGAACCGGGGACCCCTTCATTACGAGTGAAGTGCTCTACCAGCTGAGCTACGTCGGCCGGGACGAATCAGTCTAGCCCAGGTCTCCGGGAGGCTAGGCGACCGCCTCGTAGAGGTCCACGAGCTGGTGGATGTTCGCTTCGACGGTGAGCTCGAGCCGCGCAGCCGCGATCCGGTGGCGGAGCTCGACGACGTCCACCGCAGCCAGCTGTCCGCAGAGGTCGTCGAGCGTCGCCAGGCTCAGGCCGAGCCCGCCGCCGACCAGGCGCGAGAGTGCGCGGTGCTGCAGCGTCAGCACCGGGAGGCCGCAGCCGACGTACTCGTAGGCCTTGTTCGGGAGACACGTGTCGAGGTGCGCCCCGTTCAGGTTCGCGTTGAACCCCGCCCACCCGAAGTCGTAGCCCGGCAGCGCCGCGAGCAGCTGTGACGGCGGCAGAGTCGGGTGCATCTGCACGCCGGCGACCTCTAAGTACTCGGGCACGGGGCGCGACGGATAGACGTCGAGTGCGACGCCTTCGCGGACGATCGCGCGAAAGATCTCGCGCAGGTCGTAGTGGCCGCCGTTCGTCGAGAGCGTCCCCTGGTAGACGAGTCGCGGGACATGTCCGTTCCGGCGGTCAGCGGGCGGCAGCACCGCCGGCAGGTCGCGCCGCAACGCGTAGTTCGGGAAGGCGAGCATCGGCGCGCTAGGGCGGTAGCGGGCGCTGATCTCCTCCATCAGCTCCTCCGACACCGTCACGAGCGCCGAGCATTGGCTCACCGCCAGTTGCTCTAGGACAACCGGCTCGCGCGGCTCCGGAAAACCGTTCTCGTAGGGCGTCCGCCGGAGGCTCTGCAGGTCGTGGACGTCGTGGACCACCGGTATCCGCCCGGCGAAGAGCTCGAGCGCGATCACGGTCAGCGAGTCGGGAAGGTTGTGGCTGTGGATGAGGTCGGGCCGAAACTCGGCGGCGACCGCCTCGAGCTTCTCGGCCGGCCTCGAGCCAAGGTTCCACCAGCGCTCGAACAGCTCGTTCCCGGAGCCGTACCACTCGGTCAGCGTCCTCCCCTGGTAGGCGAAGCCGAGCTTGAAGCGTGGATGGCCCGCGCGAAGCGCGGCCGCATACTTCAACGCCCTCATGCAGGGCTGCTGCTGGAGGAAAAGGATGCGCATCAACGCTTCTTGATCGGGCGAGCAGGATTGCCCACGGCGATGTGGTTCGGCTCGAGCTCGCCGGGGACGACGACGCTCCCCGCACCGACGATGCACCCGTCGCCGATGCGTGCTCCCGGAAGGACGCAGACGCCCATGCCGATCCAGCAGTCGGCGCCGATCTCGACCGGCCGCTTGGTCCAGCCCTGGTCGACGATCGGCCGCTCGAGGTCCATCTCGTGGTTCGCCGTGTGGATCATCGAGTAGGGCCCGATGATCGATCGGTCGCCGATCCGGAGCCCTCCGTACCCGTTGACGTAGCAGCCGTAGTTGAACCCGACCCTGTCGCCGAGCTCGATCTCGCCGCCGTTCAGCCAGACGATCAGGTCTAGGTAGAAGCAGCCCTCGCCGACCCGCTTGGCGTCATGGGAGCGAAACGGAATAACACGCTTCGAGCGTTCGGTGATCATCATCGCGGCCGCCCAGTATCAGCAGAAAGGCGCTAGGTCGGCTCTTCGAACCTCTCCGGCAGGCCGAAGCGGTCATAGACGCTCGCCGCGTCCGCGAAGCCGACGACCTCCGCGATCTGTCCCTCGGCGATCTCGAAGACCATCAGCCCGTAGGCCTTGCCGTTGAAGTACGCGGCGAGGGCGGGACGGAGATTGGCTCGGGTCGGGACGAGTGTGATGCGTTTCAGGTCGCCTTCGGCCGGTACGGTTGCGAAGAACTCTCCGACCGCGTCGCGGCCGTCGAACCACACAGGCTCCGGAGGCATCGCCATGACTGCGTCCTCCCGGAGAAGCTCGACGATCGCCTGGATGTCGACCCGATCCCACGCTTCGACGAACCGCTCGACGAGGACGCGCTCCTCCTCATCCGTGGGCCGTGGTGCCGGCCGGCGCTCGAGCTTCGTGCGCGCTCGCTGGAGCCCGCTGTTCACAGCTGCTGTCGACGTGTCGAGCAGCTCCGCGACCTCCGCCACCGACCAGCCAAGGACGTCGAAGAGCAGAAGCATGGCGCGCTGTCTCGCCGGGAGGTGCTGGATCGCAGAAAGGAACGCGAGCGCGACGCTCTCACGGAGGTCCATACGCTCCTGTGGATTGGTGTGTGCCCGCTCCGGAAGCAGCGTGTCGGGGTAGGGCTCCAGCCAGTCGATGGTCGCGAGCGCCGGTTGCTCATTCGAGAAGAGCGCAACTCGGGGCTGCCGTTCGAGCAGGTTGAGGCACGCGTTTGTCGCAATCGTGTACAGCCAGCGCCGGAGCGAAGTGCGACCTTCGAAACTGCCAAGCCGCCGCCAGGCGCGAAGCATCGTCTCTTGGACGATGTCCTCGGCATCGTGGAGAGACCCGAGCATCCGGTAGCAGTGGAGCTGCAGCTCACGCCGGTAAGGAGAGGTCAGTCGCGCGAAGGCGCGCTCGTCGCCGCCGCGAGCCGCCACGAGCAGTCTCGCTTCGGTGCGATCGGCCTGAAGGCTTGCCATCCGGACAACTAGACCCTAAAAGCCAGTCGCATTCATCGGGAAAGCGATGACTTTGCGCGCGGATCGGGTCTAGTCAGCGTCCACCACTCGAAAGGAGAGCGATGTCGACGATCGACAACGAGATCCTGATCGACCGCCCGCCCGAGCAGACGTGGCTAATCCTCGGAAACTTGGCCGACGTTCCTCGCTGGGTCCCGGGCGTCACGTCAGCACGTTTGAACGGGATGCAACGGATCTGCACGCTGGCGGAGGGCGGCGCGATCCAGGAGCAGATCACGGACCTTTCCGAGGAGCGGAGGTACTACAGCTACCAACAGACGGTTCACCCGTTGGGCTTGAAGCAATCGGAGGGGACCCTTGCAGTCGAACCCGACGGCAAAGAAAGCTCGCGCGTGCGCTGGCACGCACAGGTCGAGTTCCGTGACGCCGGCCAGGAGGCGCAGTTCCTGCCGATGCTAGAGCAGGGCTACGCGGCGGCCCTGCAACAGCTCAAGGAGACCGTCGAGAGGAGCTAAGCCGCGACGAGCGAGCCGGCGAAGGCCCGCCTGAGCTGCACGAAGAGCGCTTCGAACGCGATTGGAGCCTGGAGCTGGAGCTCCTGCAGCTCGCGCCACGTCTGGCGGACGAGCTCGGCGGCGGTCTCGGCGGCCGGCGAGCGCTCCGGCGTTGCGTCCTCGCGCAGCTGATCGAGGTGGTCGACGTGGATTGCCGCCTGCTCGGCGCCCACGGCCACGGCGACGAGGTCCCGATACCACGCCGCGAGCTCCTCGAGGGCCAACAGGAGCTCCTCGCGCTCGGCGCCGCGCTGGGCGCGTCGCAGACGCTGGTCGGCCTCGCGATCCGGGAGGTCCTGGCCCTCGAGGTCCTGTTCCGCCTGCGCACGGGCCTCGCTCGCTCGCTCGCCTGCGGCGTCGACCACGGCCTTGGCGGCCTCGGCTGGGACGAACTCGCCGTCACGGTAGACCGACCGCGCCAGCTCCAGCAGCTGCGTCCGTCGCTCGGCCGCCTTCGGGTCGAGCAGCCGGTCCACGCGGTCGAGCCGTCCCCCCGCGACGCGGGCGAGCGCCGCCTCCTCGTTCGGGCTCAGGCCGGGTGCTCGCTCCGCGATCACCTCGCGCACGGCCCGCTCTGACAAGCGCCGGAACGGAACGGGCTGGCAGCGCGAGCGGATCGTCTCCGGCAGCGGGCCGACGTCGTCGGCGACGAGCACGATGACGGCGTACGGCGGCGGCTCCTCCAGATCCTTGAGCAGCGCGTCCGCCGCCTCCTCGTTCATCGAGTGCGCGCCGAAGACGAGGTACACGCGGCGCTGCGCCTCGAACGGGCGCATGTGGAGGTCGTGGCGCAGCTCCCGGATCGCGTCGATGCGAATCTGGTCACCCAGCGGCTCGAGGACGTACAGGTCTGGATGGGCCAGACGGGGCACGCGGTCGTGCTCGCCGAGCAGCTCGGCGGCGAACGCCAAGGCGGCCGCCCGCTTTCCGACGCCGGCCGGCCCGTGGAACAGGTACGCGTGGGCGGGCCCCTCCTCGAGCGCCGCGCTCAGCAGGTTCTTCGCCTCAGCCTGTTCCGGCACGTTGTCGAACGTGCTCACGAACCTCCTCGGCGACCTCCTTGACATGCCGGTCCCCGTCGATCTCGACGATGCGCTCCGGGAAGCGCTCGGCGAGCTGGCGGTAGCCAGCATCGACGCTGCGGAGGAACGCGTCGCCTTCGCGCTCGATCCGGTCATGGGCAGCCGTCGAGCGCGTGCCTGCCTCCTCCACGTCGACGAGGAGTAGGAACGTGACGTCGGGAACGAGCCCGCCGATCGCATCCATGTTCAGCGAGAGAACCTCGTCGACGCCGAGCCCGCGCGCTACGCCCTGGTAGGCAAGCGAGGAGTCGAGGTAGCGGTCGCTGACGACCTCGGAGCCCGCTGCGAGAGCCGGTCGGATCACGCGCTCGACGAGCTCCGACCTCGCCGCGACGAACAAAGCAGCTTCCGACCAGGCCGACATGGCGTCGCCGTCGAGCAGCAGTCCGCGCACGCGCTCACCCAGCGGGGTGCCTCCTGGCTCGCGGGTTGCGACGACCGTGCGGCCCTGCTCCTCGAGCCACTTCGCGAGGAGTTCGGCCTGCGTCGACTTCCCGGAGCCGTCGATGCCCTCGAACGTTACGAACACGGCGGGAGGATAGTGCGGCCTTCGGGCGAAAAAGTCGTCCGCCCGTGGAGCAGCCCGCAGCCGTCGATCTCGCCGTCCGTCCCTGGCGCACCGCGACCCTCGTTGCAAGCGCAGTCGCGGCGATCGAGCTCGTCATCCTCCTCGTTGCCGGCGTCGCGGTCCTGGGCAAGCCGCTCTCGGAGAAGATGCGCGACGCCGCCCGTCAGCGCGCCCTCGGCCCAACCGCGACCGCAACCCGGCCCAAGAAGCCGAAGATCGGTTCCTCGGCGCCGCGCCTTGCACGCTCCGACACCTCGGTCCTCGTGCTGAACGGAAACGGCGTGACCGGCGCAGCGCACGAAGCGGCCTCGCGCGTGGGCGCGCGCGGCTACTCGATCGGAGGAGTCGGCAATGCGAAGCGCGCCAACTACCCGCGCAGCGTCGTGATGTACCGGCCCGGGTACCGAGGCGAGGGGCTGCGACTCGGCCGCGACCTGGGGATCAAGGTGGTGGGTCCGCTGGACGGCCTCCGCCTGCGCGACCTGATGGGCGCACAGCTCGTGGTCGTCGTCGCCTAGAGCCTGAAGAAGACATAGCGGCCGTCGGGGCTCGGCTCAGGTTG
>Ga0081455_10004028_pt1 | contig 16660 bp, 9 predicted proteins | sample TabmetS3T2R1_FD_70207 | JGI IMG/M metagenome (GOLD analysis project Ga0081455, IMG submission 70207) | Tabebuia heterophylla rhizosphere microbial communities from the University of Puerto Rico - S3T2R1 | ecosystem: Host-associated > Plants > Roots > Rhizosphere ... | reverse complement strand
CGAGCACGACAAGGCTGCCCGCGCGCACCGCGCCGGAGACGGTGGCGCCCGGCATTGCCGCTTGCCGCAGCACGCTCGGCGGCGCAAACACGCATTGTTCGACCACCGCATCTGCCGATGATGGAGAGCGCCAACGCGGCTCTCTCCACAGCTCGCGCATGCGTTCGAAGCCGCGCACCAGGTTGTGAACGGCAATGCCGGTGGCATGAACCCCGGCGAGATCGCCGTGGACGAGATCGGCAAGCAGCCGACGCGCGTGCTGCAGCCGACCGCTGAGATGGAGAAAGATCGCGCGCAGAGGGTTGCGCGTATGCACGGCGGCGTCGAGGACACCGGCGGCGGCCCAGCTCTCCGGGCTGGCTTTATAGTCGGAGGCAAACAGGCGCCCGACCGCCTGCTGCGTGGCCGGCCCGAGCGCCGGAGCGCCAGGCACGGCGCGAACTGCGGCAACGAGACCGGCGATGGTTTCCTCGTCCCACAGCGCCTTGCCGTCGGCCGGATCGAGCCGCTGCCGCAGGTTCTCTTGAGCGCGCTTGCGTTCTGCATCGTCACGCGGCGCGACCGAAGGCAACGGCATGCCGGCGATGCGCAATACATTGCGGATGCGCAGCACCAGAATGCGATTGATCAGCGGGCCACGCAGGTCGAACTTGCGGTCGAGGCGCGCGTCATTCGCCAGACCCCGGATGTCCGACCGGGCATCGGCCTGAATGAGATCGATCAAACCAGGGATGCGAAATGATCGACCCATCGCCGGCCTCCGCCTCACTTCTCCCAAGGGAAGTACATGTTTCGGATATTGGCAAAATGCGGCCGCAGCTTCGGCACGTGCCGCTCGAGTACCGTGCGCAGACTATTGTCCTGCACCCATGCGAAGCCCGCGGGCGTATAGGTCTCCGGGGTAAAATCGGTGGTGAAGAAGCGGTCGCTCTTGAGTCGTCGCGACGCCATCAGGATGAAGATGCGGAAGGCGGTATCGGAAAAGCCGAAGCCGGGCGGCGCCTCCTCGGAGTGCATGCCAACCAGAAGATCGACGTCCTCGACGGACCTGTAAACGGCAGCAAGTTCGCGCTGCCAATCGGGATTGGAGGTGAGCTCCGCGAAGCTCGTCGGCACGCTCATGCCGAGATGGCGGCGAAACGCGCAATAGCGCGGCACGCCGCGCTCGCGATCGCGCAGCACATCGGTCGACGCGATATCGACGAAGATATCATCCTTCTTATGGAGCCTGCGCAGCCCTTGCGGGTAATTGTGCAGCACCAGCGCGCCGGGATTGCTGGTTGCTAGCGAATAGAGCACATCCTCGTACGGCACCTTAGCGTAAAGCTCACGCACCCATCCGCCGGTGACCGAGCTGAAATCGTGCCTGGCAATCTCGCTCCCATCCCCGTGGCGCCGGAATGAGAATTCATCGGGCAACAGCGAATGCATGCGGTAGACCGCGGTGAATTCTTCCGTCATGGCATATGGCGCGGCATGATGATCAGGGGGCGAGCCGGGGATACCGGAGAGGACTTCGCCGTTGCCGAGGCGGCCGTAAGCGCGCGCGTACTCCTCGCCGAGCAAGCCCCAGAAGTTGCCGCGCATGGCGAAACGACCTTCGGGCGAGTTCAATAGCGCCGGCGTCCACTCGACCGTGTGGATCTTGGCGATGAGGGCCGCATTAATGACCCGCGCTTTCTGGAACAGCCATTCCCCGTCGGCTGCCGGGTAGTCGATGAGCAGCCGATCGACGATGGCGTTGTGCTCGCGCGCGAACAGCGTATGCATCACCGACAGGCCGACCCACCAATTGCCGTTCACGCCGGCAAGCTCTTGGTTCGGGGCATCGCTTTTCGGATCGACCGGGAGATGCCCGCGTGCATCGAGATGAAGCTTGCCGTCGGGACGCACTTGCCCGGTCGCTGGATCGGTGCGCACCGCACGTTGGATTTCGAGGTCCGCCCCGTAGATCTGCGAGCCGTCCCACCAATGCGTCTCGGTGTTGCGAAAGGTCGCGGGCTGGCCCTGATCCACCGACGAATGCCGGTCGTCAGGCAATGTGCGCAAGATGGTCATGTCGGGAGGAGGCCAATCGTCGCCGGGCGGCAGCGGCAGGCGATGCGGCGGCTGGGCGGTATCGCCGCCGCCGTGGCTGAGCCAATCATGCACCATGAATTGCAGCCATGCCGGAACGAGAACGTTGAGATGCGGCACCGGCACGAAGCTGCGGCGCGCGAGCAGATCGCGGCTCACTTGCCGCGGGTTGGGCTCGTAGAGCTCGGGCGGCTGCTCGCCGAACGTATCGGCGATCGGCACGTTGCGGCCGAAGCGCGCGCCGGACATGCCCATCCAGGGGCAACCGAGATCGTTGTAGCTGCCGTCAGCTGCGCGCTGATCGCGGGGACTTGCGCCGCCGAGCGGCTTGAGCAGCGAGGGATCGCGTTCCGTATCGGAAAGATTGTGCTCGCGCATATTGACGCGATGACCGACCAACGTGGGCATCGCGAACAGGAAGGGAAGCCGATACCAGACGCGGAATCGGTTGGTCAGTCGGGCGAAACGTCCGAGTAACCGCTCGCGCAGGGGAATAGCCACGTCCCCTCCCCTCAATCTTCGCGCTACATCAGCTACCTCGTGGCCGTTGTTCTCCCCCAGTCGGAAACGAACGCCGCCTGTGTGCGGTTCTTTCCATTCATATTGCAGCTAACAATCCATGGTTGCAATAGGCTTCGCGCCGCGGGCTCACCAAGCGCCCCGTCATAGCCGCTCTCAATCAAGTCGGCTGCAGTACTCTCGACGACGAGATCGCGTGGCGTAAGAAATGCGGCGACCCGATATCCGCCGACTATGCCTTGCATCGGCCGTGCGACTGGTGCGGCGATCCCACTAATGCACTTGGAAAACGAGCTTGCCCCTGAAATGGCGTGACTCGCTTAGTCGATGCGCATCGGCCGCCTGGGACAAACGATAGAGCTTGACCTCAGGTGCACGTATGGCTCCCGCCTCGAACAGCTCGACGATACGTTCGAGAGGCCGGCGGGCGCGGCCGACCGGAGGCCTCAACGAGACGACGTCATCGCGTGTCGGCTTCGGCGCCTGCGCTCCGGAAGCGATGAAGGCCGCCCGGCCACCCGGCTTGAGCACCGCGAACGAGCGCGCCGCGACGTCCCCGCCGACGGTGTCGAAAACGGCGTCGCAATTCCTCACGGCCTGAGTGAAATCGACCGCGTTGTAGTCGATGATTTCATCGGCGCCGAGGTCGCGCACATAATCATGATTCGCCGCGCTCGCGGTCGTGATTACGCGGGCGCCGATATGCTTGGCGAGTTGAATCGCGAAGCCCGCGACTCCGCCCGCCCCGCCCTGAATGAGGATCGTCTCGCCAGGCTTGAGCTTCAACGTGTCTTCGACGGCGCTCAGCGCGGTAAGGCCGGTGAGCGCCAGGGCAGCCGTATTGACGTGCGATAGGCCGTCAGGCTTCTTCGCCACGATCGCAGCCTTCACTGCGATCTTTTCGGCATACGCGCCCTCCCGTCCGGCTTCGCAAACGCCGAAAGCAGTATCGCCAACCTTGAGATCCGTCACGCCTTCGCCGACAGAGCCGATCACGCCGGAAAAATCGCGCCCCAGGATCAATGGAAATTTCGCTTGCGCATATTGGCCGGCACGGACCTTCCAATCCGCAGCATTCACGCTGGCGGCATGCACATCGATGACGACCTCGCCCGGCTGGGCCACCGGATCCGGCAAGTCTCCGTATTTCAGGACTTCCGGTCCGCCAAATTGTTCAATGAAAGCAGCCTTCATCGCTCTTGTCCCTCCGATCATAAAGCGCGCAAAAGATGCCCTCTTGCTTGCACCTATTTACCAGAATGGTCCACGCCGATTGAGCATGTTCGGGATGATGTGAGGGCGGCGGGACCTTCCGGTAGTCGCCCGTGACCCACGATTCAGGGTCTGTCGGGCGCTTCTTGCGGCAACCCAACGTTCCTGCGTCAATCGTGCCATTATACTGCAGCCGTCGCGCGGGCTACCTTGGATGCGCGGCGGGCGGGGGAGGCGGAGCTTACCTGACGGAGGACGTGGCATGAATCTTAGGAGCATCATTGGCGCCGCAGCGCTGGCTCTTGCTTGGGCTTGGCCGGCCAACGCTGTGGATCTCCTCGTGACCCAGTATAAGAATGACCCTTCCGGCGCGCCCTACGGCATCGCGCTCGAGAAGGGCTTCTTCAAGAAGCACGGCCTCGACATCACCGGCATCATCTCCGGCGCGGGCGGCGGCAGTTCGGTGCGCAACGCCATGGCGAGCGATCTCGGCTACGGCGACGTCACCGCGGCCCCGGTCATCGCCGCCGCCGAACAGGGGCAGGACGTCAAGATCGTGAGCATCACGGGACGGTCGCTCGCCGACCTGGTGCTGATCGTCATGCCCGATTCGCCGCTCAAAACGCCTGCCGATCTCAAAGGCAAGAAGTTCGGCATTAGCAATCCGAAGTCGCTCGGCGAGATGATGGGCGTGCTGGTGATGGAGAAGGCCGGGCTCAAGCAGGGTGACGTGCAAATGACGGCACTCGGCAGCCTGAGCGGCGCGCTCACGGCGTTGGAAAACGGCGTGGTGGAGGCAACATCCATCCCGATCATCCTGTTCCGCAGCCGCGGCGGCGAGAGCAAGTATCGCGTGCTGGTCGGCCCAAAAGACTTGCCGCTGATTCCCTCGCAGGTGGGGATGGCGACCAGCCAAGCCATCAAAGAGCGGCCGGAGAAGCTGCGCGCGATCCAGGCGGCGCGCCGCGAGGGCACGAAGTTCATCTATGAGCATACCGACGAGGCGATCGAGATACTTTCGAAGATCTACGAACCTTTGCCTCGGAATGACGTGGGCGTCATGGTGAAGGAGCTCGTGCAGGCAAAATTCTGGAGCGAGGGGCGCATCGAGATGCCGCTGCTCGAAAACACCGTGCATGCAATGAAAGGCGTGGGAATGCTGCAGAAGGACGTCGACCTCAGCAAGGTCGTCGACAGCTCATTCCTGCCTCCCGACTTGCAAAAATGACGGCCCGAGACGAGGACATCCACGCCTCGCTCTCGGGTGTGACCCGGGTCTATCCAGGTGCTGCCGGCACGCCGCCGGTTCATGCGCTCGGACCGATCGATCTCGAACTCAAACGCGGCGAGTTTTTTGCCGTCGTCGGTCCGTCCGGATGCGGCAAGTCCACGCTGCTCGAGGTGCTGGCCGGCCTACAGCAACCTACGGCCGGCACGGTCACTTTCGAGGGGCGGCCGGTCAGCGGCAAGGTGTCGGACGGCATCGGGGTCGTGTTTCAGGAGGACGCGAGCTTCCCTTGGTTGACGGTGTGGGACAACGCCGCATTCGGTTTGCGTCGCAACGGCGTGGCGGCCGCGGACATCCGCCGTCGCGTCGACGACGCGCTGGCTTTCATGGGATTGACAGACTTCGCGCGCGCCTATCCCGCGCAGCTTTCCGGCGGCATGCGCCAGCGTGTCTGCATCTCGCGGACGCTCGTGCTGCAGCCGCGCCTCATTCTGCTCGACGAGCCGTTCGGGGCGCTGGATGCGCAGACGCGACTGCTGATGGGAGACGAAGTGCTGCGGCTGTGGCGGCGTACCGGGGCCACGATTCTCCTGATCACGCATGCGCTGGATGAGGCTGCGATGCTGGCGGACCGCATCGGCGCCATGTCGGCACGTCCGGGCCGCTTCCTCGACATCGTCGTGACCGGCTGGCCGCGCGAGCGCGACAGCAAGATCGTCAGCGAAGCCGGCTTTGCCGAGATCACCGGGCGGCTGTGGGACAATCTGCGGGGCGAATCCATGAAGTCGCTCGGGCATTCCGGGGTGATGGCAGGATGAGCCGGGTGGGTTGGATCAGGATCGCCGTCCTCGTGATCGCAATCGGCCTGCTCGAATTGTGCTGCCGCATCGGCCTGATCGACCATCGGGTCGTGATCCCGCCCTCGCAGATGGCCGACGCGCTGGTCCGTCTCCTGATCTCGGGAGATGCCAATGACCAGATCGTGCGCACATTCGGCATCGTCATCATAGCGGCGTTGACTTCGGTGGTGGCGGGGTTTGCGCTCGGCCTCATCATCCACGCGCTGCCGCGCGTGCGGCAATCGCTCGATCCATTCTTCGCCACCTATTACGCGGTGCCCATCTTCATTTTCTACCCGGTGCTGATCGTCATCTTCGGACTGTCGGTCATCCCGATCGTGCTGATGGGGGTGGCGACCGCGATCGTGGCGATGATCATTGCAACCTTGAACGGGCTCGACCGCGTGCCGCAAGTGCTGACCAAGGTGGCGCGCGTCCATCGCATGGGGACGATCGCCACTGCGTTGTTGCTGAAATTGCCGGCGGCGGCGCCGCATCTCTTCACCGGAGTCAAGCTCGCAGTCAGCTATGCTTTCATCGGCGTCATAGCCAGCGAATTCATTCTTGCGCCCGCCGGGCTGGGGCGCGTCATTTCCGACGCCTATTCCGATTTCAACAATCGGCGGATGTACGCGCTGATGCTGCTGTTGATCATCGTGGCGACCGCCGTCAACATGGCTTTGCACGTCGTCGATCAGCGTTGGGCGGAACGGCGAGGGATCGCCAAGCCATGATCGCGACCAAGCGGACGGCCGACACTGCAATGATTCTCATTATCCTGCTGTTGATGTGGCAGGCCCTGCATCAGGTCGTCGGCGCGACCGCGCTTCCGGGTCCGGTGCCGACGCTGGCTTACTTCGCCAAGTTCGTGCCGAGCCAACGTTTTATCGAGAACGCCTGGGCGACGCTGGTCTGCTTTTTCTATGCGCTGATTTTGTCGTACGGGATCGGATTGGCGATCGGCGTGTGGATGGGAATTCATCGACTGTCCGGAGCGGTTGGCGAGCCGATCCTCATTTCGCTCTACACGCTGCCGAAGGTGACGCTTTATCCGGTGGTGCTGCTGATCTTCGGGCTCAGTCTGTCGGGACGGGTGACGTTCGGCGCCATGCACGGGGTGCTGCCGGTCGCGCTGCTGACCATGGGCGCGATCCGCAATATCCCGCCGGTCTATCTGAAATCGGCGCGAACGCTTCACCTCTCCAGATGGCAGACCATTCTCACCGTGCTTTTTCCGGCAACGCTTCCGGAAGTGGTCGCAGGTCTGCGCATCGGCTTCACGCTGACGTTGCTCGGGGTCCTCCTGGCCGAGATGTTCGCTGCCAAGCAAGGATTGGGATTTCTCATCATCAATGCCATGCAGCTGCTGCAGGCCGAGGAGATGATGACGGTTGCGGTGGTGCTGTTTGCATTCGCTGCGCTCGCGAACGCACTGCTGCTATGGATCGAGCATCGGCTGCATCGCCGAGTGTGACAGCAACCTTGGTGGCGGAGCCGCAATGGCAACAGAGAAGCCCGGATGGAGCGAACGCAATATCCGGGCTGCACGCGCTCTGCGCTCAACGGGAACGCGCTGGGCGGTTCTGATCCATCCTGTTTTGGGGATTGGGATTGTTGGCGTTGGTACCCGTATTGGCGTTTGGATTGGCTGTGCCGGTATTGCTGCCGGTTCCCGTGGTACCCGAGTTTCCCGGATTCGTGGTCGTCGCCCCTGAACTCCCCTGAGTGGCCGAACCGCTGCCGCTTGCTCCCCCGCCACTGCCTGCGCTCGCGCCTCCACCGGCTCCTCCTCCTGCGCCGCTTCCACCGCCGCCACCGCCCCCACCTCCGCCCTGCGCAAGCACGGCAGTGCTCAGCAACAACGCGGAAACAAAAGCGAGGGGAAAGAGTCTTCCGCCGGACATAAGGACATCCTTTCTACCAAAATGTTTCTCACACAAAGCGATGATCCGTGAATTGTTCCAACGGAGATTTCCAAAAATCTGAACTCGCGGTTGCTCGAATCAGTGCTCTTGCGTAAACAGCGATTCGGCGGAGGGAGGGAACCGACCCTTGTTGGTCGGCACGACGTCCGCGAGGCCGTCCGGCCCTGTAGAGATCCCGGACGGCCTTTTCTTTGCCGACCGACGGTGCGCCGTCATTTTGCGGCAGCGCTGATTCTGGCTTTCGGCAGCGCGCGCCTCGCTGGCGTGTATTGCGCTTGCAAGACTGCGATCGGCAGGACATCGAACAACTCCGCAACCGGCAGCCTCGGTCCCGGCAGCGGTTTGCCGGCCGCCAGCAGGTTGCGCATTGCCGAAAAGCCTTCGGCTAACACCGATGCATTCCAGGCCTCGCTGAGCGGCCATCGCCGCCCCTCCTGCGTTGCCCGACCAAAAAGCCGTCCGCTCACCACGACAATGGCGTTTCGCTCGCCGAGCCGGGCAAACGCGATGATCTCCCGCCGGTGCGGGCCGATGACGTCGAGCGCACGATAGGAGCCGTGGGCAAAGAGGTCCGCAAACTCATGGCGCAGCGCAAGCAGCTCGCGCATAAGTGCAAGCTTCACCCGGCCATCCGGCCACGTACTCGCCAGCGCGCGCCAATCGGGCGCCGCGCTAAACGATGCCAGCGCGGATGCTCGCGCTGCAAAATCGACCGGTCGTCTGTTGTCGGGATCCACCAGCGACAGGTCCCAGAATTCACTTCCCTGATAAAAATCGGGGACGCCCGGTATGCTTGCCTTGAGCACCAATTGCGCGAGGCTGTTGAGCGCTCCCATCAAGGCGACGCGGCGCGCGAATGCGTCGAAGCCGTCGATGAAAGTTGCGGAGCGCTCGCGATCGAGAACACGCTGAACAAATTCCGTGAGGCCGGCTTCGTAGCGTTCATCGGGCGCGAGCCAACTCGTCTGCTGTTTGCCCTCGCGCGCCGCTTTGATCGCAAAAGCCTGCATCCGCCCGACGAAATCCGCATCGACGCCGACCAGAGGCCAGGCGCCGAGCAGCGCCTGATAGAGCATGTATTCGTGCGCCGGTGAGGGGGTCCGCGAGGACCCCGTAGCGACAATGAGCTTGGCGTTGAGCTGGCGCCATTGGTGCACGTTGCGCGTCCATTCGTCGGCGAGCTCGGTCAAGGCGAGCAGCCGCGTGCGCGCGTCCTCGCCGCGTTTGGTATCGTGGGTTGCGGTTGCGGTGAGCCCATGCGGCCATTGAGCGGCACGCTCCTGCATGCGCTCGTGAAAACTGGCGATCGAGACTCCGCCGGCGGCAGGATTGCCGCCAACCTCGTTGAGGGCCAAGAGGCGGTGAAAACGATATACTGCCGTGTCCTCCAAAGATTTCGCCATCATCGGGCCGGTGAACTGCTGAACCTTGAACGCGAAACGCCGGTCGCGGGCGATGCTATGGCCGATGCGGCCGGGAGCGACCAGATCGAGCGTGAGCGCATCGCGCAGGAAATCGAAAATGCGCACATCCGGGCCGAACCACTCGCCGCGCGCCTTGGCGAGTGCCCCCTCGATGATCGCGCGATCCTCCCGGCTCGGGCCTGACGCAGTGACGTAGGTGCGATAGATCGGGAAATGCAGGATGAACAGCTCGAACGCCGCGCGCAGACGCTGGGCAGTATAGTCGCGCGTGCTGTAGTGGCCGGCGGCGATGCGCACGAGCAACCGGGCCAGCACGGTGAACTCGCTCGCCAGAATGTTTTCGATCACGCGGCGCTTGGCCTCGAGGAGAACGGTTTCGAAATCACGTTCTTCACCGCTGACGTCGCGCCAGGTCCGGTCGAGCACGGGAAGCCCGTGGTTATCGAGCAGAAGGCGCGAGATAAGGTTGAGCCATTCGTAACCGGTGGTGCCGGCAACGCCGGCGAAACGCGGCAGGCGCTCTCCGTCGCTGAGAATCTTTTCGGCCACGACGTAGAAAGGCCTGCTTCTCGACGGCCGTGCGACGTCGGTCAGCCGTTGCAGTCGCCGGAAATACTGATGGGGATCACGCAACCCATCAATGTGGTCCAGCCGCAAGCCATGCAAACAACCTTCGGCGATGAGACCGCGTACGAAACGATGGATCGCATTGAACGTACCGCGGTCTTCGACGCACAGCCCGGCCAAGGTATTGATGTCGAAAAATCGCCTGTAGTTGATCTCGCTGCCGGCAAGTTGCCAATGTGCCAGCCGATAGTGCTGACGCTCGAGCAAGTAGTGCAAGGCGAGAACGGCCTCCGATCGACCGGGTATGGGCCGATAGGCCTTGAGCCCGCGCTCGATCACCTCCTTGCCGCCCGCGATGGCAGCCAGCTCCGCCTTGAAGGTCGGCGCCACCTGACGCGGGGGATTATGCGGGCCGCGGTAGCGCTCGGCCCATTTCAGCAGTTCGCGCCCTGCAGGCTCCTCGCTGGCGCCGGCCTCAGCCACGGCTTTCTGCACAATCTCGCCGTAGCGATTGGCAGCGATGGGCAGCCGATGCTCGAAGTACCAGACGGAGAAGCTTCCCTCCCCGGCATCGTACCGAAGCTCGATTTCGCCACGTTCCAGCGCCTCGCCATAGGAGCTTCCGAGAACAGGGATGAGGACGCCGCCGCGGGGATGTGCAGGGAGCGTTTGCCAATCGATATCGAACGAAGCAGCGCTGGGAGATTTCGGTCCCCATTCCAAAACGTCGAGCCACCAGGGATTGTCGGCGTAATGGACGCCCATATGGTTGGGAACGAAATCGAGAATGAGTCCCATATCGGCGCGATCGAGAGCAGCCGCTAGGCGCCGAAAGGCGTCCTCGCCGCCGAGCTCGGGATTGAGGGCATTGTGGTCGACCACGTCATAGCCGTGCGGGCTGCCCGACCGCGCCTTGAGGAATGGTGCAGCATAGAGGTGACTGATGCCGAGCGCCTTGAGATAGGGCACGAGCGCGGCGGCGTCGTCGAAGCCGAACTGCGGCGTGAATTGCAGCCGGTATGTTGCGAGCGGGATCGAGGGCGGCATCTATTCCGCTCCGGTGCTCCAAAACACCGACCACGACGGCAGTATCGCCGGCGGCGCTCCGCCCCAAATCGGTCGCAACGCTCGAAAGTTGCGCGGCAGCTTGGCGTTGCGGTCGGATAGGTTGGCCAATAATCGGAGCATTTGGCTGTCGGCGAGCGACCAATCGGCGGTTAGGACATCATCGTCGCATCGCGTGGTGGCGAACTTTGCGCCGGCAAGCCGCGGCATGATCTCCCGGCGCCGAACAGCGAGCAGCTCGCGCACGAGCGCGAGCCGCTTGCGGCCGCTGGGCGTCGCACGCGTGTCCCAATCGAGCACGGCCGTGCGAAAAGTTCTTTCGTCGAGCGGATCTGGAATCTCATCGCCTAGCTCGGCATAGGCAGCCTTGAATTCCTCGCGTCGTCCTTTGCGTACGGCATCCGCAAGCGGTCCCCGGAAATCGCAAAAGAATGGAAACGGCCGGGTTGATCCCCATTCCTCCCCCATGAACAGGAGCGGCGGCATCGGCGCAAGCAGCGTGACGGCGAGCGCGGCGGTGAGGGCAGCCTCCCCGACGCGCGTTGCGAGGCGATCGCCCAAGGCGCGGTTGCCAATCTGATCGTGGTTCTGGAGAAAATTGACGAAGGCCAGAGGCGACAAAGTGCCCGATGGCTCGCCACGGCTTCGACCCTGTCGGTGAGGTGAGGCCTCGCCCTGATAGGCGAAGCCCGAGCATAGCACGCGCGCGATGTGACGGCGCGGATCCCGGGCATAATCCCGATAATAGCCCCGCTCTTCCCCAGTCAGCAGACAATGCCAAGCATGGTGGTAATCGTCGTTCCATTGCCCGCGGTATTTGCCCTGTGCGGGATCGCTCAGCGGATCGAGCAAACTCGCGCAGTTGTCATCATTCTCGAGCACGAGATGGATCGACCGTCCACTCGCTGCCGCAAGGTGCCCGACTGCGCGGCTGAGGTCATGCAGCAGCGAGAGCCGCTCGGCTTCGAGCAGAGCATGCACCGCGTCGAGGCGCAGCCCGTCGAATCGATAGTGCTCGAGCCAATGCAGCGCGTTGCCGATGGCGAAGGCGCGGACCTCCGGAACGCGATAGTCGATGGCATGTCCCCACGGCGTGTGAGCGCATGCGAAGAATGCCGGCGCATAGCGATGAAGGTAGTTACCTTCCGGGCCGAAATGGTTGTAGACGACATCGAGAAAGACCATGAGCCCGCGCGCATGCGCTTCGTCGATCAGCATCCGCAGATCGTCGGGCCGACCATAGGCGCTGTCGGGCGCATAGAGCAGCACGCCGTCATAGCCCCAATTTCGGCGGCCTGCGAAATCGGCAATCGGCATCAACTCGATTGCGGTTACTCCGGTGTCAACAATGTGATCGAGCTTGTCGATTGCTGCGCGAAACGTGCCGGCAGGCGTGAACGTGCCGACGTGTAGCTCCAAGATGGCCGCATCTTGCCAGGGTCGCCCACGCCATTGCCGTGCGCGCCATTCGAATTGAGCGTGGTCGATGACCTCGCTCGGACCGAATACATCCTGCGGCTGGAAGTGCGAGGCCGGGTCGGGAACCTCCACCTCGCCGTCGATGCGATACTTATAGAGTGTGCCGGCGCGCGCACCGGATATGGTGAGTTCGTACCAGCCCTGCGTCCCTGCTTGCATCGGATGGGCGCGATCCAACAACACGTCGACGCGCCTGGCTGCCGGCGCCCACAGGCGGAATGTGACTCCGCTCTGGTGCAGTTCGGCGCCAAAGCGCGCGCCGGGCGTCATCGAGAGCCTGCAAAGACCAGAATTGACCGGGGCTGCGCGTGCGCCTTGGCGCCTGACGTTAGCTCCGCGCCGAGCCGCGGGTGCGGGGAGGTGTCCAAGCAAGCGGTCCAGCGGCTGCACGGCGGAACCTTAGGAAGCATGAACTCGATCGCCTGCGGTGCTGCGTTGAGCACGACATACAACGGGGCGCCTCCCTCCCCCACCGGCCCGAGCACGTAGGACAGGAACCGGCCTTCCGGAAAGTTCCAGTCATGCTCCGTCATCTCGGTCGCGTGCGGAGTGAGCCACAACACGCCAAAGGAACCGTCAGGGCGGCGGCCTTCGACCCAATGCCGTGCGCGCAACTGGGGAAATCGCCGGCGCAGCTCGGTGAGCTTGCTCACGAAGGAGGTCATGTCCTCCTCTTTGTCGCCGAGCGCCGACCAATGCACCCATCCGATGGGGTTATCCTGGCAATACGCATTGTTGTTGCCGCTCTGGCTGTTGCCAACTTCGTCTCCCGCGAGCAGCAACGGCACGCCTTGTGCCAACATGAGGCTTGCAAGCAGATTGCGACGCGCTTGTCGCCTCAGTTGCACAATAGCTGAATCGTCGGTGGGTCCTTCGACGCCGTAATTCGTATTGTCGTTTTCATCGGAGCCGTCGCGATTGTGTTCCCCATTTGCTTCGTTGTGTTTGCGTTGGTAGGTGACGAGGTCCGCCAGTGAGAATCCATCATGCACGGTGACGTAGTTGACGCTCGAGCGAGGTGCGCGATTGTTGTGATTGAACAGATCGGCCGAGCCGGTCATGCGTCGGCCGAGCTCGCCGATGAGATTGCCTTCGCCGGACCAGTAGCGACGCAGCATGCGACGGAAGCGATCGTTCCACTCCGACCAGCCCGAGGGAAATCCGCCGACCCGATAGCCGCCGGGACCGAGGTCCCACGGTTCGGCGATCAGCTTGATCCCCGCCAAAACGGGATCCTGCCGCATCGCCGCAAAGAAGGGCACGCCACCGTCAAAGCCGTCGCGCCCGCGGCCGAGAGTGGTTGCGAGGTCGAACCGAAAGCCGTCGACATGGCAGACCTCAACCCAGTAGCGCAGAGAGTCCATGACCATCTGCAGCACGCGCGGATGCGTTAGGTTGAGCGCATTCCCGCAACCGGTGAAGTCCACGTAGTAACGGGGCTGGTCCGGGAGCAGCCAATAGTACGAGGCATTGTCAATGCCGCGGAAGCTGAGCGTGGGGCCGAGGTGATTGCCTTCGGCCGTGTGGTTGTAAACGACATCGAGGATGACCTCGATGCCTGCATCGTGCAATCGCGACACGGTTGATCGAAATGCATCGAGCGGGCTGTCTACGGCGTAACGCGCCTCAGGCGCGAAGAACCCGATCGTATTGTAGCCCCAGTAGTTGGTCAGGCCCCGCTCGATCAGATGCCGATCGTCGATAAAGGCGTGGATCGGCAGCAGTTCGACTGTTGTCACGCCAAGGCGCCTGAGATGATCGATCACCGCAGGCGCCGTAAGTCCGCGATAGGTACCGCGCCATGCCGGTGGCACATCGTCGCGAAGCTGCGTCAGGCCCTTGACGTGGGCTTCATAGATGATCGTGTCCTGCCAGGGAATCGACGGTCTGCGTTCTTCGCCCCAGGTAAACGCTTCGTCGACTACCACGCTCTTGGGCATGCCGCGGGCGTTGTCGCGCCGGTCGAACGAGAGATCGGCGCGCGGGCTGCCGGCCCGGTAACCGAAATGCGCGTCGCTCCAGACGAGCCGCCCTACCACCTGTTTGGCATAAGGATCGATGAGAAGCTTGTGCGGATTGAACCGCAGCCCACGTTCGGGGTGATACGGGCCATGCACCCGATACCCGTAGAGCTGTCCCGGGACGACATCGTTGAAGTAGCCGTGCCAGACATCCTCGGCACGCTCCGGCAGCGCGATACGCTCCATTTCGCGCCGGCCATGGCTATCGAACAGACAAAGTTCGACTTTCTCTGCATTTGCAGAGAATAGGGCGAAATTCGTTCCGCGTCCGTCCCAAGTAGCTCCCAAAGGATGCGGCGCGCCGACCGAGACCCGCACCCTACCGCTCCGGAACGAGAAAAATTGCAGCGAGGGGCGGAACAACAAGGCTCACCTCGGGGATTGCGCCCTCGTCCAACGTCCTGACCGCGCCCGCGTTCCCGATATTAGTGCCGCCGTACAGCGCGGAGTCGGTATTGAGGACCTCACGCCAGGTGCCTGAAAACGGGACCTTGACGCGGTAGTCGCGGTACACCTCGGGGGTGAAATTGACCACCACGAGGCAGCGCTCCTGCGTCTGGCGTCCCTTTCGCAGCCAAGCGAACACACTGCGCTCGGCATCGTGCATGACCAACCATTCGAACCCGGCGTCCTCGCAATCGAGCTCGTGCAGAGCCGGCACCGTCCGATAAAGCCGATTGAGGTCACGGACTAAAGATTGAATGCCGGCATGCTGCGGCTGCTCGAGAAGATGCCAGTCGAGCGAATGATCGTGGCGCCATTCGTTTTCCTGGGCAAACTCGCTGCCCATGAACAGGAGCTTCTTGCCGGGATGGCCGAACATGAAGCCGTAATAAGCGCGCAGATTGGCAAAGCGCTGCCACTGATCGCCCGGCATACGGCCGAGAATCGAACGCTTGCCGTGCACGACCTCGTCGTGGGAGAGCGGCAGGATGAAGTTCTCGAAGAATGCGTAATGCAAACCGAAGAGGATCTGGCCGTGATGATGCTTGCGGTAGATCGGGTCTTTGTTGATGTATTCGAGCGTGTCGTTCATCCATCCCATGTTCCACTTGTAGCCGAAGCCGAGCCCGCCCCAGTCCACCGGCCTTGAGACCATGGGCCATGCGGTCGATTCCTCCGCAGCCGTTGTGGCGTTGGGAAATCGTGAGAACAGCTCGGTGTTGAAGCGGCGCAGAAGGTTGATGGCGTCGAGGTTCTCGCGGCCGCCATATCTGTTCGGGATCCAGCCGCCTTCAGGCCGGCTGTAATCGAGATAAAGCATGGAAGCAACGGCGTCCACGCGTAGGCCGTCGATGCCGTAGCAATCGAGCCAGAACAGCCCGCTGCCGAACAGGAAGTTAGCAACCTCGGTGCGTCCGTAATTGTAGACGAACGTGTTCCAATCGAGGTGGCGCCCTTGCATGGGATTTTCATGTTCATAGAGCCCCGTCCCATCGAAGCGAGCGAGCCCGTGCGGATCGTCCGGGAAGTGTCCGGGCACCCAATCGAGAATGACGGCGAGGCCTTTGCGATGGCATGCGTCGATCAAGGCAGCAAAATCGGCGGGACTGCCGAAGCGACTCGTCGGCGCAAAAAGCCCGGTCGGCTGATAACCCCACGATCCGTCGAAAGGATGCTCGCTGACCGGCAGGAATTCGACGTGGGTGAAGCCCATATCGTGCGCGTAAGGCGGCAATTCCTCCGCCAGCTCGCGGTAGCTGAGCCAGCGCCCGCCATGTTGGGGATGTCGCCGCCACGATCCGAGATGAACTTCATAGATCGATATCGGCGCGCTTAACGCATTCACGCCGGGAGGGGCCGGCTGCGGGCGTTGAATCGCATTCTGATCGACCACGATCGAAGCGGTCTGCGGCCGCAACTCAGCGGCGAATGCCAGCGGATCGGACTTGAGCGGCAGCAGGTGGCCGTCCGGCCCGACGATCTCGTATTTGTATTTGTCGCCGGGCTTGGCTTCGGGCACGAAGATCTCCCAAAAGCCGTTGCCGCGCACGCGCATGGCATGCCGGCGTCCATCCCAAAAATTGAAGTCGCCGACGACGCTGACCCGCTTGGCCGAAGGGGCAAAGACGGCAAAGCCGACGCCTTCGACGCCGTCAAGCGCCATGCGATGGGCGCCGAGCTTGTCGTAGAGATGCACATGCGTGCCTTCGCCGAGCAGGTAGAGATCGAAATCGGATAGGATCGGCGGGAAGCGATAGGGATCCTCGATCTCGACTTGGCGTTCGCCGTAGCGTGCACGCAGGCGGTAGTGTCCAGACCCGTTGTGCAAACGACCCTCGAACAGGCCGGCATCGTGGATGCG
>Ga0081455_10004027_pt1 | contig 16660 bp, 13 predicted proteins | sample TabmetS3T2R1_FD_70207 | JGI IMG/M metagenome (GOLD analysis project Ga0081455, IMG submission 70207) | Tabebuia heterophylla rhizosphere microbial communities from the University of Puerto Rico - S3T2R1 | ecosystem: Host-associated > Plants > Roots > Rhizosphere ... | reverse complement strand
GCGACGCCGATCGGGTGTTCCTCGTCGATGAGCGTGCCGACGGTGTGAGCGGGTCGCTCCTCACGGCGCTCGTCGCGATCGCGATGCTCGAACGCGAACCCGGCGCGAAGATCGTGCACAACCTCATCTGTTCGTGGACCGTGCCAGAGGTGATCCGGGAGCACGGCGGCGAGCCGATCCGGACGCGCGTGGGGCATTCATTCATCAAGCAGGTGATGGCGGAGACGGGTGCGGTCTTCGGGGGCGAACACTCCGGTCACTACTACTTCCGTGAGAACTACCGGGCAGACTCGGGGCTGATCGCAGCGGCGGTGGCCCTCGGCGTCCTCTCCGCCGCCGACGTGCCCCTCTCCCACGTGCTCGCGCCCCTCGATCGCTACGCGGATAGCGGCGAGATCAACTCGAGGGTCGTGGATCCGGCCGAACGGATCGACGCGGTGGCCCGCGCATACTCCGAGGGCAGGCAGGACCGGCTGGACGGCCTGACGGTAGAGTTCGACGACTGGTGGTGCAACGTGCGCGCCTCGAACACCGAACCGCTCGTGCGCCTGAACGTCGAAGCGCGGACGCCGGCGCTCCTCGAGGCGCACACCGCCGACGTGCTCGCCCTGATCAGAGGAGACGATCCCTCATGACGCTCGATCCGCAGCTGCTGGAGATCCTCGTGTGCCCGAACGATCGCGGCGACCTCGACTATCGAGAGGACGAGCAGGTCCTGATCTGCACGTCCTGCGGGTACCGGTACCCGATCCGCGACGACATCCCCGTGATGCTGATCGACGAGGCGGAGAAACCCGCGGGCGGGACGCGGTGACCGTGGACCTGGACGACGTCCAGGCCCTCCGCGCCGGGGATCCGGGGGACATGCTCGGCGCGATCTCCGCCATGCCCGAGCATGCCCGTTCCGGGTACGAGTCCGGGCTCGCGGCGACGGGCCTCCCCTCGCTCGAAGATGTGACGTCCGTGACGTACTGCGGCATGGGCGGATCGGGCATCGCCGGGGACGTGTTGCGCGCCTTGTTCCGAGAGCGTCTGGGCGTCCCCGTCGACGTGAACCGGAGCCCTGAGTTGCCGGAACATTGCGGACCGCACACGCTCGTGATCGCGTGTTCCTACAGCGGGAACACCTCTGAGACGCTCGAAACGTTCGAGGAAGCCGTCAGCCGTGGCTGCCGGACGGTGGCGATCACGAGCGGCGGCGCGCTCGCGGTGCGGGCGGGAGAACGTGCGACCGGGCTCACACGGGTCCCCGGCGGCTTCCTGCCGCGGGCCGCGTTCGCGTACCTCTCGTTCGGGATGCTCGGCACGCTCGAGGCGGCGGGCTTGTTGCCGCCGCTCGCCTCGGACGTTCGTGAAGCCGCGAGCGAGCTCGACACGCTCGTCGGGAGGCTGGGTGCGGCAACGCCTCGGGCGGACAACCCGGCGAAGCAGCTCGCGTGGAGCCTGGGCGATCGGCGGCCCGTCGTGTGGGGAGCGGAGGGGATCGGGTCAGTGGCGGCTGCGAGATGGAAGGCGCAGTTCAACGAGAACGCCGAGGTACCGGCGTGGTGGTCATCGCTTCCCGAACTCGATCACAACGAGGTCGTGGGGTGGTCCGACGATGAAGGCGTGCCCTGGTTCGTGATCGGCCTGCGTCATCCTGGGGAGCACGTGGGCGTCGCGGTGCGCTTCGGGCCTTCGCTCGAGATCGCGCGCGCGGCCGGCGCGGTGACCGAAGAGGTGTGGGCGGCGGGCCATGCGCCGTTGGCCAGGCTGTGCTCGCTCGTCGTCACGGGCGACTTCACGAGCACCTACCTCGCGCTCCGACGGGGGGTCGATCCGTCCGCGATGGCGGCGATCGATCACCTCAAGGCGGTCCTCGCGGAGGCCGGGGCGTGACGGGCGGACGAGCCGGACCCGGTGACGATCTCCCGGCTCAGGCCGTGGCCGAGATCCGGTCCCGGACCGACCTGATCCCGCGGGTCGGGGTGGTGCTCGGCTCGGGGCTCGGGCCCGCACTGGGCGACGACCTCGTGCGCGAGGCGAGCTTCGCGTTCACGGACCTCCCCGGCTTCCCGCCGCCAGGCGTGCCGGGACACGCGGGCTCACTGGTGCTCGGCCGGCTCGCCGGCGTGCCGGTCGCGGCGTTCTTCGGCCGGGTGCACTTCTACGAGGGGCACGGGATGGACGTCCCGGCGTTGCTTCCCCGACTCGCCGACGCGCTCGGCGCCCGCACGATGGTGCTGACCGCAGCGGTGGGAGGCCTCGTGCCCGGTGAAGCCGCCGGAACCGTGGTGGTGCTGCGGGATCACCTCAACATGATGGGCGAGGCGCCGTTGCGAGGCTGGCGATACGCCGACGGGATGCCGGCGTTCATCAGTACGACCGAGGTGTACGACCGCGAGCTCGCGGACCTCGCGCTGGAGCGGGCCAGGGCGCTCGGGATCGCCTCGTCGATGGGTGTCTACGCCGCGATGAGCGGACCGGCGTACGAGACGCCGAGCGAGGTGGCGTTCCTTCGGGGTGCCGGGGCCACGGTGGTGGGGATGTCGATGGTGCCGGAGGCGCTGCCGGCCTGTGCGCTCGGCATGCGCGTGCTGGGCCTGTGCTCGCTCACGAACGCCGTGGGTGAACACGTCGAGCACGACGAAGTCGTGCGCGTATCGAACGAAACCGCGATCGCCGTGGGGAAGCTGCTGGTCGACCTGCTCCCACGGCTCGAGACGGAGGGAACGACATGACGAACGACGTACGGGAGCTGGGCCTCGCCGAGGAAGGCAGGACGAGGATCGGCTGGGCCGGTGCGGAGATGCCGGTGCTCGGACTGATCAAGGAGCGGTTCGAGAAGGAGCGTCCGCTCGAGGGCATCAGGATCGGCGCATGTCTGCACGTGACCACCGAGACCGCGAACCTGATGCTGACGCTGCAGGCGGGAGGCGGTGAGGTCGCGCTCTGCGCCTCGAACCCGCTGTCGACGCAGGATGACGTGGCCGCGGCGCTGGTCGAGGCCGGGATCGATACCTACGCGATCAAGGGCGAGGACACGGACACGTTCTTCAAGCACATCAACGCGGTCCTCGACATCCGGCCGAACGTCACGATGGACGACGGGGCCGACATGGTGAGCGTGCTCCACAAGGAGCGCGTGGACCAGATCTCCGAGATCATCGGCGGGACGGAGGAGACGACGACCGGCGTGATCCGGCTTCGGGCGATGGCCGGCGACGGGGCGTTGAAGTATCCGATCGTGAGCGTGAACGACGCTGACACGAAACATCTGTTCGACAACCGGTTCGGGACGGGCCAATCGACGATCGACGCGATCATGCGGGCGACGAACCGGCTGCTGGCCGGCCGGACGATCGTGGTGTGCGGCTACGGCATGTGTGGTCGGGGCGTCGCGTCGCGCGCGCGCGGCATGGGTGGGCACGTGGTCGTGACGGAGGTCGACCCGACCGCGGCGCTCGAGGCCGTGATGGAGGGCTTCCGCGTCATGCCCCTTCGCGATGCCGCCCGGATCGGCGACATCTTCGTCACGGTCACCGGGGACACGAGCGTGATCCGCGACGAGCACATCGAGCTCATGAAGGACGGGGCGCTGCTCGCGAACTCCGGACACTTCGACGTGGAGATCGACAAGGGCGCGCTCTCGTCGCTGGCCACCGGCGGCGTTCGCCGGGTCCGGGAGTTCGTCGAGGAGTTCACGCTGTCCGACGGCCGGCACGTGTACCTGTTGGGCGAGGGGCGGCTCGTGAACCTCTCGGCCGCCGAGGGTCATCCGGCGGCTGTGATGGACATGTCGTTCGCGAACCAGGCGCTGTCCGCTGAGTGGGTCGTGCAGAACCGGGGCCACCTCGAGCCTCGCGTGTATCCGGTTCCCCCGGAGATCGATCAAGAGGTCGCGAGGCTCAAGCTGCACGCGATGGGGGTGCAGATCGACGATCTCACGGCTGAGCAGGAGCGGTACCTCCATTCGTGGGAGCAGGGGACGTAGGTGTCCGACCAGGTCTCGATCAGGGCGCATTACGAACGCTTCCCCGCCACGGTCAAGGGGGCGTTCGTCTTGCGAGGAGCCGACGCCGATCCGCATCAGGTTCGCATCGAGGCGACGAGGATCGCCGAAGCCGGGAGCGGCCGCTCGGTTCCGATCGAGATCGATGCCCTGACGCTGGACGTCGCGCCGCATCGGGACCTGTTCGTCCCGTTCGAGTTCCAGACGGCGGAACTCGGCGCCGGCTGGTACGGGCTGGAGTGCGACGTGCTCGTCGATGGCCACCCCGAGATCGTCCGGCCGGGTCCACGGTTCCCCGTGGCGTGGCCTCGTGCGACGACCCGGCGAGGTTCGATCGCGGTGGGCGTGAAGGCACAGCTCCCGAACGGCACCATCACGATCGAGCAGATCGACTGCGTGGGGGATTCGATCAAGCTCGGCTACGCGGCCGAGCGTGCGGTGACCCTCTCCCTGGCGGCCGACGGAACCACCCTGCCGGTGCTCGAGGCCGAGTTCGACGAAGGCAGCGGCCGCGGGAAGGTCGTGGCGTACCCGCTGCTCAGGATCCACGAGAGACTCACGATCCATCCCGGCGGGGCGGACCCGATCGACGTGCCGTTGGATTGAGGTTCGCGAGCACCGTCGCGACCCGGGTGTCACCGGGGGCGGGTACGGTCCATCGAGTGCTGGCGAGAGCCCTCGACACCGTATTCCCACGGGCGTGCGCGGGGTGCGGCTCGGGGCCCTGGCCGTTCTGCGAGGCGTGCCGGGGATCACTCGCACCGCTCACGCCGCCGTGGTGCGCTCGGTGCGGGCGTCCGTGGGCCACCCCGGTCGAACGATGCCCGGACTGCCCGCCGGACATCGACCGCGCGAGAGGCGCGTTCCGATTCGACGAGGCGACCCGTCGAGCGATCCATCGGCTGAAGTTCTCCGGGTGGCGTGGCGTCGGCGACGCCCTCGCGAACGCGATGGTCGCGGCCGACGAGCCTCCGCCCGTCGACGTCGTCACCTGGGTGCCGCTGTCTCGCCGTCGGCTCGCCGAGCGCGGCTACGACCAGGCGAAGGTGCTGGCCCGGGGCGTCGCGTCGCGGATCGAGCTGCCCCTCACCGGTCTGCTGCGCCGGGGCGTCAGGACGTCGCCGCAAGCACGGCGGGACGCGCGGGAACGACGCCTCGCGATGCGGGGTGCGTTCGATGTTCGTCCCGGAGCGCGCGTCCCCCCACGAGTGCTGTTGGTTGACGACGTCCTCACGACGGGCGCGACCGCAGCGGCCGCCGCCGAGGCGCTCCGTCGAGGGGGGGCACGAACCGTGCATCTCCTCGTCGCTGCTCGCGCCTTCCCCGGGCGACAGGGTCGGGCGGTTCGTGGTGCCTATACTCGACCGGGCCCTCGTCCGGGTCTGTGGTTGCCCGGGGACGATCCCCGGTAGTCGACGCTAGCCGCGGGCGAAACGACCCACGTAAGGTGACCCTTGGTCGCTGAGCATGGCGCGGTTTAGATGTAAGTCCTGCCTCGGTTCGCCGAGAGAGGGCGGGAGTGGGCGTTCCTTCGGGTCCGCCGGCGAACGCTCCTGCAGGCGGGTGTGGGGGCAAAGACCAGGTCAGCCGGCGGGGGCCCGATCCCATCCAACGCCGCGGCCGCCGATGTCGTAGCGTCGGGGAAAGCAGACGCGACGAGGAGGGGCCCACCGGCGATGGAGTTGACCTTCACGGGGCGCGATCTGCACGTCACCAACCGGATGCGCGAGGCCGCGGGGCACAAACTGGCGCACCTGGAGCGCATGGAGCCCCGCACGGTTCGGATCGATCTTGAGTTCATCGCCGAGCACTACCCGACACTCGACGGCGTGAAGCGCATCGAGGCAGCGCTGCATATCCCCCGCAAGACCTTCCGGGCGCACGCCGAAGCCGACGACGTCCCCACCGCCCTCGATCGCATCGCCGACAAGCTCGAGCGACAGCTGCGGGATCATCATGGGAAACGCCGCGCATCCCATCACAAGGCCGGGCTAGAATCCGCTCCACCGAGTCCTGCCGCTGACGATATGGGAGAGGGACCGGACGACGTGATCGAGGGGGACGTGTGACCGGCAAGGATCCCGGCGGCGAGACGAACGAGCGACTGCGCGTCATGGTCGTCGACGACCACGCCCTGTTCCGACGCGGGCTGGAGATGGTCCTGCAGCAGGAGGACGACATCGAGCTCGTCGGCGAGGCCTCCGACGGGGCCGAGGCCGTCGAGCGAGCGCAGGAGACGATGCCCGACGTCGTCCTGATGGACGTTCGCATGCCGAAGCGCTCCGGGATCGAGGCCGCCGGCGAGATCAAGGATCTGTTGCCCCACTGCAAGATCTTGATGCTGACGATCAGCGACGAGGAAGCCGATCTCTACGACGCGATCAAGGCGGGCGCGAGCGGCTACCTGCTGAAGGAGATCCCCATCGAGGAGGTGGCCGACGCGATCCGAAGCGTCTGGGCCGGCCAGTCGAGGATCAGCCCCTCGATGGCGTCGAAGCTGCTCACCGAGTTCGCCGCGATCTCCAAAGCCACGGACGAGCGCCCTCAGATGCCAGCGCCTCGCCTCACGGATCGCGAGATGGAGGTCTTGCGCCTCGTGGCGCAGGGGCTGAACAACCGCGACATCGCGAAGCAGCTGTTCATCTCGGAGAACACCGTCAAGAACCACATCCGCAACATCCTCGAGAAGCTCCACCTGCACTCGCGCATGGAGGCGGTCGTGTACGCCGTGCGCGAGAAGATGATCGAGATCAGCTGAGGCATGACGGCCGACCCGTCCCTCGCGGCCGCCGCGTCGATCTTCGATGAGAGCCTCGCCGCCCTGCGTGCGACGATCGAGGGAGCGTCGGCGGAGGTCCTGAACCGGCGACCGGCGGGCGACGACACCAACTCGATCGCGGTCCTTTCGATGCATGCGATGTCCAGTGCTCGGTGGTGGCTGTGCGTCGCACTCGGGGCCGCGTTGCCCGACCGCGATCGCGATTCGGAGTTCCGCTATGAAGCCGCGGACGCGGGCGAGCTCCTCGGGTTCGTCGACGCCGTCGGAGGGGACTGCCGGGCGTTGCTCGCGACCGACGATGCGTTCGATGCGGGTGCCGTCCGGCGTTCACGTCGGATCGGCGGCGACGAGGACGTCTCGGCGGCCTGGGCTCTGATCCACGCGCTCGAACACTTGGGCGGACACGTCGCCCATGCCCAGCTCGCTCGTCAAGTGCTGGAGCCGTCTCAGGGCTGACGGCCCTCGTCCCCGTCGATCTGGGGACGGGTACGCTCGCGGTACGCTGGCTCGGTGAGTACCGACAACGCCCGAAGCGTCGCCCGTGTGATCGTCGAGTGCCTCGAGCACGAGGGGGTCGAGGTCGTGTTCGGCCTCCCCGGCGAAGAGAACCTCCACGTGATCGACGCGCTCGCCGATTCCTCGATCCGATTCATCACGACCAGGGACGAGCGTGGCGCGGCGTTCATGGCCGACACCTATGGAGCGCTCACGGGTCGTCCTGGAGTGTGCCTGGCGACCCTCGGCCCCGGGGCGATCAACCTGATGCTGGGGATCGCGAACGCGCAGCTCGACTCCCATCCGCTGCTCGCGATCACGGCGCAGGCGGGCCTGTACCGGATCTACAAGGAGTCGCACCAGTTCGTGGACCTCGTATCGCTGTTCCGTCCGATCACGAAGTGGGGCGACATGGTGACGGTGCCCGACGCCGCCCCCGAGATGGTGCGCAAGGCCTTCAAGCAAGCGACGACGGAACGCCCCGGAGCGGCGTTCCTGATCCTGCCGGAAGACGTCGCCGAGCGGGAGACCGCGGGGCGGCCGCTCCGGGTCAACGTGCCGGTCGATCCCGCGCCCGACGAGAACCAGATCCGCCGGGCGGTGGACATCTTGGCGGCCGCCGAGCATCCGGTCGTGCTCGCGGGTCCGGGGGTGGCGCGCGATCGCGCGACCGCGGCCCTGATCCGGTTCAGCGAGCGGCTGAACCTGCCCGTCGCGACCACGTTCCTGGGCAAGGGCGTCTTCCCCGACAGCCATCCGAACGCGCTCGGCACGCTCGGGTTCATGGTCAAGGACTATGCGAACTTCGGCTTCGATCGAGCCGACGTGGTGGTTGCGGTCGGCTACGACCTCGTCGAGTACTCGCCGTCACGATGGAACCCGCTGGGCGACAAGGAGATCATCCACGTGCACCGCACCGTGGCGGAGGTCGACGCGAACTACTCCCTCGCGGTGGGGGTCCAGGGTGACATCGGGGAGACGCTCGACGCGATCTGCGAATCGCCATCCACGCACGCGATCCGGGGACTGATCCCGCCGGTCCGTGATCTCGTCGCCCAGGAGCTCGGTCGGGGGGCCGTCGACGAGGTCTTCCCGCTGGCGCCTGCCCGGATCGTGCACGACGTGCGGTCGGTCCTGGGCGACGACGACATCGTGCTCTGTGACACCGGTGCGGTGAAGATGTGGATGGCCCGCCTCTATCCGACGTTTCGCCCGAACACGTGCCTGATCTCGAACGGGCTCGCAACGATGGCGTTCTCACTGCCCGGCGCGATCGCGGCGAAGCTCGTGCACCCGGAGCGCCGCGTCATCGCCGCGATGGGCGACGGAGCGTTCGGGATGAGCGTGAGCGAGCTCGAGACCGCCGTCCGCGAAGGGGTGCACTTCGTGGTGCTGGTCTGGGTGGACGGCGGGTACGGCCTGATCGGCTGGAAGCAGGACATCCACTTCGCTCGCCGCGCGTCCGTGAGCTTCAACAACCCCGATTTCGTCCAGCTTGCGGAGAGCTTCGGGGCGAAGGGGTACCAGATCGGGGCGGCGAGCGAGCTGGGTCCGACCCTCGAGAAGGCGCTCGCCGACGACGCCGTCAGCGTGATCGCCTGCCCGGTCGACTATTCGGAGAACGCCCGCCTGATCGGACGCCTGGGCGCCCTCACCGACTCGATCTGAGGTCCGGCCTGCTCACGGTCGTGAACCGGGCGGCCGATACAATCGAACCGTCACCTAGAACCCCCACCTCCCCTGGAAAGGGGCCGCATGCCGGCAGTCCTCGACAAGATCTCCAACATCGGTGAAGGGCGGAAGCTCAAGAACCTCGGCTCCATCTCGAAGCTCGTCAACACGTTCGAACCCGAGACCGAGGAGCTCTCCGACGGCGAGCTCCGCGCCCTGACGCCTGTCTTCAAGGAACGCGTCGGGAACGGAGAAGCGCTCGACGACCTGCTCCCCGAGGCGTTCGCGGCGGTTCGTGAGGCCGCGCGACGCACGATCGGGCAGCGGCACTTCGACGTCCAGCTCATGGGCGGCGCGGCGCTGCACCAGGGCAACATCGCGGAGATGAAGACCGGTGAGGGCAAGACGCTCGTCGCCACGCTGCCTGCCTACCTCAATGCCCTCGAGGGCGAGGGCGTCCACATCGTCACCGTCAACGACTACCTCGCCAAGCGGGACTCCGAGTGGATGGGGGGCATCTACCGGTTCCTGGGGCTCGACGTGGGATTGATCCAGTCCACCCAGCACCCCGGCGAGCGGCGGCCGGCCTACGCCGCCGACATCACGTACGGCACGAACAACGAGTTCGGGTTCGACTACCTACGCGACAACATGTCGATGCGCCTGGAGGACTGCGTCCAGCGCGGGCATCGATACGCGATCGTGGACGAGGTCGACTCGATCCTGATCGACGAGGCCCGGACGCCCCTGATCATCAGCGGGCAGGTGACGGATTCGGCGAAGTGGTACGTGACGTTCGCCCGCATCGCCCCGCGGCTCAAGCGCGACGAGGACTACGAGGTCGAGGAGTCGAAGTACCAGGTCGCGATCACGGAGCAGGGCGTGCAGCGCGTGGAGGAGCTCCTCGGCGTCGAGAACCTATACGAGCACGCCAACACTACGCTCGTCCACCACCTGCAGAACGCCCTGCGCGCGAAGGAGCTCTACAAGCGCGACGTGGCCTACGTCGTGCAGAACGGTGAGGTCAAGATCGTCGACGAGTTCACCGGGCGCGTGTTGGAGGGTCGTCGCTACTCCGAGGGCCTCCACCAGGCGATCGAGGCGAAGGAGGGCGTCAGGATCAAGGAGGAGAACCAGACCCTCGCGACGATCACGATCCAGAACTACTTCAAGATGTACGACAAGCTCGCGGGCATGACGGGAACCGCGAAGACGCAGCTGACCGAGTTCGAGGAAACCTACGACATCGGCGTCGTCGAGATCCCCACGAACCGCCCGAACGTTCGCGACGACGAGCAGGACCTGATCTACAAGACCGAGGAGGCCAAGTGGAACGCCGTCGCGGACGACATCATCGAACGGAACGAAGAGGGTCAGCCGATGCTGGTCGGCACGGTCTCGATCGAGAAGTCGGAGATCCTCTCGTCGATCCTGAACCGTCGCGGCGTCCAGCACAGCGTGCTGAACGCGAAGAACCACGAACGTGAAGCCTTGATCGTCGCGCAGGCTGGGCGCAAGGGTTCGGTGACGGTCGCGACCAACATGGCCGGGCGAGGCGTCGACATCCTGCTCGGCGGCAATCCCGAATACCTGGCGCGGCAGGAGATGGCGGCGCGCGAGTGGGACAACGACCGCTACCTGTTGTTCGAGATGGACGAGGAGGAGCGCAGCGCGTACGAGGCTGAGTACGAGCCGATCTACGCGAAGTTCAAGGCGCAGACCGACGCCGAGCACGACGAGGTCGTAGACCTCGGCGGGTTGTACGTCCTCGGGACCGAGCGGCACGAGTCGCGGCGGATCGACAACCAGCTGCGAGGCCGATCGGGACGCCAGGGTGATCCGGGGGAAAGCCGGTTCTACCTGTCCCTGCAGGACGACCTGATGCGGATGTTCGCGAGCGACCGGGTCGCCTCGATCATGGACCGCTTCAAGTGGCCCGACGACGAAGCGATCCAGGCGAAGATGGTCACGCGGGCCGTCGAGAACGCGCAGAAGCAGATCGAGGAGCTGAACTACGAGCGCCGCAAGAACGTCTTGAAGTACGACGAGGTGATGAACGGCCAGCGCGAGGCGATCTATGGCGAGCGCCGCAAGATCCTCGAGGGCCAGGACATCAAGGAGCAGACGCTCGGGTTCGTGGAGCAGGTCGTCGGGGAGACCGTCGAGGATGCGTGCCCGCCCGACGTCTTCCCGGAGGACTGGGACCTCGACGGCCTGGCGACCTCGCTCTTGGAGATCTACCCCGTCCAGGTCACGCAGGACCAGGCCGGCGAGGCGGCAGACACGAATGAGCTCGTGGCGATGTTCGTCGAGGACGCGCTCGCGATGTATGACTCGAAGGAGCAGCACGTGACTCCGGAGATCATGCGCGAGCTCGAGCGTGTGGTCTTGCTGAACATCACCGACACGAAGTGGCGCGAGCACCTCTACGAGATGGATTACCTGCAGGAGGGCATCCACCTGCGGGCGCTTGCGCAGAAGGACCCGATCACCGAGTACCGGCGCGAGGCCTACGACATGTTCCAGGACCTCACCGCGTCGATCCAGGCGGATTTCGTCCGCTACATCTACCGGGTCGAGCTCGTGCGCCAAGACCAACAGGCGCCGCAGCCGGCGCGGGTCCGCGACAACCGATCCGACGTCGAGGAGGCCGGCGGTCAGCGCTCGAAAGCCTCCACCGCGAACGCGAACCAGGTGATCAGCGACAAGGTGCCGCGCAACGCCCCGTGCCCGTGCGGCAGCGGCAAGAAGTACAAGAAGTGCCACGGCGCGGTCGCCTGATGAGCGAGCACACCGAACGCCTCCACAAGCTGCGGGACCGCGTGCTGGCCGCGAAGGAGTTCCTTTGACGTCGACGGCAAGCGAGAGCGCGCGGGCCAGCTCGGGCGTGAGGCATCCGATCCGGGGCTCTGGAACGATCCGGCTCGCGCGCAACAGGTCACGTCGAAGCTCGCACGTCTGAACGACGACATCGCCCGCTTCGACGGTCTGTGGTCTCGCGTCGGCGACGCGGAGGCGATGGACGAGCTCCTCGCCGACGAGTCCGACCCCGACCTCGAACGCGAGCTCACAGCGGGCCTCGCGAGCCTCGAGGTCGATGTCGACAAGCTGGAGCTCTCGGCCCTGCTGTCGGGGTCGTACGACGCCTCCGATGCGATCGCCACGATCAACGCGGGTGCTGGCGGCACCGAGAGCCAGGACTGGGCGGAGATGCTCCTGCGCATGTACACGCGGTGGGCCGAGCGTGAAGGGTTCGACGCCGAGGTCGACGACCTGCAGCCGGGTGACGAGGCCGGGATCAAGTCCGCCACGTTCACCGTCTCGGGCACGAACGTCTACGGGTTGATGTCCGCCGAACGCGGGGTCCACCGCCTGGTGCGGATCAGCCCGTTCGACGCGCAGAAGCGCCGCCACACGTCGTTCGCCTCGCTCGACGTGATCCCGATGCTGGAGGAGTCCGACGAGGAGGACATCGAGATCCCGCCCGAGGAGCTGCGGATCGACGTCTATCGCTCGAGCGGCCCGGGTGGGCAGTCGGTGAACACGACCGACTCCGCGGTCCGGATCACACACCTGCCGACCGGCATCGTCGCGGCGTGCCAGAACGAACGCAGCCAGCTCCAGAACAAGGCCGTCGCGATGCGCATCCTGAAGGCCCGGCTCGCGGACCTCGAACGACAGCGGCGACGGGAGGAGATGGCCGCGATCCGCGGCGAGCGCAAGGCGGTGGACTTCGGATCCCAGATCCGCTCCTACGTGCTCGCTCCCTACCAGATGGTGAAGGACCATCGGACCGAACACGAGGTGGGTGATCCGCAGCGCGTGCTGGACGGGGACATCGACGGATTCATCGAGGCCGAGCTCCGGCGCCGCGCCGCGGAGGACGGAGGCAACGAGGGGCCGTAGCTCCGAGGTTGCGTCCTGGCACGTCGCCCGACATACTCCGACGCCATGCAGACAAGCCTGGCGCCGTCGGCCGCGCCTACGTTCCGGCTCGACGAACGCCCCAGACTTGTCCTCGCAAGCTTCTTGATGCTGTTCGCGGAGCTCGCATTGATCCGCTGGGCGGCCGCCTATGTGGTCTACGTCGCCTACTTCACGAACTTCGTACTCCTCGCCAGCTTCCTCGGCATCGGCGTGGGATTCCTCCGGGCATCGAAGGATCGCGACCTCTCCGGATGGGCGCCAGGCGCGTTCGCGCTGGCCGCCGGGACGATCTTCGTGCTTCGAGTCGTGAAGGGCATGCAGGGCTCCACCGACCTGGACACGATCTTCGGTATCCCGGCACCGCCGATCTGGATCGCGCTGCCCATCTTGTTCGGCCTGACCGTCTTCGCGATGGCGACGATCGCGGAGGGGGTCGCCCGCTTGTTCGCGCGGTTCGAGCCGCTGGAGGCATATCGACTCGACATCACTGGGAGCCTGCTCGGGATCGTGGCGTTCAGCGTCCTGTCGTTCCTGTTCGTGTACCTGCTCCAGCGCCTGCAGGGCTCGTTGTTCTTCAACCCGACGAACATGGCGGCGGTGCCGGCATTCGGCGCGTTCAACGCCGCGGTCAGCTTCATGACCAACACCAACTGGCAGTGGTACAGCGGTGAGGTCACGATGAGCCACCTGACCCAGATGCTGGGCCTGGCGGTGCAGAACTTCGTGTCCGCGGCGGCCGGCATGGCGATCGCCGTGGCCTTGATCCGCGGCATCACCCGCCGCACCCGGCGCACGCTCGGGAACTTCTGGGTCGACCTGGTGCGCTCGACGTTGCGCATCCTGCTGCCGCTGTCGTTCGTCGTCGGCCTTCTGCTGGCCGCAGGGGGCGTCGTCCAGAACTTCCACGGCGGCACCGATGCCACGCCGGTCGACGGCGCCGTCGCCGCCCAAGCCCACCAGTCGATCCCAGGCGGACCGGTGGCCAGCCAGATCGCGATCAAACAGCTCGGCACCAACGGCGGCGGCTTCTACAACACCAACTCGGCCCACCCGTTCGAGAACCCGACGCCGATCACCGACTTCATCGAGCTGTGGGCGATCCTCGTCATCCCATTTGCCTTCGTCGTGATGTTCGGCCGGAAGATCGGGTCCAAGAAGCAGGCCCGGGTGCTGCTGGCGGTGATGGCGGCGATCTGGCTGTCGTTCTCGGTCCTGACGACGATCGCCGAGGGGTCCGGCAACCGCAACATGGCCTCGCTCGGGGTCGACCAGGGCACGTCGACGCAGCTCGTCGGCGGGAACATGGAGGGCAAGGAGGTGCGCTTCGGCCCCGCGTCGTGCGGGGTGTGGGCGGCGTCCACGACCGGCACGTCGAACGGCTCGGTCAACTGCATGCACGACAGCAACATGCCGATGGGCGGGATGATCCCGATGCTGCACATGAAGCTCGGCGAGGTCAGCCCTGGCGGTGTCGGCGTCGGGCTGATGGGCATCCTCATCTACGCCCTGCTGGCGGTGTTCATCGCCGGCCTGATGGTCGGGCGCACACCCGAGTACCTCGGCAAGAAGATCCAGGCCGCCGAGATGAAGCTCGTCGTCCTCTACATCATCGCCATGCCGCTCGCTTCGCTCGCCTTCGCCGCGGCGTCCGTCGTGCTGCCGTCGCAGGGCGGCGACGCGCCGCTCTCGGTGCGCATCCACGGCGAGGCGGCCGACGACCCCGCGCCGTTCGAAGCGGGCACGCTTCCCGGAACCCGCGTGAAGACGTCTTCTTCGGTGCAGTGGAGCGTGAGCGCGCCGTGGAGCCCCGGCTCGTTCGTCTCGACGCCCGACGTCGCGCCGATCGTGAACGAGATCCTCGCGCGGCCCGGGTGGGCCTCCGGCAACGCGATGGCGTTCCTCTTCGCCGACGACGCGTCCCCGGGCTTGCGGAGCGTCGACTCCTTCGACGGACAGGGCTACGTCACGCTCCCGAACACGCCCTACGAGTTCCGGCACTACCGGAAGTTCCGCTTCGCGAAGCTCGAGGCCTTCTACACGGGCGCCGACGGAAGCATGACGATCGAGCGCGAGCTGAGCGGCGGCACCGACGACGCCGACAACTGCCTCACGTGCAACGAAGTGAACTTCGGGTTCATCGGCGGCAGCCTCACGGGAGGCTTCCGGTTCCCCAAGGTCGACCTCCCGCTCTCGGCGACGCTCACCGCGGCGCATCTGTGGCTTCCGACCGACGGCACCTACACCGCGCCGCTCAACGTCGCGATACGCGGCGAGCTGTTGGCTTCGGCCCCTCCCTACTCGAACGGCGACCTTCCCGCGAACCGCCCGAAGACCGCCGTCTCCGTCCCGTGGCCGATCTCCGAGACGTGGATCTTCACGGAATGGCACACGACGCCGGAGATCGTCCCGCTGTTGCAAGCGGTGATGGCGCAGCACGCGTGGGCGCCGGGCAACCCCGTCGCGATCGACGTCCTGAACGCCGGCTCGTCGACCAGCCGCCGCGTCTGGGCGTTCGAGCGCGATCCGCGCGTGTCGCCGCACGACTTCCCGAACATCGGGCCGACGCCGTTTCAGCCGTTCCTCTCGGGACCGGTCCGCTTCTGAAGCCCCACGCATCCCGCGGCTACGGGAGCATCGTGACGCTCAGCCCCTTCGAGCCGACGAGCCCGAACGGCGAGGCGCTGCAGCTCGACGCGATCGGCTCCATCCACACCGACTGCGCGTAGAGCGTCGCGCCGGCGAGCGTCGGATCGTTGGGGATCGGCGCCGGCGCGAAGCCGAAGCCGCCCGCGTCGCTGTGGAAGTCGAGGCCGAGGAAGAGCGTCGCCGCCAGCGGATCGACGTGCAGCTTCAAGCCGATGCCGAGGAGATCCGTCCCCGCCGCGTCCTGCGCGTCGGCGACGAGCCCGAGGCCGAGCGCGCTCTTCGGCGCGTTCGCGCACGTGAATCCGAACCCCGCGGCGTTCACGTTCGGCGCCTCGCTTCCGCCCATCGCAACGACGCCGCCGCAGCCGGGAGTTCCCGATCCGTAGGGCACGAGCCCCGGCGCCGCGCCGAGGAGATTGCGGAGCCACGTGAGCCCGCCCGGCGCCGTCTCGTTCACGACCGCGGCGTCGGCGAATGAAGAAATCAGCGGAGCCGCGAGGCCCGCAGCGAGGAAGAACGCGCGGAGCCGGCTGAACGTGTCGAGGTGCGGGATGCCGTCGCTCAACAGGCGGAAACCGGCGGCAGCGATCAGCGCCTCGGAGCAATTGGTGAAGAACAGCGTGACGATGAGCGACAGGGGCCATTCGGTCTGGAGTTGAACCGCCAGGTGTGCCGGCAGGGCCGCCGCCAGCACGAGAGCCGCAACCAAGGAAACCATGAACCGCTGCCGCATCTTGCCCCCCGGACCGATTGTGATTCTTCGAAGCCGGCCGAAATCATAACGAACTCGATCCGGCGGTTGCAGCCGCGGAATCCAAATTTCTCTCGGCAAACGGCGGGCGGCTTGGGAGGCCGCGATAGTCGCCCTATACTCCGGTTTCCTACCTCGGGGGTCACTTTTTCATGTCCATCGCCCGCTCGCTGCTCGTGCTCTCGTTCGCCACGCTCTTCTCGTCCGCCGCGCTCGCTCAACACAAAGACGTGCCGTTCCGCGGCGGCATTCCGATCGCACCGTCCGGCCTCGCCGACAAGCCGCTCGGCGACGGGCCGTTCGACTACGCGACCGGCGAAGGTCAGAACATCCGCGTCACGGTGCTGACGAAAGCCTTGTCGTATCCGTTCACGCTGACGTTCCTACCCGACGGCACGCC
>Ga0081455_10004026_pt1 | contig 16661 bp, 18 predicted proteins | sample TabmetS3T2R1_FD_70207 | JGI IMG/M metagenome (GOLD analysis project Ga0081455, IMG submission 70207) | Tabebuia heterophylla rhizosphere microbial communities from the University of Puerto Rico - S3T2R1 | ecosystem: Host-associated > Plants > Roots > Rhizosphere ... | reverse complement strand
CCGGCAAAAGTCAGAGTGAAAGTCGGCGGCAGCGACGCGGGCCACAACGGCCTGCGCTCGATTAGTGCCCATCTTGGCAACGACTACAAGCGTGTGCGCATCGGCATCGGCAAACCGGACGTCAAGGAGCTTGTGCCTTCACACGTGCTTGGAGATTTCGCAAAAAGCGAATGGGCTTGGGTCGAAGCGCTTTGCGATGTGATCGCCGACAATGCGCCTCTCCTCATCGAGGGCAGGGACTCGACGTTCCAAAACAAGATCCATCTCGCCATGGAGGCCAAGGGCTTCGACGGCAGAGACGACGAGCTGCATCCCGCCAAATAGCGATGTAAAGAGACAATCAAACCATGGGATTTCAGTGCGGCATTGTCGGTTTGCCGAACGTCGGCAAGTCGACACTCTTTAATGCTCTTACACACACGGCGGCCGCCCAGGCCGCCAACTATCCATTTTGCACCATCGAGCCGAATATTGGCGAAATCGCCGTGCCGGATTCACGGCTGGACAAGCTGGTTGCGTTTGGGAAGTCGGAACAGATCGTTCCGACGCGCATTACGTTTGTCGATATTGCCGGGCTCGTGCGGGGTGCTTCCAAAGGGGAAGGGCTCGGAAACCAGTTCCTTGCCACCATACGCGAAGTCGATGCCATCGTGCATGTCGTGCGCTGCTTCGAAGACAGCGACGTGACTCACGTGGAAGGCAAGATCGACCCCATCGCCGACATCGAAACTATCGAAACCGAATTGATGCTGGCCGATCTGGACAGCCTGGAAAAACGCATCGGCAACCTGGAGAAAAAGACCAAGGGCAACGGAGAAGACGCCAAGCTGGCCAAGGAGACCCTCGATCTCGTGAACCGTTCGCTGACGCTGCTGCGCGAGGGTAAGCCCGCGCGCATGGTTGAGCGGAAGCCGGAAGAAGAAAAGCTGTTTCACTCTCTCGGCCTGCTGACCTCCGCGCCCGTGCTCTATGCCTGCAATGTCGACGAGGCTGCGGCTGCGACAGGCAACGATTATTCCCGCATAGTCGAGCAAAGGGCCGGGGAAGAGGGTGCGGTCGCCGTTGTGATCTCCGCCAAGATCGAATCGGAGATCGCCACTTTGCCGCCAGCCGAGCGCGCAGAATTTCTGACAGCCGTCGGTTTAGAGGAGACCGGTCTCGATCGCCTCATCCGCGCAGGCTATGCGTTGCTGCATCTGGTTACGTTTTTCACCGTGGGCCCAAAAGAGACGAGAGCGTGGACCATCACCAAGGGCACCAAGGCACCGCAAGCTGCTGGCGTGATCCACACCGATTTCGAGCGGGGCTTCATCCGGTCGGAAACGATTGCCTATGACGACTATATCGCGTACGGCGGTGAGGCCGGTGCGCGCGAGGCTGGGAAAATGCGCCTCGAGGGCAAAGATTACGTCGTTGCAGATGGCGACGTGATGTATTTCCGCTTTGCAACGTGAGCAATGTCTTTCTGATAGGCTGCGTCCATGACCGCCACTGCGGGTGAAGCGACGGAGCCAAAGCCACACTCTGCCAAAGACGCAGAACGGCGCGCGCTTGGCGTTGCCTGTGGCGCACACGCCTTGCATGACGGCTATACCGACCTCGTCTACGTCATGCTGCCGATCTGGCAGAGCGAATTCGGCCTTGGCTTCGCCGCGCTCGGCCTCATGAAAACAGTTTTTTCCGGGACTCTCGCCGGCTTCCAAATTCCGGCGGGGCTGTTGGCCGAGCGGTTCGGCGCGACGAGTGTCCTTGCGCTCGGCACAGCGCTCGCCGGTCTCGGATACGTCTTGGCCGGATTCAGCAGCAGTGTGGCTCTTCTTGTGGCCGCGCTGTTCGTTGGCGGCCTCGGGGCCAGCACACAGCACCCCTTGGCATCGTCCCTGATTGCCCATGCGTTTGCTGGCAAGCGCTCGCTGCGAGCGCTCGGGACCTACAACTTCGCCGGCGATATTGGAAAGATGACCTTACCCGCAGCCGCAGCGCTGCTGTTGGTCCTAATGCCTTGGCGCGAGGCGTTGATCTTGCTTGGTGGGCTGGGATCAATTGCAGCAGTGGCGATTTTTGTGGCGATGCCCCGATTCCGCGATGAACCATCCAGGTCGGTCAATAACGACAACCCAGGACCCCCCCAGAGTGCCCTGCGTGCCTATGCGTTTCCGTGCCTGCTGGCAGTGGGTGTTATCGATAGTGCCACCCGGATGGCCTTCCTCACTTTCCTCCCGTTTGTGCTTACTGCGAAGGGAGCAAGCATTCAGACGGTCGGCGTAGCGCTGACGCTGGTCTTTGCCGGCGGCGCGGCCGGAAAGCTGGTTTGCGCGTTTATCGGTGCGCGCATCGGGACGGTGGCGACGGTATGGTTGACCGAGACCGTGACGGCCGTCGGGATTGTCGCGCTCCTCCCACTTAACCTTGAAGCAGCACTTGTGGTCTTGCCGGTCGTCGGAGTGGCCCTCAACGGGACATCGTCGGTATTGTATGGCTCTGTGCCCGACCTCGTGGAGCCGGCCTGGCGGCAGCGCGCGTTCAGTATCTTCTACACCGGCACGATCGGCGCAGGCGCCGTGTCGCCGGCAATCTATGGTTTGCTCGGCGATGTGGTAGGCATTCCGACAGCGCTTATGGCCGTAGCGGCCCTTGTGCTTGCGACATTACCCATTACGCTTGTGTTGCGTCCGGCGCTGATCGCACGACCATCATAACTGAGCGCTCAAGTGCTATTGCGTCAAAGAATCGAGAGAGCCATTCTTTGTCGCATCGGCGGCCGGGAACGGATCGCGATCCGTGCGATTGTGCTGACATGCCAAAGCGTTCGAACGCCATCACGTTGATGACTGCCGATCAGGCAAATTTGCTTCGACAACTTGCTTTCGATGCCTATGAGCCCGAGGCCTTTAGCCCGAGTTTGACCAAAGCCGAGGCAGAGCAGCGGATTGCAATGCTGCAGGCAAAATTGAAGCTGATGGGCGAACCGCCCCACATACAGTGACGGAATTCGTGAAGCTGCTCGAATGCGAGCAGGAACCCTCCGCTCCACCCGGCGTTGGCACGGTTTGCACGAAAGCGGAGAGGAGGAACTTATGACACATTTTCGCCATGCGGCGATCGTGGCTGCGCTGCTCGCGGGTGCTGGCGCGGCCGGCGCGCAGACTACGGTAATCACCCGCGAGCCGGTGGAGCCACGCACTGTCGTGACGACAGGACCGGTACAGCTCACGCCCATTCAGCGACAAACGATCTACCGCACGATTGTTCGTGAGCGTGTGGTGCCAGCGCCGCCCACCGTAGAGTACCGCATCGGCACCCGCGTGCCGCCAAGCGTGCAGCTCTATTCAGTGCCGCAAGAAATTGCCGTCGAGGTGCCGGCAATCGGGGCCTACAAATACATGGTGGTAAATAATCGGGTTGTGTTGATCGATCCAGCCACCAGCGAAGTTGTTGCCGAAGTGATCGATTAGGCTTCCGACTTTTGTCGGATTTGGCCCGGCGCCAGCGCGCCGGGCCATGTTTTTTGCCCATTCAATGTTTACCCTGCAGAACTCGGGCTGGTAATGCGGCGACGGCTGGGTGCTGGATTTTCGGCCTCGCAAGGGCCATATTAGGCGCTGAGGAGTCTTTGATTATGTCGATGATCAACTACCGCGCCCCGTCCGAACTTTTTCCTAGCCGCAGCCGCAAGTCGCGCCGTCCGATCGGTTACAAGCGATTTCCGACCGCCGCGGAGGCGATCCGCTTCGCCATTGAGGAATTGCCGCCGGAATTGCTTTTGGGCGCCTATCTGGAAGTGGAAGAGAAGCGTTTCGACGGCAACGGTATCCGGCAGCTCTACGACAGCGCCGACTACCCTTTGCCGCGCAAGGCGGCCAAGACCAAGGTCGCTACGGCCAATTGATCTAAACACCACTTTTTGAGCTTTCGAATCGCGGTCCCTGGCCGCGATACGGATTCATGTGGTTGTCGGTCCGCCGCATGAAACCGCTGCCGCCTCCAATTCGTTGTCCCGTATAGCCCGATTGGAGGCTCCCCATGAAAACGCATCAAATCAAGTTAGCAGCAGCGGTGGCTGCCGTTATCGCCGTACCGATTCTGAGTTGCCTAGCAGGCGCCGAGGAGAGCGCGACTGTCCCGACCGATCCGGGTTTCAAAGCGGATACCGGCCAGATCAATCCAGGTAGGACAGAGCCAGCGCCGTTCGAGTCCAGCAAGGTGACCAATATCCCCACACCCGACGAAGCGCGCCGGGCATTGCTGACGCCGATTTCGAAGCAACCGTCGGCGGGCAATGTGCCGAATGCACCACGTCCGGAAGGTCAGACCGTGGGCGGTCCAAGCGCGAACCAGGAATCAAAGAATGCTGTTGGCGGCCCCCAAGGTCTCACGACCTCAGGCACTGTGCCCATTCCTGAAGCCGGAAAAGCGGGCGCCCAAGCTGCTTCGCCAGGCTCGAGTGCGGGCACCGAACCGGCACCATCCGGACCGATCGGATCGTTCGGTGAGACCATCCCTGCAAAATTCTCACAACGCAATGACGTGCTCGATCGAGTACCGATCATGGCTTGGCCCTTGCCGTTGACCGATCAGCAGCGAAAACAGGTTTACGATGCGGTGATGGCAGATCAGTCGCAGCCCGTGGCCGGCGCCGACGCGCTTAAGCCGGCGAGCGAACTATCCACCGACCAGGCACTGAACGGCATGCGTCCGCTGCCGGAAAGCGTCCGCGGCATCGAAGGGTTGGGGAAACTGCAATATGTGAAAGCCAACAATAAGGTGCTTCTGGTCGACCCTGCCACCCGGACGGTGGTCGATCAAATTACATCCTAAAAGCAGGAAAGCCATCGCCGGCTGGCGGCGATGGCTTTCTTGATGCGGTATTTCTATCGGCCGTCAGTCGTCGGATTTGTTCGGCGGATTTTTCCAGCTCGTGAGACTGTCGCCGATGACTTTTATCGCGGTCATCGCCGCGTGGCTCAGACTCGCATAACCGGCGATCTCGCGTCCCACGCGCTCGCCTTCGCTGCGCAACATTTCCCTCACTCCTTGGAGTTCGAGAATGACCCGATCAATCTCGTCCACCGAGGCGCCGGAAACTCGACGGATCAACCCATTCAGATTCTCCGCCACGGGCTCGGAGGACCCATCTCCGTCCGGACGCTGGCGACGCAAAAACGCAACGTCGCGGCGGACGAATTCGCGGATTTCACCCTCGAAAGCCGCTGCCGCATCCTGATCGATCTCGTCGCTCCGTTCGGATGATTTCCGGTTCGGTGCATATATTTCCGGACCGGGTTTTTCCGGTACTGCACCGAGCCGTTCGGGTTTGATGGCCGTCATGATCAACTCCTACAAGGCGCAACTATTTTTGCGCGGTGGTCCCCAGTTGCGGACGGATTGCGGCACGCGACTTAGGCGGTCGTGGGGCGGAGCACGGAACCTTTCCGGCAGGAGAGGGCGGCCATGAAGTTATTCACGTCTTTTCGGCGGCTTCCTTGCCCGTTTTCCCTACCAGTGCACCTTAAACCCGGCACTGATGCTCTTGCTGCTGGTAGTTTGGCCGAAATCGGTCACCGCGGTGGTAACCTGGAGGGGGCCATAGAGCTTCTGCTCGGCGCTGAACGTATTATGCGTGATCGGGTCGTTGCTGACGCTCATCAGTCCCGCGCCGAGCGTTGTCCCGGTCCGAAGGATGTTGAACTTGACCGACCTTTCGTTGCCGAACACCTGACCGGATCCGGGTGCGGCGGCCATAGGCAATGTCATCAATGGCATGTCAGTCGGTCCCGTGGCGGGCTGGCCGAGCGTTTCGGTGACCGAATAGGTGTTTTGCAAGGTGACCGCGAAACGGCCGGCAAAAGGAATCGATTGCTTGAGCGTGGTGCCGACCTTGCCTTGCTCGTTGAAGGGGTCGACTCGTGCATCAACGCTCCCGACATTCGGGACGCCGATCGATGCCCAGGCGGCTCCCGAAGGAGAACTGTCGCGTGTCGTCGGGAGCGGGTGATCGAACGCGCTGCGGTCGCTTGTTGGACCACGATCGGCTTCGACCGAATTGCTCCACTCCGTTTGCAGCGGTTGCTTCACAACGACTGTCGATGAACCGTCAGGCATTTCCATGCGGGTGATGTCGAAGTCTTTGTCGGACACGCCCGGCAGACGCAGCGGCTTTTTCGGCGGAGTGGCAAGGGCCGTTGGATCAAACACGAGGGCGTTGCCCAACATCGCGCTTTCTTCGGCCGTCAGTGGAGACTCCGGAACGAGGGCACTACTGTCGTCGACGGTTTGCGGCGCGTCTTGTGCGGAGGCTGGTACGGGAACGACCAACAGCAGACCAGCCGTCCACAACGCACAGTGAGCATTTGCCCGCATGTCAAAAATCTTCCCCGCATGTTTTCCGGAGGTTTCTGGGCCAAACCGGTTCAATAGCCGTTGGGGCTATGTCATGGAACTTTGGCGAAGCTGTGGAAGGGCTTAGTAGGTTTTTCTCACAAGCACCGGGCTGCAATTGCCTCATTGGTATGCTCGACATCGGCATCGAAGCGGCCGAGATCGCGGTCGCGTTCCGCTCCGTTCTTGCACAGCGCCGTCACGGCGCGCGCCTTCACCAGCTCAAGAAAGTAGAGGCGCGTGGCGGTGCATGTGTCTGGTCCAGCTGCGGCCCCGAGACCTCTTAACCGAGCCTTCATGCTCGCAACGTTCGCCGTTGCGTCAGCTAGACTGCGATCGCAGCCAGGCGGAATCGCCGGTTCCGGTCGGGCAGCCGGGGCAGCCAGAAGCGCCAACGCAAACGCGGTCGGAACAACAAGTCCAGCGAACCAAAGGAAAGCGAGCACAAAACGCCTCAGCATGGCGGACCTCCGCGACTACCCCCTTGGTCGTGCGGAGTGAAGAAAAGGTTCATCCTGCGAGGATGAAACTGGCACCGAGCTACGTCGTATTGCTCACCTGCCTGGAAATCGCCAAGCAGGCCAAGAAGCTGCCGAAAGAGCCCGGGCTGGGGACGACAGGACAGCGATGATTTTCAGGGCTTCTTGCCGGGTGGGGAATTATATGGGCTGCTGGAAGAACCCTGCATCTGCGCCAACTTGTAGGCGGAGACCTGCTTGGGCCTGTCCTTGTCGGCCTTGGGTTTCTTCTTTTCCTTTGTCGAACGCATCTGACCTTTTGCCATAGCCACCTCCGTGACGTGGAGCGATGGCGAATGCTACCCAGCGCATCGATTGGCGCAAGGGGATGCCAACGGCCCCTGGATTAGGAACTCAGGTCTTAGGCGGTACGGTCCCCGTGGCTTTCATCTTTTCGTCAATGCATTTGTTGACGAGGTCCGCGCGCTTATCGAGGTTTTCGCGAGCGCTGCTCTTTTCGGTGCGCATCCAGCACTCCCGGGCCGCCCGCGTGCGCGTCATCGGTTCGGCCTTCTGAGCAGGTTCCGCTGGCCGGGAGGAATGGGATGCTGTGGTATCAACGTCCGGCCTGGTCGCCGCGGTCGCCCGGGGGGCGTCGGCAGCCGTTGGACCAATGCCGTCGGTTTCGCAAGCCGCAAGTATGAACACGCACGCGACGAGCAACCCCAAACGAGAAGCGAAAAAAAATTACAGGCTTCATACGTGCGTTCCAGATGCTTTGAGCGAGGAGAGGCGGCCGGCTATTTGCCCGAAAACATCCTCACGCGCAACGCCCTTGGCAATTGGCCATCACAATCGCGTGCGCGCGAACGAACCGCCGCGCGCGCGGGAACGTTGGTTCCTCAACAAGGCCGCGGAACCAGTTCTGGAGGCAACAATTATGCGTATCTTTTTGACAGTCGCCGCGGCGGCTGCGCTTGTTTGTGGCGTCGCCCGTGCGGGTGAACACACCCAACCGCCCGCAAACGGTGATGCTACAGTTGGTATCGGCATCATCTGCAACACGTCGCAGCAGGCGCAACAATTCGTGAAGCTCCGAAGCTCCGGCGTTCGGCCCGAACAAGCGATGCAGGCCGTTAATGCTGGCGCGCGCGATGCCCGTGCGTGCGGCGTCGCCGCGGTCGCTTATGTCCGGGACGAGACTGTAGATACCATGAAGCTCAAGAACAGCCTGGTGCAGATCGTACGGATCAACGTGGTCGCCGGCTTTAACGGTGCCGGCTGGCAGCGAATCTCGGACATGGTCCAGTACGCCGTCCTGGAAGGAGAAGGCGAATCCGTCTGACGCGCGACAGAATGTTCCTCCGCAACCTGCAACGCGGTCGTGCGTTTTTCATGAGGCGGCGACATTTGAGGAACGAGCTATGTTAACTCGTTTCGTGTCTGCCGGCGCAGTTTTGGCACTCGCAATCTGCGACTCTCACGCCGATGAAAATCAGCATTCGCCAGGAGCAGTAGAACAGCAGGGCGGCGCCGTGTCGCAAAACGTGAAGCTCCCTGCGCTCCATTTGACCAATGCGCAGCGCGAACAGGTTCGCAAAGCTGTCCTCAGCAAGCACAATGACGTCGAATTCCAGCTTGCAGAGACGCAATCGGCAAAGAATTTTGAGCCCAAAGTCGGCGCGACGCTGCCGCAAGGTCTCGTTCTGGACGGCTTTCCGGATTCAGTCATAGGGCAATTGCCGCAGCTGCGCGATTACGCCTATTTGAAATTGAAAGACCAGGTGCTGATCGTCGATGCGATCAACCGCAAGATTGTCGACGTGTTTTCGGAAACACAGCCGTTAACCTGAAAAGATTAACCGCCATAAGGAAATTAACAACGGCGCTACTTAACCAATTCGGCTGTTTTGATTTGCCCTGAAGCGTCTCTTTCTTGAGATTGAGCCCACAACCGAGTTCGCGATTTCAAGTCGCGACGATTGAGTTTGGAAAACGCATGGTCGCGAAGCTTATTCTTGCAATAGCGGCGGCCGCTTTCGTCGGCGTACTGTCTGACAGCACTGACGCATGGGCGCGTGGGGGCAAACGCGGCCATGGTGGCGGCATGCAATCCGGGTGGATGGGAAAGAACATGCACGGAGTTCACGGGAAGTCCGGGCGTCACCGGCACTTTCCGGGCCAGATGAACCGTTCGCACAGACACGACAATCATAAGAAGCAGCAGCATCATAAAGACTTTGCGCAGGGGGTCTGGCAAAAGGCCTCGGGTAAGCAATCGGATTCCCGCAGAAATTGGCAGGGTGGCGGCAGCTACGGCGGCGGTGGGGACGGTTACGGCGGGAGTGTCGGGGACGTCTGCATAAACTCACAGTTCTGCCAGGGCGTCTGGTACCAGGTGACGAGATCGCCAACTTCCTCCGAGTCATCGGCAACCTACCAGCGAAACTCGCAACCTTTCGACAAGTGATCGCCGATCAATGGCAAATCATCGAACCAGTGGGCGAAAGATGAATCGCATTAGGGGCTGCAATCTAAAACTGGCGCTACTCGGTGCCGCAGTCGCGGCATGTGCCTTTGCTTCTGCATGTATTCCATCGCAAGCTGCTGACCTGCGTACGGATTATTATCGGCCCGGCGTCAAGCATGTCAGGACGACGTTGTATTTCTCGAACTGGCGCCGGTATCATCGTCGACACGTCTACTAGGCCAAGCACAGCCTTCGCGCGGCGACGCAATTCCATTCATCGGATGTTTAACGACGCTTGTTGCTGCGGAAGCCGCCGCGCATTCCGGGCCGGCCCAGCTTAGAGCGCGGGGAATCCGGTCGCGATGGCTTCACCTCGTGCGACAAAGCAATACCCATTTCGTCGAGATGCGGCTTGTGCGGCCGGCTCAGGCCCTTCGTCTGCGCCACCATCACGTCGCGCGCCGCTGGATTGTCCAACACCGCGAGTTCAGTCGCGCGAAGGCGCTTGATTTCGTCACGCAGCCGCGCAGCCTGCTCGAAGTCGAGATCGGCCGCCGCTTCGCGCATGCGCGTCTCGAGACCCGCAATCACCGCCTCGAGATTGTGACCGATGGTGGCAGCCTCGGCGAATTCGCCGGAGCCGGCAGGGCCGGTGGCAATGAGCACGTGGTCACGCTCGTACACGCTGTCGAGAATGTCGGCGATGCCCTTGCGCACGCTCTCCGGCGTGATGCCGTTTTCCGCGTTGTAGGCCCCCTGCTTTTCGCGCCGCCGGTTGGTCTCCTCGATCGCGCGCTGCATCGAGCCCGTGACCGTATCGGCATAGAGCAAGACCTTGCCATCAACGTTGCGCGCGGCGCGGCCGATAGTCTGAATCAGACTGGTCTCGCTGCGAAGAAATCCCTCCTTGTCCGCGTCGAGAATAGCCACCAGCGCACATTCGGGGATATCGAGGCCTTCGCGCAGCAGGTTGATCCCGACCAGCGCATCGAATGCGCCGAGCCGCAGGTCCCGGATGATCTCGATGCGCTCCAGGGTGTCGATGTCGCTGTGCATATAGCGCACGCGGATGCCCTGCTCATGCAAATACTCGGTCAGATCCTCTGCCATGCGCTTGGTCAGCACAGTGACCAGCGAACGGAATCCCTTCGCGGCAGTCTGCCGTACCTCTCCGACGAGATCGTCAACCTGCGTGCGGGCAGGGCGCACTTCGACGGGAGGATCGATCAGCCCGGTCGGTCGGATCACCTGTTCGACAAAGACGCCACGCGAATCTTCCATCTCCCAGGGGCCCGGTGTCGCCGAAACGGCGAGCGTCTGCGGACGCATGGCGTCCCACTCCTCGAAGCGCAGAGGACGGTTGTCCATGCATGATGGCAGCCGGAAGCCATATTCGGCGAGCGTTGCCTTGCGGCGGAAATCGCCGCGGTACATGCCGCCGAGCTGCGGAATCGTGACGTGGCTTTCGTCGACGAAGACGAGCGCGTTGTCGGGCACATACTCGAACAGTGTAGGCGGCGGCTCGCCCGGCTTGCGGCCGGTGAGATATCGCGAATAGTTTTCGATGCCTGCGCAGCTGCCCGTTGCCTCCATCATTTCGAGATCGAAGGTCGTGCGTTGCTCGAGCCGTTGCGCCTCCAGAAGGCGCCCCGCGGCATTGAGCTGGTCTAGGCGCTCACGCATCTCCTGCTTGATGCCGGCAATCGCCTGCAGCAGCGTGGGCCGCGGCGTTACGTAGTGGGAATTGGCGTAGATTTTCACAAAGTCGAGCTCGTCGGTCTTCTGACCGGTGAGGGGGTCCATCTCCTCGATCTTCTCGATTTCGTCGCCGAAGAGGTGAATTCGCCAGGCGCGATCCTCGTAGTGAGCCGGGAAAATATCGACCGTATCGCCGCGCACGCGGAACGAGCCGCGATAGAAATCGCCTTGCGTACGCTTGTATTGCAGCGCGACCAGGTCGGCGAGGAGCTGGCGCTGATTAATCTTGCCGCCCTGCTTCAACGTGAAGGTCATTGCCGAATAGGTTTCCACCGAGCCGATGCCGTAAATGCACGACACCGAGGCAACGATCACCACGTCGTCGCGTTCGAGCAGCGCCCGCGTCGCCGAGTGACGCATGCGATCGATCTGCTCGTTGATGGTGGATTCTTTTTCGATATAGGTATCGGTGCGCGGAACGTAGGCTTCGGGTTGGTAGTAATCGTAGTAGGAAACGAAATACTCGACGGCGTTATCAGGGAAGAACGATTTGAACTCGCCATAAAGCTGCGCCGCCAGCGTTTTGTTAGGCGCAAGAACAAGGGCAGGGCGCTGCGTCGCCTCGATCACCTTAGCCATCGTGAAGGTCTTGCCCGAGCCGGTAACGCCAAGAAGCACCTGGGTGCGATCAGTGCGCTTGACGCCCGCTACCAGCTCCTCGATCGCCTGCGGTTGGTCGCCCTTCGGCTCGAAGTCCGAAGCGATGACAAGTTTCTTGCCGCCCTCGGATTTCTCCGGGCGCGGTGGGCGATGTGGGGTCCAGGGCGTTGTGGTGAATTCAGGCCGTCCTTCGCGCAATAGCCGTTCAAGAGACTGCTGGCTGGCAATCCCGGCAAAACCGCCATGCTGCGTGGGCAGATCGGCCCGCGGGAGACGATATTTGGGATCTTCCTTTTTCAGAGCGGGCGGGAGTGCTGCTTCTTCGTCGCCAAGGCCCAGCTCGTTCGCCAGCTGCGGGTCAAGGCCGGTGATCGGAGAAGCGGCGTAATCGCGCTGCTGGGAATCGTTGAATTCCCGGGGAGTCGATTTCCGCGCCCTGTGCGCCTCGGAAAAATCGCGACGGCGATCCCACGAATTGTCAGGCGGTGGCTGTAGCCCCGTGCCGGAACCCCTGCCGGCTGTGCCGCGGCCAATGCCGGGATTAAGCACGTCCGCCAGTTCGTCCGGGGTTGCCGGCTCATCCGGCCGCGCGGCCTTGGCGCGCGTTGGCCGCGCCGGATCCTTTTTCCGCAAATTTCTGGGCTTGTCGGGGGGGTTCGCCATTGCTCCGAATATGGGGCGAGTCCGCGGGCGAGGAAAGGGCGGTACCTTCGCGCAATCGCAGTGCTAGATTGGCCTTAAGAAAAACGGGAGGAAGGGATGGCGGAAATCAATCTTACGCGGCGCCTGTTGCTTGCAGCATTGGGAACTGCGTCGTTTGCGCATTTGGCCGGCGCGCAAGCCGCCTGGCCCAGTCGACCCGTGCGCGTCATGGTGCCCTATCCACCCGCGGGCGGTGCAGACACCACGGCGCGCATTGTCTTCGGCAAACTCGGGGAGATGCTCGGCCAACAGTTCGTCATCGAAAATCGCGGCGGCGCGGGCGGCACAATCGGCGAGGCGGTGGTGGCGAAGGCCGATCCGGACGGATACACCGTCTTGCATGACGCGACGGCCTTCTCGGTAAACTCGTCGCTCTATTCGAACTTGCCGTTCGACTACAACAAGGACTTCGAGCCGGTCGCCCTCGTGTCGCTGGTTCCTAACATCCTCGTTGTGACGCCGACCGTTCCTGTGAAGACGGTTGCCGACGTCATTACGCTTGCCAAGGCAGCGCCGGACGGCATTGACATGGCATCGTCTGGAAATGGCACGTTGCAGCACCTGTCACTGGAAATGTTCCGGCACCGGACCGGCATCAAGATCAGCCACGTACCCTATCGAGGCGGCGGACTTGCACTCAATGACGTGATGTCAGGACAAGTGAAATTCTTTTTCGCCAACGGCTCGTCCGTGGTGGGTCTTATCCAGGGCGGCAAGGTCAAAGCCATCGCGCATACGGGAAAGGGCAGGCTCACCAGTCTGCCTGACATTCCTCCCATATCGGAAACGCTGCCGGGCTTCGAGGCGTACGAGTGGAACGGCGTTTTCGTGCCACGGGGCACGCCCGGCGAGATCGTGCAGGCGCTCAATCGCGGGCTTAATGCCGCGCTTCGTGATCCTAATGTCATGAGCCGCTTTGAGCAGCTCAATATTGATATCCGCACCACAACGCCGCAGGAATTCCGGGCTTTCGTGCAGGAGCAGATGACTTTGTGGAGCCAGGTGATCAAGGAAGCAAACATCCGGCTCGGCTGAGCTTATCTCTCACGCAACAGCCTGATCGACCACCGTAGCGGCCACCTAGCTGACAGGTTGCCAACCGGAACGGATCACTGGTTATGAGTGAGCCGCCGCGCATCGCTGGCCCGATACAGAATCCGAAGGCGCCGAGCGAAAAACCTCCGGCGAAGGCATGGGATGCACATGCTCATATCTTCGGGCCGGCAGACAAATTCCCCTTTGCGCCGGGACGGGGCTACACCCCGCCGGACGCGCCAGTCGAAGCCTATGTCGCGCTGCTCGATCAACTTGGCTTTGCCCACGGCCTGCTCGTGCAGGGCAATGCGCATGGCTATGACAATCGGGTTCTCCTTGATGCGCTGGTGCGCTTTCCGCAGCGCTTGCGCGGCGTCGCGATCACCGACGCGCGGATTGCGCCAGCCACCTTGCGTGACTGGAACAGGCTGGGGATGCGCGGTTTGCGTTTTCACTTGTTTTCGGAAGATGGCAGGCCCGGCTATGTGCGGGGCGTCGGCCTCGACGTGTTTGAAGTGTTTCGAAGCTCAATGCGTGAGCTCGGCTGGGTCATGCAGGTGTTCTGCGACTGGCGGCTAATGAGCGAGGTGGCTGCGACCTTGCGCGAAATCTCGCGCGAGATGCCTGTCATTGTCGACCACATGTTGAACATTCCGGCTAACCGAGGCGTGAACGACACAAATTTCCAGGCGCTGTTGCGTCGTCGGGGGGAAGGGCACGTCCACGTCAAACTCTCCGCGGCGTACCGACTATCCGATGAATTTCCGGACTACCCGGACGCGCGGCCGTTTCATGACGCATTGCTTCGAGCAAATCCCGGCCGGTTGGTATGGGGCACCGATTGGCCACATCCGTCGATCCACGCCAGCGTTATGCCGGACGACGGCCATCTCCTTGACTTGTTTCATCGGTGGACATCCGCGGAATCCGCGCGCCGCCTTATTCTCGTGGAAACACCGGCGCGGTTGTTCGGCAATTGAGCGTCCATACAGAGGTATTTTTGTTGCAACGGGCCAGAGTGCTTTGATACCTCCGAATAATCCAAAAGAATCGGTACCATTCTTGCCACTGTGGGGGCCCGCTGCACCCGGCTTTAGGTGTTGTCGTGAGCCGTGTGTCGAGTTTTGTGCGGGAGTAAGCGTGGTATGAGTACACCTATTCAGCATGGGGAGCTGAGTCCGGAAGACCCCAAGTTCTATGCACCGCCGAGATGGCGAAACGGCACAGTCGCCGCGCCACCGATTCAGCCGTCGCGGGGAGAATCTGAAGTTCCGTCACACGTCGCCGTGGATTTGACATCTAGTCAGTACGAAATGCGCTTGGGTGACGAACCCATGGCGGATGCTTTTTTGCCACCGAGCGACCAGCCAGAAAAGCACGATCAGAGCGGCGTGCGCACAAAGGCGCTCGCCATCGCCGCCGGCGTTGTGGCCTGGACTGCATTCTGCGTGCTTATAGGGCTCTGGCGTCTCGACGGCGGCAGTTTGATCCAATTCGGAAACGGGATGTCATCCGCAAACAGTCCGGAGATTCCGGTCAGCGACCCTCCGCGATTGACCAGCCTTGAGCTTCCTCAAACTGGCAACAACGTATCGGAAAGCGCGCCGAGTCCCGTCTTGACTCCGACGCTTGCCGTAGCCGACGCGATCGGAGAAATGAACGCCGCTTTGCCTATTGCCATCAAGGTGACGAACTACGAGCCTGGTGCGACGATCAATCTCGGCGGGCTCGTTGCCGGCACAACGCTCAGCGCCGGCTCGCCCGTCGGCGAGAATCAATGGCGCATCCCGGTCGATGATTTGCCGAACGCCCAGGTAATTCCGCCTGCCGAGTTTACCGGCTCCATGACAATCATGGCCGAGCTGCGTACCGGTGACAATGAGGTGCTGGCGCGTACTCCTTTGCAGTTGATCTGGCGTCCGACGGCTCTCAAGTTCAGTGAGCCGCCGAGCCCTCCGAAGGAGAGCAAGGCAGTTGAGCTAACGCCAACAGCATCGGCTCCGCCTGAATTCTCTGAAGACCAGACGGCGAATGAGCCATTGGCCCTTGCCTGGCAAAAGGACTCCGCGGTCAACCAAACTTCGCCGCGGATCAAGCCGCGCAAATATGTATCGCGCACCGCCAAGGAAAGGACCAGGAAGCGGCAACATTCTTCCCCGGCCCTCGTGATGGAAACTGACACGGTCTCGCGCTGGCGGGTTGTTCCATCGTCCAATTATCCAACATCTGCTTATTCCGATGCCCGCGCAGAACGAAAACCGTTGTGGAACGATGTCCAGGCCGTCATCGATCGCAGCTGGGACCGATGCAAAGACGGTTGTTGGCAACGTCGTTGACGGTCGCTTGTGCGACAATGCCCTCGCGATGTCAGCAAGGACGAGTCCGCACTCCAATCAATCAAATATGCCTAAATGAGTGAGCCCGGCCATGATCAGTCGGTCAAGCTCAGAAGCCGCGCATCACTTCGACGACGTGCTCAACGTTAGGTGGCGCGGTGAAACAGTGGCCGACCAGCTTACGCCACTCGTGAAAATCGGGAGACTCCCGGAAATCCTTGGTATGGTTTTCCAGCGTTTCCCATTGCACGAACAGCCGGTAGCGCTGCGGCATCTCGTGGGAGCGCTGCAAGGTCATGAATTTGCAGCCTTTGGCGCGCTTGAAAATCGGCGCGGCCTTTTTCACGCCCGCTTCGAATTCGGCTTCCATGCCGGGCTTTACGTCTATTTGTGCAATCTCAAGGATCATGGTGTGGCCTTCGCGGAGAGGAGCGGCATTATGGTCTGCGCACACAAAAGTGAAAAGAGGACGCAGCTATTCAGCTGCTTGCTGATCGGCGACGTCGATGAAGCCGCCTGACTGGCGCCGCCACAATGTAGCGTAGTGACCGTTGAGGCCCAGCAGCTCGTCATGCGTGCCCTGTTCGACGATGCGGCCGCGGTCGAGCACGATCAGCCGGTCCATCTGGGCGATTGTGGACAGACGGTGAGCGATGGCGATCACCGTGCGGCCCTGCATGAGCGTACCAAGGCTTGATTGGATGGCAGCCTCCACCTCGCTGTCCAGCGCAGAGGTGGCCTCATCGAGCACAAGGATGGGCGCGTCCTTCAGGATGACACGAGCAATCGCCACGCGCTGACGCTGCCCACCTGAAAGCTTCACGCCGCGCTCGCCGACATGCGCATCGTAACCGTGGCGTCCTTTCCAATCCTCCAGGTCCACGATGAATTCATGCGCATGGGCCATCTGGGCTGCCGCAATGA
>Ga0081455_10004025_pt1 | contig 16662 bp, 20 predicted proteins | sample TabmetS3T2R1_FD_70207 | JGI IMG/M metagenome (GOLD analysis project Ga0081455, IMG submission 70207) | Tabebuia heterophylla rhizosphere microbial communities from the University of Puerto Rico - S3T2R1 | ecosystem: Host-associated > Plants > Roots > Rhizosphere ... | reverse complement strand
CGATCGGGAAGCTGCATTTCTGGCTCACGTTCATCGGCGTCAACATCGTCTTCTTCCCGCAGCACTTCCTCGGGCTCGCCGGCATGCCGCGACGCATCGCCGATTACCCCGATGCGTTCGCCGGCTGGAACCTGATCTCCTCGCTCGGGTCCTATCTTTCCGGGCTTGGCGCGCTGGTGTTCTTCTTCGGCGTCGCCCATGCGTTCATGCGCAAGGTGAAGGCGGCGGACAATCCGTGGGGCGCGGGTGCGACGACGCTCGAATGGACGCTGCCGTCGCCGCCGCCGTTCCACCAGTACAACGAACTGCCCCTGATCAAGTGATCGTGGCGTCAATGTTGTCATCCAACGGCTGAGCGCAGGGTCGATGTCATTGGTCAGCCAGAGCGCGGAATTCGCGACGGGCGGAACGGCTTCGCCCCGCTACGAGCCGAGCATTGCCAGCGTGGGCGACTATCTGTCGCTGATGAAGCCGCGGGTCATGTCGCTCGTCGTCTTTACCGCGCTGGTCGGCATCATGATAGCGCCCGGCCACATCCATCCGGTGATCGGATTCACTGCGCTCTTGTGCATCGCGGTCGGCGCTGGCGCCGCCGGCACGCTCAACATGTGGTACGACGCCGACATCGACGCGGTGATGGCGCGCACTTCGAGCCGGGCGATACCGCGTGGCCGCGTTGCCCCCGGCGAGGCGCTTGCCTTCGGCGCGGTGCTGGCCGCGTTCTCGGTGGGCGTGCTCGGCTTGCTCGTGAGCTGGGCGGCGGCGGCGCTCCTCGCCTTCACCATCTTCTTCTATATCGTCGTCTACACGGCATGGCTGAAGCGCTCGACGCCGCAGAACATCGTCATCGGCGGCGCCGCCGGTGCGTTTCCACCTGTGATCGGGTGGGTGGCGACGACCGGCGGTATCTCGGTCGAGCCGTGTCTCCTGTTCCTCATCATCTTCTTCTGGACGCCGCCGCATTTCTGGGCGCTGTCGCTCGTTCGTGCCGACGACTATGCCCGTGCCCGCATCCCGATGTTGCCGGTCGTTGCGGGAATGCAGGAGACGCGACGGCAGATTCTGCTTTATTCCGCGGTGCTCGTACCGGTCGGCGCGGCGCCGTGGCTTCTCGGCTACGCGCATGTGATCTACGGGGTGACGGCAGTCATGGCAGGCGCGGCTATGGTCGCGCTCGCCTGGCGGCTCTGCAGCGAGCGTGAGGGCGAGCGCGGCGAGCGCGCGGCGCGCCGTTTGTTCGCCTTCTCCATCGTTTATCTGTTCATCCTCTTTGCGGTCCTGTTGGTCGAAGACGGACTGGGCGTCTTCATCGGCCGGGCGGCGTGAGGGAACTTTGGTGATGAGATGGACGAAAAGCGGCAGACAATCGTCCTCAGCGAGGAGCAGAGACGCCGCCGGCGTATGCGCTCGATCGCCATCGCGCTCGCGCTCGGCGCGCTCGTCATCCTGTTCTACGTCGTGACGCTGGTGAAAGGACCAGGCGTGTTGAACCGCCCGTTGTGACCCGCCATGAACGGTTCGAACCCCTCCTCGAAAAGGTCCCGCGACGTCATGGTCGCCGCCGCCTGCGGCGTGTTCGTTGCCGCGATGGTGGGCGCGGCCTATGCCGCCGTGCCGCTCTACAATTGGTTCTGCCGCACGACCGGTTTCGCTGGGACCACCCAGGTCGCCGCGGCCGGTCCTTCTCACATTCTGGATCGCAAGCTCAAGGTGCGCTTCGATGCCAATGTTGCCGGCGGGCTGCCCTGGCGCTTCGAGCCGGAGCAAACGTCTATTGAGGTCAGGCTGGGCGAGGTCGTGACCGTCGCCTACAGGGTGGTCAACGAATCGGCGCGCGAGACCATGGGCGTCGCCTCCTACAACGTATCGCCACCGACCGTCGGAGCCTACTTCTCGAAGATCAACTGTTTCTGCTTCACCGATCAACGGCTCAAGGCCGGCGAGAAGCGCGACATGACGGTCGTCTTCTTCGTCGACCCAGCGCTGGCCAAGGATTCGGAACAGGACGATCTCGATACCATCACGCTGTCGTATACGATGTATCGGGTGCGCCAGCCCGAAACGCCGCGCGTGGAGAATGGCGCCACGTCCGCCCCCGGACGCAGTTGAACCAAGCAAGGAGCGAGCGCCGCAGGCGCCGCGAGCGATTAGACGGAGAGCTTCTAGATGGCCGACGCCCACGCCAAGCCGCATCACGATTACCACCTCGTCGCACCGAGCCCGTGGCCGGCGCTCGGCTCAGTTTCCGTGTTCCTGGCGGCAGTCGGCGGCATCGCATGGATGCATCATATGTTTGCGGCCGCGCCGTATGTCTTCGGCATCGGTGTCATCGGCATCGCCTATACGATGCTCGGCTGGTGGACCGACGTTGCGCGCGAGGCGACGCACGAGGGCTATCACACGCGGGTGGTGCAGATCTCCCATCGTTACGGGATGATCCTGTTCATCGCATCCGAGGTGATGTTCTTCGTCGCCTGGTTCTGGGCGTATTTCAACAGCGCGCTGTTTCCGGCCGACGTGCAGCAGATCACCCGCGATCAGCTGTTTGGTGGGGTGTGGCCGCCGAAGGGGATCGAGACCTTCGACCCGTGGCACCTGCCGCTCTTGAACACGCTGATCCTGCTCACCTCCGGCACCACGGTGACCTGGGCGCACCACGCGCTTCTGGAGAACGACCGGCAAGGCCTCAAGTGGGGCCTCATCCTGACGATCGTGCTCGGTTTGGCGTTCACCTGCGTGCAAGCCTATGAATACAGCCACGCGGCGTTCAATTTCAGCGGCAATGTCTACGGCGCCACCTTCTTCATGGCCACCGGCTTTCACGGGGCGCACGTGATCATCGGCTCGACGTTCCTGATCGTGTGCCTGATCCGCGCCTATCTCGGCCATTTCACGCCGACCCAGCACCTGGGTTTCGAGTTCGCCGCCTGGTACTGGCATTTCGTCGACGTGGTTTGGATTTTCTTGTTCTCCTGTATCTACGTCTGGGGTTCCGCCGGCGAGGTCGCCGCGCATGCCGCTGGGCATTGAGCGCGCGCGGGCTAAAGCGCGGCGCCGACGCGGATTGGCCACGCTAGACCGATGATCGAGAGAGCGGCATTGCCGCTCCCTTGATCATCGCCGAATTGTGAACATTCTTGTCAGCCGCCGCCCGCCCGCGCTCATAGGCTGGCGATCCATGCTTCGTGTCTCACCAGCCGACAGATCGGAGGTCAGTCATGGCGGACTACGATGCGATCGTCATCGGCACGGGACAGTCCGGACCGGCGTTGACGCGGCGGCTGGTGGCCGCGGGCTGGAACGTCGCCATCATCGAACGCAAGCTTTTCGGCGGCACGTGCGTCAATACCGGCTGTACTCCGACCAAGACGCTGGTCGCGAGCGCCTATGCGGCGCACCTTGCACGTCGCGCCGCTGAATACGGCGTGACCATCGGCGGCCCGATCGGGGTCGACATGAAGAAAGTGAAAGCGCGTAAGGACGCCATAGCAGGTGCATCGCGCAAGGGCGTCGAACGGTCGTTGAAGACCCTGAAGGGGTGCACCGTCTATGAAGGCCACGCCCGGTTAAGCGGGCCGAAGGAAGTGAAAGTCGGCAATGAGACGCTCAAGGCCGACAGGATTTTCATCAATGTGGGCGGCCGAGCAGTGGTGCCCTCGATCCCCGGGCTCGATCAGGTCCCCTATTTGACCAACAGCTCGATGATGGACGTGGATTTTCTGCCGCCGCATCTGGTCGTGCTCGGGGGAAGCTATATCGGTCTCGAATTTGCGCAGATGTATCGTCGCTTCGGCAGCGAAGTGACGGTGATCGAGCTCGCGCCGCACCTCATTCCGCGTGAGGACGCGGACGTCTCGCAGGCTGTGGCCGACTTCCTGAAAGACGAGGGCATCGGTATCCGCGTCAACAGCAAGGTTGTCGGGGTGGAAAAGAAGGGAAACGACGTTGCCGTGTCGATCGCGACGGGGGGAAAGCAGTCTCAGGTCGCGGGCTCGCATCTGCTGCTCGCCATCGGCCGGCGGCCCAACACTGACGATCTCGGCCTCGACAAAGCGGGAATCGCCACCGACCCGCGCGGCTACATAGAGGTCGACGACCAGCTGCGCACCAATGTGCCGGGCATCTGGGCCCTGGGGGACTGCAACGGCCGCGGCGCTTTCACCCACACCTCCTGGAACGATTTCGAGATCGTTGCGGCCAACCTTCTCGACGATGATCCGCGGCGCGTCAGCGACCGCATTACCGCCTATGCGCTCTACACCGATCCGCCGCTCGGACGTGCCGGTATGACCGAGGCGGAAGTCCGCAAGTCCGGCCGGCCGGCGCTGATCGCGACCATGGCCATGGAGGACGTGAGCCGGGCCTATGAGAAGGGCGAGACCAAGGGCTTCATGAAGATCCTGGTCGACCAGGAGACGAAGCAGATTCTCGGCGCGTCGCTGCTTGGAGTGTCGGGCGACGAGGTCATTCACTGCATCCTGGATGTCATGTATGCCAAGGCGCCGTCCACAGTCTTGCGACGCGCGATGCACATTCACCCGACGGTTTCGGAATTCATTCCGACCATGCTGGAGGATCTCGTGCCGTTGCGGTGATCGGCGACTGCGAAGCGAGCTGATGTGCGTCTGGAGGCTTGAGAATCGCGGCGCGGCACGCCATGTGGCAGGAGACATCTTGGACAGGCTTGGACGGTGACCCAGCCCCATTCTGCACCATCGCCCCCTGTGGCCGGTCTCCTCGGCCGCTGTCCGCGCTGCGGCCAGGGCCGGCTATTTCAAGGGTTCCTCGCGCTGCGTCCACGCTGCGAGCAATGCGGTCTCGATTTTTCATTCGTCGATTCCGCCGATGGCCCGGCGTTTTTCGTCATGTTTCTTTCCGGGTTCATTGTCGCCGGCTCGGCCTTGGTGGTGGAGATTCTCTACGCGCCGCCATACTGGGTTCACGCGCTGTTGTGGGGACCCCTGATTCTGCTCACAACGCTACTGCCGTTGCGACCGGTCAAGGGGCTTCTGATCGGGTTGCAGTACTACCACAAGGCAGCGGAGAGCCGCTTCACCGGCGGCGACGCCCCGTGAGCATCGCGCCGGTGCGGCGCTTACGCGCCGGCCTTGCGGCGCCCGCCTTGTTCGCGCTTGCCGCACTCGCGACCTTCGTCGGGCTCGGCACTTGGCAAATCCAACGCAAGGCCTGGAAGGAAGCGCTGATCGCGACGCTCGAGCAGCGCCTTTCCGCGGCTCCGGTCGATCTGCCGCCGCGCGAGCGGTGGGGACGACTTGATCCGGCGAAGGACGAGTTCCGCCACGTGAAGTTCTCCGCCGCGTTCGTTCCCGGCGCGGAGGCGCTCGTTTATGCCGGCAGCTCGGCCCTGCGCAGCGATGTGTCCGGACCCGGCTACTGGGTGCTCGCGCCCGCTCGGCTCCCGGCCGGCGGGCTCGTAGTGATCAATCGCGGCTTCGTGCCTGAAGGGCGGCAGGACTCCGCGACACGCAGCGGCGGCGAGATCGCCGGCAATGTCGAACTGGTCGGGGTGATGCGATGGCCGGAACCGCGCGGGACCTTCTCTCCGAAGGACCAGCCCGAGCGTAATCTTTGGTTCGTGCGTGATCCCGTCGCTATCGCATCCGCCAAGGGCTGGGGCGATGCCGCGCCGTTCTTCATCGAGCTCGAAAGTCCCCAGCCGCCCGGCGGGCTGCCGCGGGCCGGGGCGCTGAAGGTGCATCTGCGCAACGAGCACCTGCAATACGCGATCACTTGGTATGGGCTCGCCGTGGTTGTGGTCGTGATGTTCGCTTTCTGGTTTCGCGCCCGCCGTCAAGCGGCGCACTCGGCATGAGGAGGGTGCGGGGGGCCTTGCTTGTGGAAGCTAGCTCTTGCCACTATGTTCTAGTCCGTTGCTGCTCGACGTTTCCATTTGGAAACGTTAGTGAATTCAGTCGGTTATGCGGTCTATCCGTTGGGCGGAACAAAGCCCGACACAGGCGTCTCGTAGCCTCGTTCGGAGCCCCAGGCCCGTGCGCTATGTCTCCACCAGGAGTGAGGCCTCCTCGCTCGGCTTCATCGAGGTCACGTTGGCGGGACTTGCCCGCGACGGCGGCCTTTACGTTCCGGCCGCCTGGCCGCAGCTTGATGCGGAGACGATCACAGGCTTTGCCGGCCGCCCCTATGCCGAAGTCGCCGCCGACGTCATCCGTCCCTTCGTCGGTGACGCCATCTCGGACCACGACCTCGCTCGCCTGACGCGCGAGGCGTACGGCGGTTTCCGCCACCCCGCGGTGGCGCCTCTCGCGCAGTTTGGCGTGAGCGACTTCATCCTCGAGCTGTTTCATGGGCCTACGCTTGCATTCAAGGACCTGGCGATGCAGCTCCTTGGCCGCCTCATGGACCACGTGCTCGCGGCGCGTGGCGAGCGCACCACGGTCGTGGTCGCGACCTCGGGGGACACCGGCGGCGCCGCGATCGAGGCGTTTCGCGGTCGCTCGCGCGCGGACCTGTTTGTGCTCTTTCCGCGCGGCCGTATTTCGGATGTGCAGCGGCGCATGATGACCACTGCACGGGACGAGAACGTTCACGCCGTGGCGATCGAAGGGACATTCGACGACTGCCAGGCGATCGTGAAAGGCATGTTCAACCACCATGCCTTTCGCGATCAGGCGCGGCTCTCCGGGGTAAATTCCATCAACTGGGCGCGTATCGTCGCACAGGTCGTGTACTACTTCACGGCCGCCGTCGCGCTCGGCTCACCGCGACGCAAGGTCGCGTTCACCGTGCCGACGGGCAATTTCGGCGACGTCTATGCGGGCTATGTCGCGAGCCGTCTTGGCCTGCCCATCGACCGTCTGGTCATTGCCACCAACGTCAACGACATTCTCGCTCGAACGATTGCGACAGGCAGCTACGATCTGCGCGAAGTGGTGGCGACATCCTCGCCATCCATGGATATCCAGGTGGCATCGAACTTCGAGCGGTTGTTGTTCGAGGTCTATGATCGTGACGGCGATGCGGTACGCAGGCTGATGGCTTCGCTCGCTCAATCCGGCTCCTTCGCGCTCTCGACGCGCGCGCTCGCGGGGATACGCGCGGTATTTTCCGCCAACCGCGCGGACGAGGAGGAGACCGCGGCGACCATACGCACCACTCTGCGGGAGACCGGACGGGTCATCGATCCGCACACCGCGGTGGGTGTTGCGGTCGCCGAAAAGGAAACCCGCGATCAGTCGATCCCCATGATCGTCCTTGCCACAGCTCACCCGGCCAAGTTTCCCGATACCGTAGAGGCAGCTTGCGGCGTACGGCCGCCGCTGCCGGAATGGCTGGCCGACCTCACCCAACGACCGGAGCGCGTCACCACGCTCCCGGTCGACCAAGTCGCGGTCGAGCACCACATTCTCGCTGTCAGTCGCGCCGCACACGAAGGAGCCGCCGCATGAGCGTCGAAGTCACGCATTTGTCCACGGGCCTTGCCGTAGTGACCGACGCGATGCCGCATCTAGAGACCGCTTCGCTCGGCGTCTGGATTGGTGCGGGCAGCCGCGACGAGCGGCCTGACGAGCACGGCATTTCGCATCTGCTCGAGCACATGGCGTTCAAGGGCACCTCGCGGCGCACGGCGCGACAGATCGCGGAGGAGATCGAGGCGGTGGGCGGGGATCTCAACGCCGCAACCTCGGTCGAGACGACTGCTTATTACGCGCGCGTTCTGCGCGCCGACGTCCCGTTGGCGCTCGATGTACTCTCCGACATTCTTGCCGATCCGTCGTTCGACCCCGAGGAGCTTCGGCGCGAGCAGAACGTCATCGTGCAGGAGATCGGCGCCGCCGAGGACACTCCCGACGATCTTATTTGGGACAGGCTGCAGGAGACCGCCTTCGCCGGTCAGCCGATCGGCCGGTCGATCCTCGGTACGCCGGCGACAGTCCGCTCGTTCGATCGCAGTCGGCTCGCCGCCTACCTGGCGCGCAACTATAGAGGCCCGGAAATGGTGATTGCCGCGGCGGGCGCGGTCGAGCACCGCGCCGTGGTGGAAGAGGTTGATCGGCGATTCGCCAGTTTCGCAGGTCCGCGGCCGCCGGCGTCGGAGGCCGCGCGCTTCATCGGCGGCTCTCGCATCGAAAGTCGCGAGCTCGAACAGGCGCACATTGCACTCGGCATGCAGGGCCTGCCGCAGCGCGATCCCAATCTCTACAGCCTGCAGGTGTTCACGAGCGTGCTCGGCGGCGGCATGTCCTCGCGCCTGTTCCAGGAAGTGCGCGAGCAGCGCGGGCTATGCTACGCGATCTATGCCTTCCATGCACCCTATTCGGACACCGGGATGTTCGGCCTCTATGCCGGCACCGATGCCAGCGACGTCGCGGAATTGATGCGCGTCGTGGTGGGGGAGATCAACGGCGCGGCCGAGACCATCAATGAGGCGGAAGTCGCACGCGCAAAGGCACAGATGAAAGCCGGCCTGCTGATGGCGCTCGAAAGCTCAGGTGCGCGCGCCGAGCAGCTTGCGCGCCAGATGCTCCACTGGGGCCGCCCGATTCCGCTCGACGAGCTCGTTGGGAAGATCGAAGCTGTGACGGTCGAGAGTGCTCGCGCCGCCGGCCGCGCCCTGATTGCGCGCGGCCGGCCAGCCGTCGCCGCCCTCGGTCCTGGCGGCGGGCTTGAAAGTGCGGCCACGATCGCCGACAGTCTCGTCCGCCGGGCTGCGTGAATCGGGTATCGACGACGGGCGCAGTGTACAGAAAGGGATTCACTCTCCATCGTCCGTCCGCTGTTGTCTGATAGCGGATCACCCATGGCATTCTTTCGCACAGTCAGCTCTTCCGACTTGATGCCCGCGATCACGGGCGACGGCGTCGTTCTGCGTGCCCCGCAGATGTCCGATTGTGCCGAATGGGCGGCGTTGCGCGAGGCGAGTCGCGACTTCCTCACGCCGTGGGAGCCGACCTGGCCCGCCGACGACCTGACGCGATCGTCCTTTCGCCGCCGCATCAAGCGCTATTCCGAAGATCAGCGCAGCGATCTGGCTTACGCTTTCTTCGTTTTCCGTAAGCACGACGATGTTCTCGTGGGCGGTTTGACGCTGGCCAACATTCGTCGGGGTTGTGCCCAAGCGGGCAGCCTCGGCTACTGGATGGGCGCGGCCTATGCGCGCCAAGGTCATATGACGGCTGCGGTCAACGCCATCATTCCATTCGCATTCGCGACGCTGAAGCTGCATCGGATCGAGGCGGCATGCATCCCTGCCAATGTCGCGTCGATCCGGCTCCTGGAGAAAACCGGGTTCAAGCGCGAAGGCTTTGCCCGCCAATATCTTTGCATCGATGGCGTGTGGCAGGACCATCTGCTGTACGCTCGACTCAAGGACGGCCTCTATCCGTAGTTCCGGTCCGCCTTGGGGTCGCCACGGTTTGACTGGTATAACGCGCGTCGGAGGGGGCGGCTTGTGGGGAAAAGCTGAGTAATTGCAATGTATCCGGGGCGTGGCGACGAGCGAGAGCGCGGCGGGGGCCGCGCCGTGGTGGCGCTGATAGGCGCCGTGGCGCTGTCGGGTTGCTCTGGGGCCTCGAGCATCATCGATAGCGCGCCGTCGCTCGGCAGCCGGTTCACCAACCTTTTCTCCAGCGCGAAGCCGGGGGTTACGCAACCGGCATCGCCGACGCCTTCGGCGCCCGAGGTCGAGTGTCCGGGCGTCGACATCCGCACCGGAGCGTCGACCTTGGAGGTGGCCGCCAAGTCCGCACAGCCCACGGCCGGCGATCTGCGCTACCAACTCTCGTTCGGTCAGACCGCCCGCGAGTGCCTGGTCCAGGCCGGCACCATGTCCATCAAAGTCGGCGTACAAGGCCGCGTCATACTCGGGCCGATGGGCGCACCAGGCCAGATCAACGTTCCGTTGCGCTACGCGGTGGTTCGCGAAGGCCCGGAGCCCAAGACCATTGCGACCAAATTCAAGCGGCTTTCAGTGGCCGTTCCAGCCGATCAGACGCATGTGCAATTCGTCGACGTCGAGGAGGGGCTGAGCTTTCCGCTGCCGCCGAAGTCGGAAATCGGGGCGTATGTCGTCTATGTCGGTTTCGACGAAATCGGCGACAAGAACGAGAAGAAGCCTGCCAAGAGCGGGAGGAAGCTGGTACCGCGGCCGCAATAACGGTCTGGGTTTCTCTACCAGCCGCGGACCGAGACGACCGTGCTCTTGAGATGCCGCAGGTCGGCCACGATCGCGCGCGCCCCTGCCCGTGTGAGCTGCTCGCCCAGTTGTGCGCTTGCGTGGCTGCCGCCCACAAATCCGATCGCGGTCATGCCCGCCGCCGTGGCGGCGGTGACACCGGCCGGCGAATCCTCAATCACAATGCAGTCCGAGGCCTGAACGCCCATGCGCGACGCTGCATGCAGGAAGAGGTCGGGCGCCGGTTTGCCGTTCTGAACGTCGCTCGCGGTAAACACAAAATCGAAATACCGTGCGAGGCCCGTGATCTCCAAGCTGGCACGGATACGGTCACAAGCTGAGGACGATGCTACGCATTTCGGCCCGCGCAGCCAGGTCAGCGCATGGCGCGCGTGTGGAATCGCGCGCAGCTCCGCGCGAAGGCGTTTCAACGTCGCAGCCGCGACATCGGCGCCGAAATTCGCAGGCAACTTGCACCGGGTTGCCGCCTCGACGAGCGCGAACATGTCGGCCGGGCGGCGCCCGAAGAAGTAGCGGGTGACGAGCTCGGGCGGGATCGGAATGCCGATGCGTGCGAACTGGTCCGCAGCGACCGCTGCCGCGATCGGTTCGCTATCGACCAGCACTCCGTTGCAATCGAAGATGAGCACGAAACGCCGCGCTAGCGCGCCCTCCGGCCCTGCATTGGATTGCGCTATCGAATCATCGTGGCAATAGGGAACGTGCGCAGATGGCAAAAGTCGGGCACCGCGCCGTCGGTACCTTTTTTGCACAGGTTATTCATTGCGGCTGGGAAAATCGGTAGTTTACCGGTCGGAGAAAGGGCGCAAAGGAGGCCGTCGCCGAAATGGCCTAATTAAGCTTGCCCTTGACGTCGGCGATGCCCTTCGCAATGAGATCATCGGCGACTTTGCCCTTGACAGTATGGGAGAGGATCGTCTCGGCAGCAGCGGCCGCGGTTTCGGCGGCAGCCGAGCGCACGTCCGCAAGCGCCTGAGCCTCGGCTTGTGCGATCTTGCTCTCCGCCATCTTGGTATGGCGTGCGATGAATTCTTCGATCTTGGTCTCGGCCTCGGTTGCGAGCCGCTTCGCCTCCGCCTCGGCGCCGGCGATGATCGCCTGCGCCTCCTGCTCGGCTTCGTGTTGCTTGCGTTGGTATGTGGCAAACAGCGCCTCCGCTTCCGACCTGAGCCGGCGCGCCTCGTCGAGCTCCGCGGAGATGCGCTCCCGACGGCCGTCGATGCCTTTCACAAGTCGCCGGTGCGCTCCGACATATACCAGCACGCCGACGAAGATAACGAAGGCGACAGCTACCCAGAATTCAGCTTCGAACATCGGCGTCCTCAGCGCTTGAGCACGTTGCTGACGGCTTGGACGACGTCTTCGCTCGCCGGCGTGATGCCGGTCAGGCGCTCGACGATCGCGGGCACGGTGTCACTCGCGATCCTATGCACATTCGCCATTGCCGTCGACCGCGTCGCCGCAATGGTCTTCTCCGCTTCTGCAATGTGTGCATTGAGCTTCGCATCCACTTCCTTTCGGCGAGCCTCCGCTGCCGCTGCCGCTTTCGCGCGGGTCTCGCTGGCGAGCGTCTGCGCACGTGCGCGCGCCTCTGCCAGCCCCTTCTCGTGAGCGACAATGGCGGCGTCGGATGCGTCCTTGAGACGTTGTGCCTCGCCAAGATCGCTCTCGACGCGCTCGCGGCGCGCGTCCAGGATGGATGCCACCCGCGGCAGGGCGATCCGCGACATCAGCAGATAAAGGGCGATGAAAGTCAGCGCAAGCCAGAACAGTTGCGATGGAAAGGTTTTCGCGTCGAACGGCGGAAACCCGCGCCCGTGCTCGGTTGCGGGAATGTGCTCGACCGAAGTGATAGGTTGCGCGTTCTTCTGAGCCATCGCCAGCTCCGAACCCGACGCAGCGGCTCGAGGCCGTCCGCGTCCGGATCATTCGTCGGATGCTAAAGTGCGAAAAGAAGCAACAGCGCGATCAGCAGCGAGAAGATGCCGAGCGCCTCAGTGACCGCGAATCCGAAAATGAGATTGCCGAACTGTCCTTGCGCAGCCGACGGATTGCGCAGAGCCGCAGCGAGATAGTGCCCGAAAATGGTGCCGACGCCGACGCCGGCACCACCCATGCCGATACAGGCAATGCCGGCGCCGATCATTTTAGCGGCCTGGGGATCCATGAGAGAGCTCCTTTTCGAGGTTTACGGGGCGAGGGTTTAGTGACCCGGGTGGATCGCATCATTGAGATAGATGCAGGTGAGAATCGCGAAGACGTAGGCCTGCAGGAACGCCACCAGAAGCTCCAGCGCCGTGAGCGCAACGGTGAGTCCGAGCGGCAGGATGGCACCCAGCCAACCGAGCAAGCCGAGCGCACCCAGCATGGTGACGAAGCCGCCGAACACCTTCAACGTGATGTGACCGGCAAGCATGTTGGCGAACAGACGAACGCTGTGCGAAACCGGTCGCGACAGGAACGACAGCACTTCGATGAAAGTGACCAAGGGCAGGATGTAGATTGGAATCCCGCTCGGCACGAATAGCTTGAAGAAGTGCAGCCCGTGCTTCCAGAAGCCATAGATTATCACGGTCAGAAAAACGAGAAGGGCGAAACAAACGGTGATGATGATGTGGCTGGTCACCGTGAAGGTATAGGGAATGATGCCCATCACGTTCAGCACGAGGATGAACGTAAAGAGCGAGAACACGAGCGGGAAGAATCTCATGCCCTCGGTTCCGGCCGTGCTTCGTAGCGTATTTGCGATGAACTCGTACGATATCTCGGCAACCGCCTGCATCCGCCCCGGGACCAGCGCGCGCGACCGAGTGGCGCCCAGCATTAGCAGCAGAATCAAGCCAAGCCCGATCAGCATGAACAGCGCCGAGTTCGTGAAAGCGATCTCGATCCCGCCAATGCGAGCGATCGGAAAGAAGTTCTTGATCTCAAACTGGTGGATGGGATCCATGACCAGTCTTTCGTCCTCGCCTTGCCACGCGCTTTCCAGCGGCCGCGATCTTCTTCATCGTTTCGACCCCGGCGGATCCAAGGTCTTGGTCGGAACCACTCCCGCCGCCCGCATCACGTTGAGTACACCCGCCGCGAAGCCGAGCAGCACGAACACGATCATCCCCCACGGCGAGGTCCCCAGCCAGCGATCGATCAGCCAGCCCACGGCCGCACCGACCAAAACGCCGGCGACGAGCTCGGTCGAGAGCCGAAAGCCGCGCGCGATCGCCGACGGATCGGCGGTGGGACGTTGACCCGGGCTACTTTCGGAGGGACGGTCGGGATGGACGTGGCCGAGCCGTTCACCGAGACGCTTGAACCTCGCGGAGAGCGCCGCCTCGTCAGGCGGTGGTTGTTCGCGATCACCTTTTTCGCGCGCGTCGTCGGCCATGCTTCGACACCCGCGACGGTCCAGGCAAGATCGCGAAAGTTCCGCCGCCCCAAGGCCGCGCGGACCATACTGACTGGGTCTATGCGAGTCAAGAATCGGCAAACTGTCGATAAACGTCTGAAAATAAACACGAATCCTTCATCCGGCGATGGGCGATACAAGCCCCTTTTTTGCGCTGCATGGCGCGTCCACCGGCAGCCCTTGGCACAGCTGCGCGCGCGCACCGGGGCCGTTCCTCGATCGAGCAGCGGTGGTAATCTTCCCTGAATCGCACGCGCCGGCTTTGCGCGGACGGCCGCCATTGCGCCGCCGCAGAGCTATGGCCCATGGACCATGCAAGGAGAGATTCCATGATCCGTCCGGCTCCCTTCGTTCTCGCCGCGCTCGGACTCGCCGTTCCGGTGGTGGTCTGGGCGCAAAGCCCGCCCCCCGAGAGCGACGATGCCCGGTATAGCTTCAACCGCATCGACGACGGCTATCTGCGGCTCGACGGGCGCACCGGCCAAGTGTCGATCTGCACGCGGCGCTCCGCCGGGTGGGCATGCCAGGCGGTGGCGGACGAGCGCACGGCACTCGAGGCCGAGATCGTACGCCTGCAGGGCGAGAACGCCGCGCTCAAGAAGGACCTGATGGCGCGCAATCTGCCCCTACCCGGCACCGTCAGGCCGGAGCCCCCGGCGGCCAAGCCGGAGGAGCCACGCCTTGAACTGCCCAGCGACGCCGACCTCAACAAGGTCATGACCTTCGTCGAGAAGGTCTGGCGCCGCCTCGTCGACATGATCGTGACGCTGCAAAAGGACATGAAGAAGACCTGACAATGGCGGCGGGCAAGGCGCCGGTGGGTAGCCTGTCGTCTCCCACCGTCAGCGTGGCGCCGGAGATCATTGCGACCGCAACGCTCTCGGTCGAAACCAGCGGGCGCGGCTTTACCGAGATCACGCGGGAGGCGGCTCGGTTCATCGTCCAGCTCGAGGCGAAGCACGGCGCACTGTTCATCTTCATGCGCCACACCTCGGCCTCTCTCGTCATTCAGGAAAATGCCGATCCCGACGTGCGCACCGATCTCACCCGCGCGCTCGATCGCCTCGCTCCCGCCGATGCCGGCTGGGTCCATCAGATCGAGGGTCCCGACGATATGCCGGCGCACGCGAAGGCCATGATCACGGGGGTCTCCCTCCACGTGCCGGTTGTCGACGGAGCGCTTGCACTCGGCACCTGGCAAGGCATCTACGTCATCGAGCACCGCATCCGGCCACATCGGCGCGAAATCGCGTTTCAGTTCGTCGGGAGCAGGCGCTGATCCCGAAACGCGACCGAGTCGATTGGCGGTTGAAAACTATGCTAGGCTGTAGTTACTGGCCCATGCGCCCAAGAAACAAGTCGAGGGGGAGATGAAGCGGGTCGGCGAATCGGCGCGCTTGGTCATCGCGGACGACCATCCGTTGTTTCGCGGGGCTTTGCGCGAGGCAGTCTCGGGGCTATTCGAGCACGTGGAGATTGCCGAGGCAGGATCCTTCGACGACGTGGCAAAGCTGCTCGAGCGCGGAGGAGAGGTCGACCTCATTTTGCTCGATCTGACGATGCCCGGCGTGCGCGGGTTCTCCGGCCTCATGTATCTGCGTGCGCAATATCCAAGCGTGCCGATCGTCGTTGTCTCCGCCAATGACGATCCGGGCGTGATCCGCCGCTGCATGGACTTCGGAGCGTCGGGCTTCATCCCCAAGACACTGGGCATCGAGGCGATGCGCGCGGCAGTTGCCCGGGTGTTCGAGGGCGGCGTTTGGACGCCTCCGGATATCGATCTCGGGGCCGGCTCCGATGCCGAGGCCGCCGACCTGATGGCGCGACTTGCGTCGCTGACGCCGCAACAGGTGCGCGTGCTGATGATGCTGTCGGAGGGCCTGCTCAACAAGCAGATCGCCTATGAGCTCGGCGTCTCCGAGGCGACGGTCAAGGCGCACGTCTCGGCGATCCTGCAAAAGCTCGGTGTCGAAAGCCGCACGCAAGCGGTGATCGCCGCATCGAAGATCGAGCTCGGTCAATGGCCACAGGCCGCGGGCGTCGGGCACTGATTCGCCCGCGTGGCGACGGTGCGCGTACTGCCGGGCACACCGTGCATCAGCGCGAGCGCAGGCGCGGCGCCGCTCGCCGCGCTTACTCGGCTGCCGCGACCCGCTGCATGCGCCATTGCGTCAGCAGAGCGCGCAGCGCGGCCGGTTTGATCGGCTTGTTGAGGAGTTGGATGCCGTTCGCGCGCGCCTCCTCGCGCACGTGCGGGCTGCGGTCGGCAGTGATGAGGATGGCCGTGAGGTCGGCGCCGAAGCGTCGGCGTAGCTCCGCAATGGCCGCGATGCCGTTCCCCTCGTCGAGGTGATAATCCACCAGGAGGCCATCGGGCGAGAGCTTGGCTTCCGCAACGATGGAGATTGCCGCGTCGAGATCAGGCGCCTTGAGCACGCGGCAACCCCACCCACCGAGCAGCGTTTCCATGCCATCGAGGATGGCGAGATCGTTGTCGATGCACACGACGGTGATGCCGGAAAGCGGCACGCGGTCGACCTCCCGCGCGACCCTCTGCGGCTGGCCCGTGGGAATCGCGGCGGCGAGCGGCAGCTCGACCGAAAAGTGAGAACCCTGGCCCACCGCCGAGGTGACTGCGATCTTGTGATCCAGAACCCGCGCGATGCGTTCCACAATCGAGAGTCCGAGCCCCAGGCCGCGCGCCACCTTGGCGCCGCGATCGAGCCTGTGGAATTCCTGGAAGATCGCGCGTCTCTTGGAGGCCGGAATACCGAGACCGGTATCGTAGACGTCGATGCGCAGCCGGCGCCGCCGACGCCGGCAACCGACGAGCACACGGCCCTCGGGCGTGTATTTGATCGCGTTGGACACGAGGTTCTGCAGCAGCCGCCGCAACAGACGTCGGTCGGATTGGATGCCGAGGGAGCAGGGCACGAATTGCAGCTTCAACCCCTTTTCCTGGGCGAGCGGCGTGAACTCCACCTCGAGCTGACGAAAAAGCTCGTCGATGCGGAAGCTGACGATTTCCGGCTTCATGGCACCGGTATCGAGCCGGGAAATATCGAGCAGCGCGCCGAATATCTCT
>Ga0081455_10004024_pt1 | contig 16662 bp, 14 predicted proteins | sample TabmetS3T2R1_FD_70207 | JGI IMG/M metagenome (GOLD analysis project Ga0081455, IMG submission 70207) | Tabebuia heterophylla rhizosphere microbial communities from the University of Puerto Rico - S3T2R1 | ecosystem: Host-associated > Plants > Roots > Rhizosphere ... | reverse complement strand
GGTCCAATGCCCGGACTTGGCGAAAATTGAGCGGAAGCGGGCGTGGCAGCACCACTGCGTCCGCCGCTCTGCCGCGCCGGCCCACAGGGCGCGGGCGCGTAAGGAACGGCCTGCTGGTCCAAGCGCCGGATCGGCAGGCCGCGTCACCTGTGAACCGCGTGGCTGCAGTAACGTGATTGGCGATCAGATACCTAATGCCACCAGCACCGGCTTCGAGCTGGAAACGGAGCCGAAAATGCCGCCTTGCGCCTTGATCATTTTCAGACCCACGTCGTGGAATTCCGGAAAATAGGACGCGCAGCAATCGGACAGCACGATGCAGCGGAAGCCGCGGTCGTTGGCTTCCCGCACCGTGGTGTTGACGCAGACCTCGGTGGTGACGCCGCCGACGAGCAACGTATCGATGCCGCGGTTCTTGAGCATCAGCTCGAGGTCGGTCTGGTAGAAGGCGCCCTTGCCCGGCTTGTCGATCACCGGCTCGCCGGCGACCGGATAGAGCTCCGGGATGATGTCGTGCCCGGGCTCGCCGCGCACCAGGATGCGGCCCATCGGTCCCGCCGCGCCGATGCGCAGCGCAGGATCGCCGCGCTCGATCTTGATCGGGGGAGCGTCGCTCAGATCCGCCAGGTGCCCTTCGCGGGTATGGATAACGAGAAGGCCGGCGCGGCGCGCGGCCGCGAGTACTTGCGCACACGGCCCGACCGCGGTCTTGAGACGCGAGACATCGTTGCCGAGCGCCGCCCCGAAGCCTCCGGGCTCCAGGAAGTCGCGCTGCATATCGATGATGACGAGCGCCATTCGGCCGGTATCGACGGCGAGCGGCTCCGGCTCCGCCGCTATGGTCTTCACTGGCACGGCAGCCTCCCAATGCGCGGTCCCGTTGCCGCCATGAATTGCAAGATCGGGGCCACCTCCGGCCGCGGCATGAGAAACCGCCCCGCGCCACCTGATGAGGCCTCACTCGCTGGCGAGAATGACGTTCTTCACCAGCGGATAGATCTGGTTGGTCCAGCGGTTGCCGCTGAACACGCCGTAATGCCCGACCCCGGCCTGCATGTGGTGGCGCTTGAGATAGGGGCGCAATCCGCTGCACAGGTCGTGCGCGGCCGCGGTCTGGCCGACCGCGCAGATGTCGTCCCGCTCGCCCTCGACCGTGAGCAGCATCGTGCGCCGGATCGCCCGCGGCTCGACCAGCTCGCCCTTCCATTCGAGCTTGCCGAGCGGCAACGCACATTCCTGAAAGACCAGGCGAACAGTCTCCAGGTAGAATTCCGCCGTCAGATCAAGCACGGCAAAGTACTCGTCATAGAAGGCCTTCGTGACCTGCGCCTTCTCGAGCTCGCCTTTCGCCAGATTGTCGTAGAGCTCCCGGTGCGCCTTCATGTGACGCTCGACGTTCATGCTCATGAAGGCTGCGAGCTGCACGAAGCCCGGATAGACGCGGCGGAACGCGCCGGGGTAACGCAACGGCACCGTGGCGATGAGATTGCGCTCGAACCACTCGATCGGTTTCGAATTGGCGAGCTTGTTCACCTTGGTCGGGTTGACGCGCGTGTCGATCGGGCCCGCCACCAAGGTCATGCTGCGCGGCTGCGCCCGATTCGCGCTCTGCGCCATCACCGCCGCGGCGACCAGCACCGCAACGCAAGGCTGACACACCGCCACCACGTGGGCGCCGGGACCGATCGCCTCCAGGAAGCGGATCAGGTGCTCGATATAATCGTCGAAGCCGAACCGCCCATCCATCAGCGGCACGTCGCGCACGTTGTGCCAGTCGGTGATGTAGACGTCGTGCTCGGGCAGCATGGTGCGCACCGTGCCGCGCAGAAGGGTCGAGAAATGACCCGACAGCGGCGCGACCAGCAGCACGCGCGGCTGCGCAGTGTCGATGTCCTTGCGAAAACGCAGCAGCGTGCCGAATGGCGTTTTCAGCGCGGCGTCCTCGTGCACCGCCACCTCGCGGTTGCCGACCGTGACGGTGTCGATCCCGAACGGCGGGCGCGCGTGCGTCAACCCCGCCCGCGCAATGAGCTCGTAGGCGGCGGTCAGGTTGCGCAGGACGGCGTTGTCGGCAACGCCGCTCAGCGGCTGGCCGAGCGTCCGCAGCGCCGTGCCCGCCCAACTGCGGACCGGAACCATGACATCGGTGTGGGCTTGATAGGCTTGGTAGAGCATCCCCCACGTCCCCGACCGTGCCCGCCATTGCGGCGGGCAGGGTGGCACTCCCGGCTCCAAGTAAAAGGGTAGTGCATTTTATGCTGCAGTGCGAGATAATTTCTTGCCAGCGCTTGAGCGCGCTCGGTGATGTGGGAGGGTTCGGGGGCCGGCTGACCCTTCTCGCTTGGCCCGATCATGCGGGCGCCAAAGGGGGAAATTCATGGCCACGCTCACCATCGCCGGCAAGAACTACGGCTCGTGGTCGCTCCGCGGATGGCTGCTCTGCAAGATGGCCGGACTCGATTTCGAGGAGCAGCAGGCGCGCAGCGACGATCCCTCGACGCGCGCGGAGCTGCTTCTGCTCTCGCCGTCATTTCTCGTCCCCTGCTTGACCCATGAAGGCATCAAGGTGTGGGACACGCTGGCGATCGCCGAGTATCTCAACGAGCTCAGGCCGGGCGCCGGGCTGATGCCGGACGATCGCACCGCCCGCGCCCATTGCCGCGCCGTCTGCGGCGAAATGCACTCCGGCTTCAGCAATCTGCGCTCGGCGCTGCCGATGAATCTCAAGGCCCATTATCCGGGCTTCAAGGTCTGGGCGGGCGCGCAGGCCGATATCGACCGCGTGCTCACCATCTGGCGCGAATGCTTCACCAAGTGGAAGGGCCCCTATCTCTTCGGCAAGAAGCCGTGCATGGCCGACGCGATGTACGCCCCGGTCGTCACGCGCTTCCTCACCTACGACGTCAAGCTCGACCCGCGCTGCGCCGACTATTGCCAGGCCGTCATGGCCATGCCGCAGATGCAGGAATGGATCGCCGCCGCGAACGCGGAGCCCGATGAATTGGAAGAGCTCGACGTCGAGTTCTGAGGGACCCGGCATATCGCTCGCGCGCCCTGACCCAGAGGCCAAGGGATGCCGCTCGACCTCGTCCTGCGTCAATGCCGGTTGGCCGAGGGCGAGCATGTCGACATCGGCGTCGCCGGCGGCCGCATCGCCGAGATCGCTCCCGCCATCGTCGCCGACGCTCCGGAGGAGAAGCTCGACGGCCGGCTAGTGACCGCGGGCCTGGTCGAGACCCACATCCACCTCGACAAGGCTCACATCCTCGAACGCTGCGACTGCGGGCAAGGAACGCTCGCGGAGGCGATCGCCGCGGTGGCGGCGGCCAAGCGCGCCTTCACCGCGGCGGACATTCATCTACGCGGGCGGCGCACGCTCGAGAAAGCCATCACCCAGGGCACGACGCGGATGCGCACGCACGTGGAGGTCGATCCGCGCGTCCGGCTCAATGGCTTTGACGCCGTGCGCCGCCTCAAGCGCGACTACGCCTGGGCGATCGACCTCGAGATCTGCGTCTTCCCGCAGGAAGGCCTGATCAACGATCCCGGCGCCGAGGAGCTTCTGGTCGAAGCCTGCGAGCAAGGCGCCGATCTCATCGGCGGCTGCCCCTATACCGACACCGATCCCAGCGCGCAGATCGCGCGCATCTTCGCCATCGCGCGCCGCTTCGACCTCGATATCGACTTTCATCTCGACTTCGACCTCGATCCGTCGTGGATGCATCTCGACGAGGTGTGCCGCCAGACCGACGCCCATCGCCGGGGCGGCCGCGTCGCCGTCGGTCACGTCACCAAGCTCTCCGCCGTCGATGATGCCCGCCTCACAGCGATCGGCCGGCGCCTCGCCGATTCCGGCATCGCTGTCACCGTGCTGCCCTCGACTGACCTGTTCCTGATGGGGCGCGACCAGGCGCATCACGCGCCGCGCGGGGTGGCGCCCGCCCATCGGCTGATGGCGCAGGGCGTGACCTGCTCGCTCGCCACCAACAACGTGCTCAATCCGTTCACGCCGTTCGGCGACTGCTCGCTCATCCGCATGGCGAACCTCTATGCCAATATCGCGCAGCTCGCCGGCGCCGCCGATCTGCGCGCCTGCTTCGACATGGTGACGACCTCGGCGGCGCGGCTGATGAACGCCGCCGACTACGGCATCGCGGTCGGCCACCCCGCCGATCTCGTGGTCTTGGACAGCCGCGATCCCGCGAGCGCCGTGGCTGAGCTCGCGTCGCCCCTGTTCGGGTGGAAGCGCGGCCGCCGCAGCTTCACCCGCGCCGCCACGGTTCTCCATCATCCGACCGTTGCATAAGCCGTAGGCGCAGCGCGTAGGGAATGGGCAGTGGCGGCGGGTGCCGGCCGCCGCTCCGATCGATCGCGCACCGTTAACTCCATGAAATAATTGCGAGAAATCTGCGATCCGGGATGGCACGCAACTTGAAATGCGCTGCGCGACGGCGCCGTCAACGACGATGAGTGCCCGCACAGCCGCTGCCCCTCCTCCCTGAGACGGCGTGGCGGGGCGCACCGCAGCGCGCATCCCTTGGAACTCGAGGACGGAACGATGAGCGAGCCGCTCATTGTGGTTGGCAACGGCATGGCTGCGGCGCGCTTCGTCGAGGAGCTGGCGCAGCGCGCGCTCGGCCGCTACGCCGTCGCCGTCATCGGCGAGGACGAGGACGGAACGATGAGCGAGCCGCTCATTGTGGTTGGCAACGGCATGGCTGCGGCGCGCTTCGTCGAGGAGCTGGCGCAGCGCGCGCTCGGCCGCTACGCCGTCGCCGTCATCGGCGAGGAGCCGCGGCTCGCCTACAACCGGGTGCTGCTGCCGGCGCTGCTGGCCGATGAGGTCTCCTTCTCCGACATCGAGCTCAAGCCCGCGCGCTGGTGGCACGACCGCGGCGTGACCTTGCGCTACGGCGTGCGCGCCACCGGGGTCGACGCGAACGCGCGCAAGGTCACGCTGGCGAACGGCGCGCACCTTCCGTTCTCCAAGCTCGTCTTCGCCACCGGCTCGCAGCCGATCAGGCTTGACATTCCCGGCATGGACCTGCCGGGCGTGCTCACCTTCCGCGACATCGACGATGTCGACGCCATCGCGGCAACAAAGGCCGCGCGGGCGCGCGTCGTCGTGATCGGTGGCGGCCTGCTCGGTCTCGAGGCCGCCTATGGCCTTGCCAAGGCGCGCGCCCGAGTCACCCTCGTCCATCTCATGGATCGGCTGATGGAGCGACAGCTCGATGCGCGTGCGGCACTGATGCTCAAGCGCGCGGTCGAAGGCAAGGGCATCGCCGTGCGCCTCGAAGCCGATACCGCGCGCATCATCGGCGATAGCCGCGTCGAGGCGGTCGAGCTGCGCGACGGCTCGCTCATCCCAGCCGACGCCGTCGTGGTCGCGGTGGGCATCCGCGCCAACGCCGAGCTCGCGCACGCGGCCGGGCTTGCCGTCAAGCGCGGCATCGCCGTCGACGACCATCTCGAGACCAGCGTCGCCGGCATCCACGCGATCGGCGAATGCGCGGAACACCGGGGGCTGTGCTACGGCCTGGTGGAGCCCGCCTACGAGCAGGCGAGGTTCCTGGCGCGGCGGCTCGCCGGCGAGCGCGCGACCTATCCCGGCAGCGTCCTCGCCACCAACCTGAAAGTGTCGGGCGTCAACGTCTTCTCCGCCGGCGATTTCCTCGGAACGACCTCCGGTGCGGAGGAGATCGTGCTCAGCGATCCCGCCGTCGGCGTCTACAAGAAGCTCGTCATCGCACAAGGGCGACTCCTCGGCACGGTGCTTTTCGGCGATACCGCCGACGGCCCCTGGTATCTCGACCTGATCCGCTCCGGCGCGTCGATCGCGCGGCTGCGCGACGACCTCATGTTCGGGCGCGCGCTCGCGACCCGCGCGGCGGCATGAGCGTGCGGCGCCACCAACTCGGCTGTCATGCCCCGCGAAGGCGGGGCATCCAGTATTCGGCGATCTCTCGTCCGACAATGAGCCAAACCTTCTCGGCCTCTGGAATACTGGATCACCCGCTTTCGCGGGTGATGACCACCGGGGAAGGAGCACAGCGGGGATTGCGGGCATGAACGCGCCCTCCCCGCAGCCGCCGGCCGTACGCACCACCTGCCCCTATTGCGGCGTGGGCTGCGGCCTGCTCGCGCGGCCCGACGGATACGGCGGCGCGAGCATCGCCGGCGATCCCGACCATCCCGCGAATTTCGGCCGCATCTGCTCAAAGGGCTCGGCGCTGGGGGAGACGCTGGCGCTCGGCGAGCGCCTCCTTCATCCCCTGCTGCGGCAGAGCGATGGGAGTCTCGCGCACGTTTCCTGGCCGGACGCGCTCGACGCGGTTGCCGACGGCTTCAAGCGCATCATCGCACGCGAGGGACCCAACGCAGTCGCCTTCTATCTCTCCGGGCAACTGCTCACCGAGGACTATTACGTCGCCAACAAGCTGATGAAGGGCTTCATCGGCTCGGCCAATGTCGACACCAATTCGCGGCTGTGCATGGCCTCCTCGGTCGCCGGCCACCGGCGCGCCTTCGGCGCCGACACCGTGCCCGGCACCTACGAGGACCTCGACGCCGCCGACCTCATCGTGCTCGTCGGCTCCAACGCCGCCTGGTGCCATCCGGTGCTGTTCCAAAGGATGGTCAAGAACAAGCGCGAGCGCGGCGCCACGATCGTCGTGATCGATCCACGCCGCACCGCCACCGCGGAGGACGCCGACCTTCATCTTCCTATCGCGCCCGGGATGGACAGCGCGCTGTTCTGCGGGCTGCTCGTCCATCTCGCCGACCGCTGCGCGCTCGACTATCGCTACATCGACGCCCATACCGCCGGGTTCGAGAACACGCTCGCGCGCGCCCGCGCGATCGCGCCCGATCTCGCGGCGACGGCCAAGGCGACCCGCCTGCCGCAGGCCGACGTGGCGCGCTTCTTCGATCTCTTCCGCATGATCCCCAACGCGGTGACCTGCTTTTCGCAGGGGGTGAACCAGTCGGCGCAGGGCACCGACAAGGTCAACGCCATCATCAACTGCCATCTCGCGACCGGCCGCATCGGCCGCCGCGGGCAAGGGCCGTTCTCGCTCACCGGCCAACCCAATGCCATGGGCGGGCGCGAGGTCGGCGGTCTCGCCAACCAGCTCGCCGCCCACATGGCGTTCGCGCCCGCCGACATCGACCGCGTGCGCCGCTTCTGGCGCGCGCCGCGGATGGCCACGCGCGAAGGCCTCAAGGCGGTGCAGATGTTCGAGGCGATTGCGCGCGGCCGTATCAAGGCGCTGTGGGTGATGGCGACCAATCCTGCCGTCTCGCTGCCGCGCGCAAGCCACGTGCGCGCGGCACTCGCCAAGCTCGAGCTTTTCGTCGCATCCGAGAACGTCGCCGCCAACGACACGGTGAATGCCGGCGCGCATATCCTCCTCCCCGCCGCCGCCTGGGGCGAGAAGGACGGCACGGTGACCAATTCCGAGCGGAGGATCTCCCGTCAGCGCCCGTTCCTGCCGGCGCCCGGCGAAGCGAGGCCAGACTGGTGGATCGTGACGCAGGTCGCCCGCCGCATGGGGTTCGTGGATGCCTTCGCTTATGAGTCGGCGGCCGATGTCTTTCGCGAGCACGCCGCCTTGTCCGCGTTCGAGAACGACGGCAAGCGCGACCTCGACCTCGGCGCCCTGGCGCAGCTCAGCGACAGCGCCTTCGATGCGCTCGATCCGGTGCAATGGCCGCTGTGCCGGGGCGAACAGGTGCAAATGCGCGACCACCAGCGGCGGTTCTTTTCCGACGGCGGCTTTTATACGCCTGACCGCAAGGCGCGCTTCGTCGCGCCGGAACGGCCGGCGCCGCGGGAGGCGACGAGCAAGGCCTTCCCGTTCCGCCTCAATACCGGCCGCGTGCGCGACCAGTGGCACACCATGACGCGCTCGGGCCTGAGCCCGCGGCTCGGCGCGCACCTGCCCGAGCCCTTTGTCGAGGTCCATCCGGCTGACGCCGAGGCGGCGGCGCTCCTCGACGGCGGCTTCGCGCGGGTCACCACGCGCTATGGGTCGTGCGTGCTCAAGGTCGTCGTCAGCGACGGGCAGCGCCGCGGCTCGATCTTCGCGCCGATCCACTGGAGCGACACCACCGCCTCCTCCGCGCGCATCTGCGACCTGGTCATGGGCGACACCGACCGCTATTCCGGCCAGCCCGAGGCCAAGGCGACGCCCGCCGCGATTACGCCCGTCGCTTTCGCGTTCCGCGGATTTGCCCTGACCCGCGCGCCCGTGGCCGTGCCCCTCGGCACATGGTGGGCGCGCGTCGCAGTGGCGAAGGCGTTGGGCACGCTGCTGGCGACCGACGACGGGCCCGAGACCTGGCGCGAGCGGGCGCGGCAGATGTTCGGCGATGGCGCCGAGCTCGCCGAATACAACGATGCGCGGCACGGCATCTACCGCGCGGCGGCGTTCGCCGCCGGCGGGCTTGCGGGCGCGCTCTTCATCGGCCCAGCCGCGGCGGCGCCGCAATGGGATGCGGTGAAGCCCCTGTTCGCAGCCGACACGCTCCCCGAGGAGGCGCGGCGCGTTCTGCTCTCGGGCCGCTCGGCCGACGGGCTCGCCGGCGCCGGGCCCGTCGTCTGCGCCTGCTTCGGCGTCGGCCTCGCCACCATTCGCGATGCGATCCAATCGGGCGCCGCCCGGAGCGTCGAAGCCATCGGGACAGCGCTGCGCGCCGGCACCAATTGCGGCTCCTGCCTGCCCGAGCTCAAGCGCATCGTGGCGGATGCGGGGGTTGCCGTGGTGCCGACGGCGCCGGCATCGCAGCGGGCCATCACGCCCCCCGCCCCCCGGCGGACGCGTGACCCGGCGGCGATCACATAGCTTCCCGGCTGGTTAACCGGCCCGGAGCCCCTTCCCCCGAACGGCTCGCAGCGTGCCCTACGTTCAACCTTCGTCGGCAGCAGAAAAGCCCGTGAAACGCGAGATTCTGGGCGCCTAGGGCGCCGGGACGGGTGCGCTTCCGAGCCGCCAACGGGATACCGTTCGGGTACCGGCGCAAATTCTTGGCCTGATTTTGAACCTCCGGGCCCCCTGGCCCGACTAATAGGCACTGGGGAACACGGGGGACATCATGAACAAGCTCTGCCGTATTGCGACCGTCGCCGCGCTCGTCGTTGCCGCGACCGCCTTCGCCACCGAAGCATCCGCCAATCCATTCGCCTGGCTCGGCTACTCGCCGACCGACAACGGCAACCAGGTCCGGGCCGACCTGCGGCGCGTGACCGTCGAATACCCGAGCAACGAGGCCGCGGGCACGATCGTCGTCGACACCCAGAACACGTATCTCTACTACGTGCTGGGCGGCGGCAAGGCGATCCGCTACGGCATCGGCGTCGGCCGCGAGGGCTTCACCTGGTCGGGCGTGAAGACCGTCGAGCGCAAGGCCGAGTGGCCGGACTGGACGCCCCCGCCGGAGATGATCGCCCGCTCGCCCTATCTGCCGCGCTTCATGGCCGGCGGCGCCACCAACCCGCTCGGCGCCCGCGCCATGTATCTCAGCGGCACCTTCTACCGCATCCACGGCACCAACGCGCCCTCGACCATCGGCAGCCGCGCGACCGCCGGATGCATCCGGATGGCCAACGAGGACGTGATCGACCTCTACGACCGCGTCAAGGTCGGCACCAAGGTCGTGGTCATGCCCGCCGCCGAGCGCAGCGCCTCCACTGGCTTCAGCCTCTTCCGCTGAGCAGCGTCAGCAGTTTCCCCCGCAGTATCATCCCCCATGCCGGCCCCGCCTCGCGGCGGGGCCGGTGCTTTTCATGCCTGGCTCCATGCCCGCGCCGACGCTGCTTCAACCTGCGAGCTCGCGCTGCACGACCGGTGCGACCTGCGTCGCGAGGAGCTCGATCACCTCGGCAACCTTGGCGTAAGGCAGCCCGCCGATGTCGATCTGCGCCATGAAACGCTGATGCCGGAACAGTCCGTAGCCATAGAGGATCTTGTCCACGATCTGCTGCGGGCTGCCCACGAACAGCGCGCCCTCGCGGCTTGCGAGCTGCTCGTAGGCATCGGGGGAAATCTCGCGCGCACGATACTGATCGGGCGCGTGGTTGCGGAAATAACCGGCGTAGTACGGATAGAACGTGCGCATTGCATCCTGTGAGTTCTTTTGCACGTGCAGGTGGCTGGCGACCGCCACCTTGAGGTCCGCCGCGCGGTGGCCCGCTTCGCTGCCGGTGCGCCGGTAGAGCTCGACCAGCGGGGCCAATTGCGCCGGCGGCAGTCCGATGTTCGCCAGCGCCAGCGGCAATCCGAGCGCTCCCGCCCTGACCACGCTGCCCCGTGTTCCTCCAGTCCCAACCCAGATCGGCAATCGACCTTGCGACGGGCGGGGCGGGATCGGCGCATCGTGCAGCGCGGGACGAAAGCGGCCCTGCCAGGTGACGCGCTCGGCGGCGTTGAGCCGCAGCAGGAGGTCGAGCTTTTCCGCGAACAGCTCGTCCTGATCTGTCAGGTCGTAGCCGAACAGGGGGAACGACTCGGTGAACACACCGCGGCCGGCAATCACCTCGGCGCGCCCGCCCGAGAGCAGGTCGACCGTGGCAAAGTCCTCGAACACCCTGACCGGATCCGCCGTGGGCAGGATGGTTACCGCGCTGGCCAGTCGCACCCTCGCCGTCACTTGGGCAATCGCAGCCAGCACCACGGGAGTGGCGGCAATCGAGAAATCCAGCCGGTGATGCTCCCCGACGGCAAAGACAGCGAAGCCCGCCTCGTCGGCGAGCTTGGCGGCGGCGAGGATCTCCCGCAGGCGCTGCTCGGCGCCGATGCGCCGTCCATCCACCCAGTGCGGCGTCAGCTCGCCGAACGTGTAAAGTCCGATCTCCATCGGGCGTGACGCTGCTCCTCGATGCACGCGATGTCAGGGGAACCGGTGGCAGGCGGCGAGCCGCTGCACGGCGCACCAGTCGATCAATGCACCCGGCGATGCACAGTCGGGAAGATCGACGGCTCCGTCGACAGTCTTCGGCGTCATGGTGGTGATATCGTGAGCAGGCCCGGCCGCACCCCATCAAAGCACGAATGGAGCTGCCCGCAAAAGACGAAACGCGCACGGAGAAATGCGTCGACGCCGCCCCGCGATCGGCGCCGCGGACCTTGCGCGGGCCCATCGGAAACGCCGGCCCGCGACGGATCAGACCGAGGACTCCCCTCGGTCCGTTGCCGTCAGTCTTCGCCGACGATCGTCCACTTTGCGGGTATGATTCCGAGCTGCTGAAGCGCAGTCACCCCGTCGTCCAGCCCGATCTCCTCGGCGATCTTGCCGTCCTTCACCTGCAGCACGGTCGTCCCGGTGAACCGCATCTTGCGGCCGGACGCTGCGGGAAGCGAACCGATCGGCAGGTCGCTGAAGGCGGGACCCGTATGCGTGCCGCCGCCATCCCAACGACCGACCACGTAGTCGCCCTCGGCGATGAGATCCGCCGCGCCCCAGAAGTTGAGATCGGGGAACGCCTTGCGGAACTCGGTCATGAACGTCTTCACCTGCGCGCGGCCCCGGCGCGGCGCGTGCATGGAATATTGCAAGAGGATATCGGGTGCAGCGAGCTCGTCGACGATCGCGGGGTTCCATGGATTGCCCCAGAACTCCGTGAACCAGCGACCGACAACGGCCTTGTTCTCCTGTTCCTTCGACATGACTATGTCCTCCGTGTTCAATCCCGGGACGGCGATAGCGAGCGCCATTGTCCCGAACGCATCGGACATAGCTGCGCGAGCGAGTTTCGGCTCTCCGCTTATTGCTTTCGAATCGGACTTCGATGGGCGTGGAACCAGTCGACGCTCACGACCGCCGCATCAGACCGCACCGCGCGCGGTCGCAAAATCGCGAGCGTTTGAAGTAGCCCAAACGGCCGGGCCGCTCGGGACAACCGGGCGGCCCTTCCGTCGGATGGCCGTTTTCATGGAACGAATTGCTACGCGAGAAAGAAGTCATTGAACGATTTCTGACCTCGCATCGGATCCAGAATTTGGGTTGCCCGCAAGCGACTGAACGGCACAGCCCCGGGGCCCGTGAAAAATGGCGCGACCCTCAACGCTATCGCCGCCTCCCTGAAATTTGCGAAGTCGGGAAGGTCCTTCGCGATGCCGGGGACGTCCTCGCGGCGGGGCATCATCGCACGCGCAACCATCGGACGGGACGGTTGCTTCTTCGCCGATCGTTTCTTCGCCAGCTGTTTCTTTGCCGGTTTTTTCTTCGCCGGTGCTTTCTTTGCCGGCTTCTTCTTCTTCGCCTTTCTTGCCATCGGAAACCCTCCTGCTATGCAAAATGCCCCCATACAACCGCGCACCAACCCCTACACGCTATGATTGCAGAGCGGTTGTACCGATGTCAAGAGCATGCCAGGCGGGGCCGCTTGCGCCGAGCACTCCGCAAATGATCCGACCCGCTTTTCATTCCGCTGCCAGGATCACTTCCGCATTCCGGCTGATGCGCCGGCCACATGCGCACATTATTCGGCGTCGCCTCTGCGATGGATGAGACGAACGACGTGGAAGAGAAGAAAGCCCGTGGGCCCGAACAAGAAGGAGAGCGGTAGAACCGGAATCAGCACGAGCCGCGAGAGGTTGGCGCGCTCCGTCTCGGCCGCAATCCAGGCGCCCACGAACAGGTCGAACGCAAGATAGTGCATCCAGCCGGCGAGCAGCGCCCAATCATTGGCGAAGAGTTGGCGCACTTCCGTGAGACTCGCAAATCCGCCCTCGCTCCCGCCCCAGGCCGCAATGATTGCGAGCGCGTAGCCGACGGCAATCGTCAGCGGCCAGTACAGGCCGGCCAGCCGGTCGCGCAGCCACCGGCGGTTGGTCACGATGCCGGCAATGAGGCAGATCCACCCCGCGACCGCGAACAGATTGGCGATTTTGAACAAGACTTCCGGAGCCATTGTCGCCTCCCGCCACGCTCTCACCGAGTTTGCCAGGCTCGCCGTCTTCAACGGCGATGCAGCAAGCGAGTCATGTGGTTTTTTTCCAGGCGCCGGGTGCGGCGCTTCACATGCCGGTCAATATTCTCGGCCCGGATTTCACATTCCATATGCGCTGGCGGCCTCGGCTGCCTGCGCGATTCGCGCGGTGCGATTCCAGCGACCCAAGGCCACCTCGAGCAGCCCGACCGTGTAGAACAGGATGATACCCATCAACGTGAGGAAGACGACGCACGCAAAAACCAGCGGCGTGTCGAAATTTCCGGTTGCGAGCAACATGTAATAGCCGAGGCCCGACCGGCTGCCGACGAATTCACCGACGACGGCGCCGACCACGGCAAACGCGATCGCCACCTTGAAGCCCGCGATCATGCTGGGCACGGCGTGCGGAAAGCGGACCTTTCGGAAGACGTCCATCTTCGATGCGCCCATCGAGTGCATGAGATTGAGTGTGTCGCGATCAACGGAGGCAAGACCGCTCACGGTGTTCACGACCACCGGGAAGAAGGCGATAAGAAAAGCGACAATGATCTTCGGGGCGATGCCATATCCAAGCGCCACAAGAAGAATCGGCGCCAGCGCGACCTTCGGCACGGCCTGCGAGGCGACCAGCATGGGATAGATGATTCGGTCGAAGATGCGCGAATAGACGATGAAGAAGGCGAGCGGTATCCCTATCGCCACGCTCAGGCCGAATCCGGCCAGCGTCTCGAGCAGCGTGACCCAGCTGTGGGTGAGCAGAGCACTCCAATTCTTTACGATCGAGGCCCAGATGTTGCTCGGCGCCGGTAGAACGAAGACCGGTATCCCGCCGAGATCGACCGCCAACTCCCAGAGCAACAAGAGGACGACGAGCGCAATCAAGACCGCAAATCGGTCGAGGACATCCCGCAGAGCCGCGAGCCGCGAATGCCAGCCCCTCATGTGCGTCGATGCTCCACAAACACGCCCATGCGCTCGAACAGGCGTCGAATATGACGCGTATACTGTGCGAATTGCGGTTCATCGCGAAGCTCGAAATGACGCTCGCGTCCGAGCTCGATCGGGATGATTTCCTCTACCCGGCCTGGCCGCGGGGACATCACGACGACGCGGTTGGAGAGGAAAACGGCCTCGCTGATCGAATGGGTGATGAAAACAACCGTCTTGCCCTCCTCGCGAGACAGATGATGGAAGTCGAGGCCCATTTGATCGCGCGTAATGGCGTCGAGCGCACCGAAGGGCTCATCCATCAGTAGCAGGTCGGGATCGTGTATGAGCGCGCGCACGATCGAGGCGCGTTGGTTCATTCCACCGGACAGCTCGTCGGGAAAACGGTCGGAGAAGTCGCCGAGTCCGACGCGGCGGAGCAGCTTCTCGGCCCGTTCGGTGTAGCTTGCCTTGTTCAGCCGGCGCACCTCGATCTGCAAAAGCACATTGTTCAGGATCGTTCGCCAGGGGAGCAGCAAGTGCTGCTGGAATACGATGCCGAGCTCATGGACGGGCCCTTTGACCGGCGCACCCAGGAGCTCGATCGAGCCTTCCGTCGCCGGGATCAGGCCGGCGATCATATTGAGCATGGTGCTTTTGCCGCACCCGCTCGGACCAAGGATCGAAACGAATTCGCCCGCGTCAATCGTCAAGGAGACGTTGTCGACCGCGTGAACTTCGCCTTTGCGCGACTGGAAGCGCTTCGTCACGTTGCGAACGGCGACCGCAGCCTTGTCGCCCATGACGCCTGCCCCGCGGCTTGCAGGATCTGCGCCTGCGGTACGCAGTCCCGCGCTACCGTGCGATGAACTGGTTGGTGTAGTACGTCGAAGGCTCTTTCGGCGTCACGCCGCTGTAGCTCTTGAGCACTTCGAGCATCTGTTTCCAATCGTCCTCGTCCGTCCAGCCGATCGGATGTCCCTTGGTGCGGGGAGTGTGGAGCTGCTCTTCAAGCGAAATCTTGAGACCCTCGCGCAGCAGATCGCGGCTGAGATCGGGATAGAGCTTGAGACTGGCCTCGACAGCGGCGTCCGGCTCCTTGGCGGCGGCTTCCCAACCCTTTTGGCTCGCCGCTACGAATTTTTTGACGAGATCGGGCGACTTCGTGATCATTTCGTTACGGGCGATCAAGCCGGTCCCATACGCGATCAATCCGTAACGGGCATAGGGAACGTATTTTGCAGTCGGAAGACGGCTGCGCACGCGCAGGAGGTCGCCGGTCGCAAAGCCGGTGAGGAAGGAATCCGGTGTCTGCAGGAAAAGCGGAACGCGCGCATTGATGTCGACAAGCTGAAGCTTGACGTCGTCGAGCTTCATGTTCGCGCTCGCAAGTGTCGGCTCGAGCAGCTTGGCATCGGCCGAGCCGGCACTCGAGATGACGACCTTGCCCTTGAGCGCGGAGATTTCGCCGTTCCAATTCGAATCGGGGTGATAGATCAGTCCCATTGTCCCGGTCTGATTGTAAACGGCGACCACCTTGACCGGAACATTCTGCGCGGTGATGCCGAGCACTGTCGTGGCGGCATCCGCCAAGCCGAACGTGTCCACGCCCGACGCCACGGTCTGCACCGTCGTGGAGGAGCCCTGGCCCTGCTCGATCGAGACGTCAAAGCCGACGTCCTTGTAAAAGCCCTTCGCGACGGCAAGCGCCAGCGGCGAGACGTAGCCGTTGAACTTGAAGTCGGTGCGCACGACGACCTTGGTCTGCGCCAGCACGCTCGAGCTTGCCGCGTCGACGGTGAGCCCGGCGGCCAGCGCCAGCCAGGCGACCTTGGAAAACTTGAACTTCTTCATGTGGATGCCCCTCTGATCGTGGTTCGGCGCAGCCCCGGATTCAGGCCTTGCTTTCCACCTTGCGGGGTCGATGGCGCTTGGCCGGATTTTTTCAATCATTCGGCGTTGCGCCGGTTCAGTCAATCGCAACAAGCCGGAGAGCACTTGATTTCTACGCGGACAACACGCTCTGCGGGTGTCGATCTCGTGCTGCCGTCAATTTGTCGCATATGATCTACTGTGCGGTGATCCCCGCAGTCTTGATGATCGGCCACCACTTCTCGATCTCAGCCTTCTGGTAGGCACCGAACGCCTCCGGCGTGAGCTGATCGGGCTGCGGGATCACTTGGCCGAGGTCGATGAAGCGCTTACGGACGGTCGCATCGCTCAAGGCATCAGCAACCGCCTTGTTCAGCTTGCCGATGACGTCTCGCGGTGTCCCCTTGGGCGCCCAGATCCCATTCCATGACGACAGATAGAATTTCGGCATTCCGGCCTCGTCCACAGTCGGGAGATCGGGCGCCTGCGGCAGCCGGGTCTTCGCCAGCACGGCGTAGATCCGGATCCGGTCGTCGTTGAGATACGGCAGAAAAACCGAGGCTTGATTCATATTCACATCGACTTGGCCGGCGATCAGGTCCTGCAGTGCGGGTGCCCCGCCGCGGTAATGCACCAGCTGAACCTGCCCACCGGTCAGATGTTGCAGCATCACTCCCGCGACATGAGGCGAGGTGCCAACACCCGATGTCGCAACCAGCACCCCGTCCTTGTTCGCCTTTATCCAGGCGACAAGCTCGCTGAGATTCTTTGCCGGAATGGCTTTTTTCGAAGTGATGAACAGCGGATTTTCAGGAAGCAGGATGACCGGTTCGAAATCGTTCACGACGTCGTAATTGAGATTGTAGATCGCGCCATTGACGACCCCCGTGCTCCAGCTTCCCACGCCCACGGTGTAACCGTCGGGCGCG
>Ga0081455_10004023_pt1 | contig 16663 bp, 24 predicted proteins | sample TabmetS3T2R1_FD_70207 | JGI IMG/M metagenome (GOLD analysis project Ga0081455, IMG submission 70207) | Tabebuia heterophylla rhizosphere microbial communities from the University of Puerto Rico - S3T2R1 | ecosystem: Host-associated > Plants > Roots > Rhizosphere ... | reverse complement strand
TGAGCGGCAGATGCGAGGACTGCCCCTCGAACATCTTGTTGCCGACCTGGCGCTTCGGATACTGGATCAAAAGGCGGCGCTGCGCCCGCTCCATGAACACGATGAAGGCGATCACCGCGACGACCATCACCAGCACGATCAGGATCAGGCCGGTCGACAGCGCGCCCTGACGGCCGAGTTCGAGCGTGCCGGCGATCGCGGCCGGCAGCTCGGCGACGATGCCGGAGAGAATGATCAGCGAGATGCCATTGCCGATGCCGCGCGAGGTGATCTGCTCACCAAGCCACATCAGGAACATCGTGCCGCCGGACAATGTGATCAGGGTGGAGATGCGGAAGAACAGGCCGGGGTCGGCGACGACATTGCCGGCGCCCTCGAGGCCGACCGCGATGCCATAAGCCTGCACGGCGGCCAGCAGCACGGTGAGATAGCGCGTGTACTGGTTCAGCGTCTTGCGGCCCGCCTCGCCTTCCTTCTTCAGGGCTTCGAGTTGCGGCGACACGGTCGTCAACAGCTGGATGATGATCGATGCCGAGATGTAGGGCATGATGTTCAAGGCGAAGATCGCCATGCGGTGGATGCCGCCGCCGGCGAACATGTTGAACATGCCGAGAATGCCGCCGGCCTGGCGGGTGAAGACCTGGTCCCAGATGTTGGGATCGATGCCGGGCAGCGGAATGTAGGTGCCGAGCCGGTAGACCAGGAGCGCGCCGAGCGTGAACCAGATTCGCTTCTTGAGTTCGTCGGCCTTGGCAAAAGCCGAGAAATTCAGGTTTGCTGCAAGTTGCTCTGCGGCTGAGGCCATACGCCCTGATCCCTGTCATCGTCATGGCCGGGCTCGTCCCGGCCATCCACGTCTAGGTCGTTAGGTAAAGACGTGGATGCCCGGCACAAGGCCGGGCATGACGGAAACCTATGACGCCTTCTTGTCGGTGCCTTCGCCCTCGTCCTTGCGCGGCGCGAGGATTTTGACCGAACCGCCGGCCTTTTCGACGGCGGCGATGGCGGATTTCGATGCGCCGTGGACCTCGAAGGCGACCTTGGCCTTGATCTGGCCGCGGCCCAGCAGGCGAACACCATCGCGTGAGCGGCGCAGCACGCCGGACTTCACCAGCGATTCCGCCGTGATGGCGGCCTTGGCATCGAGCTTGCCGGAATCGATCGCGCCCTGCACGCGGTCGAGATTGATCTCGGTGAGATCGAGCGCGAAGATGTTGTTGAAGCCGCGCTTCGGCAGGCGGCGATGCAACGGCATCTGGCCGCCTTCAAAGCCCTTGATCCGAACGCCGGTGCGCGCGGTCTGGCCCTTGCCGCCGCGGCCGCCCTGCTTGCCCTTGCCGGAGCCGATGCCGCGGCCGATCCGCATCCGCTTCTTGCGGGTGCCCGGTGCATGCGCGATTTCGTTGAGTTTCATGGTCTCGTCCTCTCAACTCTCGTCATGGCCGGGCTCGTCCCGGCCATCCACGTCTTGCCTGCTGCTTCCTGAAAGACTTGCAAAAAAGACGTGGATGCCCGGCACAAGGCCGGGCATGACGACAATAAACTTACTCGCCAACGACTTTGACGAGATGCCTCACCTTGTCGATCATGCCGCGCACTTCAGGGGTGTCCTTCAGCTCGCTGACACGACCGATCTTGTTCAGTTTCAGCCCCTGCAGCGTCGAACGCTGCGAGTGGTGCCGGCGGATCGGGCTGCCGATCTGCTCAATCTTGACTGTCTTCGCGGCCTTGGCCATCGCAAATTACTCCGGATCTTAAGGCTCGATCAGTCCGCCGCCGCCTCGGCGTCGCCGCCGATGCGCCGCGACTGCAGCGTGGACACCTTGATGCTGCGGCGCGAGGCCACCGCGCGCGGCGAATCCTGCCGCTTCAGCGCGTCGAAGGTCGCGCGCACCATGTTGTAGGGGTTCGACGAGCCCAGCGACTTCGCGACCACGTCGGCCATGCCGAGCGTCTCGAACACGGCGCGCATCGGACCACCCGCGATGATGCCGGTACCGGCCGGCGCCGCCCGCAGGAACACCTTGCCGGCGCCATGTCGGCCGGCGACGTCGTGGTGCAGCGTCCGCCCTTCGCGCAGCGGCACCCGCGTCAGGTTGCGCTTCGCCGAATCGGTTGCCTTGCGGATCGCCTCGGGAACCTCGCGCGCCTTGCCGTGACCGAAGCCGACGCGGCCCTTCTGGTCTCCGACGACGACGAGCGCCGCGAAACCGAAGCGGCGGCCACCCTTCACGACCTTGGCGACACGGTTGATGTGGACGAGCTTGTCGACAAACTCGCTGTCGCGCTCTTCCCGATCCCTGTTCCGGTCGCGTCCGCCGCGTTCGCGTTCACCTGCCATGGTGTGTTCCGTTCTCTTTCGAGGGCCAAGCCCTCATCCGTGTCCTGGTCTGCTTAGAAACTGAGCCCGCCTTCGCGCGCGGCATCGGCGAGCGCCTTGATGCGCCCGTGATAGAGATACTTGCCGCGGTCGAACACGACCTCCTTGACGCCGTTCTTGATGGCGCGCTCGGCCACCAGCTTGCCGACGGCAGTCGCCGCCGCGATGTCGGCGCCGGTCTTGGCACCCTCGCGCTGGGCCTTCTCCATCGACGAGGCCGAAGCCAGCGTCGTGCCCTTCAGGTCATCGATGACCTGCGCATAGATGTGCTTCGAGGAACGGAACACCGACAGCCGCGGACGGCCATTGGCGGCCCGCTGAACCTGTTGCCGCACGCGAACCTTGCGCCGGGCACTCGTGATTTTGAGCTTCGACATGTCTGTTACTTCTTCTTGCCTTCCTTGCGGAAGATGAACTCGTCTGCGTATTTCACGCCCTTGCCCTTGTAAGGCTCCGGCGAACGCCATTCGCGGATCTCGGCGGCAACCTGGCCGACGCGCTGGATGTCGTTGCCGGTGATGACGATCTCGGTCGGCTTCGGCGTCGCGATCGCGATGCCGTCCGGGATCGGATAGATCACGTCGTGGCTGTAGCCGAGCGAGAGCTGCAGGTTCTTGCCCTGCACCGCCGCGCGATACCCGACGCCGTTGATCTCGAGCTTCTTTTCAAAGCCCTTGGTGACGCCTTCAACCAGGTTCGCGATCAGCGCGCGGGAGGTGCCATACAGCGAGCGCGACCGCTTGGTCTCGAAGCGCGGCGCTACGGTCACCGAGCCCTTGTCGAGCTGGACCGAGACGTCGTCGTGCACGACGAGCTGAAGCTGGCCCTTCGGCCCCTTCATCTTGACGGTCTGGCCCTCGACATTCGCGGTGACGCCCGAAGGCACAACCACCGGCCTTTTGCCAATACGTGACATGACGCGTTCCTCTTAGAACACCGTGAAGAGAATCTCGCCGCCGACATTCGCATCGCGCGCGTCGTGATCGGCCATGATTCCCTTTGGCGTCGACAAAACCGAAATGCCGAGGCCGTTGTTGATACGCGGCAGATTCTTCACCGACGCGTAGACGCGACGGCCAGGCTTCGACACCCGCTCGATCTCCCGAATGACGGGCTCGCCGTCGAAATACTTCAACTCGATCTCGAGTTCGCTGCGCCCGCCGTTGTGCTCGACACTGGCATAGCCGCGAATGTAGCCTTCCGACTTCAGCACCTCGAGGACGCTGGCGCGCATGCGCGAGCCGGGGGTGGAGACCTTGGACTTCCGCCGCAGCTGCGCGTTGCGGATACGGGTGATCAAATCGCTGATCGGATCGTGCGTGCTCATGGACCGATCCTCCTTACCAGCTCGACTTCACAAGACCGGGAACCAGGCCCTTGAGGCCGAGTTCGCGCATCGCGATACGGCTGAGCTTGGTCTTGCGGTACACCGAGCGCGAACGGCCGGTCATCTCGCAGCGGTTGCGGATGCGGGTCGGCGAGGCGTTGCGCGGCACCTGAGCGAGCTTGAGCGAGGCCGCGAAGCGCTCTTCCAGCGGCTTGTTCCTGTCGTAGATGATCGCCTTCAGCCGGGCGCGCTTGGCGGCGGTCTGCTTCGCCATCTTCGTGCGCCGGTTGTTCTTCTCGATCGAACTCTTCTTCGCCATGCGTCTCTCCAGAGGTTCCGCGTTTGAGGTGGCCTTACGCCTGCCTCACTGCCGGAACGGGAAATTGAATGCGGTGAGCAGTGCCCGCGCCTGCTCGTCATCGGGCGCGGTGGTGCAAACCGTGATGTCCATGCCCCAGGTCTCGCCCGACTTGTCGTAGTCGATTTCCGGGAACACGATGTGCTCCTTCAGGCCGAGCGAGTAATTGCCGCGGCCGTCGAAGCTCTTGGGGTTGAGACCGCGGAAGTCACGCACGCGCGGCAGCGCGACGTTGACCAGCCGGTCCACGAACTCGTACATCTTGGCCTTGCGCAGCGTGACCTTGCAGCCGATCGCCTGGCCCTCGCGCAGCTTGAAGGTCGCGATCGCCTTGCGCGAGTGCGTGACCACCGGCTTCTGGCCGGCGATCAAGGCAAGATCGGTCGCCGCGAGCTCGACCTTCTTGCGGTCGTTGACAGCCTCGCCGACGCCCATGTTGATGACCACCTTGGTCAGCACGGGAACCTGCATCGGGTTCTTGTAGCCGAACTTCTCGATCAGAGTGGTCCGGATGTCCTTGTCGTACTGCGCGCGCAGGCGCGGCGTGTAAGCGGTCTCAGCCATCGATCTCTGCTCCCGAACGCTTGGCGACCCGCACCTTGGTGCCGTCGCTGCGGGTCTTGAAGCCGATACGCGTCGGCTTGCCGTCCTTGTCGACATAGGCAATGTTCGACAGGTGGATCGGCGCTTCCTTGGTAATGATGCCGCCTTCCTGCTGCGGCGACTGCTTCTGGTGACGCTTCACCAGATTGACGCCGCGCACCAGCGCGCGATTCTGGTCGGGGCGCACCTCGAACACCTCGCCGGTGACGCCCTTCTGGCGGCCCGACAGCACGACGACCTTGTCGCCCTTGCGGATCTTCGCAGCCATCACAGCACCTCCGGCGCGAGCGAGATGATCTTCATGTGGTTCTTGGCGCGCAGTTCGCGCGGCACCGGCCCGAAGATACGGGTGCCGACCGGCTCCGACTGGTTGTTGATCAGCACGGCCGCGTTGCGGTCGAACCGGATCACCGAGCCGTCGGGACGGCGAATGTCCTTGGCCACGCGCACGACGACCGCCTTCATGACGTCGCCCTTCTTCACCTTGCCGCGCGGAATCGCTTCCTTGATCGACACGACGATAACGTCGCCGACAGTGGCGTATTTGCGCTTCGAGCCGCCGAGCACCTTGATGCACATGACACGCCGCGCACCGGAGTTATCGGCCACGTCGAGGTTGGTCTGCATCTGAATCATTGATGCACCTCGTCCTCTATCTGAGCTTGGAGCCTAAGGCTCAAGCAGTTTTGCTTTTCTCACCCTGGACGACTGTCCAGCGCTTCAACTTCGAAATCGGCTTGCTCTCTTCGATCCACACGATGTCGCCGGCCGAGAACTGGTTGCCCTCGTCATGGGCGTGGTAGTTCTTGGAGCGACGGATCGTCTTCTTGTAGATCGGGTGGGTGAAGCGGCGATCGACGCGCACCACCACCGTCTTGTCCTGTTTGTTGCTGACGACAACGCCCTGCAGGGTTCGCTTCGGCATCGGAAATCCTTAACTTTTCTTGGCTTGCGCGGCGCGCTTCTGCCGGGCGATGGTTTTGACGCGCGCGATGTCACGACGCGTTTCGCGCAGCCGCGAGGTGTTCTCGAGCTGGCCGGTGGCGCGCTGGAAGCGCAGGTTGAAGCGCTCCTTCTTCAGCTTGAGCACTTCCGCGTCCATCTCGTCCGCGCTCATCCGGCGGACATCTTCCACCTTCAGTTCGGCCATATCGATCACTCCACAATGCGCGCGATGAAGCGCGTCTTGATCGGCAGTTTCGCAGCCGCAAGGCCCAGCGCCTCGCGCGCGGTCTGGTCGGTCACCCCGTCGATCTCGAACAGGATGCGGCCCGGCTTGATGCGGGCGACCCACAATTCCGGCGTGCCCTTGCCCGAGCCCATGCGGACTTCGGCCGGCTTCTTCGAGACGGGAACGTCGGGGAATACCCGGATCCAGACCCGGCCGGCACGCTTCATGTGGCGGGTCAGAGCTCGGCGCGCAGCTTCGATCTGGCGCGCGGTGACCCGCTCCGGCTCCAGCGCCTTGAGGCCGAACTGGCCGAAAGCCAGCGTCGCGCCCGAGGTCGCCAGGCCGTGGATCCGGCCCTTATGCGCCTTTCGGAATTTGGTGCGCTTCGGTTGCAGCATGTTTGTCTTCCCGGCTTACGCCTTCAATCCTTCTGATTAAGCGGCCTGCTCGCGACGCGGGCGTCCGCCCTCGCCTTCGGCCATCCGCTTGTCCTGCGCCATCGGATCGTGCTCGAGGATTTCGCCCTTGAAGATCCAGACCTTGACGCCGCAGGTGCCGAACGTCGTGAACGCCGTCGCGACGCCATAATCGACATCGGCGCGCAACGTGTGCAGCGGCACGCGGCCTTCGCGGTACCACTCCATGCGGGCGATTTCAGCGCCGCCGAGCCGGCCCGAGCAGTTGATCCGGATGCCTTCGGCACCGAGCCGCATCGCCGACTGCACCGCGCGCTTCATGGCGCGGCGGAACGCAACGCGACGCTCGAGCTGCTGGGCGATCGATTCGGCGACCAGGGTGGCGTCGAGCTCCGGCTTGCGAATTTCGACGATGTTGATGACGACATCCGACGAGGTGATGTCGGCGACGCGCTTGCGCAGCTTGTCGATGTCGGCGCCCTTCTTGCCGATCACGACGCCCGGACGCGCGGAGTGGATCGTCACCCGGCACTTCTTGTGCGGGCGCTCGATCACGATGCGCGCGACAGCTGCCTGCTTCAATTCCTTCATCAGGATTTCGCGGATCTGCACGTCTTCATGCAGCAGCTTGCCGTACTCGTTCTTGCCGGCATACCAGCGCGAATCCCAGGTCCGGTTGATGCCAAGCCGCAGGCCGATCGGATTGATTTTCTGACCCATCGTTCTCTCCCGCGCCTTTACGCGCTTGCCTCGACCTGACGAACCACGATCGTCAGGTGCGAAAACGGCTTCTCGATTGCACCGGCGCGGCCGCGGGCGCGTGGATGGAAACGCTTCATGACCAGCGCCTTGCCAACATGGGCTTCGGCGACGATCAGATCGTCGACGTCGAGGTCATGGTTGTTCTCGGCGTTGGCGATCGCCGATTCCAGGCACTTCTTGACGTCGACCGCGATGCGCTTGCGCGAAAACTGCAGGTCGGCCAGCGCCGAAGACACCTTCTTGCCGCGGATCAGGCCCGCGACGAGATTGAGCTTCTGCGGGCTGATGCGCAGCATCTTGGCAATGGCCTTGGCCTCGTTGTCGGCAAGGCTGCGTTTGCGCTTCTCTTTGCTCATAACGTTTCGTCCTTCAGGCCTATCAGGCCTTCTTGGCTTTCTTGTCGCCGGAATGGCCGTGGAAGGTGCGGGTCGGCGAGAACTCGCCGAACTTGTGGCCGACCATTTCCTCGGTCACTGCGACCGGAACATGCTTTTGACCGTTGTAGACGCCGAACGTCAGGCCGACGAACTGCGGCAGGATCGTCGAGCGGCGGCTCCAGATCTTGATCACGTCGTGGCGGCCGGACCCGCGCGAGGCGTCCGCCTTCTTCAACAACGAGGCCTCGACAAAGGGGCCCTTCCACACCGAGCGAACCATGGCGTCTGCCTTACTTCTTCTTCCGCGCGTGGCGGTTTGCGATGATGAACTTCGTGGTCGACTTGTTCTTGCGGGTCTTCTTGCCCTTGGTCGGGAAGCCCCATGGGGTCACCGGATGACGGCCACCCGAGGTGCGACCTTCACCACCACCATGCGGGTGATCGATCGGGTTCATGGCGACGCCGCGATTATGCGGCTTCTTGCCGAGCCAGCGGTTGCGGCCGGCCTTGCCGATCGAGATGTTCATGTGGTCCGGGTTCGACACCGCGCCGATCGTCGCCATGCAACGACCATGCACCAGGCGCTGCTCGCCGGAATTCAGCCGCACGATGACGTATTCGCCGTCGCGGCCGACCAGCTGGGCGTAGGTGCCCGCGGAGCGCGCGAGTTGGCCGCCCTTGCCGATCTTCAGCTCGATGTTGTGCACGATCGACCCCACCGGCATGTTGCCGAGCAGCATGGCATTGCCGGGCTTTACGTCGACATAGGAGCCGGCGACGACGACGTCACCCACCGCGAGCCGCTGCGGCGCCAGGATATAGGCCTGCTCGCCATCGGCATATTTGATCAGCGCGATGAAGGCGGTGCGGTTCGGATCATATTCCAGCCGCTCGACGGTCGCGGTGACATCGCGCTTGGCGCGCTTGAAATCGATCGTCCGGTAGGACTGCTTGTGCCCGCCGCCGCGGAAACGCACGGTGATTCGGCCGGTCGCGTTGCGGCCGCCGCTCTGGTTCTTGCCTTCGGTCAGCGCCTTGACGGGCTTGCCCTTGTACAAGGTCGAGCGATCGACCAGCACGAGCTGGCGCGTGCCCGGCGTCTTCGGATTGTAAGTTCTAAGTGCCATGATCGCTTACCCTTACAGCCCTGTCGTCACGTCGATGCGCTGGCCCTCTTCGAGGGTCACGATCGCCCGCTTGCTGTCCTGCTGCATGCCGAACCGGCCACGGAAAACCTTCATCTTGCCCGGGCGGTTCAGCGTATTGACGGCCTTGACCTTGACGTCGAACAGCTTCTCGATCGCTTCCTTGATCTGCGGCTTGGTGGCGTGACGCGCGACCTTGAACACAACCTGGTTGTGCTCGGACGCGGTGGTCGCCTTTTCCGTGATCACGGGTGCGATGATGATGTCGTAATGGCGCGGATCGCTGGTGGTCATTTGAAGCGCGCCTCCAGCGCATCGAGCGCCGACTTGGTCAGCACGAGCTTTTGCCGGCGGAGAATGTCGTAGACGTTGATGCCCTGCACCGGCAGCACGTCGATGTTGGGCAGGTTGCGCGCCGCATTGGCGAAGCCGGTATCGAGCTGCGCGCCGTCGATGATCAGCGCATTGGCGAGACCGAGCCCGCTGAAGTGACCGGCGAGCGCCTTGGTCTTGGCGTCCTTGAGCTGCGCGCTTTCCAGCACGATCAGGCCGCCATCCCTGGCCTTGGCCGACAACGCATGCTTGAGCGCGAGCACGCGGACCTTCTTCGGCAGATCGGTGGCGTGGCTGCGCACGACCGGACCGAAGGCACGGCCACCGCCGCGGAACTGCGGCACGCGGGCCGAGCCGTGGCGGGCACCGCCGGTGCCCTTCTGCTTGTACATCTTCTTGCCGGTGCGCCAGATCTCGGCGCGGCCCTTGGCCTTGTGCGTGCCGGCCTGGCGCTTGTTGAGCTGCCACTGCACGCAACGCTGCAGGATGTCCGCGCGCGGATCGAGCCCGAAGATCGCGTCATTCAGCGTGATCGAGCCGGTTTCCTTGCCTTCGAGGGTTGTGATCTTCAGTTCCATCTCACGCCCCTTCCGCCTGGGCCGGCGCTTCCGCGGCCTTGGCGCTGTCCTTGCCCTCGGCGATCTTGAACTTGCCGGGCTTCGGCGCGTCCTTCGGCAGCGGCTTCTTCACGGCGTCGCGCACCGTGATCCAGCCGCCCTTCGAACCGGGCACCGCGCCTTCGACCAGCAGCAGGCCGCGATCGACATCGATCTGCACGACGCGCAGGTTCAGCGTGGTGACGCGGTCGACGCCCATGTGACCGGGCATCTTCTTGTTCTTGAAGGTCTTGCCGGGGTCCTGACGGCCGCCGGTCGAACCGATCGAGCGATGCGAGACCGAGACACCGTGGGTGGCGCGCAGGCCGCCGAAGTTCCAGCGCTTCATGCCGCCGGCGAACCCCTTGCCGACCGAGGTGCCGGTGACGTCGATGAACTGACCGGTGACGAAATGGTCGGCCGTGATCTCGGCGCCGACCGGGATCAGCGCATCTTCGCTGACGCGGAATTCCGCGACCTTGCGCTTCGGCTCGACCTTGGCGACCGCGAACTGGCCGCGCTCGGCCTTCGGCATCCGCACGGTCTTGCGCGACCCCGAGCCCAGCTGCAGGGCGAGGTAGCCGTTCTTGTCCTTGGTGCGGTGGCCGACCACCTGGCAATTGCTTAGCTTCAGCACAGTCACGGGGATATGCTCGCCGGCGTCCGTGAACACCCGCGTCATTCCCATCTTCTGTGCGATCACACCGGAACGCATCGTGGTGGTTCCTTATCCTTGTAAATTCGGGCTCAGAGCTTGATCTCGACGTCGACACCTGCGGCGAGGTCGAGCTTCATCAGCGCGTCCACGGTCTGCGGGGTCGGATCGACGATATCGAGCAGGCGCTTGTGCGTCCGCATTTCGAACTGCTCGCGGCTCTTCTTGTCGACGTGCGGCGAACGGTTGACGGTGAACTTCTCGAAATGCGTCGGCAGCGGAATCGGTCCGCGCACCTGGGCACCGGTCCGTTTCGCCGTATTCACGATCTCCCGCGTCGAGGCATCGAGGATTCGATGATCGAACGCCTTGAGACGGATGCGGATATTCTGGCCGTTCATTGCCGGTTCTCTCTATTTCCGTCATGGCCGGGTTCGTCCCGGCCATCCACGTCTAATCCAACGAAAGTCGTGGATGCCCGGCACAAGGCCGGGCATGACGACGAGTTTGCCTTACTCGATGATGCTCGCCACCACGCCGGCGCCGACGGTGCGGCCACCTTCGCGGATCGCGAAACGGAGCTTCTCTTCCATCGCGATCGGCACGATCAGGTGCACTTCCATCGCGATGTTGTCGCCCGGCATCACCATTTCCGTGCCCTGCGGCAGGTGCACGACACCGGTCACGTCGGTGGTGCGGAAATAGAACTGCGGACGGTAGTTGGTGAAGAACGGCGTGTGCCGGCCACCCTCTTCCTTGGTGAGGATGTAGGCCTCAGCCTTGAACTTGGTGTGCGGCTTGACCGAACCCGGCTTGCAGAGCACCTGACCGCGCTCGACTTCCTCGCGCTTGGTGCCGCGCAGCAGCGCACCGATGTTGTCGCCAGCCTGGCCCTGATCGAGCAGCTTGCGGAACATTTCGACGCCGGTGACGGTGGTCTTCGTCGTCGGACGGATGCCGACGATCTCGATTTCCTCGCCGACCTTGACGATACCGCGCTCGACGCGGCCCGTGCACACCGTGCCGCGGCCCGAGATCGAGAACACGTCTTCGACCGGCATCAGGAAGGGTTGATCGATCGGACGCTCCGGCTGCGGAATGTACTCGTCGACCGCCTTCATCAATTCGAGCACGGCGTCATGGCCGAGCTTCGGATCCTTGTTCTCGAGCGCGGCAAGCGCCGAGCCCTTGATGATCGGGATCTTGTCGCCAGGGAAGTTATACTTCGAGAGCAGCTCGCGGACTTCGAGCTCGACGAGCTCGAGCAGTTCCGGATCGTCGACCATGTCGCACTTGTTCAGGAACACGACGATCGCGGGAACGCCGACCTGACGGGCGAGCAGGATATGCTCGCGGGTCTGCGGCATCGGGCCGTCGGCGGCCGACACCACCAGGATCGCGCCGTCCATCTGGGCGGCGCCCGTGATCATGTTCTTCACATAGTCGGCGTGGCCTGGGCAGTCGACGTGCGCATAGTGGCGGTTCTTGGTCTCGTACTCGACGTGCGCGGTCGAGATGGTGATGCCGCGCGCCTTCTCTTCCGGCGCCTTGTCGATCTGGTCATAGGCCGTGAACGTGGCACCGCCCGTTTCCGCCAACACCTTGGTGATCGCCGCGGTCAGCGACGTCTTACCATGGTCGACGTGACCGATGGTGCCGATGTTGCAGTGAGGCTTGGTACGTTCAAACTTCTCTTTCGCCATGAGACTCTCCGTTCAGGCTTCGACTTGACGTCAAAGATTTATGCAAACTTTTTCTGGACTTCCGCCGAGACGTTGGCGGGTGCTTCCGCGTAGTGGTCGAACTGCATGGTGAACGTCGCACGACCCTGGCTCATCGAGCGCAGCGTGTTGACGTAACCGAACATGTTCATGAGCGGCACCATCGCATTGATGACGTTGGCGTTGCCGCGCATGTCCTGGCCCTGGATCTGGCCGCGACGTGAGTTCAGGTCGCCGATGACCGACCCGGTGTAGTCTTCCGGGGTCACCACTTCGACCTTCATGATCGGCTCAAGCAGGACCGACTTGCCCATCTGCAGCGCTTCGCGGAAACACGCCCGCGTGGCGATTTCGAAGGCCAGCGCCGAGGAGTCGACGTCGTGGTACTTGCCGTCGATCAGTTGAACCTTGACGTCGACAACCGGGAAGCCGGCGACGACACCCGCGCCAAGCACGCTCTCGATGCCCTTTTCGACGCCCGGGATGTATTCCTTCGGCACCGCGCCGCCGACGATCTTGGATTCGAACTCGTAACCCTTGCCCGGCTCGTTCGGCTCGACAATGAGCGTGACGGCCGCGAACTGACCGGTGCCGCCGGTCTGTTTCTTGTGGGTGTAGCTGTGCTCGACACGCTTGGTGAGACGCTCGCGGAACGCCACCTGCGGCGCGCCGATGGTGGCGTCGACCTTGTAGGTGCGGCGCAGGATGTCGACCTTGATGTCGAGATGCAGTTCGCCCATGCCCTTGAGAATGGTCTGGCCGGATTCCTGATCGGTCGAGACGCGGAAGGACGGATCCTCGGCCGCGAGCTTCGCCAGTGCGACGCCGAGCTTTTCCTGGTCGGCCTTCGACTTCGGCTCGATCGCGATTTCGATGACAGGCTCCGGGAATTCCATCTTTTCGAGAATCACCGGCTTGCTCGGATCGCACAGCGTGTCACCGGTGCGGGCTTCCTTGAGGCCAGCCAGCGCGACGATGTCGCCGGCAAAGGCTTCCTTGATGTCTTCACGGTTGTTCGCATGCATCAACAGCATGCGGCCGATGCGCTCCTTGCGCTCCCGCGTCGAATTGATGACACCGGTGCCCGAAATCAGCGTGCCGGAATAGATGCGGCAGAAGGTGATGGTGCCGACGAACGGATCATCCATGATCTTGAATGCGAGCAGAGCCAGCGGCTCCTTGTCGTCGGGCTTGCGGACGACTTCCTCGCCGCTGTCGTCGGTGCCCTTGATCGCGGGCACGTCGATCGGCGACGGCAGATAATCGACGACGGCGTCGAGCAGCGGCTGCACGCCCTTGTTCTTGAAGGCCGAACCGCACAGCACGGGATAGAATGCGCCGGTCAGCACCGCCTTGCGGATCAGCCGCTTCAGCGTCGCCTCGTCTGGCTCCTTGCCGTCGAGATAGGCGGCCATCGCATCGTCATCGAGCTCGACGGCGGCTTCCACCATCTTCTCGCGGTATTCCTTGGCCTGATCGGCGAGATCGGCCGGAATGTCGTGGTCGGCGAACTTCGCGCCGAGACCCTCGTCCTCCCAGATCACGGCCTTCATGCGGACGAGATCGATCAGACCCTTGAAATTGTTCTCTGCGCCGATCGGCAGCTGGATCGCGACCGGCTTCGCGCCGAGGCGGTCAACGATGTCGCTCAGACACTGGAAGAAGTCGGCACCGATCTTGTCCATCTTATTGGCGAAGACGATGCGCGGAACCTTGTACTTGTCGCCCTGGCGCCAGACCGTCTCGGTCTGCGGCTCGACGCCCTGGTTGGAATCGAGCACGCACACCGCGCCGTCGAGCACGCGAAGCGAGCGCTCCACTTCGATGGTGAAGTCGACGTGACCTGGGGTGTCGATGATGTTCAGCCGCTTGCCGTTCCAGAACGCGGTGGTCGCAGCCGAGGTGATGGTGATGCCGCGCTCCTGCTCCTGCTCCATGAAATCCATGGTCGCAGCGCCATCGTGCACTTCGCCGATCTTGTGGCTCTTGCCCGTGTAATAAAGGATGCGCTCGGTCGTGGTGGTCTTGCCGGCGTCGATATGCGCCATGATTCCGAAGTTACGGTAATCTTCGATGGCATGTTGGCGGGGCATCGGGAATTCCTCGGCTCTGTTCGCGCTGTTACCAGCGGTAATGCGAGAAGGCGCGGTTGGCTTCCGCCATCTTGTGAACGTCTTCGCGCTTCTTGACGGCGCTCCCCCGATTGTTCGACGCGTCGAGCAGCTCCGCGGAGAGCCGTTCGGTCATGGTCTTTTCATTGCGGTCGCGCGCGGCCGAAATAATCCAGCGGATGCCGAGCGCCTGCCGGCGCGAGGTCCGCACTTCGACCGGCACCTGGTAGGTGGCGCCGCCGACGCGCCGCGAGCGCACTTCGATGGTCGGCATAACGTTGTCGAGCGCCTGCTCGAACACCGTCAGCGGGCTCTGCTTGGTCTTGCCCTCGATGATCTCGAAGGCGCCATAGACGATGCCTTCGGCGACCGATTTCTTGCCGGCATACATCACGGAGTTCATGAACTTGGTCACGACGAGATTCCCGAACTTCGGATCGGGAAGCACTTCGCGTTTTTCTGCGGCGTGGCGACGGGACATGTTCGATCTCGGTCTAGAATTCTAATCTTTGTTACGTCATGGCCGGGCTCGTCCCGGCCATCCACGTCTCAATCCTTCAAATGATCCCCGGGTCTCGCTGACGCTCGCCCGGGGATGATCCTCGCTGTGCTCGGATCACTTCGGACGCTTGGCGCCGTATTTCGAACGGCGCTGCTTACGGTTCTTGACGCCTTGCGTATCGAGCACACCGCGCAGGATGTGATAGCGCACGCCGGGCAAATCCTTGACGCGGCCGCCGCGGATCATGACCACCGAGTGTTCCTGCAGGTTGTGGCCTTCGCCGGGGATGTAGCCGATCACCTCGAAGCCATTGGTGAGGCGCACCTTGGCGACCTTGCGGAGCGCCGAGTTCGGCTTCTTCGGCGTCGTCGTGTAGACGCGCGTGCACACGCCGCGCTTCTGCGGCGACTGCTGCAGAGCGGGAACCTTCTTGCGTGACTTCTGAACCACGCGGGGGTTTGCGATCACCTGATTGATCGTCGGCATCGTTTGCCTTGGTCCTTATCAGTTCGCGAAACGTCGCCGCTTCGCTTGTCACGGGCATCAGCCCAAACCGGTTCGCCGTCCACGCGGAACATCCGCGCAAAACAAAATCGCGCCACCTTCTCCTGTTCGGAAGAGGAAGCGCTTACCACCACAGAGGACCTCGCTTGCGTTGCCCGACGGCAGCGAAACAAGATCATGTGCCCGAAACCAATCTCGCGAGGTTTTTGGCCCGCGAAACTACAATCGTCTGGCAGTTCTGGCTTTGATCGACAGCGTTTGAGCGACTTTGGTCGAGGTTGGTGCCCGTTTCGCGCTCGACAAGCCTGTCGAAGTCGAAATGGGTGGTCCGTACCGACGCGCGAAGCTCACCGCCTGCCGTAAAGTGCGCGGGTAATACCGGCGCGCCATGGCCAAGTCAAGGCAAAAACCAGCGTCAAACAAGGGCTTTGCGCGCCGTCGCCGCCGGCAATTTTGCAGCCGATTCCGCAGGCAAACCAGCCGATCGCGCGGGACGGCGCTGGTTCACGTCCAGATCCCCCCGCTGGCGTGGCCCGGACCGGTCCGACGGTCCAGCCGCCGGAGCCGGAGCGGTGCCGGCTCAGACGTCTGCGCGCGGAATCGCGGAGTCAGTTGAACTTTCCGACATAACGTATTGATTTTGCTTATATAGTCAGACGCACCCACCCGGCCACCCCAGCTCGGACATAACGGGCGATTCGGACTCACCCTCCGAGAGACCGCAACAAGGCGCCGCCATCTGCTCGCTTAGGCTGCGTCATCCTCATCGTCGTCATCATCCTCGTCTTCGAGCTCCTGATGCGACTTGTGGCTCTGATCGTCCCAGAGTTTGCGATAGGCGCCGCCCAGCGCCAAAAGCTCCGCATGCGATCCCCGCTCGATGGCGCGGCCACCGCTGATGACGACGATTTCGTCCATGTCGACCACCGATGTCAGCCGGTGGGTCGAGAAGATCATGGTGCGCCCCTTGGCCACCTTGAGCAGCGTCCGGTTGATGGCCGCCTCGGTGGTCTGGTCCAATGCCGAGGTGGCTTCATCCAGCAGCAGCACGGCGGGATTGCGGATGATGGCGCGGGCGATCGCGATGCGCTGGCGCTGGCCGCCGGACAACGTATCGCCGCGCTCGCCGACCGCCGTGTCGTAGCCGTTCGGCAGGCTCATGATGTAGCGATGAATCTCGGCCTTGCGGGCGGCGTCCTCGACCTCCTTGTCGGTGGCGCCCTCCTTGCCCAGCCGGATGTTCTCGCGGATCGACATGTTGAACAGCATGTTTTCCTGGAACACCACGGCCATGCTGTCGCGCAGGGAATCGCGGGTGACCCGGCGGATATCGACGCCATCGATGGTGACGCGGCCTTCGTCGGGCTGATAGAGCCGCAGGATCAGGTTGAGCAGCGTGCTCTTGCCGGACCCGCTGGGGCCAACCACGGCGATGCTCTTGCCGAAGGCGAGCTTCAGGCTCAGCCGGTCCAGCACCGGCTTCTGCGCGCCCTCATAGGTGAAGGTCACGCGCTCGAAGGTGATGTCGTGGGTGATCCGCGGCAGGTCCGGCGCGCCCGGCCGATCCGCGCCCCGCGGCGGCTCATCGAGCATTTCCTGCATGTGCCGGGTGCCGGCAGCGGCCTGGATCGCCAGCGGAATGAAATGCATCAGATGGGCGATGTTGTAGGACACCTCCCAGAACGCGCTCTCGAAGGTGACG
>Ga0081455_10004022_pt1 | contig 16667 bp, 14 predicted proteins | sample TabmetS3T2R1_FD_70207 | JGI IMG/M metagenome (GOLD analysis project Ga0081455, IMG submission 70207) | Tabebuia heterophylla rhizosphere microbial communities from the University of Puerto Rico - S3T2R1 | ecosystem: Host-associated > Plants > Roots > Rhizosphere ... | reverse complement strand
GTCGACATCCCGAAGGACGTGCTGGCCGAGCGCTCGGCGTTCAGCTGGCCGCCGCGCATCGACCTGCCCGGCTACCGCCCGGTGACGCGGCCGCACGGCAAGCAGGTGCGTGAGGCAGCTCGGCTGATGGCCACCGCGAAGCGTCCGGTGCTCTACGTCGGCGGCGGGGTGCTCAAAGCCCGGGCGGTGGCCGAGCTGCGCCAGCTGGCCGAGTTGACCGGCATCCCGGTGGTCACCACGCTGATGGCCCGCGGCGCGTTCCCCGACAGCCATCGCCAGCACCTGGGCATGCCGGGCATGCACGGCAACGTCACCGCGGTGACCGCGCTGCAGAAGGCAGATCTGCTGGTCGCGCTGGGCACCCGATTCGACGACCGGGTGACCGGCAAGCTCGACACGTTCGCGCCCGGCGCGGCGGTGATCCACGCCGACATCGACCCGGCCGAGATCGGCAAGAACCGGGTGGCCGATGTGCCGATCGTGGGCGACGCCCGCGAGGTGCTGGTCGAACTCATCCCGGCCGTCAAGGCCGAGTACGAGGCCGGGCGGCGCACGGACCTGACCGGATGGTGGCGCCAGCTCGACCAGTGGCGTTCGACGTATCCGCTGGGATACGAGGAGCCGGCCGACGGCAGCCTGTCGCCGGAGTACGTGATCGAGCGGCTGGGCCAGATCGCCGGCCCGGAGACGATCTTCGCCGCCGGCGTGGGCCAGCATCAGATGTGGGCCTCGCAGTTCATCAGCTACGAGAACCCCTACACCTGGCTGAACTCCGGGGGTGCCGGCACGATGGGCTACTCGGTGCCGGCCGCGATGGGCGCGAAGGTCGGCTGCCCGGACAAGCTGGTGTGGTCCATCGACGGCGACGGCTGCTTCCAGATGACCAACCAGGAGCTGGCCACCTGCGCGATCGAGGGCATCCCGATCAAGGTCGCGGTGATCAACAACGGCAACCTCGGCATGGTGCGCCAGTGGCAGACGCTGTTCTACGACGAGCGCTACTCGCAGACCGACCTGAGCACGCACAAGCTCATCCCGGACTTCGTGAAGCTGGCCGACGCGCTGGGCTGCGTGGGGCTGCGCTGCGGGACGAAGGCCGACGTCGACGACACGATCGAGAAGGCGATGTCGATCAACGACGCACCGGTGGTCGTCGACTTCACGGTCGGCAAGGACGCCATGGTGTGGCCGATGGTGGCCGCCGGAACCAGCAACGACGACATCCAGGCCGCCCGGGGCATCCGGCCGGTGTTCGACGAGGACGAGTGAGTGAGCATCGCAGCGAGCGCCAGCGAGCGAGGAGCGGAGCGAACGTGGCGATGAGCGCTTGCGCGAAGAGCAGAAGGGATCAGTGAGCTGACATGACCACCCACACGCTGTCGGTTCTCGTCGAGAACAAGCCGGGCGTCCTGGTCCGGGTGTCGGGGCTGTTCAGCCGGCGCGGCTTCAACATCGAGTCCCTGGCCGTCGGGCCGACCGAGCATCCGGAGATCTCGCGCATCACCATCCTGGTGAGCGTCGAGGGCACCGCGCTCGAGCAGGTCACCAAGCAGCTCAACAAGCTCGTCAACGTCATCAAGATCGTCGAGCTGGAAGACGCCCAGGCCGTGCAGCGCGAACTGCTGCTGGTCAAGGTGCGCGCCGACGACGCGACGCGCCGGGGCGTGCTGGAGACCGTGGAGCTGTTCCGGGCCAAGGTGGTCGACGTCGGCCCGGAGGCGCTCACCATCGAGGTCACCGGCCAGCCGGCCAAGCTCGAGGCGATGCTGCGCATGCTCGAGCCGTACGGCATCCGCGAGATGGTGCAATCAGGCGTGGTCGCGCTCGGGCGCGGCCCTCGATCCATGACGCAAGCCGCGCTTCGCTCGGTCGAGCGCAGCGCATAACGGAAGGAACGCAGTGGCAGTAGAGATCTTTTACGACGACGACGCCGACCTGTCGATCGTCCAGGGACGCAAGGTCGCCGTGCTGGGCTACGGCAGCCAGGGGCACGCGCATGCGCTGTCGCTGCGGGACTCCGGGGTGGACGTGCGGGTGGGCCTGCCCGAGGGCTCGAAGTCGCGGGCCAAGGCCGCGGACGAGGGCCTGCGGGTACTCACGCCGGCCGAGGCGTCGGCCGAGGCCGACCTGATCGTGGTGCTCGCGCCCGACCCCGCGCAGCGCAAGCTCTACGCCGAGTCGATCGAGCCGAACCTCAACGACGGCGACGCGATCTTCTTCGGGCACGGCTTCAACATCCGCTTCGGCTACATCAAGCCGCCGGGCAACGTCGACGTGGCGATGGTGGCCCCGAAGGGCCCGGGCCACCTGGTACGCCGGCAGTTCGTCGACGGCAAGGGCGTGCCGGTGCTCGTCGCCGTCGAGCAGGACGCCTCGGGCAACGCCTTCCCGCTGGCGCTCGCGTACGCCAAGGCGATCGGCGGCACCCGGGCCGGGGCGATCAAGACGACGTTCACCGAGGAGACCGAGACCGACCTGTTCGGCGAGCAGGCCGTACTGTGCGGTGGGGTGTCGCAGCTCGTGCAGTACGGGTTCGAGACGCTCACCGAGGCCGGCTACGCGCCCGAGGTCGCGTACTTCGAGTGCCTGCACGAGCTCAAGCTCATCGTCGACCTCATGTACGAGGGCGGCATCGCCAAGCAGCGCTGGTCGGTGTCCGATACGGCGGAGTACGGCGACTACGTGTCGGGCCCGCGCATCATCGACTCGCACGTCAAGCAGAACATGCAGACGATCCTGGGCGAGATCAAGGACGGAACGTTCGCGGCCCGGTTCATCGCCGACCAGGACGCCGGCGCGCCCGAGTTCAAGGCGCTGCGCGAGAAGGCCGAGCAGCACCCGATCGAGGACGTCGGCCGCCAGCTGCGCGGCCTCATGTCCTGGGTGGCCACGTCCGACGACGACTACACCGAGGGCACCGCCGCCCGCTGACCTTGGTCGATCGTGCAACTCTCGGCCGCGTCAGGCGGCCGAGGGTTGCACGATCGGTTCATTGGAGGACTCATGAAACTTGCGGTCATCCCGGGCGACGGCATCGGCATCGAGGTCACCGAGCAGGCGCTGCGCGTGCTCGAGGCGGTCGTACCCGACGTCGACGCGAACCACTTCGACCTCGGCGCGGCCCGCTGGCACCGCACCGGTGAGACTCTGCCCGACTCGGTCCTAGACGATATCCGCGGACACGACGCGATCCTGCTCGGCGCGGTCGGCGACCCGTCGGTGCCGTCGGGCGTGCTGGAGCGCGGGCTGCTGCTGCGGCTGCGTTTCGAGCTCGACCACTACGTCAACCTTCGTCCAGCCAAGCTGTACAACGGGGTGGCCACCCCGCTGGCCGGCTCGCCGGACATCGACTTCGTCGTGTACCGCGAGGGCACCGAAGGCCCCTACGTCGGCAACGGGGGAGCGTTGCGGCGCGGCACCCCGAACGAGGTGGCCACCGAGGTCAGCCTCAACACGGCGTTCGGCGTCGAGCGGGTCGTCCGGGCCGCATTCGAGCGCGCCCGGTCGCGCCCGCGCAAGCACCTGACGCTGGTGCACAAGAACAACGTGCTCGTGTACGCCGGCGATCTGTGGAAGCGCACCGTCGACGCGGTCGGCACCGAGTACCCGGACGTCACCGTGGCCTACAACCACGTCGACGCCGCGACGATCTACCTGGTCACCGACCCGGGTCGCTACGACGTGATCGTCACCGACAACCTGTTCGGCGACATCATCACCGACCTGGCGGCCGCCGTGTCGGGTGGCATCGGGCTGGCCGCGTCGGGCAACGTCGACCCGTCCCGGCGCAACCCGTCGATGTTCGAGCCGGTGCACGGCTCGGCGCCCGACATCGCCGGGCAGGGCAAGGCCGACCCGACGGCGGCCATCCTGTCGGTTTCGATGCTGCTCGAGCACCTGGGCCGGTCCGACGCGGCCGCCCGGGTCGAGGCGGCCGTCGCCGCGGATCTGGCCAGTCGCGATCCGCAAACGCCCGGATCCACCGGCGAGATCGGCGAACGGCTGGCCAAGTCCGCCGCCTCCTGATCCGGGCCGACCCAGGTTTTGGTCACCAGGCCGGATATACGGGACCTGGTGACCAAACCGAGCGAGGCTCAGCGCGCCGCGTCCAGGCGGGCTCGCTGGTCGACGCTCAGCGTCAGCCGCGCCCCGGCCAGCGCCTCGTCGAGCTGGGCCGCCGAGCTCACTCCGAGCAGCGGCGTGATTGACGGGGTGCCGCCGATCAGCCAGGACAGCACGACCTGGTTGCGCGTCGCGTCGAGCTCATCCGCCACGGAATCCAGGGCGGCCAGCCGTCGAGTCGTGCCCGGGTGGTCGTAGCCCTCGTGCAGCGGCTTGTCGGCCCGCACGTAGCCGCCCTCGATCAGCGGCGTGTACGCCCAGATGTCCAGGCCCTCGACGGTCGCGTAGTCCAGCGTCTCGTCGCTCACCGATCCGAACAGGTGGCCGTGTACCAGCACGCCCGGCCGCGGCAGCAGGTACGAGTGGCGCAGCTGCAGGGCGGAATAGCCCGCCACTCCCTGCGCCCGCGCCGCCGCCCGAGCCTGCTCGACCCGCCACGTCGCGTGGTTGGACGCGCCCAGCCGCCGCACCACGCCCTTCGCCACCAGCGATCCGAACGCGCCCACCGTCTCCTCGACCGGCACCGACCGGTCCTCGATGTGCGCCCAGTACATGTCGACGTGGTCGACGCCCATCCGCTTCAGGCTGCCCTGGACGGCGTCCGTGATCGCCGGCTCGCCGAGGCCCTCGATGTTGTCGGGATAGCCGCCCGGCAACAGCGGCTCGGCGCCCACCTTCGTGCTCAGGAACACCCGGTCCCGCATGCCCGGGCGGGCCGCGAACCAGGCGCCGAGCAACGACTCGCTGGCCCCGCCGTGCCCGGACGGGTGCTCCCAGAACGGGTAGTTGTCCGACGTGTCGATGATCGTGCCGCCGCCGTCGACGAACCGGTCGAGCAGCTCGAACGACAGGCGCTCGTCCTGTCGGGTACCGAAGAACATTGCTCCCAATGCCAGATTCATCATGGGTCTACCGTGCAACCCGGAGTGCGCTCCAGGTCAAGGTAATTCACACTGGATGCATGTACTCACCCGGACAGGTCGCCGACAAGACCGGATTCAGCCTCGACACGCTTCGCTACTACGAGCGCATCGGCCTGCTCGACGGCATCGCGCGCACGCCGGGCGGGCGGCGCACGTTCACCGACGACGACCTGGGCTGGCTCGAGGTGCTGCGCTGCCTGCGCGACACCGGCATGCCGATCGCCCAGATGCAGCGCTACGCCGAGCTGTGCCGCACCGGCGAGGGCAACTTCGCCGAGCGCATCGAGCTGCTCGAAGAACACGACCGGGCCGTCCAGGAGCAGATCCGGGTGCTGCGCGCCCAGCAACAGCACATCCGCGAGAAGATCGGCTGGTACCGATCGCAGGGTTGAGCGCGACGCCGGCGGCGATCTGTGGCAGACTCGACGCCGTGCATCGCAGCGTGATCATTATCAGTTAGCGCGTCGGACCCGGCTCCACTCCGACGCGCAGACCCTTCGCCACCCGGCGGAGGGTTTTTTGTTTGGTCCGAACAGCCCGACTAGATAAGGGAAACCATGCTCACCGACGACTTCCACGTCTTCGACACGACGCTGCGCGACGGAGCCCAGCGCGAGGGCATCACGTACTCGGTCGCTGACAAGCTCGCGGTCGCCCGGCTGCTCGACCAGGTCGGCGTGGGCTTCATCGAGGGCGGCTGGCCCGGCGCACTGCCCAAGGACACCGAGTTCTTCGCCCGCGCCGCCGACGGCGAGCTGGTGCTGAAGAACGCCGTGCTCGTCGCGTTCGGGTCCACCCGCAAGGCCGGCGTCAACGTCGAGGACGACGCCCAGGTGCAGGCGCTGCTCGATTCGCGGGCCCAGGTGGTCACGCTCGTGGCCAAGTCCGACGTGTGGCACGTCGAGCGGGCACTGCGCACCACGCTGGAGGAGAACCTCGACATGGTGCGCGACACGGTGGCGTACCTGCGCGAACACGGCCGTCGCGTGTTCCTCGACTGCGAGCACTTCTTCGACGGCTACAAGCACGATCCGGACTACGGGGTACGGGTACTCGCCGCCGCGGCCGAGGCCGGCGCGGACGTCGGCGTGCTGTGCGACACGAACGGCGGCATGCTGCCGATGGGCATCCACGAGACGGTGCGCGCCGTACGCCGGCGTACGGGGATCCGGCTCGGCATCCACACCCAGGACGACACGGGCTGCGCCGTCGCCAACACGCTGGCCGCCGTCGACGCCGGGGTCACCCACGTGCAGGGCACGGCCAACGGTTACGGCGAACGGGCCGGCAACGCCGACATCTTCGCGGTGATCGGCGGGCTGGTCACCAAGATGGGCCGCGACGTGCTGCCGCCCGGATGCCTGGAGGAGATGGTGCGCGTCTCGCACGCCATCGCCGAGATCGCCAACCTGGCCCCCGACACCCACCAGCCGTACGTCGGTGCATCCGCCTTCGCCCACAAGGCCGGCCTGCACGCGTCGGCCATCAAGGTGTCACCCGAGCTGTACAACCACCTCGACCCGGCTGTGGTCGGCAACGACCAGCGCATCCTCGTCACCGAGATGGCCGGCCGGGCCAGCGTCGAGCTCAAGTCGCGCGAGCTGGGTGTGGACGTCGCGGAGCGGCCCGACGTCGTGGGCAAGGTCGTCGAGCGGGTCAAGCAGCGCGAGGCCGGCGGCTGGTCCTACGAGGCGGCCGACGCGTCGTTCGAGCTGCTGCTGCGCGACGAACTGGAGCCCGCCGCCGAGGCGTTTCACGTCGAGTCGTACCGCGTCATCGTCGAGCGGCGCGAAGACGGCGACCTGGTCAGCGAGGCGACGGTCAAGCTGCACGCCGGGGGCCGGCGCGTCATCTCGACCGACGAGGGCAATGGCCCGGTGAACGCCCTGGACCGGGCGCTGCGGTCAGCGCTCGAGACGGCCTATCCGCGCCTGGCCCAGCTCGAGCTCACCGACTACAAGGTGCGCATCCTGCCCGGCAAGCACGGCACCGACGCGGTCACCCGGGTGCTCGTCGAGACCTCGGACGGCCAGCACGAGTGGACCACGGTGGGCGTGCACGGCAACGTGATCGAGGCCTCGTGGCTGGCCCTGCACGACGCCGTCCGCTACGGGTTGCTGCACGAGTAGCGCAGGAACGTCACCCCGCCGGCGAAGCGGTGCTCGTCGAGCAGGTCGAGGCCAAGCCGCAGCCCGGACGGCAACGCGGCCGTGCCGCCGCCGACCAGGATCGGGTTGAGGTACAGGTGCAGCTCGTCGACCAGACCGGCGGCCAGCGCTTGGCCGGCGAGGTTCGCGCCGCCCACGCTGAGGTCGTGCCCGGCCGACTCCTTCAGCCGGCGCACCGCGTCGACGTCGAAGTCCGATTCGATCCGGGTGCGCGCGGTGGTCGACTCGCTCAGGGTGCGCGAGTACACGATCTTGTCGGCCGATTGCCACGCCTGCGCGAAGTCGCGCGCGACCGCCCGCCCGCTGTCGGTGGGCACCGTCTCCCAATACGTCATGAAGCCGTACATCCGGCGGCCGAGCAGCCAGGTGCGGATCGAGCTCACGGTCCGGTTGACGAACGCGTGCACCTCTTCGTCGGGTGCGGCCCAATCGAACTTTCCGTCGGAGTCGGCGAGGTAGCCGTCGAGTGAGGTGAGCGCCGAGTAGATCAGCCGGGCCACGCGCTATCCCTTCAGGGCACTGAGCTTGCAGGTCGCGCAGTCGTGGTTGCACGAGTCGCCGGACGGGCAGGCGTCCGTGATGTGCAGCTCGTCCGGGTCGTGCTCGACACCGCAGTCGCAGCCGCCGAACCCGGCCGCCTCGACGGCGTCGAGAATGGCGGCGTCGACGCGCGCCTCGTCCTCGTCGGCTCGGACGCTCGTGAGCAGGCCCCACGCGACGAGCCCGGCCACCACGGCGACGACCAGCACCACGACGGACAGGACGCGCAGGGCGGTCGGGGCCGACCCGGTCCAGGGAAGCACCCCGACGGCGACGAGCAATACGGCGGCCAGCCCGCACGCGGCGGCCGCGCGGCGCCGGCCGGCGACCGGCACGGACGACAGCTGCGAAGGCATGCCCAGAAGTATGCCCGGTAGCCTCTATGCCCGTGCGCATCGCCCGCTTCGCTACTCCAGCCGGCGGCCTGAGCTGGGGCGTCATCGAGGGTGACGATGCCCCGACGGTGGCCGCCATCGAAGGCCACCCGTTCGCGTCGATCCGCTTCAGCGGCGACCGGTGGGCGCTGCCCGACGTCCGGCTGCTGTCGCCCGTGCTGCCCAGCAAGGTGGTCGCCGTCGGCCGCAACTACGCCGACCACGCCCGCGAGATGGGCAACCAGGTACCCGAGATCCCGCTGCTGTTCCTCAAGCCGTCGACGTCGGTGATCGGCACCGGTGACGTGATCCGGCTGCCGGCCGACTCGCAGCAGGTCGAGCACGAGGCCGAGCTGGCGGTCGTGATCGGACTGCCGGCCAAGGACGTCGACCGGGACAAGGCGTTCGACCACGTGCTCGGCTACACCGCCGCCAACGACGTGACCGCCCGCGACCAGCAGCGCGCCGACGTGCAGTTCACCCGGGCCAAGGGTTACGACTCGTTCTGCCCGCTCGGCCCGTGGATCGAGACGGTGCTCGACCCGTCCGACCTGCGGGTCACCGCCACGGTCAACGGCGCGGTCAAGCAGGACGGGCGGACCAGCCAGATGGTGCACGACGTCGCCGGGCTGATCGCGTTCGCGTCGAGCATCATGACGTTGCTGCCCGGCGACGTGATCCTGACCGGCACGCCGGCCGGCGTCGGCCCGATCAAGGACGGCGACACGATCAGCATCGAGGTCGAGGGAATCGGCACGTTGACCAACGAGGTGCGGACGAAATGACGGTCCGGGTCCGGTTCAGCCCGTCGCCGACGGGCAACCCGCACGTGGGACTGGTGCGGACCTGCCTGTTCAACTGGGCCTACGCCCGGCACGTGGGCGGCACGTTCGTCTTCCGGGTCGAGGACACCGACGCGGCACGCGACTCCGAGCAGTCCTACCACGACCTGCTGGCCGCGCTGCGCTGGCTCGGCATGGACTGGGACGAGGGGCCCGAGGTCGGCGGACCGTACGGCCCGTACCGGCAGAGCGAGCGGCGCGACATCTACACCGACGTCGTCTCGAAGCTCACGGCGGCGGGGCACCTGTACGAGTCGTACACGACGGCTGAGGAAACCGAGGCGCGGCACCGGGCGGCCGGACGTGATCCCAAGCTCGGATACGACAACTTCGACCGGACGCTGTCCGAGGAGCAGCGGGCCGCGTACCGCGCCGAGGGGCGCGAGCCGGTGCTGCGACTGCGCATGCCGGGCGACGACATCACCTGGACCGATCTCGTCCGCGGCGAGGTCACCTTCAGGGCCGACCAGGTGTCGGACTTCGTCGTCGTGCGCGCCAACGGCGACCCGCTCTACCCGCTCGTCAACCCGGTCGACGACGCCCTGATGCGCATCACCCACGTGCTGCGTGGCGAGGACCTGCTGCCGTCCACCCCCCGGCAGATCGCCCTGTACCGGGCGCTGATCGACATCGGGGTCACCGACTTCGTGCCGCAGTTCGGCCACCTGCCCTACGTCATGGGCGAGGGCAACAAGAAGCTGTCCAAGCGCGACCCGCAGTCCTCGCTCGACCTGTACCGCAGGTCGGGCTACGTGCCGGAAGGGCTGTTGAACTACCTGGCCCTGCTCGGCTGGTCGCTCGACGCCGAGCGGGACATCTTCTCGATGGACGAGATGGTGGCCGCCTTCGACATCGCCGACGTCAACGCCAACCCGGCCCGGTTCGATCCGAAGAAGTGCGAGGCCATCAACGCCGCGCACATCCGGCTGCTGCCGCCCGACGATTTCGCCCGGCGACTGGGGGCGTTCCTGCCCGAGGCACCGCCGTCGGTCGTCGTGGCCGCCGCGCCGCTGGTGCAGGAGCGCGCGCCGACGCTGGCCGCGGCGGCCGACATGTTGCGCTTCCTGGTCGGCGACGACATCGAGGTGGACGAGGCCGCGGCGGCCAAGCAGCTCGGCGAGGCCGGCCAGGGCGTGCTGGCCGCGGCCATTCCGGCGCTCGAGAAACTGCTCGACTGGACCGCGCCCACCCTCGAGGACGCCCTGCGCGTCACCCTCGTCGACGGGCTGGGCCTCAAGCCGCGCAACGCGTTCGGCCCGATCCGGGTCGCGATCACCGGGCGGACGGTGTCGCCGCCCCTGTTCGAGTCGTTGGAGCTGCTCGGCCGGGATCGCTCGATGGCCCGGCTGCAGGCGGCGCGCGCTTGACCGGCTCGATCAGTGCCGTCTTCTTCGACGTCGACGACACGCTGGTCGACTTCGACGGCGCTGCTCGCGATGCGTTCGGCGTGGTGTTCGGCCCGTCCGCGGACTATCGCGCCTGGACGGAGCTGTCGTCGCAGTGGCACCGGCGCTTCCCGGCCGAGCTGACCTGGGACGACATGCTCGTCGGGCGCACCGCCGCCTTTCTCGAAAGTCTCGGGCGCGACGACGATCCGGCCGGCGTCGAGGCCTGGCGGATGGACCTGATCGAGCGCTCGTGCGCCCTGTTCGCCGACGTCGCCGGCTGCCTGCAGTCCCTGCGCGCCGCCGGGTTCCGGCTCGGCGTCATCACCAACTCCGACCCCGCGCACCAGCGCCGCAAGCTCGCCTCGGTCGGCCTGACCGACGCGTTCGACGTGCTGGCGATCTCCGGCGAGCTCGGCGTCGGCAAGCCCAGCCCGGCGATCTTCGAGCACGCCTGCCAAGCGCTTGCGGTGTCGCCGTCGGAGGCACTGCACGTCGGCGACCGGCTGGACCTCGATGCCCTCGCGGCGGCCGAGGCCGGCCTGCGCGGAGTGTGGCTGGACCGGGCCGGAGCGGGCGGCGACGAGCGGCGGGTGCCGGTCGTAAGCTCGCTCAGAGAAGTGCCGGCGCTCGTGGCCTGAGCCGTTTTGGCCCGGCCTCGGGGCGTCCGGTAGAGTTACGCCCCGGCCCAGCCGGTAGTACGGGTGGGCTGAGCAGTGGGGTATGGGGTAATTGGCAGCCCGACGGATTCTGGCTCCGTTAGTCTAGGTTCGAGTCCTGGTACCCCAGCGCAGTACCAAAAGTTCGGCACGGCCCCGTCGTCTAGTGGCCTAGGACGCCGCCCTCTCAAGGCGGTAGCGGCGGTTCGAATCCGCTCGGGGCTACGTAAGCTGGGCCCCCCGATTATCGGGGGGCCCATTCAATTTGCGGGGTGCCTTCGCGTCGGCGCCCCGAGGCCGCCTCGAGGAGCTACCGTCTGGTGGCTCGGGTCAGTTGATGGTGATCTTGGCGGTTGCCACCTGGCCGGTGAAGAAGGCGGTGGTGCCGCTGTCGCCGCCGGCGCCGAAGCGCATCGGCACGTTGCCGACCGGCCCGTAGGTGCCGCCCAGCGCGGTGGAGCCGGCGTGCGTGGCGGCCCCGGTGACGCTGATGGACAGGCGGGTACCGTCCCAGCCGACGTCGATGTTGTACGAGTTCCCGGGCACGACGGTGACGCCGGAGTTCGCGGCGGGGTATTTCGCGTCCTCCGCTCGGAACATCCAGAACTGCAAGCCACCGGTGGGCGTCTCGTAGACGATCCAGCCGTTGGCGACCGGACCACGATCGATGGCAATGGCCTGGTACTGCCCGCTGATCGTGTTGGGCACGACTCCGGTCAGGCTGAGGTGCCAGGACTGTCCCGGGGCGATGGCCTCCGGCTGGTAGGCGGCGCTGTAGGGGACGGTGATCTGACCGTGGACGGTCCCGTCGAATGCCGCCCCGGTGTCGCCGAACGTGACCCCTGAGCCGGCGGCTCCGTCGTGGCCGTTGCCGGACAGGTCGGCCGCGCAGCCGATCGTGAAGTCCCACTGCCCGCGGGCGGTCGGGTCCCCGGGCGGCATGCTGGTGCAGACGACCACCGGAGCCTGCGCGCTGACCGAGCCGTCGACACCCTCCAGGGTGTAGGTCGCCTTCGCCGACAAGGTCGCCGACCCGGACGGCCCGCCGGCCGGCGCGCTGACATGCCAGTTCAAGTTGACCGATGAGCCCGGTGAGACGGTGGGGAATGACTGACCGTGGGCCGGTTGCACGGTCCAGCCCGCCGGCGCGGACAACGTGACGCTGACGGCGCTGACCGGCTCGTCGCTGTTGTTCGTGAACGTGCCGGTGATGTCGGCGGCCCCGCCGGCGGTCAGCGGCGAAACGTTGCCGAGCGTCAAGGACGTCAGCCACGGCACGTCCGGCGAACGGTAGTAGCTCAATCCCATGGCCTGCCAGCGCGGTTCCTGGGCCGCGAGCCGGAACTTGTACTCGTCCCAGGATCGGCCGGTCGCGGGAGACCAGCCGATCTCGGCGATGTCGAGCCCACGGGGGAGGGTCAGGAACTCGGCGTCGCTGAGGTCGTCGAGGCTGGTCTTCGGGTAGCCGGTGACGCTGACGTCCGAGGCCCACAGGTCCTCCTCGACACCGAGGATGTCCTTGTCGGTGATGCCGTTGACGAGGGTCGCGGGGTCCCACTGGTAGGAGCCTTGCACGGACGTGCTCCGGTTGAGGTACGTCGTGGGGCTGGGTCCCATGACGACCTTCGCGCCCTTGGCCACACCCTCGACGGCCAGTGCGTTGGCGGCGGCGGTCGTGTGCCAGTGCTGGATGATCGAGTTCGGCGGCAGGTTCGTGGCCGCGATCTCCTCCCAGCCCATCACGTTCTTGCCGGTGGCGGTGACGATCGGCTGCACCTGGTTCTCGAACGTGTCGTAGTCGGTCTGGCTGGTGCTCAGCGCCTCGTCCCCGCCGATGTGGACGTAGCTGCCGGGGGTGAGCGCGGCGATCTGGTTCATGACCTCGGTGATGAACTGGTACGTGATCGGCTTGTCCACGCACAGCGAGCTGAACCCGACGGCCGAGCCGGTGTACGGCGGCGGGGCGATCCCGTCACAGTTGAGATCCGGGATGGAGGTGAGCGCGGCGTTGATGTGCCCGGGCATGTCGATCTCCGGGACCACGGTCATGAAGTGCGCGGCCGCGTAGGCCACGATGTCGCGGTAGTCCTGCTGGGTGTAGTAACCGCCGGGGCCGCCGCCGGCCTGGGTGGCGCCCCCGATGGTGGTCAGCTCCGACAAACCGTTGATCGCGATCCGCCAGCCCTGGTCATCAGTCAGGTGCAGGTGCAGCACATTGATCTTGTACATCGAGAGGATGTCGATGTAGTGCTCGACATCCTGCACCGTGAAGAAGTGCCGGGCCACGTCCAGCAGCGACCCGCGGTAGGCGTAGCGCGGGTGGTCGACGATGCGCACGTCGGGCACTGTCCACGGCCCGGGCTGCACTGTCCGGCTCTCCACCCGCGCCGGCAGCATCTGCCGCAGCGTCTGCACCCCGTGGAACAGGCCGGCAGGCGTGGCCGCCTGCATGAGCAGCAGGCCGTTGGTCACGTTCAGGATGTACCCCCCCTGGCCGAGTTCCGGCGCGTCGAGGAGTTGCATGACGATGCTGTGCGGCACCGGCTGTCCGCTCTGGGAGATCACGGGCAGCGGATACCCGGTAGCCGGACGAAGGATGCTGGCCAGGTCGTTGCCGACCGGCAGCGCGGCATCCGACCCCGGGCGCATCACGATCTGGGTGTCCGACGTGACGGTGAAAGCCGGACCGGTAAGCATCTGCATCGACACCGGAGCCGGGATGATCGACGGAGGCGTGGCTGCGGCGGCCTCCTGTTGCGCACCGATGCCGGGAACCGCGGCCTGACCCCAAGCCGGCGCGGCGGCCCCAGTTACCACTGCCACCATGGCCACGAGGCTGTAGACCAGCCCCAACCGTCGAAGTCGCAAACCCTTAGCACGCATGGGTCTTCACACTCCCGCGTAATCGCGATCGGGTGTCGATTGGACTAGACCAATCGTGAGTAGATCACACGTTCCGGGCAAGTGGCAAGACTTGGACTGCAACCGGTTACAGTGATGCCGGGGTGCGGATCGGTGTGCGGAGGGGCGGAGTTGAAGAGAGCGACGATCTATCAGGTTGCTCAGGTGTGCGGGGTTTCCGCGGCGACGGTCTCGCGCGCCTTCTCCCGTCCGGAACTCGTCAACGAGAGTGCTCGGCAGCGGATCATTGCGGTTGCCGAGCAACTGCAGTACCGGCCGAACCGGGCGGCCAAGGGGCTGGCGAACGGCCGGGTGTCGACGCTCGGCTTGCTGGTTCCCGACATCACCAATCCGTTCATGCCGCTGATGGTGCGCTCGGTTCAGCAGGCCGCCGACCGGCTCGGCTACTCGATGGTGCTGATCGACGCGGAGAGCGGATCGGCAGTCGAGCCGACCCTCATCGGCTCGCTGATCGGCCAGATCGACGGCCTGATCCTCGCCTCGCCGCGAGCACCGTCCAGCGTGCTGCGTCGCGCGGCCGGCGACGTGCCCTGCGTCGTGATCAATCGGGTGATCCGCGAGTTGCCCTCTGTGGTGTGCGACAACAGCACCGCGTTGGAGGAGGCGGGAGATCTACTGACGAAGCTAGGCCATCGGCGGATCGCCCTGCTCCGCGGCCCGACGGAATCCTGGGCGGCTCGGCGGCGCGCCCAGGCGGTCGAGAAGTGGGCCGGTCGGACTGGGGTGGCGCTCAAGACGCTCGGACCGTTCGACGCGTCATTCGAGGGCGGCCGACATGCCGCCGCGAGCGTGTTGCGATCCCGCGTGACCGCGGCGTACGCCTTCGACGACGTGATGGCGGCCGGAGTCCTGGCCGAACTCGCCGAGCGCGGCGTCGGGGTGCCTGACGACCGCAGCATCGTCGGCTGTGACGACGTCCTGCTCGCCAGCATGATCACGCCCGGTCTCACCACTATCGCCGCGCCCGTCACCGAGATCGGCCAGGCGGCCGTGAAAGTCATTGATGATCTGGTCCGCGGCGTTGAGCCGAAGAGCCACATCACGCGCCTGAACGGATCGTTGATCGTGCGCGGGTCAACCGGGCCGGTGCGATCGCCGCGTTGATCCTGGGTTGCTAGCCCGGATCTTTCGTGGGCTGGGTGTTGTTGATCGTCTCGAGGTTGTCGTCGAGCGTTGCGGCTGATTCTGCTTTGCGGGTGTGACGGTCTGCGCGATGTCGCGCGCGGTGGGCGCCGGTTCCACTGACCCGGGTGTCGATCTTGGTTGTCGGGATGGGTTGTTCGCATTCAGCTGGGTGCGAGGTCCGGTTGTAGCGCGGTGAGCGCGTCGAGTACGAGTCCAGCCCAGGGCGCGTGCCGAGACAGGTGGAGTTGGACGCGGCGGCCGGTGTGGGCGATTCGGCCGGCGATGCTGAACAGGCGTAGTCGTAGGCGCTTGGGTTCCCAGCGACGGGCCTGGTGCTCGGTCAGTGCGAGCATCTGCATCCAGGCGGTGATCTCGCAGGCGAGCGCGACGATGGCGCACCAGATCTGGTTCTGGGCGAAGTCGTGCAGTGGCAGGTTGGTCAGGCCGGTGTCTTTCGCGCAGCGGATGCGGTCCTCGCAGCGGGCCCGGCGGCGGTGCCGCAGTTCCAGGTCGGCCAGCTGGCCACGGGCGGTGTTGGTGGCGAAGGCGGTGACGCGCATGCCGTCCGGGTCGGTCAGGCGCAGTTGCGCGCCGGGGTGCGGGCGCTCTTTGCGCACGATCACCCGCATGCCTTTCGGCCACGATGTCAGCTCGAGCAGGCCGGTGACGTCAGCGACCCACGCCCCGTCACGGACCTGGCCGTCGCCGTCATAGGCCGGTGTCCAACCCTTGTTTGGCATCGTCGTCAGCGTCTCGGCGAACGTGTCCGGCAAGGTGAAGCCGACTGAGTACGACAAGCGCCGCGTGGTGAGCCAGTTCAGGAACTCGTGCGTGGCGCCGGCGCCGTCGGCGCGGATGAGCAGGTGTTTGCCGCGCCGCGACCCGGGCAGCTGCGTCAGCGCCTCGCGCACGACAGCGATGTGATCTGCCGCGGTGTTGCTGCCCGCGTTGCCGGGCCGCAGCATGACAGCCAGCGGCTCGCCGGTGCCCTCGCCGCCGTGGTCGACGAACACCCACAACGGGTGATGCCCGAACCCGCGTTTGAACGTCGGCGCAGCGTGTTCCTTATCCGAGTGCGCGCTGATCAACGTCGCGTCCACGTCGATCGGCATCGGTGCGTTCGCGCTCGCACCATGGTCCGGGGCGTGTGCGCCCGCGCGCTGCCAGCCGCGTGCTCTGGCCGCGGCTCGCGCGGTGTTGATCGCCTGCAACGCCCGCGGCGCGTCAACGGCGAGCGCGTCGATCGTGCGCGACACCGTCGGATCCGAGGCGACCGGGCCGAACACGCCGCGCTGTTCACGCAGCAGCGCGACATCAGCCAGACAATCACCACCCAGCGCCAGCGCGACCGCCAAGTCGAGCACGACCTTGGCCGGATCGTGCCGCGCGCTCGGCCTACACCACGGCGCCAACGCCGTCGACAACGCGCGGTCCAGACCAACCCGGCGGATCGTCTCGAGCAGCAGCACCCCGCCACACTGCGACACCACTCCCGACCCGGCCGCGTCGACTCGGACACGCGGGTAGAACCCACTACGCTTCATCACTTGAAAGGTGCTCCCGGCATCGCAGGATCAGAGGCTTCGCAACCCCGATCCTTGCTGGCC
>Ga0081455_10004021_pt1 | contig 16674 bp, 15 predicted proteins | sample TabmetS3T2R1_FD_70207 | JGI IMG/M metagenome (GOLD analysis project Ga0081455, IMG submission 70207) | Tabebuia heterophylla rhizosphere microbial communities from the University of Puerto Rico - S3T2R1 | ecosystem: Host-associated > Plants > Roots > Rhizosphere ... | reverse complement strand
CCCCCGCCCTAGCTGCGCGACTCAGCCAAGACCAGGCCGACGGCCAAGGCAGATAGCATCGAGTTCTTACGTCAGGTACTGGAAGCTGGGCCGCTCTCGGTCAAGAAGATCCAAGATCTGGCGGTCATGTTTGCTTTCGGAAGGAAAGCCGATCGGAGAAAGCAAGCCTTTTCGGGCGGCACGCGACGCGCTTGGCATCAAGCCCTACCAGCAGAAAGGCGAGAAGGCCGGTGGCTGGCTCTGGGCCTTGCCCGATCAGGTGCCCTCCGAGGCGTCAAATGCCCTTCAAACCAAGAGGGCACCTGACGGGGAGGAGGGCATCTGAATCGCCAGTAGCCTCGTCGGAGATCCAAGACATTGAGACATTAATGCCTGGCCGTCTGTGACAGCGTAATCTGTGACAACGGGCTGTCACAGGCTTTGTCACGGCTTTTAGGATTCGTGAGGCGGTGAGCGGGGTTGGGTGTGCCACGCTGTGTTGCCGCCTCTGGCACGCATATCCTCCAAGCCATCATGCTCACGCTGCAGATCGAGGCCGCTTTGCCCCGGCAGTCTGACATCGAGCACCAGGCAGGTGGGACCATTGGGGGGATCGGACTTAAGGAATTCGGAAATGGACGCAAATAGCTGGACATTCATGCCGAGCGACCGCAACAGACGCCCGACCGAGGCTCGGACGTCCGGATCGTCGTCGAGGACCAAGATGGTGGAGTTTGCCTCAGCATGACTGCTGCTCGGATTAAAAAGGATCACGTAAATGAGCCTTTGCCTCGGTTCGCAGTTTGACCCGGCCGAGCAGTTCTGGAGCCCTGGACAGGGCACTACATCCGCCTTTGGCATATGGACAGTAAACCTAGGTAGGGCTCGCCTCACCAAACAGGCTAGGCGGATCCACCTGCGTAGAATGGAGCAATCGCCTCGACCGAACTAGCATTTCGGACATCGGCAAGACGGCCATCGAAGCCGCCATCCAAGGAGAACCGAAATGACTACATTCGCAGACTCGTATGTCTCTAGAGTGATGTTCGCGTGCCCGGCTTCGGGGCGGGTCCTCGGCGCAACGGCTCGGCGATGGCGCCGGCTCACGACCTCGTTGTTCGATCCGTATCGCCCGGAGCTGCATTACATGCGCGGCCCCGGTCCAAAATGGCGAGCGAAGCATGCGCGAGGCGCAGGGTTCGTAAGCTAGAAACCGCCCAAGCCCAGTCATCAGCGAGTCAATCGCAGAGCTCATCGAGACGAGCTACGCCTATGACCTCCACCCAATACGCTGCCAACATGGCTCGCGCCTTCATGGCCGTAGAGGTTGCGATGGCGTCGGCTAATTGCGGAGCCCTGATCGCGACCCGCGCGCAAGCGGAGAAACTGCTCGGCGAATATTTTGCTCTCGTCGAACAGGCAGTTCCCTTGACCGAGGACAACCCCCTGGACCGACGCTCCTGAATCCTAGCGCGGCGACCTGGCCGAGCGGCCCTCCGGGGCGCATTTGCGCAATCCGAGCACAATCTGGAAAGAAAACCGGACACCGGCGCGTGGACCTTTACGCGATGCTTGGAGCGGGTGAGCGCGCAGTGATGGTGGCCCTGGAAGGCTTACGGCATGTAGGCATCGATTGGTCAGCCCATCCCACCAAGGCGGACGCGCGCAGCGACGGGCCGACAGCGCGCGTCGCAAGCGCACATCACGACCCGCGAACAACTCGACGAACTGGAGCGAGCGAACGTTGAGTCCGGCCTGCGCTGGCTCGCGCGGCACCGGGGAGACGTGCTGACCGACGACTTCGCCGTAGCGCTGCACAAGCGTCTGTTTGGCCAGGTATGGGCAAAAATATCGGCATCGATCCCAGCATCAAATCGTTGAACTGCGGTGTCTCATCCGGCCGCGCGGTGCGGCCGCCGGCTCACCCGCCGGGAGAGGTTCGACTTTGCCCCCGCATCCTCGGTCGGCCTGTCGGCTGGGGCTAGGAGGCCAGCCTCCCTTTTCCGATCACGACCTTGGCCGCTCTGAGCCCTCGCTGGACCGCGGGGCGGCTGTTGATCTCGCCGAGCCATCGATCGACCGCTGGCGTGCCGCCGAGTGCATTGCCGGCGTTGCTCCTGATCGTCGGCATGGCGAAGTTCACCCACGTGAACGCCCCGACGTCGGCGATGGAGTACTCTTCTGCCAAGTGCGCCGCCTCCCCAAGCCTACGCTCCAAGACCTGCACCAACCTGACGGCCTCGCCGACGAAGCGGCGGCGGACGGCGGAGGACGATCCATCCTCTGCGGAGACGAAGTCCAAGAGCTGGCCAAAGGTGGGCCCCACGCCGCTCATCGACCAGAAGAGCCAGGACATCGCTTGTTCGCGGCGGCTGCCCGATTTCGGCAGCAGCATGCCGGTCTTCTCCGCGAGGTACACAAGGATCGCGCCGGACTCGAAGACTGTCCTTGGGCGGCCGACGCCGTCGTGGTCGACGATCGCTGGTATCTTTCCGTTAGGCGAGATGGCGAGAAACTGCGGCGCGTGCTGCTCGCCCGAACCGAGGTTTACGCGGTGGACCGAATAAGGGACGCCCACCTCCTCGAGCATTATCGAAGGCTTCGTCCCGTTGGGAGTGGGCCAAGTGAACAGCTCAATCATCGCGAAGCCTTTTTGGTGCTGTCGTCCCGTCGTCGGTAACTTTGAGTTGTTCGCCGTGGTTATGACTGGACGGGCTAGCGCCGCAGCCGCTTTCCAGGCGCGCGTCAAGCGTCGGCGATCAGCGAGGCGATGTCCTCGAGCGGTCGCCGGCTGAAGTCCTTGGCAAGCTCTCCTATGATCTTGCCTCTCAGGTCGCGGTGGAAGTGCTTGCGCATCTCGCCCAGGGTCCGGGGATCGGCGACGAGGACCAGGTGCTCAATGGTCCCGTCCAAGCTGAGCTTGTTCAGGAACGCGGCCGTCGCTGCCGCGAAGTCGTCCTCGACGAGCCGCCTGCCGTCGGGGTTGGCAGAGCCGGTGTGGTGGCGTGCGCCCGAGCCTGCGCGGGCCGGCGCAGGAGGAGCTGCCGTGATCTCGACCAAGTGCACCCCAGGCTTCACGCCTATATTGTGGAACAGGCGGACCGTCTCACCATCAGCGACTGCTACTGTCGCACCGGTAGGTAGAATCATCGAAAGACCTCCTGTTCACGGTCCGGCATAGCGCCGGCGAGCTATGATACTTGCATGCCGACGCTCTGCGGCGCCTCTTCAAAAAGCTCCTGGCGCGAAGCTCCCCAGAGCAGAGCAGTCCCGACGGCGGCCGAAAGAATCGACGCGGCGAACACGGCGATCTTGGCGGCCGAGAAGTCGGTGGCGCTTGGAAACGCCTGCCCGGCGATGAAGAGCGACATCGTGAAGCCGATGCCGGCGAGGGCTCCCGCCCCGGCCAACTGCCGCCACGTGTACTCCGTCGGCTTGACGGCTACGCCTGCGCGCACGGCCGCGGCGGCGGCGAGGAAGACGCCGACCGGCTTTCCAATGGCGAGACCGGCGACGATCGCGGCCATGAGCCAACCATGCCCAGCGAAGACGCCTGGGTTGATCGCCACGCCCGCATTTGCCAGTGCGAAGATCGGAAGGACAGCGTAGCTCGACCGCGCGCCGGCGTGCCGCAGCAGCCGGTCCGCGGGCGATTCAAGTCTGTCGTAGATTGCGTCAAGCGCGTGCAGCGCCGGCGTGGAGGGGCCGTGCCTGAGAACCTCGCCCTCGTGCCGGGCCTCGGAAGCAATGATGGTGCTGGCCTGCGTCATCAGGGCAGCCAGGTCGGCAGGCGGGCGCGTGGGAATGAACAGCGCCAGTACTACGCCGGCCAGCGTCGCGTGGAGGCCGCCCGCATAGACGAACGCCCACATCGCGACGCCCAACAGGATGTAAGGCGAGAGCAGGTAGACCCTCGACCGGCTCAGCAGTGCTAGCGCCACGACCACCGCGGCGGCCTCGGCAAGGTAGCCCGGATGGATCTCGCCGGAGTAGAACACAGCGACGACCACGATCGCACCGATGTCGTCGACGATGGCCGCCGCGGTGAGGAAGATGCGCAGCTCGACGGGGACGCGTGCACCCATCACGGCGATCAAGGCGATCGCGAACGCGGTGTCGGTCGCCATCGGAACGCCCCACCCGTGCGACCACGGCCCCGCAGGGATGACCAGCGCATACATAAGCGCCGGCACGACCATGCCGCCGAGCGCGGCCGCGATCGGAAGCGCGGCGGAGCGCCGGCTTGCGAGGTGGCCGACCGTCATCTCGCGCTTCACTTCCAACCCCACGACGAGGAAGAACACCGTCAGCAGGCCGTCGTTGACCCAATGGAGGATGGACATCCGAAAGGCTGCGTCGCCCAAGCTCACGCCGAGCTCCTGTCGCCAGAGCGTTTCGAACGCCGGCCCGATCGGAGAGTTCGTCAGGACGATCGCCGCCACGGTCGCGAGGACCAGCAAAATGCCGGCGGACGGGCCCCAGCTCGCGAAGTCCAGGGCCGCCGTGCGGACACGGTGCCCGAGCGTGCCAAGCATCGCGTCGACGAGAGAGCTCTCGTCCCAGGGCCCGTCGTAGCGCCGGCGGTTGATGTAGAAGGTAGGCGTGAACCTCACGCCGCTTGCGCGTGAGCTTGCGATGTCCGCCTCCACCCTCGCCCTCGCGTGCCGCACGGCATCGTTGTCGCCGAGTGCGAAATCGGCGTTCACGCCGAGGTCGGTGGCCACCGCGACGAGGTCGTCCTCTGTGAGCTGCATCGACCTCGTCATGAGCTTGATGTGCGCGGACCAGAACGCCTCGGGCGTCTGGGCAAGCTCAGCGAGCTCGGCAGCCCGAAACGCAAGGCTGTTGTCCGTGAGCGGCCTGTGCCGGAAGGCGTAGCAGACGCGGTCGCCGAGTTGGTCGCGTGCTTGCGCGATGCGCTCGTTGGCAGCCCTGCAGTGCGGGCACGCGTAGCTACCGTACTCGACGAGCGTGATCTCGGCATCGGTGGGGCCGAGCACGTGGTCCGTCTGGTAGTCGACCGGACGGTCGAGGCGGCCGGGCGGGATCATGAGCTCCATCGCTGAACCGGTCTCCAGGTGTTCGCGCCGGCTACGACGTCGGCGCAGCCTTCGCTGGGTTGACGATGTGGAATACGCCGCCGCTGGGTGACGGCGTGTAGGTGACCTCCCTGCCGGCGAGGCTGCTCGGGACCGCCGAGTCGCCGACGCGCGGGAGAAAGAGGCGCACGAGTGTGCCGACACCCAGCCTGCTCTCTATACCGACCGCGCCGCCTCGCCCTTCGGCGAAGCGCTGGACCTGGGCGAGTCCGAGGCCCGTGCCGCTGCCAGCGGCCTTTGTAGTGAAGTAAGGGGTGAACGCCTGCGAGAGGACCTCCTTGGTCATGCCCTCCCCGTCGTCGGCGACGACGATCTCGACGAACCCGCGGGCCGCGCCGGCGGACGGTTCGACGTTCCGCGCCGCGACGGTGATCGCGCCGCCGTCCGGGATAGCATCGGCCGCGTTTCGGCAGAGGTTCAGCAGCGCGAAGTACAGCTCCTCCGCGTCAGCGTCGAAGTCCCACAAATCAGGGGCGATATCGGTGCGGACCGTGATGTCGGGACGCAACGCCTGGTCCAGCGTGCCCGCCAGCTCTGCGAGGCGGCTGCCTGCGACGAACCCGCCGATCGACTCGGGGCGTGGTCGCACAGCGTCGAGGAGCTGACGGCTGAGCAACGCTCCTCGCGTGATCGCGTGCTGCATCTTGCTGACGATGGCCTTTCGGTATGCGGCGTCGCTCTGGCACTCGAGCCGCCGCAGGCCGCTGCCGATCACAGCGAGAACGTTGTTGATGTCGTGGACCACGAACTGCGCCACGTCCCCGATCGCCCTCGGCCCCTCCGGCCCGCGGGAGGAGAACACGCCGCGCGTGTCGGACCGTGGGGCGGTCCAGCACAGGACCCCGGAGATCTCGCCGTCGCGCCCGACGAGCGGAATCTCCACGCACCTGGACGCGATGAGGCCGCTGCCGTCATCGCGGACGCTCCGCACCCTCGCGCTGAATGCGCGCTGTACTCCAAGCGCGACGCCGGCGCTGTCCGCGAGCACGACGACGTCCTCCAGCGGAGGGCTCTCGACCACGCCGTGGAAGGAAACGTCGGGTGTCTCTTTGATCTGCATGTCGGACCTCCTGGCTTTCGATCGTTCCACGGAACGCCGACTTCGGCCCGTACACGAGGGCGGGCGACGACAGCTCGAAGATTGAGTCTATGACGGTCTAAAGGAAAATCACCTCTCGCCATGGAGTCGATAGCCGACCGTTATCGGAATGGCTGAGAGACGCTTGGCACGCTGCGGCGGGAGTGCGGCGCTTCCGTCCGCGAGTACTCGCCCGAGCGGAACTCTCGGCGACCGCGAAGAGGTGTTCACGTGCCTATCGTCGGGGCTGAGAGGTTGGCGGGCTCGACAAAGACATTAGGCCAAACTCGAGCCATCAAGTCCTGCTTGCTGACCAGTTCACCGCGGCGTTCAAGCAAAGCAATCAGGATCTCCAGCGCACGACTTCCGAGTGGCACGGGCTTCTCGCCTTCCAGCAAAAGAAGCTGCGTCGGAAGCAGGCGAAACGGTCCGAATGAAACTTTAGTTGGTGGAACAAAGAATGCCTTGTCCGTATCCGGACTTTGAGTGGCGTCATTCACGTCAAATCCCGGTTCGGGATGCGCCAAGCGACCGATAAATGCGCGCATTATAACCTCGCGTGCCTGGGAAAGGCGGTTTTCCGAAGAGAGCCTTCTTTGCCGGGCAAATCGCTCCAAATTGCCGCTAAAAAGAAGGAGGATCCGCGTCCGCCGTATCCGGCAAGACCAAGGGACGGCTGGCATTTCTCGGGCGATGGAGTACGATTTCTCCAGGTTGGCGAGAGGCCGTGCGTGTGGCGCACGAAGAGCTTGATCAGCCGACTTCAAGCCGAAGCCCGACGCCGGAGTCTGACAGATGGTGCAGCAGTCGCTGAACGTCGCGTACTCGGACGGTAGCTCTCAGGTGTTGTGGGAGGACGGCGAGCGCGTGTTCAGCCGTGGCTGGCGACTGGACGACAATGGCAACCGGCTCGCCGTGCTGCTTGTTGCCCCTGCCGCCGACCACCCGTCCCGCTCAAGTCTCGATCGCCTCACGCACGAATACGAGCTGAAAGATGAGCTCGACGGGGCATGGGCGGCGCGGCCGCTGGCCCTCATGCGCGACGCCGGTCGGACCGTGCTGGTGCTCGATGATCTGGGCGGCGAGCCGCTCGACCGTTTGCTCGGTGGGCCCATGGAGGTAGGACGCTTCTTGCGCCTGGCTATCGCTGTTACCTCGGCTCTGGGCAAGCTTCATCAGCGCGGGCTCATCCACAAAGACATCAAGCCAGCTAATATTGTGGTGGACTGCGCGGATGGACACGTGCGGCTCACCGGGTTTGGCATCGCATCGCGCCTGTCCCGCGAGCGGCAAGCGCCCGAGCCGCCCGAGACCATCGCCGGTACGCTTGCCTACATGGCACCCGAACAAACCGGGCGGATGAACCGCTCGATCGACGCCCGCAGCGATCTCTACGCCCTCGGTATCACGCTGTACCAGATGCTCACGGGCGTTCTGCCCTTCACGGCGGCCGATCCGATGGAATGGGTGCATTGCCATATTGCCAGAAAGCCGGTGCCGCCGGGGGAGCGGTTAGAGAGTGTCCCAGCGCCCGTCTCGGCGATCATCATGAAACTGCTCGCCAAGACTCCCGAGGATCGTTACCAGACCGCCGGCGGTGTCGAGCGCGATCTGCGACGCTGCCTGGCGGAATGGGAAGCGCGCCGCCGCATCGATGACTTCCCGCTCGGCCTGCAGGACACGCCGAACCAGCTGCTGATCCCCGAAAAGCTGTACGGACGAGATCGTGAGATCGCGACGTTGCTTTCCTGCTTCGATCGCATCATCAAGACCGGCGTGCCAGAGTTGGTGCTGGTTTCAGGATACTCCGGTATCGGCAAGTCCTCTGTCGTCAATGAGCTGCACAAGGTGCTCGTACCGCCCCGCGGCCTTTTTGCCTCGGGTAAGTTCGACCAATACAAACGTGACATCCCTTATGCCACGTTCGCGCAGGCCTTCGGGAGCCTTGTCCGCCCGCTTCTCGGCAAGGAGGAAGAAGAGCTGAGCATCTGGCGCGATGCCTTTCGCCAGGCGTTGGGGCCAAACGGGGGACTTATCATCGATCTTGTCCCCGAATTGAAGCTAATCATCGGAGAACAGCCGCCGGTTCCTGTCCTTCCGCCATTGGATGCGCAACGCCGATTCCAATTGGTATTCCGGCGATTCATCGCCGTATTCGCACGGCCGGAGCATCCGCTTACGCTGTTCCTCGACGATTTGCAGTGGCTCGATGCAGCAACGCTCGATTTGCTCGAAGATCTTCTGAGCCGGCAGGACGTGCAGTACATGATGTTGATCGGCGCCTACCGAGACAACGAAGTGGACTCCGCCCATCCCCTGATGCGCAGGCTCGAAGCGATCCGCAAAGCTGGCGCGATAGTGCAGGAGATCACCCTCGCGCCCCTGGCCCGTGAACACTTGGGACAATTGATTGCGGATTCCCTTCACTGCGAGCCGGAGCGCGCCACCTCGTTGGCGCAACTGGTTCAAGAGAAGACCGCTGGCAATCCATTCTTCGCTAATCAGTTTATTTATGCGCTTGCCGAGGAGGCGTTACTGATTTTTGACCACTGCAACGCGCGATGGTCTTGGGATCTGAATCGCATTCACGCAAAGGGTTACACCGATAACGTGGTGGACCTCATGGTTGGGAAGTTGACTCGGCTGCCCGTTCGAACTCAGAACGCACTGCAGCAGCTTGCCTGTTTAGGCAACAGCGCGGATTTCGCACTACTTACGAAGGTTTACGGAGGCTCGAAAGATGTAGTGCATCGCGATCTCCTGGAAGCGGTCCGAGTTGGGCTCGTTCTCCACTCAGAAAGCGCCTATAGGTTTCTGCATGATCGTGTCCAGGAAGCGGCTTATTCACTAATACCTGAAACGGCCCGCGCCGAAGCTCATATTCGAATTGGCCGCCTCCTCGCAGCCGGCATTCCGCCAACGCAGATCGAAGAGAATATCTTCGATATCGTAAACCAGCTCAATCGTGGCTCTCATCTCATAACGTCAGATCAGGAGCGTGAGTGGGTCGCAGAATTGAATCTAATTGCAGGTAGACGCGCGAAGATCTCAACGGCGTATACTTCAGCGCTTTCGTATCTCGCCGTTGGGCGGGCGTTGTTGACCGAGCAGATTTGGGACTACAACTACGAGCTTATCTTCGCCATCGAATATCTAACAGCCGAGTGCGAATTACTGACCGCGAGTAAGGTGGCGGCCGAAAATCGACTTTCGATGCTAGCGCGTCGTGCCAGAAGCGGCCCCGATACCGCCGCCGTCACACGTTTGCGGCTCACGCTTTATACCACTTTGGACCAGAGCGATCGCGGCGTCGAGATATGCCTTGAATACCTCCAGCGTGGAGGCGTTGATTGGTCACTTCATCCGACCAGTATCGAAGTACAACGCGAATACGATCGAATCTGGTCCCAGCTTGGAAGTCGACAAATCGAGGAACTCGTCGACTTGCCTTTGATGAGCAATCCGGACCTACTCGCCACTCAAGATATATTAGCCGAGTTTCCGGCAATGCATATCGAGGAGAACTTATCTTCGCTCGTTGTTTGTCGAATGGTGAATCTGAGCCTCGAGTATGGCAACAGCGATGGGTCATGCTTCGCTTATGTATGGTTCGCCCAGATCGCCGGACCTCGCTTCAGCAACTATCAGGACGGTTTTCGTTTCGGCCGGCTTGGCTATGAACTGGTAGAAAAGCGCGGCTTAAAGCGCTATCAAGCTCGAACGTACATGTCCTTCGGGAACATCGTCATGCCGTGGGCAAGACATGTCTTAGAGGGACGTGATCTGGTACGTCGCGCCTTTGCTACCGCCGACCGCACAGGGGACATTACATTTGCGGGTTATAGCTGTAATCACTTGATAACCAACTTTTTGGCAGCGGGAGACCCGCTTACTGAGGTGGAACGGGAAGCCGAGAGGGGTTTGGAGTATGCGCAGAAGGTTCGGTTCGGTTTCGTCATTGACAACCTCACCATGCAGCTCGGATTTATTCGGACCCTTAGCGGACTGACTCCGACGTTTGGCTCCTTCAACCACGAGGGATTCGATGAGCTTCGATTCGAGCGCCACCTAGCGAGTAATCCGGTCTTGAAGCTGCTCGAGTTTCGATATTGGGTCCGCAAGTTACAAGCCCGGTTCTTCGCTGCGGATTATGCTTCCGCCATGGATGCGTCATTGAGAGCGCAACAGCTACTTTGGACCTCACCATCACATTTTGAAACGGCGGAGTATTGCTTCTATAGTGCGCTCGGCCACGCGGCAGCATGGAATTCCGCATCTCCGGACGAGAAACAGCAACATTTTGAGGCTCTTGTGGCCCACCACAAACAACTCGAAGTATGGGCGGCGCGCTGTGCGGAAAACTTCGAGAACCGCGCTGCGTTGGTTGGTGCGGAGATTGCCCGGATTGATGGCCGCGCGTTCGATGCCATGAACCTTTACGAACAAGCCATCCGTTCGGCACAGGCAAACGGCTTTGTCCATAACGAGGCGCTCGCCAAAGAGCTGGCGGCGCGCTTTTACGCCGCGTGCGGCTTCGAGCAAATCGCGCACCTATATCTGCGAAACGCCCGCGACTGCTACCTGCGCTGGGGCGCGGACGGCAAGGTGCGCCAACTCGATGCGATGTATCCGCGCCTCAGAATGGAAGAGCCCGCACCTGCTTCGACAAGCACGATCGCAGCGTCTGTCGAGCAACTCGACCTCGCAACGGTGATCAAGGTGTCGCAGGCCATATCGGGCGAGATCGTGCTGGAGAAGCTGCTCGAAATGCTTATGCGCACGGCGCTTGAACAGGCCGGTGCCGAACGAGGCTTGTTGATTTTTTCACGCGGGGCTGAGCAGCGGATCGCCGCCGAAGCCACGACCGATGGCGATTTGGTGACCGTGCATCTGCGCGACGAGGACGTGGCTGCGACAGTGCTGCCGGAGTCGGTGCTCCACTATGTCCTGCGTACCCGGGAAAGCGTTATTCTCGACGATGCGTCATCTCACAATCTATTTTCTGCCGATCCCTACATCGTTCAGCGTCGCGCGCGTTCCATTCTTTGTCTACCGTTGATCAACCAGCGAAAGTGCATCGGCATTCTCTACCTTGAGAACAATCTCACCCCGAACGTGTTCACGCTAGGCCGCGTCGCTCTATTGAAGGTGCTTGCGTCGCAGGCCGCGATCTCGCTCGAAAACTCGCGGCTTTATGACGACCTAGCGGATCGGGAAGGGAAGATTCGGCGTTTGGTCGACGCCAACATCATCGGGATCTTCATCGCCGACCGCCAAGGTCGGATTATTGAAGCCAATGACGCGTTTCTGCGTATCGTAGGATATGGCCGTGAAGACTTGGTTTCGGGCCGCGTGCGCTGGACCGAGCTGTCCCCACCCGAATGGCGCGAGCGCGCCGTACTCACCCAGGCTGAACTAAACTCAACCGGCATCGTTCGGCCCTTCGAGAAGGAGTATTTTCGGAAAGACGGCAGCCGCGTTCCGGTGCTTGTTGGCGCCGCTCTGTTCAAAGAAGGAGGCGACGAGGGCCTTGCATTCGTGCTCGATTTGACAGAGCGCAAGCGCGCAGAGGACCGCCTCCGCGTGCAGCACACCGTCGCGCAGGTCTTGGCGGAAGCGGCCACGATCGAGGAGGTCACTCCGAGAATACTGCGGGCCATGGGCGAGTGTCTGGGATGGGACGTCGGCGCGCTCTGGCGCGTGGACCGGAAGGCCGAGACGCTGCGCTGCGTCGAGCTTTGGCATAAAGAGTCAATAGAAATCCCCGAATTTGAAAGAGCCGATTGGCAGTTCACCTTCGATCCGGGGGTAGGGCTACCGGGCCGGGTGTGGTCCAGCCTTAAGCCCGCATACATTCCGGATGTCGTTACTGATAAAAACTTGCCGCGCGGACCCATCGCCGAACGCGAAGGACTACACGCGGCAATCGGCTTTCCTATCCTGCTCCGGAGCGAAGTCTTGGGCGTGATCGAGTTTTTCAGCCGCGAGATCAAGCAACCCGATCAGGAGCTGCTCGACACGGTGGCCACCATCGGCAGCCAGATCGGTCAGTTCATTGAACGCAAGCGCGTCGAGGAAGCTCTGATGCGAAGTAAGGATTATTTGGCCGAAGCGCAGAAGCTGACGCATACTGGCAGTTGGGCTTGGGATCCTCGCACGGAACAAGTACTGTTTTGTTCCGAGGAAATGTTCCATATTTACGGATTGGATCCTCAGTCGAGTCTACCTTCTCGAGAAAATTTTCGACAGCAAATCCACCCCGAGGATCGCGATTGGGTAAAGGAGAGATTTGAGGAGTCGCTTCGCAAAAAAATTGACACCTATGCCGAGTACAGGGTTGTTCTGCTAGACGGAACAGTTAGGCACATCAGTGCCTCAGGTCATCCGGTTCTCAACGAAGACGGTGAGCTAATCCAGTTTGTCGGTACCGCTGTAGATGTGACAAAGCGCAAACAAGCTGAGGAATCATTGCGGGAAAGCGAGGCGAATCTCGCCCACATGAACCGCGTGAGCACGATGGGAGAGTTAGCAGCCTCGCTGTCGCACGAAATCGCGCAACCGATCGCCAGCGCACGCAACAACGCGCGGGCGGCCCAGAATTTTCTGAAGATGCAGCCGCCGGACCTGGGCGAGGTCAGGGAAGCACTTTCCTGTGTCGTCGGAGATGCTGATCGGGCCGGAGAAATCATCGACCGCATCCGAGAGCAAATCAAGAAAGCGCCGCCGCGAAAAGAGTGTTTTGATCTCAACGTGGCAATCAACGAAGTGATCGTATTGGCTCGAAGCGTGACCCTCAGGAATGGCGTTTCGGTCCAGACCCGGCTTGCAGAGGGACTAGTTTCGGTTTTGGGGGATCGCGTTCAGCTGCAACAGGTCTTGCTGAATCTGATTCTGAATGCGGCTGAAGCAATGGGTTCGATGGAGGAGGGGGCGAGAGAGCTGTTGATCAGCACAGAGGAGGATCAAGCAGGCGTCGTCGTGGCCGTGCGCGATTCCGGGCCGGGCATTGATCCGGAGCATCTCGACCGGGTCTTTGACGCCTTCTACACCACGAAGCCTAGTGGAACGGGCATGGGGCTGTCGATCTGCCGGTCTATCATCCACGCTCATGGCGGCAAGCTATGGGCGGAGGCGAACGAACCCCGCGGCGCCGTGTTCCAGTTCACCTTGCCGGAAGCGGAACGGGAGCTCACGACCCCTCCTCAGGCGAGCCTGCCGACCTGAGAGCCGCGCGAACACATCGTGTGAGATAGTCCTCATCCACCGGCTTACGCAGGTAACACAAGACCCCATCGTTCAGGGCGCGAGCCCGGTCAGCATCATTGGGAAAGGCCGTCACGAGGATTGTCGGTATCGCGTTGCCCGTGTCGATAAGGCGCCGGTAGAGTTCGAGCCCGGTCATTGCAGGCATATGGATGTCGGCGATCAGGCAGGCTGTTTCGGCAAGCCGCGGGGAAGCGAGAAAATCGGCTGCAGACGAGAAAGTGTCGACCGAATAGCCCAGCGATCTCATGAGCCTGCACATGGACTCACGAAGGAACCGATCATCCTCAACGACCGAAACCAGTACCTTTTTCATCATGCCGCCCATGGCCGTTCGCTGGACGCATCTGCGGGCAGACAACTATCCAATTATGGTGGCTATAGTGACGCTCCGCATCGAATTGCTTGATATCTGAGAGAATGCCACCAGTGTGCCGCCTGGGCCCCGTAAACTTTGGCTTATGTGGACGATGATTTGCGAAGCCAATCCGGCATGGCTTGTATCGAGGCTTCCGCCGGACGAAAGCAGTCGCGGGATCGCAGCTGGCGAACTCTAGGACTCGTCCGAGCGCCATAAGCCTTCGTATCATCGTCCCGCCCCCTTTGGATGCCCGAGCTCAACCTGCGCCCAATTGAGCCGTTGGTGACAATCCTCTTAGGCTTGGTGCATCCGAAATGCACACAGGCAAAAGGGAGAAAACAATGCCTTACCGCCTGGAAAGTCACGGGTCCGACAAGGCCATGCGATGCGCAGTCTGTGAGGGCAAGTTTGGTCTCGTTCGGCATTATTCGTGGCGAACGCCGCTTTGCTCCAGGAAGTGCGTCGATCGCTTCAAGGCGCGCCGCCAAAGTGACCACAATTGGATGGGCTGGTTCCAAGTCGCTTTCGACCAGTCGCCCGAAAGCCGCGCGAGGGCGTCATGACGGTTCAGATCTCACAACGAGGCAAGGAATATTTGAAGACAGCGCAGACTTTGCTTCGCTCGGCCGAAACCATGGCTGACGAAGTGATTGCGGCTCAGCTTAAGGCTCTTGCCGACAACTACGAGCGGCGAGCCGAGAGGGCTTCGCTCGACGATGCAGCCAAGGCATTGGCTCGATCCGCCGAGCGCTGAATACGAGTGGGATACTTGAGCTGATGGGTAGCTTCCCTCAGCAGCTATCGGGCCGACCAGAGATCGAACTTCAGCCGAAAGTCGAGCTGTGTCAGCGCGCGTAAGCTTTGGTGGCCGGCGCGCATCCTTCAGAAAAAAGGGGCTGTTCAGGTTCCAGGATTGGGATTAGAAATGCGCGGTCTGCCGGACCTGCAAACCAAGATGCAGGCTGATTTTCGTGATCTCTTCCGAGTGGCAGCGATGTCTGACGCAACCTCCACCGTGTTGGTCATCGACGACGATCCGGATCTCCGTGCGTCGGTCGGACGCCTGCTGCGATCGCTCGGCATTGACGTTCAGCTATTTGCCTCCATTTCCGACTTCCTCAAATCCGATCCGCCGGATTGCCCCACCTGCCTGGTGCTCGATATTAGATTGCCCGGCCAAAGCGGCCTCGATTTCCAGCGCGAGCTAGCTGCGGCAAACAGGGAGATCCCGATCATCTTCGTCACGGGCCACGGCGACATACCGATGTCTGTGCAGGCAATGAAGCGGGGTGCGATCGAGTTCCTGACCAAGCCGTACCGCGACCAGGATCTTCTCGATGCCATTCAGCTTGGCTTGGCCCGCGATCGTGCGCGGCGGGAGAATGACAAGGACTTGGTCTCCCTTAGGCAGCGTTTCGCCTCCCTAAGCCCCCGGGAGCGCGAGATCGTAATTCAGGTGGCGCGCGGCCGCCTGAGCAAACAGATTGCCCACGATATCGGTATCGCCGAAGCCACGGTGAAGGTACATCGCAGCAGGGCGATGCAGAAGATGCAGGCCGGTTCGCTTCCAGAACTCGGCCGCATGGCCGACAAGCTCAAGCTGGTGCCTAATACGCCGCAACGCTCTTAAGGTGTGCGTTTTTGCGCGATCTACTATTCGCGCGGTCGGATGAGTTAAGCAGTCGCGCAATCTCCAAAGCAAACCAAGAGAAAAGGCCGGCGGGCGCTACGCCGCCGACCTTTTCTTGCAACTGCCGGCTCGCGGGTCCGGTTCCGCTGCGATTCTCTGCACTGAGTGCCAGAGCAAACGAAGAGCGGGCTGCTGTGCACTTGGCGAATCGTCATCATGGAGGGACCGCCGACTCTATCGTACGTCGGTATAGCGCGAATGTACGGAGGGAGTTCGCATTACCGAATCCGGACACAGCCAATTATACGCCGATTTATTGATCACGAAGTGCCGTGCAGATGCGCGGTAGCCTCAAGTTTTTCCTCATGGGTGACTACTGTGATTTGCACCAAGCGCTGCCATCGCGAAATGATCTAATCTGTGGCATCCCCCTGACTTGATCCCGCCATAGCACTTACAATCTGCCGCACCCGATTGAGCCGTCTCCCGGCTTGTAAATCTAGGTTTAGGCAACGCAACGAAATCTGTCATTGCGCGCCACCCGCGTGGAATAGCTCGCAGCACTCCAAATCGTCAGATTGCGGGTCACTAACATCTTGCGGGGATTAGCCTTGCCAAAGCAAGCGAGGTCATTATGCGATCGACTGCAGCTTTCTTGGAGCAATTTCATCTCGAACCGGAGCTAAACGTGGGACGCGCCGTTCAGCGTCCGGATGCGGCCAGGCAACTCTTCGAGAAGCGAACCGAACGGGCCGGCGCAACGCCAACAGAAGTTTCGTTTGGACCGTTTCGCTTGCTTCGAACGCAGTTCCTTTTGCTGGAAGGCGACAAGCCCGTGCCTCTCGGAAGTCGCGCTCTGGAAATCCTGAATGCGTTGCTTGAACGCCACGGAGAGTTGGTCAGCAAGCAGGATTTGATGGCTCGCGTTTGGCCCAATGTTTTCGTTGAGCCCGCCAACCTCACGGTTCATATGTCAGCGCTGCGTCGCGCGTTGCGTGACGGTCAGGATAGGAATCGCTTCATCGTCAACATCCCCGGACGCGGCTACTGTTTCGTCGCCTCAGTCGCTATCTCGGCTCACGAGAATTGAGCGCAGCCGGCGAAGCACCGGGAAAATTCGGGCGAGGCATTACTGTAGTCGCGACAATAGCAGAGCGGCCGTTCACTGTAGCGAACATTTCCCGTCAGTTCCTGGAACTTCGCGATCCGCATTTGGCTGGCTACAATCCTGGCGTTGTTCGTCAGCTTTTAGGGCGAGGGCGGC
>Ga0081455_10004020_pt1 | contig 16678 bp, 14 predicted proteins | sample TabmetS3T2R1_FD_70207 | JGI IMG/M metagenome (GOLD analysis project Ga0081455, IMG submission 70207) | Tabebuia heterophylla rhizosphere microbial communities from the University of Puerto Rico - S3T2R1 | ecosystem: Host-associated > Plants > Roots > Rhizosphere ... | reverse complement strand
GACGGTAACGAGCTTCGGTCGCGGACCTTGCCCGCGCATCGACAACAGGTGCTTGCGGTACTGGCGCGGCGCGTCGGTCATGAGCGCGTTGGCCGCATCGAGCACGCTCTGGCTCGAGCGATAGTTCTGCGCGAGCGTGATCACCTCCGCCTTCGGGCGGAACCGATCGGGGAACCCGAGGATGTTCTCGACGGCCGCGGCGCGGAACGCGTAGATGGCCTGCGCATCGTCCCCGACGACGGTGACGCCGGCGCCATCGGGCTTGAGCGCGGCGAGGATGTCGCCCTGCAGCTTGTTCGTGTCCTGGTATTCATCGACCAGCACGTGATCGAAATGCGCAGCGACCGATTTCGCGATGCGGTCCTCGCTCATCATCGCGTGCCAGTAGAGCAGCAGGTCGTCGAAGTCGAGCACGCGGTACTGCGACTTGCGCTCGACGTAGCCCCGCAACAGCTTCGCGATGTCCTCTTCCCAGTGGGCGCACCACGAGTACTGGCTCTCCAGCGTGTCCTTGAGCGACTTCTGCGTGTTGACGCGATGCGAATAGATGCCGAGGCAGGTGTCCTTGCGCGGGAAGCGCTGGCCCTTGCCGGAGTAACCCAGTTCCGTACGCACGGTGTCGAGCAGATCGGCGGCATCGGAACGATCGATGACGCTGAACGACGGATCGAGACCGACGTGCTTCGCGTAGTGGCGCAGCAGCCGGTTGCCGATCGAATGGAAAGTGCCGGACCACGTGAGGCGCTGCGAAAGTCCCGCGGCCTTGCCGCCGAGCTTGTCGTCGAGCGCCGAGCGCATGATCTCGTGTGCACGGCGCTTCATTTCGACGGCCGCGCGGCGCGTGAACGTGAGCATGAGGATGCGCGCCGGATCGACGCCGCTCATCGCGAGATGCGCGACGCGGTGCGCAAGCGTGTTCGTCTTGCCGGTGCCCGCACCCGCGACGATGAGCAACGGACCCGAGCGGAAACCCTTTCCACCGGGCAGAGCTTCGCCGTAGGTCACCGCCTTGCGTTGCGGCGCGTTGAGACTTCCGAGCTGTTCGGCAGTAGACATCGATACAACAATATACGAAAGCGATCGGGATGCAGGCCCCGCTCCACGACGAGGCGTGACGGCCGTCACGCAGCCAAGTGCCGGAATGTGACGCCTTTTTGATCAGGGTTTCAGACGGGGCCGGAGGCGCCGTCCGTGCGCGCAGTATGAGCGCCCGACAACCGGCCGTACAGGCATTCGCGCGGATGTTGCAACCGCGCATCGCGTCGGCCAAACAATCCGTCACTGCCTCTGACTACTGCAGCTGTCGTCGCGCGCGGCGACTGCAATCATGCGGTGCGCGAAGGCCGACGACGCGCGCGGTTACACTCCGGGGATGCTGCTCGACCGCAAGACGATTTACGACGGACGCGTCATCAAGGTGAGCGTCGACGAGGTTCAACTGCCGAATGGCGTGCGCCTGCCGCTCGAGATCGTGCGCCACCCCGGCGGCGCCGCCGTCGTCGCAATCGATGCTCACGATCGCGTCTGCGTACTGCGTCAGTTCCGGCACGCCGCGGGCGGATACATCTACGAGTTGCCGGCCGGCAAACTCGAGCCTGCCGAGCCTCCCGAGACGACCGCGCGTCGCGAGCTCGCCGAGGAAGCGGCGGTGAGCGCCGCGAACTGGGAGTCGCTCGGCTCGTACCTGAGCTCGCCCGGTGTGTTCACGGAAGTGATCCATCTGTACCTCGCGACGGGATTGAGTCCCGCCACGGCCGCGCCCGAGGCGAGCGAGGTGTTCCAGGTCGAGTGGTGGCCGCTCGCAGAGGCCGTGGAACGCGCCGCGAGCGGCGAGCTCACCGACGCGAAGACGATCATCGGAATATTGCGGACCAGCGCACGAAAAAAAATTGCGTGAAGCGGCTCACAGGCGGCCGATCGAGGGTGCCGAAATCCCCGCTATGTCAAAACACGGCGCACGGGTTTTGGTCATACTGCGGGCCGTGAACGACGACAATCACAACGGCAAACCCACAGCGGCGGCGAACCGGCGCCGTGCAGCTCAGATCGTGCACGACGATCGTGGTAACGCGCGCGTGGAATGGATCGACGCGGGCTCCGTCGGCGTCGAGCTCGAGCGTGCGCCGCTCAGCATCGAGTCCACACCGAGCCGCGGCCAGGCGCCCCAGCTCACCGTCGAACGCGCGCGCGCCGGCGGCTTCGATCCGTATCACCGCGTCGGCCATCCGACCCACGCGAGCGTGCCCGAGGCGAAGAAGCCCCAGGGCAAGCGCGATCTGCGCAAGCTCGGCGAGTGGATCAAGCTGAAGCGCGAGCTCGAAGCGCGCAAAGCGGACGACGACACCGAATAGAAGCGACGACCGCGCCGAGCGCCGCGCCTCCTACGCGAGCCGCTCGATGAACGCGAGCTTCTTGGCGTTTCCCCAGCGATAGAACCGGCGCAGCTCCGCGAGCAGCTCGCGCGAAGCCGCGTGCGCTGCGGATGCGCGCCGCCGCACGCGCTCGAGACGCGATGCGACGCGCCGGCAATACCGGCCGGCGTAGCGCGAGGCCGCGCGATACAGGCCGGCGCGCTCGCCCGCGAGGCAGGGATCGACGTGCGCGCGTTCGAACAGCGCGCGGTGCAGCTCGCGCGGGAATCGGCCGGCGCCCTGCGCGCGCAGCAACCAGGCGCCGAGCACGTACTTGTCGACCTCCGCCTGCAGCTCGAGCTCGAGCAGCGTGACCGGCTTGTCGTGCCCGGCATTCCATGCGAGGTACATGAAGTGGCTCACGCCCTCGGCGGCCGTGAGGTAGTCGGCGAGATTCGTGGCGTCGAGCGCGTCGAAGGGATCACGGTGTTCGAGACGCGCGAGAACGGCCGCATCGATGTACAGCGCCATCGACAGCGTGTCGCCGTCCTCGGCAACGATGAGCTGCTCGTCGCCGGCGCGCGCCTGCGCCACGTGCGACAGCGCGGCGCGGCTCGTCAGCAGGAAGTCGCGCACGTCCGGCTGCGCCGGCAGATCGTAGATCTCCGCCAGCGCTTCCTGCAGCGAGGTGAGCGTGGCGTTCGGCATGGGTGCGCGGGTCAGTGGGCCAGTGCGCTGCGCGCCGCCGGGACCGGCTCGAGGCCGAGCTTGCGCAGCAGCCGCCGCGAACGCTCGCTGCCCGTCTTCACCCACAGCTCGTAGAGGCGCAGGCGATCGCGGTCCGAGTGCTGGTAGGACGTCTCGCTGATCTCGTTGAGCGCGTCGACGACGGAACCGAATTTCGTCGCGAGCTCGGCGAACACCTGCCGCAGCGTGCGACCGCGCCGCGGGACCGCGTCCGCGAGCGTGCCGTACGCACGGCCGCCCATGGCGATGTGGTAATCGACGTCGACGAGCTTGCGCGCGAAGCCGGCCGAGAAGAAGCCGGCGATGAACAGGGAGACGTCGCCGAGGCGCTGCAGGCCACGGCACTTCGCTTCGGGCGTCGGCGCCTCGAGCGCCTCGCCGAGCATCACGGCGAGGGGTTTGAGCCGGGCTTCGCCGCCGGGCGCGCGATCGTAGAGCGCGTCGGCATCGGCGAACAGCGTGAGCAGGTTCACCACGTAGTGCTCGGTCTGGTCTTCGACCGCGACGTGCTGGTGTGCGAGCGCGTCGTGCAACGCGTCGCGGAAATATTCCTTCAGGTTCGCAACCGGCTGGATCGCCATCACTCACCTCCGATCACTGTTCGTATCGGCACTCGCCCCTGTTCAGTTGAGCGCGCGGACGGCGCGGGGTTCCGTGACGCAGGAAGCGTTTTCGAACATCGCCTCCGTCCACCGCTGGCAGCCGCGCCCGCACACTGCTAACTACAGGCCCCGGCCGTGGCGTGCGTCACGTTTCGGGCGTGAGCAGCGTCACGAGCTCGTCGAGGTCCGCGACGGTCGCATGCGCCGCGGGCAACGCGGCGGGCCACTCGGCGCGAGCCCGATTCACCCACACAGTTTGCATGCCCGCGGCCGAAGGTCCCACCACGTCCGCATGCGGTTCGTCGCCTACAAACAGGATTTCCGCGGGCGCGAGCGTCAGTGCGTGCGCGACCTGCGTGTAGGCGCGCACATCCGGCTTCGCGCAGCCGAGCACGCCCGCCGACAGCGACACTTCGAAGTGATGCGCGAGGCCGATGCGTGCGAGGTCGGCGTTGCCGTTCGACAGCGTCGCGAGGCGGAAGCGTGCACGCAGCTTCGTCAGTGCGGGCACGACTTCGTCATAGGGCGCGAGCTCGTTGCGCGCGGCATGCCACACGTCGAACGCCGCCGCGCCGACGCCGCGATCGTAGCCCGCCGCGTGCACGAGCCGCGCCAGGGTTTCGCGTCGCAGGAACGTGAAGTCGTGCAGCTGATCGGGCCGCTCCGCCTCGAGCGCGGCGCGCACGCGCCTCATTTCGTCGGGCGGGAGGCGTTCGTGCACGCGCGGATACCTCGCGCGCAGCCAATCGGCGAGAATCCGCTCCGCGCGTTCGAGTACGGGGTCGACATCCCACAGCGTGTTGTCGAGATCGAAGCAGATCGCGCGGACCGCGCCCGGATTCATGGCGCGCATTTTAACGGGAGCCGCCGATGGACGAACTGCTGCTGACGATCGGAAACAAGAACTACTCCTCGTGGTCGCTGCGTCCGTGGCTGCTCATGAAACACCTGGGACTTCCGTTCGCCGAGCGGCAGATCCCGCTCGACACGCGGGAATTCGCGGGCGCGATCGGCGCATTGAGCCCGACGCGCCGCGTGCCCGTGCTCGAGCACGGCGCGCTGCGCATCTGGGATTCACTCGCGATCTGCGAATACGTCTGCGAACTTACCGGTCGCGGCTGGCCCGGGGATCGCGCGGCGCGCGCCGTGGCGCGCTCCGTTTGCGCCGAGATGCATTCCGGCTTCAGCATTCTGCGCTCGCAATGGCCGATGAACGCACGCGCGCAAGGTCGGCGGACAGCCCCGAACCCGGAACGCACCGCCGACATCGCGCGCATCGAAGAACTGTGGAACGATTGCCGCGCGCGTTTCGGTGCAACAGGCCCGTGGCTCTTCGGCGAATACAGCACGGCCGATGCGATGTATGCGCCCGTGGTCCTGCGCTTCCGAACGTATGGCGCGCAATTGCGGCCCGCGTCGCAGGCCTACGCCGCGACCGTGCTCGACGATGCGCACCTGCGCAGCTGGCTCGACGCTGCGGCCGCCGAGAGCTGGACTATCGAAGCGTCGGAAATCGGCCGCGTGCCGTAACTGCCAACACAACGGAGATCGACACATGAAATTCCGGGTGCGCGCCGCGCTCGTCGCCGCGCTGGTCCTTCCCGCCCTGGCGAATGCCGCGGATTCCCGCGTCTTCACGCCGACCGACCTCAATCTGCTGTCGCGCGTGAGCGATCCGCAGGTGTCGCCGGATGGCAGCCGGGTGGTCTACGTGCAGCGCGATACCGATCTCGACGCGAATCGCGGCCGCACCGACCTGTGGCTCGTCGATCTCAAGCCGGCCGACGCCAAACCGCGCCGGCTCACTCAACACTCAGCCAATGATTCGAACCCGCGCTGGTCCGCGGACGGCACCAGCATCTACTTCCTGTCGACGCGCGGCGGTTCGTCGCAGATCTGGCGCCTGCCGCTCGCCGGCGGCGAAGCGGTGCAGATCACGGACCTGCCGCTCGACGTCACCGCCTTCAAGTTGTCGCGCGGCGGCGGCCGCATCGCGATGGCGCTCGACGTCTTCCCCGACTGCGCCGATTTCAAATGCACGCGCGACCGGCTCGACGCCGCGCAGAAGCGCAAGGCATCCGATCGCAAGTACGACTCATTGTTCGTGCGTCACTGGGATACGTGGCGCGACGGCACGCGCTCGCATCTGTTCGTCGCGCCGGTGAACGCCGACGGTCGCACGGGCGCGCCGGTCGACGTCACCCGGGGACTCGACGCCGACGTGCCCTCGAAGCCGAACGGCGGCGACGAGGAATTCACATTCGATCCCGAGGGCGACCGCATCGTGTTCAGCGCACGCGTCGCAGGCCGCGGGGAAGCGTGGTCGACGAATTTCGATCTCTACGAGATGCCCTCGGACGGCAGCGGCAAGCCCCGGAATCTCACGGCGGACAACCCGGCGTGGGACACGCAGCCCGTCTATCTCGCGAACGGCGATCTCGCGTGGCTCGCGATGCGGCGGCCGGGCTTCGAGGCCGACCGCTTCGCGATCAAGCTCGCGCATGCGGGCACCGTGCGTGAAGTCGCACCGACCTGGGACCGGACCGTGGGCCGTCTCGACGTCACGCACGACGGCAAGACGCTGCTCGCGACGGCGAACGACATCGGCCAGACGGCGCTGTTCTCGGTCGATCCCGCGTCGGGGCGCGTGTCCAGGCTCTCGGGGCCCGGGGACGTCGTCGACTTCTCGCCGGGCCCGAAGGGTATCGTCGTCAACTGGAACGACATCGCAAACCCGGGCGACATCTATCTACTCGGCCAGGGCGCGCAGCGCCGCCTCACGAACGTCAACGCGGCGCTGCTCGGCGCGCGCGACTTGGGCTCGTTCGAGCAGTACAGCTTCAAGGGCTGGAACGGCGAGACGGTCTACGGCTACGTCGTGCAGCCCGCGGCGTTCAAGGCGGGCGAGAAATATCCCGTCGCGTTCCTCGTGCACGGCGGCCCGCAGGTCGCGTTCGGCAACGCATGGAGCTATCGCTGGAACGCGCAGGCGTACGCCGCGCGCGGGTACGGCGTGGTGTTCATCGACTTCCACGGATCGCCGGGATATGGCCAGGCGTTCACGGATTCGATCAGCCAGCACTGGGGCGACCGTCCGTTCGAGGATCTGCAGAAAGGTCTCGCGGCCGCGGGCGAAAAGTACCCGTGGCTCGACACGCACCGCGCCTGCTCGCTCGGCGCTTCGTATGGCGGCTACATGCAGAACTGGATCGCGGGCAACTGGCCCGACGGCTTCCGCTGCATCGTGAATCACGCGGGCATCTTCGACACGCGCTCGATGTACTACTCGACCGAGGAGCTGTGGTTCAACGAATGGGAGAACGGCGGGCCTTACTACGAGAAGCCCGAGATCCACGAGCGGTTCAACCCGGCCAACTACGTGGTGAAGTGGAAGACGCCGATGCTGGTCTCGCACGGCGAGAAGGATTTCCGGGTGCCGTACACGCAGGGACTCTCGACGTTCACGGCGCTGCAGCGCCGTGGCATCGAGAGCAAGTTCGTCGTGTTCCCCGACGAGAATCACTGGGTGCTGAAGCCCGCGAACAGCATCGACTGGTATGCGACGGTGCTCGACTGGCTGGACGCCCACACGCGCCCATGACGCTCAATGCCGGCGTTGAAACGTCTCCGGAGCGGACCCGCTGCAGGAGAAGCTCACGGAGTTCCCGTCGTCCGCGAGATCGATGTTGCACGATCCCGCGGACCGCACGTCCTTCGGCAGGAGTGCGGTGAAGAGCTCCGGGTTCTCACGCAGGTTGCGCCACTGCCCTTCGGTCGTGAACGCGAGCGCGCGCTGCACGACCTTCTTCGTATCGGAGTTGTATTCGAGCGCCACGAGCCGGCTGAAGACGGCGCCGGCCGAATCGCGCTTCTCCACGTACAACGTGTCGTAGGCGACCATGCGCGAGATGACGGGCGTGATCAAAAGGTCGGCCTTGTCGGAGTGATATTCGCCCGCGGTCTTGTTGAGGAATTCCTCGATCGCGGTCCTGCGGCGCATGTCGGGACTCGTGCAGCCTCCTAACATCGCCGTCACCGCCAGCGTCGCGCCGATAGCCCGGATGATCCGCGTCGCAATCATGTCCGTCCCTCTCAGCCGTAGTAGGCGCGCCACTCTGCCTGATATCCCGCGCCGAGCGCGAGGAGTTTCTCGAGCAGATCGGCATACGCGACGCCCGCGGCCTTCGCCGACTGCGCGAAGTCCTCTTCCGCGGACAGATTCGGATTCGGATTCGCCTCGATGACGTAGATCTGCCCGTCGGCGTTCATGCGGTAGTCGATGCGCGCGCATCCCGAGAGCCCGAGGCAGCGGTAGATGCGGCGCGATAGTTTGTCGAGACGCGCGACGACCGCGGGCGCGAGATCCTTCGCTTCGTACGTGTCGATGCCGTGCTTTTTCTGGTACTTCCGGTCCCACTTCACGCGCCGCGTCGCGATGCCGGCACCGGACTCCGCCATGGAGCCGAACTTCATCTCCCAGACGGGCAGGCGCGTGAGCCGGTCGTTGCCCATCACGCCGACGTAGAGCTCGCGGCCCTCGATGTATTCCTCGACGAGCGCGTCGGTCTGCACCTGGTCGTGCACGAACTGGATGCGCTGCTTGAGCGCCTGCTTGTCCGTGACGATCGAAGCCTGCGAGATGCCGAGCGACGCGTCTTCGGTCGTCGACTTCACGAACAGCGGGTACTTGATCTTGCGCGGCAGCCGCAGCTTGATGCCGCGCCGGAACACCGCGAACTGCGGCGACGGAATGCGGTGGAAGCTCAGGAGTTGCTTGCACAGCGGCTTGTCACGCGACAGCAGCAGCCCGCGCGGATTGCAGCCCGTGTACGGCTGGCGCAGCAGCTCGAGGAAGGCCACGACGTGCTGGTCGTACGTGACGATGCCGTCGAACTCCTCGAGCAGGTTGAAGACGATCTCGGGCTTCCACTCCGTGATGACGGCGCGCAGCTCCTCGAGCGAATCGGAGATGCCGAGGCAGCGCACCTCGTGCCCGGATTTCTTGAGCGTCGACACGACGTCGTACTCGGTACGCCACTCTTCGATTTCTTTCTCGCTGTGTCCCTCGAGGGAATCGGGCGGGACCAGCGTCGAATGCATCACGACCAGCGTGCGCAGTCGCTTCATAAGGCGAGACGCGGACTCTCACCCTGCGCGTACAGGCGCGTGAGGTACACGAGCATCCAGCGCGCGTGGCGCAATGCGTCGCGGCTCGAGCCGCGCACCCAGAGCCCGAGCTTCTCCGCGCGCTCGACCACGATGCGCAGGATCTGCTCGACGCTGTAGCGCTCGGCTCCGAGCTCGCGAATCGCCGCGTTGACGAGTCCCTGCGTGTGTCCGCGCAGGAACGTGCTCGCCCGGCGCGTGCGGCCGCGGCGCTCGCCGGCGAACACGCGCTCGAGCAGGTGATCGGTCACCGTGCGGCGGTACATGCTGTGGCGCCGGAGCTTGCGGCGATAGTGATCCGCGAGCGTGCGCGTGTTCTCGCGCAGCGGCTCGACGACTTCGCGATTGCGCACGGGCGCCCGATGCACGCGCACCGACGACAGCAGGTCGTCGACGAACTCGAGCTTGTGGAACGCGGGCCACTGCGCATAGGTGCGACGCCACGAGGAATTCGGCTTGAGCCACACGGCGAACGTTTCCGCGAAGTCCTCGCAGGGATGCGCCTGTGCGTACCACTCGCCGAGGTGCTGCACGTAGCGGCGACTGCCGGGACGCGCTCTATAAGTATCGGGATACGGCAACGACGCGGGCCCGAACACCTCGCGCCAGCGCTTGCGCCGCCGCAGCCGGTACGCGGTGTCGATCGCATGTCCCGCTTCGTGGCGCAGGATGCGCATCGCGCTCTCCGCGCTGCCGCCCTCGACGTTGCGCATCATGCGGCGCTCGAGACGCTCGAGCCGGGGATGCGCGAGATAGAACGGCACCGCGATGCCGGGCACGCCGTCGGGCGAGAACCATTCCTCCGAGAGCCAGACGTGCGGCTTGAATTCGATCTGCCGCTTCGCGAGCTCGCGATAGAGCCGCTTCACGCGCTTCTGCAGAGAGGCGTTGATCTCGAGCTTGAGGTCGCAGAAGCGCATCCCGAGCAATTGCTCGTCGGACATGCGCGTCCACGAGCGCACGGCCCGCCGGACGCGGGAGGTACGCGTGGACGACATGGCCCGAACTTTAAGCGAGACGCGCGGGCTACGGAATCAGCTTCCGAGGGTCACGAGCGCATGAGTGAGAAGCCGGTCCGCGGCTTCTATGACGACCTCATGCTTGATCAGGCTGTTACGCCAGATTCCCGGAATCGCACTCACTCCGTGGTACGCGCCGGCGAGTTGGCCATACGCGGCACCGACCACATCGGAGTCGCGGCCGAGGTTCGCGGCGAACAGCGCACCCTCGCGAAAGCTGTCGCTGCGATTGAAGGCCCAGAGCGCGGCCTCGAGCGCCTGGACGATGTGCCCGCCGCCCGTGATGTCCGTGGGCTGGGCCCGCGTGTACGACCCTTCGTAGATCGCCAGCACCTCGGGACGGATGTGGGGCGTCATCCACAGGTCGCGCGGCGGATGCAGGACCTCGACCTTGTCGCGGCCGCGCAGCGCCTGGTGGACCATGGCCGCGAACAATCGGACGCAATCGAGGACCAGCGGCGCCTGCGCCGTGATGCGCGCGGATTCGGCCGCGCGCCCGATCGCGGCGGCCGCGTCGGCGAGGTAGTACATGGCGAGCGGTGCGACGCGACTCAGCGGGTCCTTGTCGAGCTGGTCGGGATCGTGCGACCCCGCAAAAGGCTGGCGTTTGTACTGCGCGGTCGCGAGAGCGCGCGCGACGTTGGCCGAAATGCCCACGCACTGCCCCGTCGCACTGCCGTACCCCTCGCGCTGCCAGCGTGCATACCGCGCCACCTGGTCTTGCGCATCGAAGCCGTCGCGCTCGACGAGGCTCTCGGCGAGCAGCAATGCCATGGAGGTGTCGTCGCTCCAGGCCCCGCGGGGCAGGTCGAACGGACCGCCCCCGAGCAGATCGCCGACGGGCGCGAACGTGCCCGGCTTCCGGAACTGGGTGTGCGCCGCGAGCGCGTCGCCGACCGCCAGGCCGACCAGCGCGCCCTGGAAGCGCTCGCGCAGCGTCCGCGCGGCGTCGAGGACATCGGGCGCGCGCATGGGGTCGTAGCGCGTGCCCCAGTCGCGCACGTAATCCATCTGCTCCTGGGTCTCGGGAATGTCGGGCCAGGTGTCGGAGCGGTCGCTCTGCTTCCAGAGCTCGTTGAGCCGGCGCAGCGCGGCGTCGGCCGCGAGTCCGCTTTCGATCAGGTGACACGCGATCACCGTGCCGGTCCGGCCGATGCCGGCGCGGCAATGCACGTAGACGCGCCGCCCTTCGCGCAGCGCCGAGTCGATCTCCGCGAGGATCTCCGACATGTGCTCGGGCGCCAGCGGCGTGCCGTGATCGGGGATCGGCCTGCGCGCGTAGCGGGCCGCGGCCGGTAGATAGTCCGTGTAGGGCGGCAGCTCACCGGGCTCGGTGAGATCGACGAACGCGTCGAAGCCGGCGTCGAGCAGCGCCGCCATCCGGCGCTCCGCATCCTTCTCGTTCTTGCCGCCCGGGTAGCGCCCGGCGAGCAATCGATCCGGGATCACCCAATAGGATTCAGCGAGGGGTTTGACGTTGCTTGCCATCGAGTCCCTGGAAATCGAACGCACGCGGGTCGGCGAGATGGCCGGCCTCCACGTTGCGCAGCGCCGAGAAGATCGACTCGGTGCGGCCGGGATATTGTTTTTCCCATTCGGCCAGCATGTGCTTCACCTGCTTGCGCTGCGCATTGTCCTGCGAGCCGCAGAGCTTGCAGGGGATGATCGGGAATTTCCGTGCGCGCGCGTAGCGTTCGATGTCGGACTCCGCGACGTATGCGAGCGGCCGGATCACGATGTGCGCGCCGTCTTCCGAGCGGAGCTTCGGCGCCATGGCCTTGAGACGGCCGCCGAAGAACAGGTTGAGGAACAGCGTCTCGACGATGTCGTCCCGGTGGTGACCGAGCGCGATCTTGGTGATGCCGTTCTCCGCCGCATACCGGTAGAGCGCGCCGCGCCGCAGCCGCGAGCACAGACCGCACATCGTCTTGCCCTCGGGGATCACGCGCTTCACGACGCTGTAGGTGTCCTGCTCGATGACGTGGAACGGCACGCCGATCGAGCGCAGGTAGTTCGGCAGCACCTCGGCCGGAAAGTCCGGCTGCTTCTGGTCGAGGTTGACGGCGAGCAGGTCGAAATCGATCGGCGCGCTGCGCTTGAGCGACAGCAGGATATCGAGCAGCGTGTAGGAGTCCTTGCCGCCCGACAGGCACACCATGACGCGGTCACCGGCGGCGATCATCGAGTAGTCCTCGATGGCCTTGCCGACGAGCCCGCGCAGGTGCGCACCGAGCTTCTTCGCGGTTTGCGAAGGCCACTCCACGTGTCCCGGGGACGAATGCGGCAGGTTGTCCGGCGTCGCGTTCATGCGGCCGCGATTCTAGGGTCAACGACCGGCGCGCGCAGCCGGAGCTGCCAAACGATCGCGAACACCCCGAGCGCCGCCAGCACGTGCTTGATCGAATGGCCGCTCACGCTGCCGCCGAGCAGCCGAAAGATCTGCAGATCGAACGTCTCGCAGATCTTCGCGAGGCCGTACCACGCCGCCGCCCAGACGAGATAGCGGCCGTGGCTGTAGCGAGTGGCGGGAAACAGCACGATCAGCAGCACGATCGCGAGCACCGACCATCCCTGGTAAAGCCCATAGGGAATCACGTTGCCGTGGCCTACCTTCTCACCGGCGTACCAGTAGACGACCGTGAGCGCGCCCAGCGCGAGCAGCGGCCAGAGCAGCTTGAGGCCGCCGCGCATATTGGCGCGCTCGGCGACGGCGGCGGCCACGAGCCCTGCGAAACCGAGCGTCATCGGCAGGCGGTCCCAGACGAGGCGCGCGTTGTCGGGCGCGAGGTGGTAGTACGCGGAGCCGAACGCCGTGAGCAGCGCGCCGATGAAGAACACGAGATAGGGCAGGCTTTCGCGCGGGTCGATGAAACGTCCGCGACCGCTGAACAGCAGCCCGAGGCCCCAGGCACCGGCGACGAGGAAGGGAACGTTAGACAGTACGTTCAGGAAGTTCGGGATCGCCCAGAAGCTGCGGCAATCCGCGAACTGGTGATACGAGAGCGGCTGCGGCATGGGCGGCACGAGCACGGCCGCGACGGCACAGGCAATCAACGAACCGATGAGGAGCCACCCGCGCCAGTCATTGCGGGTCCGGAACCCGATGCCGCTCATGCGGCGGCGCTGCCGACCACCGTTTCGGGCTCGAGATACTTGGTTTCGAGGTAGCGCAGCGCTGCGGCGGCCGACAACGGTTTGCCAGTCGCGAGCTTGAGCAGCTCCTGCGCGCTCACGCGGGCGCCCTGCCCGTGCACGTTCTGCCGCAGCCAGCCCATCAGACCGCCGAAGTCGCCGCGCCCGATCTGCTCGTCGACTTCGGGCACGGCTTCACGCAGAGCCTCGTGGAATTGCGCGGCCATGACGGCGCCGAGCGCGTAGGACGGGAAATAGCCGAACGAGCCGACGGCCCAATGCACGTCCTGCAGCACGCCCTCGACGTCGTTCGCGGGCTTCACGCCGAGGCGCTGCTCCATGCTCGAGTTCCAGGCGTCGCGCAGGTTGCGTACGGCGAGCTTGCCCGCGAGCAACTCGTTCTCGAGCTCGTAGCGCAACTGGATGTGCAGCGAATACGTGAGCTCGTCGGCGTCGACACGGATCGGTCCGCGCTTCACGCGCGTGAGGTGCCGATAGAGATTGTCCTCGGACCACTCGGGACCGGACACGCCGAAATGTTTCTCGAGCAGCGGCTTGAGATAGCGCACGAACGGCCGGCTGCGGCACACGATCATTTCCATGAGCAGCGACTGGCTTTCCTCGAGCGCCATGCCGCGATCACGACCCACGGGCTGGTCGGCGAATTCGACGGGCAGGCCGATGTCGTACATCGCATGGCCCGTCTCGTGGAGCGCGCCGAGCAGGCCCGAGAACGGCTCCGCGGTATCGAAGCGCGTCGTCACGCGCACGTCGCCGGGCACGCCTTCGGTGAAGGGGTGCTCGCTCTCGTCGAGGCGGCCGCGATCGAACGGGAATCCGACGGCTTTCATGATCTCGACGGCGAGCGCCCGCTGCTTGCCGGGCGTGAACTTGCCGACGATCGGGAGCACCGGCCGACCTTCCTGCTGCGCGAGCACTTCGCGAATGAGTCCGGGCAACCGGCGCGCGAGCGCCTTGAACATCGCGTCGATCTCGGCCGACGTGAGGCCGGGACTGAATTCATCGACGAGCGCGTCGTAGGGCGACAGGTTGCGCGAGGAGCCGAGCAGCTGCGCCTTGTCGCGCACGAGGTTCACGACCTCCTCGAGATTGGGAGCGAAGTCCTCGAACTTGCCGGACTCGCGCGCCTGGAGCCACTTCATCTCGGCCTTCGCGGCGGCCTTCGCGAGGCGGGACACGAGGGCGACGGGCGTCGCGATCGCGAAGTCACGCTGGCGCCGCATCTCGCGCAGGTTCGCGATCTGCCAGTCCTCGAGACCCGCGGTGCTCGCCTGGGCGCGGTCGAGCAGCCGGGTGACCTTGGGCGAGGTCACGAGCGTGTGGTATTCGGTTTCGAGCGCGGCGAGCTGCTCGCCGCGAACGTCGGAGCTGCCGCGCGGCATCATCACCGCGGCGTCCCAGCGAAGGACGGCCATGGCACCACGGAAGGCGTGCAGGCGTTTCCATTCCTGCTCGAGCTGCTTGTACGGAGTCTGGGCCATGGGAATTGCCGGGGACGGGAAGCGGGAGTGGCCGCAAGTCTACCAGCGGGCCCTCTGACGGCCGGTCCAAACGGGCAATAATTTCCGCCGAATCAGCGGTTTAATCGGCCGACTTGCGATTGACAGCGCGGCCGCGACGCAGTCGTTTTTGACGGTCGTATGTCAAACGGATCGTGGCTTTTTCGCGCCGCATGACCGGCAGATGACGCCGGTTTCGCCGGGGAAGCCGGGTCAGGAGGCTTCCTGTGACGGCGCCGCGGGCGTCGCGGCTGCGCCACGGCGCCCATCCTTCCGGCCGAGCAGCCCATCGACGAGGCGCGACATGTATTCCGGCGAGCGCGTGTTCCGGGCGATGAGCAGGTACAGCGCCGGAACGACATACAGCGTCATGCCGAGCGAGACCACCGTGCCGAAGAACACCGTGGCGCCGATCGACTGACGGCTCTCGGCACCCGCGCCATGCGCGAGCATGAGCGGGACGGCGCCGAACGCCGTGCAGAGGCTCGTCATGAGCACCGGTCGCAGCCGGGTGGCGGAGGCCTGGATCACCGCCTCGAAGAATTCCACGCCGCGATCCCGCAGCTGGTTCGAGAACTCGACGATGAGGATGCCGTTCTTGCACGCGATGCCGATCAGCATGATGCAGCCGATCTGGCTGAAGATGTTGATCGTCGAATTGAACAGGAACAGTCCGAGCAGCGCGCCCGTGATCGCCAACGGCACGGTCACGAGGATCACGATCGGGTGGATGAAGCTCTCGAACTGCGCGGCGAGCACGAGGTAGACGATGAGCAACGCGAAACCGAACGTGATCCAGAGCGTGTCGCCCGAATTCTTGTACTGGTAAGTCTCACCGTTGTAGATGATCTGCGCCTCGGGTGCTTCTTCGTGGATCACCTTCTCCATGTAGTCGACCGCGTCGCCGAGCGCGTAGCCCGGCGCGAGCGAGCCTGCGAGCTCGATCGCGCGCATGCGATCGGTACGCCGCAGCTCGGTCGGCCCCGCGCGCTCCTCGATCTTCACGAGCGCCGACAGCGGCAGCAGCTCGTTGTTCTTGTCGGAGCGCACGTAGAGATTGTCGAGGTCGCCGATCGATGCGCGCTGCTCGTCGCGCGCCTGGAGCATGACGTCGTATTCCTCGCCCGCGCGTTCGAACGTGGTGACGATGCGCGAGCCGAGCATGGTCTCGAGCGTGCGACCCACGGTCTGCAGTGACACGCCCAGGTCGGCCGCCTTGTTGCGATCGATCTGCACGATGACGCGCGGCTGGCGCTCGAGGTAGTCGGACTCGAGGTTGAGGATCCGCGGATTCTCGGCCGCGACTCGCGCCATGACCTTGTCGCGCCACTTCACGATCTCGGCGTAATCGCCGCCGCCGAGCGCGATGGCGAGCGGGCGCGTGCTGTTGCGCGTGAGCGGGCTCGACGCCTGGTTCACGTTGATGCGGCCACCCGGGATGCCCTGCAGTTTCTTGCGCAGCCGCTCCGCGATCTGCCCTGCGCTTTCGTCGCGCCGGTCCCAGAGATTGAGCGGCAGGATGACCATGCCGGTATTCACGTCGGCGCTGCGGCCGAAGCCGCCCGTGCGCACGTTGACGCGCTTGGCGTTGCCGTTCGTGACCTCCTCCTGCGCGACGGCCTCGATCTGGCGCAGCTGGCGATCCATGTAGGTGATGCTCGACCCTTCCGGCGCCGTGATGAAGATGCGAACGAACGCGCGATCTTCCTGCGGCGCGAGCTCGGTCGGGATGCGCAACGCTTCGAATGGCCAGCCGCGCGCGAGCAGCACGACGAGCAACCCGAACAGCGCGAGTGCACCCGCGACGAACATCATCGGTCGACGGCCGCTCATCGCGCGGCGCAGACCTGCGGCATAGTGGTCGTCGAGATCGTGGAACATGCGATCGATGCCGCCGGCCATGCGCGACTTCGGCATGCCGTTCGCAAACAGTTTCGACGTCATCATCGGCGTCATCGTGAGCGCGACGAACGCGGAGAACCCGACCGCCGCCGCGACCGTGACCCCGAACTCGCCGAACAGACGGCCGGTATCGCCCGTCATGAACGACACCGGCACGAACACGGCCATCAGCACGAGCGTGGTCGCGATGACGGCGAAACCGATCTCCTTCGAGCCGTTGATGGCCGCGAGCACGGCGG
>Ga0081455_10004019_pt1 | contig 16685 bp, 13 predicted proteins | sample TabmetS3T2R1_FD_70207 | JGI IMG/M metagenome (GOLD analysis project Ga0081455, IMG submission 70207) | Tabebuia heterophylla rhizosphere microbial communities from the University of Puerto Rico - S3T2R1 | ecosystem: Host-associated > Plants > Roots > Rhizosphere ... | reverse complement strand
AGAACAGCGCCCTGAACGCGCGTTCCTTGCTGCAGCCCGAGGGGACGTCGAAGACGCTGCGGCAGAATCAATTCGGCGCCACGCTAGGAGGCCCGATCCGAAAAGATCGGACCTTCATCTTTATGAATTACGAAGGCCAGCGGCGCGCCGAGGCCCCCGTTTATCCGCCGAGCCTATTGAATAACCTGACGACCATCAGTCGGGCCAAGGCTCTACTGGGCATCCCGGATGAAGACCTGAGTGTTTTGAAGATAAAGAACAACGACTATGGCTTCGCCAGATTCGATCATCAACTGACTAAGAACAACCGGATCTCGGCGCGGTACAACATCGAAGACGCGCGCGACCCGAATCAGTTGATAGGTAACACTGAAGATGGCGGCGGCATTGGGACGCCGAGCGGCGGGCGCGACCTTTTCATCCATGATCAGTCGCTGGTCGGCACGCTGAATTCGGCGCTGAAGGCCACCGTGGTCAACACGTTTCTTGTCCAATGGGCCAGGCGGAACTACGAGTTTCCAGGTTCGACTGGCCAACCCAACCTGGACATTCCCAACGACCTTGCGTTCGGTCACAACTTCGGCATTCCAGACGCCATTTACGAGAGCCGCCTCCAGATCTCGAACGCTCTGGGATGGGTCAAGGGCAATCATTACGCGAAATTCGGATACGATTCGAATTACCTTTTTGACTCTTCCATCTATCCTGGATTCACGCCTGCGCGAATCATCCTGCCGGGCCTCAACTGCCTGGTTGATTTCGCCAACTATGTGAACAAACCAGGCGGTCCGCCGCTCGCTCCGGCGCCCGGCCCGCCGTGTCCGCTACCGACGGGGGCGCCCGCTTTTCCTCCCGGACTGGGCTTCCACGGCGTGGGCGCCACTTTTTACGGGGTCGCGCTCGCAAGAACCAACTACGTGGATGGGCAATTCCCGCTCAACAACGCCCGCCCGCTCAATGTTGTGAACTGGAAGAACGCCTTCGATCCTTCGCTCAGAGAGAGCTACCGATACAACCTCAATCACGGCTACTACGGCTTCTTCGCGCAGGATCAGTGGCGGCTGACTCCAAAGCTGACCTTCAATTACGGCGCGCGCTACGACTTTGAAACGGGACTTGAGGATCAAATCGAATCGTATTGGGGAGCAGTTCAGCCGAGAGTTGGCTTCGCCTACTCACCTGACAGTAAGACCGTCATTCGCGCAGGCTACGGGCTGTTTTTCGATCGCAACAATATGACCTTCTTCTTCGTTACCGGAAATCAGAAGACAGTTCCCGGTTTCATTCCGGGGGTAACTCTTCCTATGGTTCGCAAAGGCGCAGAAACCGGGGGATGGCAGTTGAATCTGGTCAATGCGGCGGCTTTCTTACCATCGCCTGTGGCGTGTACGGGGGGGATCGAGCCTTTTCCCGGTTTCTGCCTGGGCGCGGCCGCGAGCACGGCCAGGAGCATCATCACCACGGGGACTTATCCGCGAGTATTTCTGACTGGAGATTGTCCGCCGGCCTGCACCGCCGGGGCAGGAGGGTTGGCCCGTGACGACCACAAACTCCCTTACGCGCATCAGGCCAGCCTGGAGATCAACCGGACGCTGGGCAGGGGGCTGACGATCGGCGCCGGGTATCTCTTCGTCGGCGCGCACAGACTGGTTCTGGGAAATGGTTTGAACATTCCGTGTCCGCAGGGCACAAGCAAACCAAAGAATCCCGCCTTTGCCCAGGGGTGGGTCAATCCTGACGGCTCATTGAGCGCCTGCGAGGGGACTCCGCTGCTGCTGGCCGGCAAGCCCGTTTTTACAGACGGGCTGGAGTTTCCGAACGGCGGGTTTCTCGACTACAACAACGGCGTCGTCAACGCTGTCTACCACGGCATGACGCTGCAGGTGGTCGAGAGGCTCGGCAAGCGATTCAATCTGAACGCCAACTACACCTGGTCACACATCATTGACAACGGGAACTTCACGACCTTCATCAACCTCCCGCAGAACCAGTTCGATAACATATCGGAGCGTGGCAATTCGAACCAGGACGTCCGACACCGCTTCGTGGCCAACTTCACCGCGACCGGGCCTGAGGACGGCTTTCTGCGGAACTTCGAGTTGAGCAGCGTCGTTACCTTGCAGACGGGGCGACCCTTCACCATCTTCGTCGGCGGCGACGCTAACGGAGATACCAATCCGGTGACCGACCGGGTCGGGTTGGCCGCGCGGAACACTTACATCGGCGACCCGCTGCGGGCCTGGGATCTGCGCGTCTCACGCTTATTCCCGATCAGCGAGCGCGTCAAACTCAACCTTGTCTTCGACGCGTTCAACCTGCTCAACCGGCCCAACGTTGACGAAGTGTTCAGCATCTACGGCTCGCCGATCTTTTGCGGGGCTGTTCCGAAGGGCTATAAGGACGCGACGTCAGTCGCCATCCAGCGGGGCGGGGTGGCATGTCCCGCCTTCACGCCTCCGGCTGGAGTGACCGTCCCGGCGCAATTTTTCGTCCCGCCGGGGCCGAACCCGAATTTCGGGACGCCCAGAACGATGCTCAACCCGCGACAACTTCAGTTCGCGGCCAAGCTGACTTTCTAAAAAGATCAACGCAAAGGGACAAAGGATCAAAGGGTCAAAGGAGGAACCGGGAAAGGGGCGGCGCGGCCCCTGGCCGTCCCTTTGACCCTTTGATCCTTTGTCCCTTCGTGTTAATTATCATCTTAAAATGAAGAAGCTATTGAAACGATTGCTGGCCGCGCCGTTCGTACTCATTGCGGCGATTGTCATACTGTTTGAAGAATGGCTCTGGGATGATCTTCAGCGACTCGCGGCCGCCGTCGGCCGTTTGCCGGTCTTTCGCCAGATCGAATCGCTCATCGCCAGGTTGCCGCCTTACGCCGCGCTCGCGATGTTCGGCGCGCCGTCGTTATTGCTCATTCCCGTGAAACTGGCCGCGCTCTATTTTATCGCCCACGGTCAACCGACCTTAGGGTTGTTGGCGGTCATCGGCGCCAAGGTCGCCGGAACGGCGCTGATCGCGCGCATCTACGCCCTGACCCATCCGAATCTATTGCGGATCGGTTGGTTCGCGTTTCTGCATGCTCGGTTCCTGGCGTTCAAAACCCGCATCCATGAGGCGATCAAATCCACCAGGGTTTATAAAGTGGCGCGGCGGCTGCGTTTGCGAATGCGCGCTGCAATAGCTGAATCCTTCAGTAAACGACGGACCCTCTGGCGGAGCCGTTGGGAAGCCGCGCTCAAATTGTCACGCCGAAGGCGATGAACCCGCCAGATCCCGCGTTCAGGGTAGTGTAGAAACCTCGGGCTTTATCTTTCTGGCCGCCAGTATGGACCGAACGGCCCGCGAAGTTTGCGCGCTGCTGATGCCCGCCTTACACGCGCAGGCGCGACTGAAGTTTCTAAAATTATCGAGAGGGCCAGCGCGGAAAAGCCCAGCAGATGAAAAATGAATCGCGCGATGTGGCCGTATTCCCACTGATCGCTCCACCGAGTCCAGCCCGCCGGCGGAGCATTGATCGACATGGCCTTCATCGCCACGTTGGCGGGTTCGACGAATGCGAAATAGACCACCAGCCCCGCTGCTAGAAACGCCACGCCGGCGAGCGTCAGCCAGAATGCGGGCAGTCGTTTGCGAGTCGGAAACACCAGCGCGAGGGCGGCGAGTATCGCGCCGATTTCGATAAACGCGCCGATGTTGGGCGGGCCGAAGGCTACGTAGAGCGTGCGGTGAAGAGTTAGATAAAGCTCGGCGGGGTAACGCATCTTGGCGGGCGATTCCAACACGTGGCAAAACGTCGCGCCCATCAGCAGGGCTGTTAAAGTGATCGTGATGAAGCGCCAGGCTCGCAAGATCATAATTGGACAGTAATCCTATCGCCCCCTCCGCCAGATGTCGTCGTATCGCTCGCTGGAAACGATCCTGCGCGCCCGAACCATGCGCGCTGCGGGCCTCCGATGAGTTTTCCGCCCACGCCTGCATGCTGGAAGCGATGCGTAACCAGGGCGGATTTTCGTCAGCGATGCCTTTCAACGCCAACCTGCCGGCAGAATTCGAGCACAGGGCATTCCGAGCATCTCGGCAGCGCGCCAGTGCAGATGTGTTTGCCGAACGGGACGAGCAGGCGGTTGATCTCGACCCAGTAACGGCGCGGGAGTTTGCATTCGAGCGCGACGGAAGTTTGCTCGGGCGTTCGCGTTCTGACATATCCCCAGCGGTTGGTGACGCGATGCACGTGTATGTCGACGCTGACGCGCGGCTGACCGCAGGCGATTCCCAGTACGAGGTTGGCGCATTTCGGCCCGACGCCTTCAAACGAGAGCAACGCCTCGGCCTCGCACGGCAGCGCGCCTTCATATTCATCAACAACGCGTCGCGCGATCCGGAGGATCTGTTGGGCTTTGCGTTCGTGAAATGTGCAGGCTCGGATCAATTGATCGATTTCACGCGACGTGAGCCTGCTGACTTCGAGCGGCGTTCGCGCCTGCGCGAAGAGACTTCGCGCTGTCGGGATGGTCACTTCGTCGCGCGTGCGGGTCGAGATGATGCAGGCTACGAGTTGTTCGAACGGGGAACTGAAGCCGTCGTCGGCCAGTTCGAACATCGCGGCCTTGGGGAACGGCCGCACCGCCACCCGGATGCGGCGGATGACCTGGTCAATGTCAAAAGTCAGCTTCGGGGCCGTCATAACTCGCCCGCTTCCAGGCGCTGCTTCAGCTTCAGCACGGGGCTGAAGAGGTCGCCCTTTCTTTCGATCCTTTTCCACACCGCCAGCCGCTTCACGCGCGGGTCGAGCGTCGGGCCCTTAGGCGCAGACCAAGACTTGAGCACGCCGCCCATTTCGAGGCGGAAATCGAAATGCAGCCTCGAAGCATGATGCTCCTGCACTACGAAACGACGTCGCCCGCGGCGGGTGACCCGCCCCTCCGGCTCCGGCGTCTTCTTGAAGCCCCGTTTTCGGTGATAAGCCTCAAGCCCCATTTCTTTAACCGGCGCAGTATCGCGCGCGTAAGCAAGCGGTCGCCCCCGGATGGGACCGCTTGCTTACGCGCGCGGCGCTGTTAAGGCTACAACGTCTTCAACACGCGTTTGAGCAGCGCGAAATCCTCCATCACCTTCTCGCCCAAATCCTCGCGATAGAACCTCACCGCCGGGTGGTAGCCGACAAGGTATTTTCGCCCGTCGCGTTCTATCACGCGCCCGCGCGCCTCGTTGACGCTCTTAACGCCGAGCATCTTCTTGGCCGCCACGCCGCCGAGCAGCATGATCAGCGCCGGCGAGATCAGTTCGATCTGCTCGAATAGGTAATTGGACGTGCAGGTTTCTATCTCGCCCACTCTCGGCGTGCGGTTGTTCGGCGGGCGGCATTTGACGATGTTGGTGATGAAGAGGTCGTCGCGGTTGATGCCCGTGCCCTCGAGGACATGGTCAAGGAAGCGGCCGGCGGCGCCGACAAAGGGGTGTCCGGTCTCATCCTCCTCGCGGCCCGGCGCTTCGCCGATCAGCATGACCCGGGCCGACGTCTTGCCATCGCCGGGCACAGCCAGCGTCCGCGATTGGCACAGCGGACATTTCGTACAGACGCGTATCTGCGCCGCAAGCGCCTCGAGTCTTACGGCCTTCGCCGCTTTTGCCACGGTCAGGTCCTCGCGGTTCTGGCGCGTGGAGCCTCCCCCGCCTCCGGCTCCGTAGTGACGGGGATGTTTCGCTCGACGCGCAACTGGTTGCTCACGTCGGTCACGCCCGACACACACTCTACGAGGTCTTCGGCGCGGCGTTTCTCCCCGCGGCTTTCCACGAGCCCAGTGAGCGTGACCATGCCGTTGTTCACTGTCACCTCGATGTCGCTCGCGTCGATATACCAGTCGTCCGTCAAATTGTCGTTGATGTCCTCGCGGATGCGCTCGTCGGAACGCCGGTAACCGCGCGGGCCACGCCCCGCGTACGTTCCCTTACGCATCTCGTCTATACGCCGCCTCCGCTCGGCCTCCTCGTCTCCGAACCACGACTTGATCTCATCGCCGGCGCGCTCGATGAAGCCCCGCTCCTCGGCGCCGCGTCTGCGCCCGCCGCGGTAATAAGGCTCGCGGTATTCGCCTTCATAGCCCCGCTGGTAGTAAGGCTCGCGCGCGCGGTCGCCGTATTCATAACGGCCGTAATCGTAAGCGCCGTAAGACTCGCCGTAATGCCTGCCGCGGTGTCCGCGCCGGTACGGCTCGCCGTAGTAACCGCTGCGGCCGTAGCCGTAACGTTGCTGTTCGCCGCCGAAGCCGCGCTGATTCGGCTCTTCATCGTCGCCGCCCTGACCCCGGTAATACGGTTCGTCGTAATACTCCCGCTCACGACGGCCGCGCCTATAGTCATAATCGTAGTCGTTTGCCATCTTTCCCTCCCTCAAAGCTTTAGTCTACTGACTGTGTCTGTAATGTGATGAAAAAAACGATCTCGTCTCAGTCCGCTTCTTCTTAATTATCCTAGTCTTCTTTTTCCGGTGAAGTCGGTACGTAATCGCACTCCGGTTGTTGATTTTATCGCGCGTAATCGAGCGGTCGCGCGCAGACGCGTCCGCTGTTGATGGCATTTCTTTTGCAATCCGATCGGTGTCCATCTCCCTCACGTCATCTCCCTGCAAAAAGCCAAGAAAGGAGAGTTGAATCATGCCGAGAGGCGAGAAGACAAGATACACGGGAAAGCAGGCGCGACAAGCCGAGGAAATCGAGAAGGGTTATAAAGAGCGTGGCGTCGGAGAGAAGGAAGCCGAGCGCCGCGCCTGGGCGACGGTCAATAAAATGTCCGGCGGCGGTAAAAAGAGCGGGTCGGGAAGAGGTAAGCCGACCAAGAAGGCTCCGGCGAAGAAGGGCGGTCGCAAGGGAGGCGCGGCGTCGGCGGGTCGTTCCGCCGCAGCCCGATCAGCTTCGGCCAAGAAAGCCGCCAGGACGCGCGCGCGCCGAGCCGGACGATAGCCTGATTAACGCCGGATACCGAGAACAATCTTAGATTGCAAACGCGCGCGGCACGGCCTTTGCAGCTTACAAATTAAGGCGCGGAAGAATGCGAAAAGCTTCTTTCGCGCCTTGATCGCTAAAGCTGAGTAAGGCTTTATTCGAAGGAGGAGAAAACAATGCTGTGGACGATCATTGCGATACTCGTCGTGCTCTGGTTGCTGGGATTGCTCGGTGGCATCGGTGGCAACTTGATCCATCTGCTGCTGGTCATCGCCCTTGTCGTGCTCATCTTCCAACTGATCAGCGGTCGAAGGGTCGCTGTATAATTGGTACAGCGCCGCGCGCGCAAGCCACGTAGTAACGACTTTAGTCGTTACGCCACGTGACGCCCAAAGTCGTTACTACGTGGCTTGCGCGCGCGGCACAGTACCGCATCAGCGCTTATAGCAAACGAAGAGCGTCCCTTCGTGGATGTCGCGCGACTTTCTCGTCAGACGGGGCCGCTTCAACCTGTTCCGCCGGCGCGACCGCGGCGGGACGGTCGGTCATCCATTTGTCCATGTGGACTAGAGTGTTTACGGCGGCAATGATGACCGCCTCTTCGAGGTCGGGCCTCGAAGCGTAGGCGCGGAGTTGTTGCGCGAAATCGTGCCACATCGCCACGACTCGTTCTCCATAGCTGTTGAAGAACGAGCCTCCGTCCTCTCGGGTGACGCCCAACGTGCGACTCAAGTGTTTCAGGACGATTCCCCAACCCAGCGTCGCGGATTCAAAGACGTAAAGACAGCCGAACGCCTGCGCCTGCGTGTCGAGCGCGGGCAACGTCTTGCAGCGCGGCAGTAACAGTGTGTCCTCGATGCCCAACGAATGCAGATCCCGCAGCAGCAGCGGCGTCTTCTTTCTCGACGTAAAATCGAAGTTAATCGCGGTCCAATTGAAAGTGGCTTCGAGAACTTCTTCCGCCGGTTCGTAAAAGCCCAGAAATTTTCCGAGCAGCCGTCGGTAGTCGTCGAAAGTGTGCACGCCGTGAAAAAGGTCGAGCCTTTTTTCCAGACGTTCGTGGTACAAGAATGTTTTCTGTTTCAACCTGGTCAGGATCATATCGGCTCCCTCGCAGTCATCGAAAGCGGGCTTAGCAACCTTTATGCCAACAACCTAAGGCGCTCGTCTTCCCGCTCTTCGATCTCTTCACAGGCCTCTTGATCGCCTGGCAATTTCCCCCTTTCGCCTTGCGGCCCGGTAGACATGAATTCCTCTTATCTCATCGTTTCAGGGCGTCGCAACGCGACATGAAGGCTCCTGTGGAAAATGTCCGACAAACTGGAACCTTGTCGAGGCTTCAGGCTGTGGGCGACTCAGGAAGACATCGACAAGCTTGAAGATTGTCGGACATTGCGCGAAGCGCTTTCATCTTTCAGTGGGCCGCTTCGGCTGAAGAATTCTCGGAAAATGGCCACGTAATAATGACTTTAGCCGTGACGTGTCGTCACGGCTAAAGTCATTACAACGCAGAGCGCTTTCATTATTTCAGGGCGTCAGCGGCGCATACCCTGGGCGATTTTCATTCTTTCAAGGGGTCGCACGGCGGCAGGGCAATACTGTCTTCATACCTGCCGAACCGTATTCCTGCCGAGGCCGGGCATAGGCTAGATCGGCGCTGTGCCGTATAGCCACATGAGGCGTGGCTATACGCTTCACAAGACGCGGCGCGTTACCACAAAAACATCAGGAATTTCCCCAAAAATGAGCTGTAAATTCAACCCATAAACGGAATTTCACTTGCATCTGGCAGACTGTTTTACTACAGTTCAGCGGAAGCAATGTGTGCGCATTGAAGGCAAACACCACGCTTTCGTTCAGAACACTTCCCGGCTGTATATTTCGATCGGCTCCTCCCCAGGGTTGCTATCGCTATCCCGATCACCCTCCCTGTCTGTTCAGATAAAAAGCCAAGCGCCAGCTTTGGTGTCCGGCGTTTATTTCCGTTGGTGTTTTCTGACCACCTACGATCAGGTGTTACCTCACAGAAAGGAATGGTCGATGAATCACTCGACTGTGAAGATAGAGATTGGCGAGATGTGGTTGCGCCACTTGCTGGAGAGACTGCCCGCGGGGGCCTACACCTGCGACGCCGAAGGGTTGATTACGTATTTTAACCAGCGTGCGGTCGAAGTATGGGGGCGTACGCCAAAACTGAATGAGCCTGAGGAAAGATTCTGCGGCTCGTTCAGGCTTTACTCGATTGACGGAACGCCGATGCGCCATGATCAATGCTGGATGGCGCTGGCGATTGAGAATGACGAGGAATACAACGGGCGTGAGGTTGTAATCGAGCGTCCGGACGGCTCCAGGCTGACCGGATTGGCCCATGCCAGCCCGATCCACGACGAGGCGGGGAAACTTATCGGCGCGGTAAACGTTGTGATGAACATCACCAAGCAGAAGCAGACCGAGCAGGCGTTGAGGGAGAGCGAGCGTCGCTTCCGCGAGATGATTGACGCGCTCCCGGCGCCGATCTACACGACTGACGCCGAAGGCCGTCTAGCGCACTTCAACCCGGCCGCCGTCGAATTCTCCGGACATGCGCCAGAGCTGGGGACCGACCGTTGGTGCGTGAGCTGGAAGCTCTATTATCCCGACGGCTCGCCGATGCCGCATGACGAATGTCCGATGGCCGTCGCGCTCAGGGAAGGCCGGGCCGTCCGCGGGGCGGAAGCCATCGCCGAACGGCCCGACGGCAAGCGCGTCTGGTTCCAGCCTTATCCGACGCCGCTGCGTGATGACGAGGGCAGGGTTGTCGGCGGCATCAACATGCTGATGGACATCAGCGAGCGCAAGAAAAACGAGGAAGCCTTACTCCACAGTCACGCTGAGCTTAGCGCGCACGCCGAGGAGTTGGCCCGTTTCAATCGCGCCGCCGTCGGGCGCGAGACGCGCATGATTGAGTTGAAGAAGGAAGTCAACGAACTATGCCTCCGGCTGGGCGAGCCCGCTCGGTATCCGCTCGAATTCGAGCGGGACGAACAGGGAAAGGATGCGTATGTCTGAAAAACGCCTGCCCGGCGCCGTGAAAAGATCATCCTCTTCCGCGAAGGCGGATTTTCGTATTGGCGGCGGCGAGACGGAGGCGTTCATCCGCGCCATCTTTCCGGGGGAAAGCGAGATGGCGGGCCGGATGCGTGACTTCGACTGGTCAACGACTGACATGGGACCTCCGCAGAACTGGCCCGAAAACTTGCGCATCACGGTGCGCATCTGCCTCACCTCGCGCTTTCCGATCGTGGTGTGGTGGGGGCCGAACTACACCATGTTCTACAATGACGCCTATATATCTTATCTCGGCAGAACCAAGCACCCACAGTGGCTGGGGCGATCAGGCAATCAATGTTGGCACGAAATCTGGCCTGTGATCGGTCCCATGCTTGAAGGTGTTTTCGCCACCGGCCAGGCCACCTGGTCGCAAGACCTCCTGCTTATCCTGGATCGCAACCTTCCTCAAGAGGAAGGGTACTTCACTTTTTCATACAGTCCGATTCTTGATAACCAAAACAACGTGGACGGGATTTTCTGCGCGTGCTTCGAAACGACCGAACAGGTTGTGAGTACGCGCCGCCTGGAAACGTTGCGGAAGCTGGGCGTCCAGGCCTTAGAGACGAGCGCCGTCGACGCCGCCTGCGAAGAAGCCGCGGGGGTCTTGTCGGAGAATCCCTACGACATCCCTTTTGCCGCTATCTACCTGGTTAATGGCGCGGGGACTCACGCCGAGCTGAAATCGCTGGCCGGCTTCTCTCAAGACGACCAGCTGTTTCCGTCATCAATCTCTGTCACGGACGGCGACATTTTTCCGTGGCCGCTGGCGTCAACGTTTCAATCGCGCCGCGCCGCCGAGACTTCCGACCTTACCATCGCGGGCTTGCGACTGCCCGGAGGCGCCTGGCCGGAACCTGCTTCAAAGGCGGTCGCGCTCCCTATTTTCGCGGCGGAACGCGAAAACCTGTCTGGACTTGCTGTGCTTGGCGTAAGCCCACGCCGGGTGCTTGATGACGCTTACCGGACCTTCTTCGGCCTGATTGCGGGCCACATCGGCACGGCCATCTCCGACGCCAGGGCGTATGAAGCCGAGCAAAAGCGGGCCGAAGCGCTGGCGGAGCTGGACCGGGCGAAGACGGCGTTTTTCTCAAACGTGAGCCACGAGTTTCGCACCCCCCTCACGCTCATGCTCGGGCCGCTGGAAGATGAATTGCGCGAGAATCCCGCCGCGCGGGACCGCCTTGAAATCGCGCATCGCAACAGCCTGCGTCTGCTCAAGCTCGTCAACACGCTGCTGGATTTCTCGCGCATCGAAGCGGGACGCATCGAGGCCAGCTACGAACCGACTGACCTTGCCGCGCATACCGCGGAACTCGCAAGCGTCTTCCGCTCCGCCGTCGAAAAGGCCTGCCTGCGACTCGTCGTCGACTGCCCGCCGCTGCCCGAGCCCGTGTACGTTGACCGCGAGATGTGGGAAAAGATCGTCCTCAACCTCTTGAGCAATGCGTTCAAATTCACCTTCGAAGGCGAAATCAAAGTGACGTTGAGGAGCCGCGACGAGCGGGTGGAACTTTCCGTGAGCGACACCGGCGTGGGCATTCCGGAGGCCGAATTGCCGAAAATCTTCCAACGGTTTCATCGCGTTCGCGGCGCCAAATCACGCACGCATGAAGGCACTGGCATCGGATTGGCGTTGGCTCAGGAACTGGCCCGCTTGCACGGTGGCGAAATAAAAGCACGGAGCAGGGAAGGCGAAGGTTCGACCTTCACCGTAAGCGTTCGGACCGGCGCGGCCCATCTGCCGGCGGACCGTATCAGCGTCGAGCGACAGCTTTCGTCCACCAGTCTGGGGGCGCTGCCGTTCGTGGAAGAAGCGATGCGCTGGCTGCCGGATGAGGCGGACGCCGGCGCATCGTCGTCGGAGGGTGATGAGCCGGCGCGCGCATTCGAAACAGCGGACGACGGACACCCGGCGACAGGCAAGCCACGCGTATTGGTTGCGGATGACAATGCCGACATGCGCGCCTACGTCCAGCGCCTGTTGGGACAGCGCTATCACGTCGAGGTTGTTCCCGACGGCCGGGCGGCATTGGAAGCCGTCCGCTCACACCCGCCGGACCTGGCGCTCACCGACGTAATGATGCCCGGGCTGGACGGTTTTGAACTGCTCAAAGAAATTCGCGCGGATGAAACCACCCGCGCCATTCCAGTAATCATGCTCTCAGCTCGCGCGGGCGAAGAGGCCCGGACGGAAGGTCTTTACGCCGGCGCCGACGATTACCTCATAAAACCATTTAGCGCCCGTGAACTGCTAGCGCGAGTAAGCTCGCATCTGGGGATGGCTCGCCTGCGCCGCGAAAGCGAAGAGAGCGTGCGCGACGTCAACGCCGAGCTGGGCCGGCGGCTGGCCGAGCTTGAGAAGGTCAACCTCGAAATTCGCGATTCCCGTCGCGCCGCGTTCAACCTGATGGAAGACGCGGTCCGGGCCAAGGAGGCGTTGCGGAGGAAGCAGGAGCAACTCGACGCCGCTCTGTCGGCCTCCGACACGGGCGCCTTCCGCTGGAATCCGTTCACGGACGAGTTCCTCGAAGTCGATCAACACTTCAAGCGGCTGTGGGGTTTTGCCCCCGACGATCATGTGCGCGTCACTCAGGACGTGGTCGCGCGAGTTCACCCGGATGACGCGCCGGAATTCGCGCGCGCCATTGATCGTTGCCGGGACGGGAGTGACTTAGACCAGGAATATCGGGTCATTCATTCGGACGGAAGCGTTCATTGGTTGTTAATCCGCGCCAAAGGCGAGCGTGACGCCGAAGGCCGATTCACGAACATAATTGGCTCTTGCACGGACATCACCGCGCGCAAGGGCGCCGAAGCGGCGATGTCTCAACTGGCGGCCATCGTCGAATCGTCGAGCGATGCGATCATCAGCAAGGACTTGAACGGGATCATTACGAGCTGGAACAAGGGGGCGCAAAAGCTGTTCGGTTACGCGTCGGATGAAGTCATCGGGAAGCCGGCGCCGATCCTCTTTCCCGAGGATCGACTGGACGAAGAGACGCGAATACTCGAACGCCTGAGGCGCGGCGGGCGGATTGAACACTACGACACCATTCTCCGGACCAAAGACGGCCGCGAGATCGACATTTCGCTGGCGGCTTCGCCAGTACGAGACAAGGCCGGAAAAATCATCGGCGCGTCGAAAATCGCCCGCGACATCAGCGAACGCAAGCGCATCGAGGCTGAAAAGGAAGAAATGCTGCTCAAGGAATCGGCGGCTCGCGCGGAGGCTGAGGCGGCCCGCGCCGAGGCCGAAGCCGCGAACCGCAGCAAGGATGAATTCCTCGCCATGGTCTCACACGAGTTACGGGCGCCTTTGAACTCGATCCTCGGCTACAACCGCATGCTGCGCGAGAATTCGTTCGACGAGGCGCGATTGGAACGTTGCTGCAACATCGTCGAACGCAACGCCAGGACACAACTGCAACTGATCGAAGACCTGCTCGACACCGCGCGCATCGCCAGCGGCAAGCTGCGGCTGGACCTGCGCCGGCTGGACATCACCCCCGTGATCGCAGCCGCGCTCGACACAGTGCGACCGGCTGCGGAGGCCAAAGGCGTCAAATTGCGGATTGCGGATGTCGGGTTGAGGATCGCGGGTTCGCAGTTGTCAAAAGGCAGGATGAAGATGACGGCGCCCGGCGGAGATCGATCCGCAATTCGCAATTCGCAATCCGCAGTCGTAATGGGCGACGCGGCGCGGCTGCAGCAGATCGTCTGGAACCTGCTCTCGAACGCGATCAAGTTCACTCCCGCGGGCGGGAGCGTCGAACTGCGCGCCGAACGCGCGGGCGAATACCTCCGGATCGTCATCAGCGACACGGGCAAGGGCATTCAGCCTGAATTCCTGCCTCAGGTCTTCGACCGTTTCCGACAGGTCGATTCGTCCGGCTCGCAGCGTAGCGGCGGCCTGGGGCTGGGGCTGGCGCTGGTGAAGCATCTGGCCGAGCTTCACGGAGGCAAGGTCGAGGGGGCGAGCGAAGGCGTGGGACGTGGCGCCACGTTCACCGTCACACTGCCGCTCGCCGAGCAAAGCGGATTGCGCGTCTCGGAGCCTCCGGCGTTGGCCATGCCGGCCGTCGGCGCCAACAGCGAAACGCGGGCCAACGGCGGGATCATAATGCCCGCCGGGCTGACGATTGCTGGCGTGCGCGTATTGGTGGTGGACGATCAAGAGGATGCGCGCGCCATGCTCGCTGATTTTCTGGGACAGTGTGGCGCCGTCGTCACTACGGCCTCTTCGGGGGCGGAAGCCCTGACGGCTCTCTCAAACCCGCGGGGCGACGCGCATCCGGACGTCCTGTTGTGTGACATCGTGATGCCGGAGGAAGACGGCTATGCGGCGCTGCGCCGGGTGCGGGCGCTCGAAGAGGCGCTCGGCGTCGCGGCGTCAGAGCGGATACCGGCGGTCGCGCTGACGTCGCTCACGGGGAATGACGTAAGGTTGCGCACGCTGAGCGCGGGGTTCCGATTCCACGTCGCCAAGCCTGTTGACCCGATCGAGTTGACGCTCGTGATCGCCAACGTTGCGGGGACGTTGAGGCGGGAAGCGAAGCTCTAATAAGCTGGGTACAGTAGCGCGCGCGAGCTGCCGCGCGGCTGACCGATGAGACGGCCGCTTGCTTACGCGCGCGGTACTGCGCCAGTGTCCCACAGGCGGAACCCGCCCCGGAACGCGGTCAGGTTATGGCTCTGTCGAACTCCGGGGGGCAGTTCATCGAGTTTCTTTGCGTTCCCTCCGCCGATCACTAGGCTGTCCGCCAGGAACGCCTTTATAAGCGCAGACGCCACATCCGTCACGGCGCGCCGCCACGCGGTTTTCCCCAATCGCTTCAGTCCCTGACGCCCCAGCGCTTCCCCCAGCGTCTCCCCGCGTCTGTAAGGGAGCTGGCCAAGCTCTAAGGTAAGGATGACCTCCTCAGTGATCAGCGCAGAGCCGACCCCGGCGCCCAGACCGAGGAAGAGCATCCGCCCTCCTTCGTAGCTTCCCAGCGCCTGCATCGCCGCGTCGTTCATGATTCGCACAGGCAGGCCGAAGGCGGAAGAGAAATCGAAACCGACCCAGCCGGCGCCCAGGGCTACAGGTTCCGAACTCGGCCCTTGACTCCCGACCAATCCCGGGAAACCGATCGAGACGGCCTCAGAGTCCCACCCTTCGGCAAGCTCTTGAACTATTTCCACCATTTTCGCGGGCGTCAATTTATTCCCGGACCGGCGCTTTCGCGGCTCTGTCTGCCCGCTGGCCAAAACCTTGATGTTGGACCCGCCTATGTCAACGGTTAAGACGTGGGCAAAGGATTTTTCCGGGGAAGGTCGTCTATCCTCAATTGGGAGCGCGGCGATGGTAGAATGCGCCTTCATATATCAGTATAGGCGAAGATTATTGCGGACGATCTGGCAGCCCTCGGCCGCGTTACTCTCGAGGAGTGGCGCGGCCGAGGGGCGATGACGAAATTGCGTGAAATGATCGCGTCGCCGCTGCGCTATTAGCGCTGAGGTTTCAGCACGACCTTGACGCAATCATCCTGCTTATTCAGGAACAGATCATATCCTTTGGGCGCCTCATCGAGCCGCATGCGGTGCGTGACGACGAAGCTTGGATCAATATCTCCGTTCTCTATCCTTTCGAGCAGCGGGCGGAAGTAGCGTTGGACGTGCGTCTGCCCAGTCTTGATCGTCAACGCCTTGTTCATGAGCGCGCCGAAAGGGATCTTGTCATCGAACCCGCCGTAGGCGCCTGGGATCGAGACCACGCCGCCGCTGCGGCAGGCAAGGATCGCCTCGCGCAAGACCAGAGGCCGGTCCGATTCCAACATCACCGCCTGCTTCGCGCGGTCGTAAAGGTAAGTGAGTCCGGGCTTGTGCGCCTCCAGGCCGACGGCGTCTATACAGCAGTCCGGGCCACGGCCTCCGGTCATCTCCATCAGCGCGTCGTGAACGTCGGCCTCTTCGTAATTGATCGTCTCGGCGCCGCCGACCTCGGCCAGGCGCAATCGCTCGGGGAAGCGGTCGATGGCGATGACGCGCTCTGCCCCCAGCATAAAGGCGCTGCGGATGGCGAATTGGCCGACGGGGCCGCAGCCCCACACTGCCACGGTGTCGCCCGCCTTGAGGTCGCAGTTTTCGGCCGCCATGTACCCCGTCGGAAAGATGTCGGAAAGGAACAGGACCTGTTCGTCCGTAAACCCGTTCTCGATCTTGAACGCGCCCGTGTCTGCGAATGGCACTCGCGCGTACTCGGCCTGCCCGCCGGCGAAGCCGCCGGTCAGATGCGAGTAGCCGTAGAGCCCGGCCGGCGAATGGCCGAAAAGCTTCTCGGCCATCCAGGCGTTCGGGTTCGAGTTCTCACAGAGCGAATACATCTCCCTCTCACAGAAGAAGCAGGCGCCGCACGAGATCGGGAAGGCGACCACTACGCGGTCGCCGACTTTCAACTTCTTGACCTCAGGCCCGACTTCGACGACTTCTCCCATAAACTCGTGCCCGAGGATGTCGCCCTTCTCCATCGTCGGGATGAAGCCGTTGTAGAGGTGCAGGTCGGAGCCGCAGATCGCCGTCGAAGTGATCTTCACAATCGCGTCGCGCTTGTTGATGATCTTCGGGTCTGGCACATCCACTACCCGCACGTCTTGTTTGCCTTACCAACAATTT
>Ga0081455_10004018_pt1 | contig 16685 bp, 5 predicted proteins | sample TabmetS3T2R1_FD_70207 | JGI IMG/M metagenome (GOLD analysis project Ga0081455, IMG submission 70207) | Tabebuia heterophylla rhizosphere microbial communities from the University of Puerto Rico - S3T2R1 | ecosystem: Host-associated > Plants > Roots > Rhizosphere ... | reverse complement strand
AAAAGCCCTGCCTGTAATCAAACGTGCCTATCTGGAAAAACGACAACAATAGAAAACGCGAACCGGTAAAGGCTTCGGCTCGCTATCGGGTATTGAGCCGGCGGGCCGAAGCGGAACAAATCCACGCGCATGGGTGTAAGGGGCATGAGTTCCCTCGGTTACGGGATTGCTCAGCCCCAACACCGATTGCAGTCTAAGGCGCCTGCGGAAAATGTGGGATGGACTTTTGTCCGTCCCACATTTACATCGCTTCTGGGCGTCGCAGCTCGACGTAAATCCCTGCTCCTGAACTAAAACGTCAGCTTCACTCCAAACTGCATGGTGCGCGGGCCGCCCACCGTCCGAGTGATCTGCCCGAAGTCCGTCTCATCCCCTAAATCCGCATTCGGGTTGGCGAAGTTGGCGAAGTTGAACACATTGAACACGTCCCACCTAAATTCCAGCCCCACTCGTTCGGTCAGTCGTGTGATCTTTTGCAGGCTCAGGCTGACCAGCTTCTGCGACGGCCCGCGCAAGGTGTTTCGGCCCAGGGCGCCGAATTGGCCATTGCCCGGAAGCAACGCCCGGTTCGGGTCGAAGGGATTCTGGTTGGTGTTGAAGTAACAGCGGGTGATGTCCTCGCAGTTGCGCTGACGGAGTAACTCCAGACTTCTCACGTTCGGACGAGCGAAGGCGGGGCTATAAAAGGCGCCAGTGCTTGGCCCAACATTGAAGGTGGCGTAAGCTGGGATACCCCGTCGAGTTTCAAGAATGTTGACACCAACTGCTAATTGTGGGTCAAGAAAGTCAGAAGTCGCCGCCCCAGTCAGAAGCTGTGGGTCAGAGACGAAGATTGAAAAAGGCGCGCCGCTCTGCCACTGCCCAAAGCCCGACAACTGCCACCCCTTAATCAGGCGTGACTTCGAACCGAAGGTCGGCAGTTCCCAGTTGAAGCTGGCCGCGAAGCGATGCGGACGGTCATAGTCTGATAGCGCATAGTTTGCGTTGATGTTGCGCTGGTCACCCTGCACTACCAGGCCCAGGTTCGGTTGGTCGGGGTTGCCCGAAGCCGTCGTGCTGCCAGGGTCGATCGAGCCGATGTCCATTGACTTCGAGAAGGTGTAGGAGAGAGTGAAGCCATAGCCTTTCGAGAAGCGTCGGCTGAGATTGAACTGAGCCGAGTGGTAGATTGAATAGCCCCGCGATTGGAGAATGATGCTATCGGTCGGGTCAAATCCGAGATAGGGAGCGCGTATATTTGGGTCGATTAAAACTCCAAGACTACTCGCATGGTTATCGATATTAGCATCCCCAATAAAGACGTTGCCGAGGCCGATTGCATTGAGAAGACCATTGATCTGTAGAGTGCTCACCAGGTTCTCATTGTAATCACCAAATGCCTGCCCGCGCCCTTGCTCTCGCGCGGTAGTGGCTGGCTTCAGTGGTAGTAACCCAAAACCACCGGCTAGAGGAATCGAGTTGGCAATCGCTACACCTGCTCGATGCAGATTATATGCGTCGGTAAAGCGCCGGTAGATGTAGTCAGGCGTGTTCGGATCGTTGAGATCGAAAGGCTGGTTAAAACCGACTGCGGTGAGCAATTTGAGACCGCGCGTGCCGACATACCGCGCCTCGACAACCCAGTCATTGCCGATCTGCTGCTGCACGCCAAAATTCCACTGCTGAATGTATGGCGTTTCCAGGTTGCGATCAACCGCGCGAAACTCGATGGCCTCGGCCTGGTTACCGGTGAGTGGTATCAACTCTTGCGCGAGATTAAAACGCCGAGTGCCGGCATTTACGCCACCTACTGTGCCCGTTATTGCCCGCAACTGTGCGACCACATCAGGGTTATTGATGAGTCTAGTGACATCGATTATTCGCAATCCATTCACTTGCCGGTCGACAGGTGTTCCGTCATGAATCCGTACCCCGCGACCGGGTATGTAATGGACGCGAAACGGCAGGTAGTCAATGAACGGCACAGTCGGATCTTGGGTTACAAACGCTTTGTCGTACGGAACGGCCGACTGGTTCGGAGTTACCACCTCGATCTCTCTCAGGAATGGCAGATTCGTGTAGACCGTGTTGATATACGCCGCCGACGGCCGGTCATAGAAGATTCCATATCCCCCTCGGATCACCGTCTTCCCGCTCGCAAACGGCGTCCAGGCAAACCCAAATCGTGGCGCAAAGTTGTTGAGGTCCTGCCCGTTGAGAGTGTGGTCGTTGTCCGCGCGGACCATTCGATCGATCGAACTATCGATCGCCGCGAAGCCTGTATGCTGGACGTTTTTGGGCAGGATGAATCCCGGTTTGATGTCTTCGGTGGTCGTCAAGCGCGAAAAATCGAAGTTGGCGATCCGGCCGTTCTTCTCTGTCGGCCAGGCGAACCAATCCCAGCGTACGCCAAGATTGAGCGTCAGCTTTCTGTGGACCTTCCATTCATCCGAGACGTACCAGCTCAGGTCGTTAAAGCGAAACCGCTTGTCGGTAATGCCAAATTGGGTGTCGGCTTCCGTCGCCCAGCCATTGACCAAGAGGTTGAAAGCGAGGGCGCGCTCGAACTGCCCGCCCTGCTCTTCGGGCAGGTTGGAGTCGAACTGGTTGCGTTTCGCCTCGACCCCGAAGCGCAAGGCATGCGAGCCGCGCGTGTAGGTCAGGTTGTCGGCAATCGTGTAGGTGATCTGTTTGCGCTGATTGTAGATGTCGTTCGGCGGACAGATGGTCAAGTCTTGCAGGTTGTTGCGAAAGGCAAAGTTGGCGCATCGCTGAGTCTCCGGCCCCGCCTCGAAGAAAGAGGCCGGGTTGGAGATGCCCAGGCCGGCGTTGGTCAACTCCGGCGCGAGAAAGCGATCGTCGAGTTGGCGGCTGTTGTCGAGCCAGAAAAAGCCGAGGCGCGCCTCGTTGATCAGGTTTCGTGAGAAGACATGGGTGTCAGTGAGCGAGAAGGTGCGGTTGCGATCGTCTTTGACCAGGGGCGTCGGCGAAGCCAGGGTCGAGTTTGGGAATGGATTGGTACTGGGGAAATCGGCAAAAAAGAAGGTTGCCGCGAGAGTGTTCGAGCTAGTGTTTCCCTGGAACAGGTTATAGTCCAGACGCGTAGTGACCTGGTCCTGGATAAAATCGGCGGGCGACGCGTTGCGCTGCCGCACGAGTGTAAGCGCGCCGGCCGAACCACTTCCCCCGGAACCCTGATCTTCCAACCGGCACCGCTCAAAGCGTGTAAGCGACCAGTCGGCGCGGGTAGTGTTGTAAGGAGCCTGCGGAAAAATTGCGCATGTGCTGAAGAGCTTTTCGGCATTAGCCCGCGGGGTCGGGACCATGTAATCGCCCGTCACCGGGTTGCGGGTCATGAGTAGTCGTGTTCCCGGCGAATTGGGGTTGACGCAATTTATATTTGAATCGAATTTCCCTTGAATACGGACACCGCAGATGCCATAGACTAAGAGGGGACTTCTAAAGCCTGGTGGTCTTACTCCTGTCCCAGTAAAAACTGGACCGAGGTTATTGTCATAAGAGCGATTTATCGCAGCCGCCAACGACTCCGGCGTTCGGGCGCCTTGAACCATGCCGAGGTATTCCGGCAACACCACCAGACTCTGCGCCGACGGCACATAGGCCGTGCTCGCGTTCGTCTTCTGATAGCCTCCGAAGAAGAACAACTTATTCTTGATGATCGCTCCGCCCAACGTAGCCCCGCCTTCGAGCCTCCTCGCCTTCTGGCGGTCTATCCCGTCGCGATTGAAGAAGTAGTCGTTGGCGTTGAATATCTCGTTCTGTCCGTAGAAGTACCCAGCCCCCGAAATCCGATTGCCGCCGCTTCTGGTGACGATCTGGATGTTGCCGCCTCCGCTTCTGCCGATCGACGCGTCGTAGAGGCTGGTTTGTATTTTGAGCTCCTGGACCGTCTCCGGCGCGGGCGACATGTTCTCGGTCAGAGTGCCCTCGCCCGAAAAATTGGTGGCATCGATGCCGTTGAAGAAAACGCTGCTGCTGGTCGTCCGCGTGCCGTTGATCGCCGCCGAGATGTTGCCTGTGTCGTTCGTGTTCGCCTGCGGAAGATCGGCGGCGGCCGAAGTATCGGTCAGTATTCCGGTGGTGATGCTTCTGGTCGGCGAGGGCATGGCCAGGATTTGCCTCGCGTCAAGCGTGGTCGAGGTCGTCGGGGTTGTGGTCGGCGGCGCCGGCGCGTTCTCGGCTGAGACGGTCACCCCGGTCGTAATTTCGCCGACTTTGAGCTGCGCGTCGACGACTGCTGTGCCGGTCTGCAACTGTGTCACTCGCTTGAGAGTCGCGAAACCTGTCGCCTCAAACGTGATTTCATAACGTCCGACCGGGAGCACCGCAATGTTCCATCTCCCGTTTCCATCTGTTACCGCCTCACGAGTAACGTTCCGGTCGAGATTTACAACCCTTACTTTTACCCCTGCGACAGCCGCATTGTCGGCGTCCCGAACGATTCCGGTGAGATTCCCGTTGTCCGAATTTTGGGCCAGCGCGCCCATGGTGAACCAAAGGCTCAGGCAGATCATTATCGCCGCGTTAGTAATCCGATGCTTTCTCATTTTCTTTTCTCCATGTGATGAAAAGGTCGAAGCCTATTCCCTGTCAGATGCGAACCGCAAAAGCGTCTTCGCCTTCGGTCAACAGTTAGAGGGCGATCCGGTCTCCGTTAGCGCCCTGATAGTTCGCCGACACGCTCTTTGCCATCGGCTATTGCCCGAAAGCGTTCGGCGCAGCGGCGATGGACATTCTCGTTGATGTAAAAGGGGGGAAGTGAAAGAGGCGATCCCCAGTCATGAGCCGAGCCACTTCGGGTGGTGGAAGCGCGCGCTATGACTGGGGATCAAAACCTCTGTGTGCGAATGGTGTGAGGGAACACCGATTCCGGGATTACTCAGACCCGGAACTGACTGCAATTTAGAGACGCCGATGCTCAGTGAAACAAACTGATCTTGGCGACAAAGGCGTCCGAGCCGCCGGCATTAACCGGCTGGAACGCGCCGGCCGTGGTCGGGAAGTTCGATGATGAGGCGCTACCAGCCACGAAAACTCGACCGCCCAGGGCAATCGCCTGTCCTGAGTCAGCGCCGCTGCCGCCGAGGTAGGTGGAGAAGCGTAGCGCTGAGCCGTCCACGTTCAGTTTTGTTACAAAGGCGTCGGTGGAGCCGGCTAACGCCGGCTGGAGCGCGTCGGCCGTAGTCGGGAAACTAGCTGATCCGGTACTTCCAGTCACGAAAGCCCTGCCAAATCTGACGTCGATGCCATTGCCTGAGTCGGAGCCGGCGCCGCCAAGGAAAGTGGAGTAAACGAGCGATGAACCGGCTGAGTTCACCTTGGTCACAAAGGCATCGAGGGAGCCGCCGATAGTGGTTTGGAAGGCGCCGGCCGTAGCCGGGAAGTTGGATGACGTGGTGCTTCCCGTGACGTAAGCGTTGGCATAATCGTCGAGAGCGATGCCCAGGCCTGAATCAGCGCCTGCGCCGCCAAGGTAAGTGGAGTAAACGAGCGCTGAGCCGGTTGAGTTCAGCTTCGTCACGAAGGCGTCCTGGATACCACCGAAAATGGTTTTGAACGCGCCGGCCGTGGTCGGGAAGTTGGACGATTGGGTGTTTCCAGTGACGTAAGCGTTGGCATGATCGTCAAGGGCAATAGACAGGCCTGATTCACTTTGGGCGCCGCCAAGGTAAGTGGAGTAAACGAGCGCTGAGCCGGTTGAGTTCAGCCTTGTTACATAGGCGTCTCGGACGCCGCCACCGAAGACGGTTTGGAACGCGCCGGCCGTAGTCGTGAAGTTGAGCGATTCAGTCGTCCCTGTCACAAAAGCATCGCCGCCAGAGCTCAGCGCGATGGCGCGCCCTTCCTCAATGTCGTTGCCGCCAAGGTAAGTGGAGTAAATGAGCGCCGAGCCGGTTGAGTTCAGGCTCGCCACAAAGGCGTCCTGGCTGCCACCGAAAGTGGTTTGGAACGCGCCGGCCGTGATCGGGAAATCGACTGAATCGGTGCTTCCCGAGACGTAAACGCTGCCAGACCTGACCGCGATGCCCATGCCTCCGTCAATTGTGGCGCCGCCAAGGAAAGTGGAGTAGATGATCCCCGAACCGTCTCGGTTCAGCTTTGTTACGAAGACGTCGTTAAAGCCTCTCTGCACGGTTTGGACTGAGCCGGCTGTGGTTGGGAAGTTGAGTGACGCCGTCGCCCCTGTCACATAAGCAAAGCCATCCTCAACCGCGATGCCTCTGGCCGTGTCAAGGCTGCTGCCGCCAAGGAAAGTGGAGTAGACGAGCACGGGATCAATTACCAACGGCTGACTCTTATCATACTCCGCTATCTCAAACCCGACCTGGCGCTTTCCGACAAGCGCATACCGCGCGGCTACCTCTTTCTTAACTCCGTTCACTTCCTGGTAGACAAATGGTTTGCGCTGACGAATCTCGCTACGGCCGACGCTCAGCGCCAGTTCGCCTTTCTCATCTATGCGCAGCCTTTGCGCGCCTTCTATCGAGAGCTTGATCTGGCCGGGGTCGGCGCCGGCGGCGACTATGAAGTCATATTCGAGCTGACGGCCGGCGCCATAATAGACCATGTCTATTCCGGGATAGACCTCGGCGTACTTGACTTTGGCGTAGTTTGCGACGTTTGTACGCCACTGTTTCGGATCCGCGCCTAAAAAGTAGTTGCTCTTGCCGGGGAGGACGCCTTCGCCTGTTACCTGCGGCTCGGCGTTGGCCCCCACGAGCTTCATCTTCAGCACATCGCTCTGGCGCTCCGCGGCGCCTTTGCTCAGCGCTAACACCGCTTCGTTCGAAGTCAGGAAGAGGTTATAGCCGCTGCCCCGGGAGAGGAATTTAACCTGAGCCGCAGTCTGCCCCTGGTTGACCTCAAAGCTGAGAGGCAGTTTGCCATAAGCCTCGCTAACCTGCGCTCGGGTTTCCGGCGTCGTCTGGCCGGAGACGGGCTGTTCTCCAAGGCCTGACGAGGCCGCTTCTCCGGCGCCGGCCAATGACGCCGCTCTGCCGGCGAAATTTCCGGGGAGATTAGCCGTATTGGCCATAACGAAAGCTACTAGTATCAAGGCAAGCTTGCGCCTGATGTTTCTCTGTAACATGTAAACTCCTTTTCTTTGAGAAGGCGCCGCAGCGTAGACTTCGGCGCCAGGGAACAGTGTACGAGTCGGTGCAGGAACTAACTCGTTAGGCTTGTGCATGGATGATGATGAGCTGTTTATAGAAGCATGCTTATGAAGTAACCAACCTATCACCTACTGCGAGAAGTAACATACGAAGCATACTCTAATTCGCCCTGGATATGCCTTAGCTTTGCATTAAGATATAGCGCGCTTTACTTTGACGCCTGCGCCCAACCCGGTATACGCGGAGTAAATGTTGGAAGCGCAGTTCCGGTTTCGAGAAGCTCAAAATTCTTGTCGCCGTCTTCGTCGTAAAAGTGCAGCCCTTCCATGGTGTATATAGATCGGTATTTGACGACATAACAAAACGGGCGGTCACCGACGTCATATTTAACTATTGTCACCACCATTGGATTTTTTGTGGTTACCCCCAGCTCCTTAAGTTCTTCCTCCGACATGTAGTCCTTCAGAGTCACCGGCTTGCCCATCACCGGCGGAGGTCTTAGCGAGCTTGTATAAACTTTTGCCGATCCGTTATTGGCATTACTAACATTATTGGTGGATGGGAGTAATCTGGGCGGCCTGAACTCTTTAGCCATCGCAAGTCCGGGAATCTTCCAACCCCATTTTTTGACCAATCGTTTATAAGGGACCGGGCTAGGTTTTACCGCGCTCGCCGGTTTTGCCGCGCTCACTGGTTGAGCTATTGGCTTATTGTTATTGCTTTTGCAACCCGCGCAGGCTAGTAACGTGGTTAGCAGAACAACAGAGGCTACACGACAATACATTTCATGTTTCATAAGACCATTCTCGATCGCAGCCCAGCGGGCGTAATGTACGGAATGACGAGACTTTGTTATTCGGCTTGTTGTCCGACGAGACAGAAGAAACCTCGGATTCAGACGGATGCGGACGAATTGTCACGGATAATCCGCGCCGATCCGCCGCATCCGTGAAAATCCGCGGTTCCCCCTGTAAGGCGTAGCTTAAAACTTCAGCTTCAATCCGAATTGCATGGTGCGCGGGCCACCCACCGTTCGGGTGATCTGTCCGAAGTCTGTCTCATCCGTCAAATCCGCATTCGGGTTGGCGAAGTTGGCGAAGTTGAACACGTTGAAGACGTCCCACCGCAGTTCCAGCCCCACCCGTTCGGTCAGCGCCGTGGTCTTCGACAGGCTCAGGCTGACCAGCTTCTGCGAAGGTCCGCGCAGGACGTTCCGACCCAGAGCGCCGAATTGACCGAAGGCAGGAAGCAGCGCCCGGTTCTGGTCGAAGGGGTTCTGGTTGGTGTTGAAGTAACAGCGCGTCATGTCGGGGCAGTTGCGCTGCTTGAGCAGTTCCAGACTGCTCACATTCGGACGGGCGAAGGCGGGGCTATAAAAACTGCCGGTGCTCGGCCCGACATTGAAAGTGGCCGTCGTGACCCGGGCTCCATTAGCAGTCCTCCGGGTTTCAATAAGGAGATTAAGTCCTGCCAGTTGTTGCTCGAGAAAATCCGGAGTCGCCAGCCCGGACAGCAACTGTGGATCGGAGGCGAAAATCGAGAAGGGAGTGCCGCTCTGCCACTGCCCGAAGCCCGACAACTGCCAGCCCTTGATCAGGCGCGACTTCGAACCGAAGGTCGGCAGCTCCCAGTTGAAGCTCGCCGCAAAACGATGCGGGCGGTCAAAGTCAGAGAGCGAGTAGTTGGCGTTGATGTCGCGCTGATCTCCCTGCACCACCAGACCCAGGTTGGGTTGGTCTGGATTGCCTGAAGCCGTCTGGCTGCCCGGATCGATCGAGCCGATGTCCATCGCTTTCGAGAAGGTGTAGGAGAGGGTGAAGCCGTAGCCCTTCGAGAAGCGCCGGCTAAGATTGAACTGGGCCGAATGGTAGATCGAGTAGCCGCGCGATTGGAGAATAATACTGTCGGTCGGATCAAATCCTAATAGCGGAGCGCGCAGCTCCGGGGCGATCAACTGCCCAGCCGTAGTCGATAAAGGATCGCGATTGCCATCCCCGACAAAGATTTGGCCCAATCCCAGGGCTTCCAAAAGGCCATTCCTCTGCATGGCATCCAGCATGTTCGCAGTATAATCTCCGTACACTAGCCCACCGGTCCCAAGCCCTATCGTTCGCCCGCGCTCTCGCTCACTCACGCCTGTTCTCAGCGCTTGACGGAGAGGCGCGCCAGTAACACCCGTAATCTGATTCGGAAAACTAAAGCGTTGAGTGCCTTGCCTAAACTGATCATATGCGTCATTAAGACGCTTGTAGATGTAGTCGGGCGTGTTAGGGTCGTTGAGGTCGTAAGGCTGGTTAAACCCGACTGCGGTGAGCAGTTTGAGACCGCGCGTGCCGACATAGCGCGCCTCGATCACCCAGTCATTGCCGATTTGCTGCTGGACGCCAAAATTCCACTGCTGGACGTAGGGCGTTTCAAGGTCGCGGTCAACCGCCTTAAACTCAATCGCCTCGGCTCTGTTGCCAATGATCCCAAAGTTGTCCAGCATATACTGACGACGAGAGCCAGCTGGCATAGCCAGTAAGGTCTGTCGCAACTGCTGGTTCTCTGCGGCGCTAAGCCCACCGATTTTAGTCCAGTCAATTTGCCTCCCTTGTCCTATCAGATCTGTGACAGGCGTTCCGTCAATGAGTACCATCCCTCCACTCAGGGCGTATATGCGAAACGGCAGATAATCTATAAAAGGATACTCTGGTGGTAAATTCTGAAACCCGGTCCCCAACGGAACATTCGATTGATTGGGAGTCGTTCGCTCGATCTCTCTCAGGAACGGCAGATTCGAATAGACCGTGTTGATATAAGCCGCCGACGGACGGTCGTAGAAGATTCCGTATCCGCCCCGGATCACCGTCTTTCCGCTCGCGAACGGCGTAAAGGCGAAGCCGAAGCGCGGCGCAAAGTTGTTGAGGTCCTGCCCGTTGAGCGTGTGGTCGTTGTCCGCACGGGCCAATCGATCGATCGAACTGTCGATCGCGTTGAAGCCCGTGTGTTGGACGTTCTTGGGCAGGATGAACCCGGGCCTGATGTCTTCGGTTGAAGTCATCCGCGAAAAGTCGAAGTTGGCGATCCGTCCGTTCCTTTCCGTCGGCCAGGCGAACCAATCCCAGCGCAGGCCCAGGTTGAATGTCAGCTTCCTGTGGACCTTCCATTCGTCCGAGAAGTACCAGCTCAGGTCGTTAAAGCGAAACCGCTTGTCGGTGATCCCGAACTGGGTGTCGGCTTCCGTCGCAAGCCCGGTGAGCAACTGGTTGAATGCGGAGGCCTTCTCGAACTGCACGCCCTGCTCTTCGGGCAGGTTGGTGTCGAAGCGGTTGCGCTTCGCCTCCACTCCGAAACGAAAGGCATGCGCGCCGCGGATGTAGGTCAGGTTGTCGGCAAACGTAAAGGTGACCTGTTTTCGCCGGTTGTAGATGTCGGTCGGCGGACAAATCGATAAGTCTTGCAGGTTGCCGCGAAAGGTGAAGTTGGCGCAGCCCTGAGTTTGCGGCCCCGGCTCGAAGAACGAGGCCGGGTTGCCGATGCCCAGGCCGGCGTTTGTCAGCTCCGGCACGCGAAAGCTCTCGTCGAGTTGGCGGCTGTTATCCAGCCAGAAATAGCCGAAGCGCGCCTCGTTGATGAGGTTTCTCGAAAATGCGTGGGTGTCGGTGAGCGAGACGGTGCGGTTGCGGTCGTTTTTGACCAGCGGGGTCGGCGAAGCCAGAGTTGAGTTGGGAAAGGGATTGGTGCTGGGGTAATTGGCGAAAAAGAACGTCCAGGCTAAAGTGTTCGAGCTGGAGGCGCCCTGGAATAGGTTATAGTCGAGGCGCGTGGTAACCTGGTCCTGGATAAAATCGGCGGGGGTCGCATTGCGCTGCCGCACGAGCGGGAACGCGCCAAATCCGCCGCCGCCAGTAGGGCTCTTATCTTCCAACCGGCACGGCTCAAAACGCGAGAGCGACCAGTCGACGCGGGCGCCGCTGGTAGGATCGCTCGGTAATCTTGCGCAATTCCCGAATAGTCGCTCGGCGTTCGGCCTGGGGGTTGGGACCACGTAATCACCCGTCACCGGATTACGGGTCATTAAAAGTCGCGTTCCGGGCGAGGACGGATCAACAAGCCAGTTTTGCGGACAGAGGATGGAGACTCCAACGCATGTGGTAGAAAAAATTGGCATTGTTCTAGATCCTGACCCCAGCGCCCCCGAACCCAATGGACCTAAGTTAATGTCCATTTGCCGATTCATCGCATCCACCAGTGACTGCGGAGTCCGCGCGCCTTGAACCATGGATAGGAATTCCGGTAAAACCACAAAACTCTGCGCCGATGGCACGTAAGCCGTGCTGGCGTCCGTCCTCTGGTAGCCGCCGAAGAAGAACAACTTGTCCTTGATGATCGCTCCGCCCAAGGTAGCGCCGCCTTCGAGCCGCCTCGCCTTCTGACGGTCTATCCCGTCGCGGTTGAAGAAGAAGTCGTTGGCGTTGAACTTCTCATTCTGCGCGTAGATATATCCCGCCCCTGAAATCCGATTGCCGCCGCTCCTGGTGACGATCTGGATGTTGCCGCCTCCGCTTCTGCCGATCGACGCGTCGTAGAGGCTGGTCTGTATTTTGAGTTCCTGAACCGTCTCGGGCGCCGGCGAGATGTTCTCGGTCAGAGTCCCTTCGCCTGAAAAATTGGTCGCATCGATGCCGTTGAAGAAAATGCTGCTGCTTGTAGTGCGCGTGCCGTTGATCGCCGCCGAGATGTTGCCCGTATCGTTAGTGTTCGCCTGCGGAAGATCGGCGGCGGCCGAAGTATCGGTCAATATCCCGGTGGTGATGCTCCTGGTCGGAGATGGCATGGCCAGGATCTGTCTGGCGTCGAGTGTTGTCGAGGTCGCCGGCGTGGTGGTCGGCGGCAATGGCGCATTCTCGGCCGAGACGGTTACATCTTGCGTGATGTCGCTGACTTTGATTTGCGCGTCGACGACCGCCGTGCCGGACTGTAACTGCGCCGCTTTCTTGAGAGGCGCGAAACCTGTCGCTTCAAACGTGATTTCATAACGCCCCAGCGGGAGCACCGCAATCGTCCATCTACCGTTTGCGTCGGTCACCGCCTCGCGGGTAACGTTCCGGTCGAGATTTACAACCTTTACTTTTACACCGGCGACGACCGCATTGTCGGCGTCCCGGACGATTCCGGTGAGATTCCCGTTGTCCGAGTTTTGAGCCGAAATAACTGTTGTGAGCCAGAAGTTAAGGCAAATACAAGCCGCAAAAATAATAATCCAATGCTTTTTCATATCTTCCTCTCTCTCTGGAGTTAGAAGCTATTCCCAACCCCAGGCTCTGTAGCTTCCTATTCAGGCAGCGCGCAAAATGAAATGTTGAGTTCACCCCGCAGACGCCGCAGAACGCGGAGAATGCGGAGACTTCGCGTAGAAGAGAGAGAAATGAGCCTCCGGGCGAACTCTATGCGCTCCCTCTACGTTCTGCGGCGCCTGCGCGGTGAACTCAGCGTTACTTTTTGCGCGCTACCCAGTTTCAATCACTACTCTCCGGCGAGTGGGAGGTATGGAACGTCAGAACCTTCCACGTCCTCGGGCGTGCGATTGCAAGCGTCTGAGCCGCGAAGGAGCCTTCGCGGCTCAGACACCAGGTTCTTCAAGCCAATTTCGACTTGAATGTTGCTATTTAACGGTTGCCCCCGATCGACAGCTTCCGTCGTTAATCATTGTTATTCGGGCTGTTGTCCCTCAAGTGGAAGATACGGAATGTCAAAACCTTCCACGTCTTCGGGCACTTCAGGACCGGTTGTAGACCCTATGCGAAGCTCGGCGACAAAAGTGGCTTGTCCGGTTGCAAAATCGATCGTCCACAGTCTTCCCAAATTCGCTCCGTCGCCTTCGGTAATCATGTAGAGATGGGTTTCATCACCGTTCAGCCCTCTGTAGTTCGCCAATCCTGAGTCTTCGTTGAAGTCAATGATGCCGCCTGCGCCGTCCGGCACGTTGAATGGCCCGACTTCTTCCCACAATCCAGCGCTGAAGTTGTATTTCCAGAGCTCATCGGAGTGGCGGGCGTCAGTGGCATACAACTCGCCGTTGGCGCCATAGGCCAGACCGTCGAGATAAAGGTCTGGGGTCGTATTCAACGGAGTTGCCGTGCCTGTGGTTAGGTCAATTTCGTAAAGCCGGGTGGCTGGGTATTGTTGGCCGGCGACCACTCTAGTTAGGTCATCGCTGGCGATCGAGTAAGCGTGCTGCTCGCCGATCCAATCGTAGGTGGCGCCGGCCTCAGTGCCGAATTCGATGCCGGTGTTGCCGACCACAGAGCCAGTTCCGCTCGTGCTAAGCGCCGCCGCGGTGAGATTAACCAAAACGCTCGCGCCTCCCGGACCAGTGCCGTCTGGAGCTTCGGCCACGCCAAACAGTTCCGACCTATTCAAGGAAGTAAAGCCGTCAGCGGAGAGGAAGCCTTCGAGTTCTTGCCCCACACCGGTAGTGCCTCGTTGTACGGCGACGCCGTTGGTCAAGTTGATGCGAAACATATCGTGGCCTTGGCCCGTTTGACTGTCCGCGTCGGTGCAGGTATATCCGAACAGCGCGCCGTTCTGGGTCGGATCGAGCTGCTGCGCCGAGGCAAGAATTTGCGCCGCAATAAGAACTGCGGCGCAGGTAAATGTAGATACGCGAACTAAGATTTTCACGTTCATGAGTCTAGTTTTCCTCCATAGTTAGTCCTTGATTGAACTGACGAGCCCGGATTTAGGCCCGTCAGTCGGTTACTCTGGCCTCCCCCCGAAAGGCGAAAGACCTCGACTGATGCGACAGGTAACTTGTCAGGCGCATCCGAGCAAGCTGCGGGCGAGCGGTGGACACACCTCTCCCTAGCAAGCCGCCACCCGCTCGCACACCAAAAAAATGCTATAAGTCAAGTAACAAAACGTAACGACAAGACACGCCCATTCAGAAGCCGCATCTCCGCAGCGCCCCCTAAGGCCGGCAATTTCAAAAAAAAGCTGGTTGTTATAGTTTTGACGTTGAGAAAAAAAAGACCGCGTTCGAGTTGAATGAGGGATAACGGTTCAACGTTATTGAAGTTAATAAATAGCACGGCGTTAATCCGGCGCCAACACAAAAATATGTTAAATTACGGCACGCTCATTACCGCCATGTTAGTAATCCGATGCTTCTTCATTTTCTTTCCTCCATGAGCTGAGAAGATTGGTTCACGCCGGCCGGCCCCTAGCGCGACTGCCACGCCGTCGGCCAGCCTAACTCGACATACTCTGTCGCCTCCCACGCCATGGTTATCAATTTCGGCCCCGATATAACCGTATGGCGCGCCGGGTCGAGTCAGGTCGAGTTATTGCGCCAAGACGAGCGATCGGGCCGCAATCAGAGCCGCGAGGCATAGCGGTAGACGCGCCTCTCCCCCGCAAGCTGCCGCCGGCCCTCGCACATCAAGACGCTTATGAGTCAAGTAACAAGCGGTAACAACAGGATACGCCATTTCAAAAGCCGTATCTCCGCAGTGACCCTTACGAGGCCGGCAATGTCACAAAAAGTTTGGTCGTTTTAGTTTTATCGTAGCGATAAAAGACCGCGGCCGAATTGAATAGGGGATATTTGGTTCGACGCTATTGAAGTTATCGACTAACACGGCTACTAACCAGAGGCCCATGCGGAAATATGCAAAATTTCCGCATATTCCAGTCCGATAATTCGGCGACGACCGCTCATTATCAGGTCTTGACCCGGCGGGCCGATGCCGAACATGTGGCGAAGTCTCCGGACACAGTCTTCTGCGTGTCGCGAGACAGATTCGTCCCAGTCCTACTGACGGCTGGGAGTTGATCATGGTTACTGCCATCGAAAAAAAAGATAGAAAAATAAGAGGCGCTGGTAGACTTTACTTCGCCCCCGACTGATGCGACAGATAGCTTGTTAGGCGCGGCGCCGAGCGAAGCGAGGCGCGCAGTAGACACACCTCTCCCTAGCAAGTCGCCGCCGGCCCTCGCGCACAAAGATGCTATGAGTCAAGTAACAAGAAAGAACGACAAGATACGCCTATTCAAAAGCCGTATCTTCTCAGTGACCCTTACCAGGCCGGCAATTTCACAAAAAGCTTGGTGTTATGGTTTTGACGAGGGATATAAAGAGCTTCGCTCAAATCGGATGTGTGGTGGGGGTTCAACGTTATTGAAGTTACTGAATAGCATGGTCGCCGCCGGGCGCCAATGCAAAAATATGTTAAATTACGATGTATTCCACACGCCTGGCTTGAATAGCGCCGACCGCTTGCTTTTAGATCGGTTTAGCTTAGCGTGTTATCGTCCCGCTGTTTCTGACTTAAAATCAAACAGCAATCGCGGCATTTGTCGAAAGTTTCGAGTAACGAAAGGTCGAAATGAGACGCGCGAGTTATGATACAACCCGCTAAATCTCACGGCTTTGACAATTTCGTTGAGCGGGCAATGGAAGTTTGGAAGGTTCCCGGCGCTGCGGCGCTTATAGTCAAAGACGGCAAGGTTATTTATGCATCAAGCATGCCATTGCTTTAACCCCTCGATCAGTTCCGGCGTCTCGCGGCGTTTCCTTTCGAACAAGCGAAGGCGCTGATGATCAGCGCACAGAAAGAACCCGTTTACGTACCACATATTCTTGTACCGCATTTCCGTGTTCTGTTTTTTGCTAACAGGAAGATTCGGGACAAGTAGACGTCGATTTCTGAAACAATAGAAAATGCGAACAAGTAGAAGCTTCTGCCCGTTATCTGTTCTTGAGCCGGCGGACCAAAACCGAACAAACGAGAACTGACCGAGGCCGCTCGCCATGACGTTTTCCGCTTAATTTCCCGCCAGTGTTTCCCTTGTTTCGTTGGGTTCTGTGTTGTTTAATTCGTAAAACGTCGAATTGCGTACATGACTTATGAATGTTTTCGAGTCAATAAAACTTGCCCTCGACGCCATCTGGGCGCACAAGCTGCGCTCATTTCTGACCTTGCTCGGCGTGATCTTCGGCGTGGCGACCGTGATCGTGGTCGTGTCGCTGATCGAAGGATTCAATAAATACGTCGACGAAAAGATCGCCAACATCGGGACCAACGCGTTCAGCCTGCAGAAATTCTCGATCGAAGATTTTTCGAGCCTCGACAATTACGAGCAGGCGCGGCGGCGCAACAAGGATGTGACAATGGACGACCTTGACGCGCTGCGGGACGCCCGCGGCGGCGCGATCAAGGACGTGGGTGCGCAGGAGGAGACACAGTGCGAGCTGAAATACGGCACGCAGACGCTTTACGGCGTCAGCCTGCAAGCGATCACGGCCAACGTGATCGAGATTCAAAACAAGGACATCGCCGAAGGGCGACCGTTCACGCCGGCCGAGGAGATGAGCGACCGCGCGGTGTGTTTCATCGGCTCGGACGTGGCCGACAGGTTCTTCCCCACGCGTTCGCCCGTGGGGCAGAGGATCAAGATCGACGGACGCCCGTTCGAGGTCGTGGGCGTGGCGAAGTCTCTGGGCACGGTCTTCGGGGTGTCGCGCGATAAATTCGTCTCGGTCCCGCTGACGACGTTTATGAACATTTATGGCGCCCGCCGCTCGAT
>Ga0081455_10004017_pt1 | contig 16686 bp, 15 predicted proteins | sample TabmetS3T2R1_FD_70207 | JGI IMG/M metagenome (GOLD analysis project Ga0081455, IMG submission 70207) | Tabebuia heterophylla rhizosphere microbial communities from the University of Puerto Rico - S3T2R1 | ecosystem: Host-associated > Plants > Roots > Rhizosphere ... | reverse complement strand
CGCGAGAACAGGGCCTAACAATGCGCTCCTCCGTGGCCTGACCGATGACCTTCGGCTGGCCCATCTGCTCGCCGATGACGCCGACTCGATCACCATGAGCCGCTTCAGGTCACTCGACCTGCGTGTCACGTCCAAGCCCGACCTCACGCCGGTGTCGGATGCCGACACCGCAGCTGAGCAGGCCATTCGCCGCACCCTCAGTCGTGCCCGACCCCGTGATGCGGTGCAGGGCGAGGAGATGGCCGACACCGGCTGGGGGCCGCGTCGCTGGGTCATTGATCCAATCGACGGCACCAAGAACTTCGTCCGTGGAGTGCCGGTGTGGGGAACCCTGATTGCTTTGATGATCAACGACAAGCCAGCCGTTGGGGTCGCCAGCGCACCCGCATTGGGCCGCCGCTGGTGGGCCAGCCTGGGCGGCGGAGCCTTTGCCGGCAAGTCGCTCATGTCGGCGACGCAAATCCACGTCTCCGACGTAGCGACCATCGAGGACGCCTCGCTCAGCTATGCCTCGATCTCCGCCTGGGTCGAGTCAGGCCAAGGTCAGCAGTTCGTCGACCTGCTGCGACGGTGCTGGCGGACGCGCGGCTATGGGGACTTCTGGTCCTACATGTTGCTCGCCGAGGGTGGAGTCGACATCGCGTGCGAGCCCGAGCTAGCGCTGCATGACATGGCAGCCTGCTCGATCATCGTGACCGAGGCCGGAGGCACATTCACAGATCTCGACGGGCGTCCAGGTCCGCTGGGCGAAGGTGCGTACGCCACAAACGGTCGACTGCACCAGGCCGTGCTGGCACAGCTAGCCCTCACCGACGACGACGCTCTCGATGATCACGGCCGCGGTGGTTCGTCCTGAGCCTGAGGTGAAAGCGGAGGCATCCGCCGGTCGCGTCGTCGGTGTGCTGCTCGCCGCCGGGGGCGGACGTCGCGCGGGCGGTCCGAAAGCACTGCGGCTCGACGCCGATGGCACCTCCTGGCTGCTGCGCTCCATCGGCGTGCTGCGCGACGGCGGCTGCGAGGCGGTGATTGTGGTTCTCGGCTGCGAAGCCGCTGCTGCCCGCGATCTGCTGGTCAAATCGAGCCTTACGGACAGCCCGATGATCACCGTGGTCGAGGCACCCGACTGGGAGCAGGGCATGGGCAGCTCGCTGCGTAGCGGCCTGGTGGCTGCCCAGTCGGCCTCATGGCGGGCCGTGCTGGTGCACCTTGTCGACTTGCCAGACGTGAGTGCTGAGGTGGTACGCCGCCTGATCCGGCAGGCGCCGTCTGGCACCGCGTCTCTGGCCCGCGTCACTTACGGTGGCCAACCCGGCCACCCGGTCCTCATCGGCCGCGACCATCTGGAATCGATCATGGCCACCCTGACCGGAGACAGCGGAGCCAAGGGTTATCTCGCACACCACGGCGCTCATAGTGTGGAATGTGGTGATCTGGCCAGCGGTCAGGACCACGACACGTAGTGCCAGTGACGAGAGGCGGGAGGGAGGTAGCCAGCTGTGTCGACCTCCGCCACCCTGAGTCCGGCCACGATCGGCGATGCGCTGCGGAGCACTGGCTACCTTCCCAGCGAGGGATTGTCGACCGTCCTCTTCCTGGCTACTGCGATGAACCGGCCGCTGCTGCTCGAAGGTGAACCAGGCACCGGCAAGACCTCCCTCGCCGAGGCCTGGGCAACCGTCGCAGGCGCAGAGCTCATCCGACTCCAGTGCTATGAGGGCATCGAGGCAAGCCAGGCGCTGTATGACTGGGACTTCCCTCGGCAGATCCTGCACCTCCGGGCCGTCGAGGCGGCCGCCGGAGATGATCTTGATGCCAGCGCACTCGAGGCATCATTGTTCGACGAGCGGTTCTTGCTCGAGCGGCCCATCCTGAAGGCCTTACGGTCACCGAATGCGGTATTGCTGATTGACGAGATCGACCGGGCTGACGACGAGTTCGAAGCCTTCCTGCTCGAGGTGCTGTCCACCTTCGCTGTCACCATTCCGGAGTACGGGGAGGTAAGGGCGGCAAATCCGCCGATGGTGGTGATCACCTCCAACCGAACCCGCGAACTGCACGACGCCCTCAAGCGTCGGTGTCTCTACCACTGGATCGACCATCCACAGCTGGCGCGCGAGATCGCGATCATCCGGACACGATTGCCGGATGTCAGTGCTGAGCTGGCGACCCAGGTGGCGTACGCGGTGCAGCGGATCCGGGCCAGCGACGACATCCTGAAACCACCGGGAGTTGCCGAGAGCCTGGACTGGGCTCGCGCTCTGGAGCGCTTGGGCCACGAGCAGCTCGACGTCGCCTCCGCTGCCGAGACTCTGGGTGCAGTCCTGAAGTACCGAGAGGACGCCGAGCGAGTCCGCCGCGCACTGGACGCGATCCTCACTCGGTAACCGGCGATGACCGCCTCGGGAGCACCGGCCGCCGACGAACTGCTCGTCGGCTTCGCTCACGCACTCCGGGCAGCAGGCATGGCTGTGACCCCAGACCGGACAAGTGCCTTCGTCGAGGCAGTCGCACTGACCGGGTTCGATGATCGAGCAGCGACCTACTGGTCCGGCCGGGCGACACTATGCGCCTCGCTGGACGACAGCGAGCTTTATGACAAGGCCTTCACCGCCTGGTTCACCCCCTTGCCTGACGGATCGAGGCCCGCCACGCCGGTTCCCGCGCCACGCCAGCCCCAGGCGTCACTAGAACCTGAATCGGGTGCTGGGAATGTGTCCGGAGATGACCTCCTAGCAGCACGCGCGAGCACGGCGGAGGTGTTGCGTCACCGCGATGTGGGAACTCTCACCGAGCAGGAGCGAGCACAGCTCGCCATGCTCTTCGACACGCTCGAGATTGAAGCGCCGCTGCGACGGGCGCTTCGACGACGCCCCCATCATCGGGGCTCGGTCGACCTGCGCCGTACGCTGCGCGCCCAGCTGCGGTCCGGCGGCGAACTGGCCGGGCTCCGCCGCCGGCGGTCAGGCGTACGTCGCCGACGAGTCGTCATGTTGATCGACATCTCCGGGTCGATGCAGCCGTACGCGGATTCTCTGCTACGTCTGGCGCATCGCATCGTCCGTGCGATGCCCAACCAGGTCGAGGTCTTCACGATTGGCACTCGGCTTACTCGGATCAGCCCAGCCCTGCGAGTGCGGCAGCCCGACGAGGCGCTGGCAGCCGTGGGGCGGCTGATACCTGACTGGTCTGGCGGCACCCGGCTAGGTGAGGTGATCGGCGCGTTCGTGAGCCGATGGGGCCGCCGCGGGCTGGCGCGGAGTGCAGTCGTGGTAATCGCTAGTGACGGCTGGGAGCGTGGCGACGCGCAGTTGCTTGGTGAGCAGATGCGGCAGCTCCGGCTGCTCGCGTACGCGGTCATCTGGATGAACCCGCATCGTGGAAAGGCGGGGTACGCTCCCATCCAGACCGGCATTCAGGCCTGTCTGCCTCACCTTGATCGAATGGTTGCGGGACATTCGCTGGCGACATTCGCGGAGCTTCTGGAGGTAATCGCCGATGCCTGAGAGGCACACCGATGCGTGATGTCCTCAGTGACCTGCTGGCATGGTGGCGGTCCGGCGAGACGGTCGGTATGGGCACTGTGGTCGGCACTTGGCGTTCGGCGCCCCGGCAGCCCGGAGCGGCCATGTTGGTTGGGCCCGATGAATCGGCCGTGGGATCGGTCTCCGGGGGCTGCGTGGAGTCCGCGGTCTATGCGCTTGCTCAAGAAGTGATCAATGACGGCCATCCGGTGCTGCAGCGTTACGGCGTCAGCGACAACGACGCCTTCGCTGTTGGCCTGACGTGTGGTGGAATTCTCGATGTCTTCGTTGAGAAGGTGTCGCAACGGACGTTTCCTGAGCTCGGTGACATTGCGGCAGATATCGAGGCCGGCCGGCCCGTTGCCGTCGCCACGGTGGTGGAACATCCAGACGCCACCCGGGTGGGCAGGAGGATGATCATCCGACCGGCCGAGGGCTCCCCCATCGCCGGCTCGCTTGGCAGCCAGCGGGCCGACGCTGCCGTTGCCGACGATGTCCGTGGCCTGCTGGCGACAGGCAAGACCGAGCTGCTCACTTACGGTCCGGAAGGTCAGCGGCGCGGCGAAGGAATGCGCGTCTTCGCGGCCAGCTTTGCCCCCCGCCCGCGGATGCTGGTCTTCGGGGCCATCGACTTTGCGGCTGCTGTTGCCCGGCTCGGAAGCTTCCTGGGATACCGGGTGACCGTGTGCGACGCGCGACCCGTGTTCGCGACCAGGACCAGGTTCCCCGATGCGGCCGAGGTGATCGTGGACTGGCCTCATCGCTATCTCGCATCCGAGGTCGGGGCGGGCCGCATCGATGGCCGCACGGTGATCTGTGTGCTCACCCACGATCCGAAGTTCGATGTACCGGTCTTGGAGATCGCACTTCGCCTCCCGCAGATCGGCTACATCGGTGCCATGGGGTCACGGAAAACGCATGAAGAGCGTCTCCAGCGGCTGCGCGAAACAGGCCTCACCGAGAGCGAGATCGGACGGATGTCGAGCCCCATTGGCCTCGATCTCGGAGCGCGTACACCAGAGGAAACAGCAGTCTCGATCGCCGCCGAGATCATCGGCCAGCGTTGGGGTGGTCACGGCGGCCGGCTTGCGGAGCTCACCGGCCGCATCCACCACCAGGCATCGTGATCACGCCCACGCTCTAGCCGGTGAAGTGACGAGGGCTGCCCGATGATTCAGGTCGTTTGGGTCACCTGTACCCGGCTTCCTCACGCTGTGCATAGTGTGCACGCCATGCACAGCGCGAAGACCCCACGCAGCGTGGGATGTTGCCATCGACTCGACCGAGGGGATCACGCGCTGGGCACCGCCGCCAGCGCATCGATTTCGCACAGGGCACCGGTAACGGCAAAACCGTTGACCATGGCCACCGTGAGGGCAGGCGGGTTTGGCCGCTGGCCCCAGATCTCCACGAAGGCGGCAAAACCTTCATACAAAGGTGCTCCGTCCTTGAGCAGGATTGACCACCGGATGACATGATCAAGATCGGCGTTCGCCTCCCTCAGGCAGGCCCGGAGATTGAGGAGCGCTTGTCGAGCCTGGCCAGCAAGATCGCTTGAGACCACCCGGCCGGAACTGTCGACACCGTTCTGCCCGCCGATCACTATCAGATCGTGGCCGGCGGGAATGCGCACCGCATGCGTGAAAGCCGGATTGCTGTGAAGCTGTGCCGGATTGAGATAGCTGACTGAGTCCATGACGAGATTCTCTCGATCTTGACAATGTTCTGCTGCATCGGCCCCAGAGTTTCCATGATCATCTCGTCGAGTTACATTTAGCTTCAAGGCCGGCACCGTCGCCAGCCAGCCGCGCAATTACGCGCTCCGGGGGCGACAAGTCCATCTGAAAGGGAGTGGCGTATGCGAATTTCAGTAACTGTCGACGGAGTGACCTACACCGATGAGGTTGAACCGCGCACGCTGCTGGTGCAGTATCTGCGATACGGGCTGGGCAAGATCGGCACGGTGGTCGGATGTGACACGACCAACTGCGGATCATGCACCGTTCACCTCAATGGGCTGAGTGTGAAGTCATGCACGGTGCTCGCCGTCCAGGCCGACGGATGCGAGGTGACCACGATCGAGGGCCTTGCCAGCGATGGGGAGTTGCATCCGATGCAGCAGGCCTTCCACGAGAACCACGCCCTGCAGTGCGGGTTCTGCACCCCGGGAATGATCATGCAAGCCGCGTCGCTGCTGAAGGATAATCCTGACCCGTCTGACCAGGAGATTCGCGAAGGGCTCGAGGGCAACCTGTGCCGGTGCACCGGTTACCAGAACATCGTGAAGGCGGTACGCCAGGCAGCAGGGAGTGTGCAATGACTATCACAGAAGAGTCTCCTGAGAGCACCCTCGAGGTTGGCCAGCCGCGACTCCGCAAAGAGGACCAGCGCCTGATTACCGGCCGGACTCGATTCACCGACAATCTCACCCTCCCCGGCATGATGTTCCTCGGCATGGTGCGCAGCCCCATCGCGCACGCGAAGATCACATCCATCGACGTGGCCGAGGCGAAGGCCTCACCCGGTGTGGTCGCGGTCTTCACGGGATCTGATCTTGCCGACGATGTGGGCCCAATGCCGTGTGGCTGGCCGCTCTCGCCCGAGGACAAGGTCCCGGAGTACTACCCGGTCGCAAGAGAGGAGGTCAACTTCGCGGGTGAAATTGTGGCAGTAGTCGTAGCTCGGAGCGCCCAGGCTGCCCGCGACGCGACCGAGCTGGTCGATGTCGAGTACGAAGATGAGCAGGTTGTCCTCGATCTCGCTGCTGCCGCAGCCGGGCCTCCCTACGTCCATCCCGACTGGGAGACGAATGTGTCGACCCATTGGGTCTTCGACTCAGCCGAGGCCGGTACCGGTACCGATGTCAAGGACGAGATCGAAAAGGCTCGTCAGGATGGCATCGTGTTGGAACGGACCTTCCGGCAGCAGCGGCTGATTCCGGCCTTCATGGAACCGCGTTCCTACCTGGTCGACCCGACCGGCGACCAGATTGTCTTCTGGTCATCGACCCAGGTGCCACACTTCCTGCGCGTCTTCGCTGCCATCGCAACGAAGACCCCCGAACACAAGCTCAGAGTGATCGCACCTGATGTCGGGGGCGGCTTCGGCGGCAAGTTGGAGGTCGCTCCTGAGGAGTTCATTACCCTGGCGGTGGCCAAGAAGCTCGGTAAGCCAGTCAAGTACACCGAAACCCGCAGCGAGTCTCTGCAGGGTGCCCACCATGGCCGGGATCAGGTGCAACGGTTGACGCTGGCCGCGACCAAGGAGGGCAAGGTCACCGCACTGCACGTCGACCTACTTGCCAATATGGGCGCATACATGGGTCTGGTGGGCCCGGCCATTCCCATCCTCGGCGCGTACATGTACAACGCGATCTACAAGTTCGCCGCCTACCGCTTCGAGGTAAAAAACATCTTGACCAACATGGTCCGCACTGATGCCTATCGCGGGGCCGGCCGCCCCGAGGCGACGTATGCCATCGAGCGACTCATGGATGATCTTGCAGTCGAGCTGGACATGGATCCCTTGGAGCTGCGGGCCAAGAACTGGATTACTGCTGAGGAGTTCCCCTTCACCACTGTGGCGGGGTTCGAATACGACTCCGGCAACTACGAGGCAGCCACCGCAAAGGCCAAGGAGCTGTTCGACTACGACGGGCTGCGGGCGGAACAGGCCGAACGCCGTGCCCGCAAAGACCCAATACAGCTCGGGATCGGCATCTCGACATACACCGAGCAGTGTGGGCTAGCCCCGTCACGGATCCTCGGAAGCCTGAACTACATCGCCGGTGGCTGGGAACACGCTGAGGTGCGGATGCTCCCCCTTGGCACGGTTGAGGTGGTTGTCGGAACGAGCCCCCACGGACAAGGACACGAGACTGCCTGGAGCCAAATCGTTGCCGACAAGTTGGGGGTGGCTTTTGAGGATGTGGAAGTGCTGCACGGCGACACCCAGGTTGCTCAGCGTGGCCTCGACACCTACGGTTCCCGATCACTCGTCGTCGGCGTGACCGCGGTCCTCAAGGCCGCCGACAAGGTGATCGAAAAGGCCAAGCCCATCGCAGCTCACATGTTGGAGGCAAGCGAGGATGATCTTGAGTTCAGAGGCGGCCACTTCTGGGTCAAGGGGACTGATACGGGCAAGTCGCTGGCTGAGATTGCCTTCGCCGCCCTCCAAGCGCACGCCTGGCCGGAGGGAATCGAGCCGAACTTGGATTCTACGGCGTCCTTCGACCCTGAGGTCTACTCCTATCCGCATGGCACCCACCTCGCCGCCATCGAGGTGGACACCGAGACCGGAGCTGTGTCCATCCGCAAATACGTCGCCGTCGATGATATTGGGAAGGTGATCAATCCCCTGATCGTCGACGGTCAGGTGCACGGTGGGCTGACCCAAGGGATTGCGCAGGCCCTGTTCGAGGAAGCCGTCTACGACGACAACGGCACTCTCGTGACCGGCTCTTTTGTGGACTACCTGGTACCTTCAGCGCCCGATCTGGTCGACTTCGTCACCGACCGAACCGAGTCTCCGGCGCTGTACAACGAGCTTGGTGCCAAGGGGGTTGGCGAGGCCGGCACAATCGCCTCAACTCCGGCCATTGTCAATGGGATCCTCGATGCATTGCGTCCTTTTGGGGTCAAAGACATCGAGATGCCCTGTTCGCCGATGCGAGTCTGGAAGGCGATTCAGGGTGCACAACCGATGACCCAAGAGTCCGCCACGCCAGGCGAGGCCCAGCCACACTTCAGCAGCGAAGGAGGGCAGGCATGATCCCCGCGGCTTTCGACTACAAGGCACCCACTAGCGTCAACGAGGCGCTGCAACTACTTGCGGATGGCGGCGACGATGCCAAGATCATTGCTGGAGGCCAGAGCCTGCTTCCGGTGATGAAACTCCGGCTAGCGGCACCCGAGCTGCTGATCGACTTGGCCAAGATCGATTCGCTCAAGGGCATCCGCGACGACGGCGATGCGATCGTCATTGGGGCGATGACTCCTCACTTCGAAGTCGTGGACGATCCGCTGGTGGCCGAGCATGCATCGCTGATCGCTAGATGCGCCGAGACTGTGGCCGACCCGCAAGTTAGGCATCGAGGAACCATCGGCGGGGCTTGTGCGCACGCGGATCCAGCGGGCGACCTTCCCGCGCCGATGGTGGCCTTGGACGCCGAGTTCGTGATCGCCGGCCCTGGTGGGCAACGACGAGTCTCAGCGGCAGACTTTTTCCAAGATCTCTTCACAACTGCACTTGGAGATGACGAGATCTTGGTCGAGATCCGGGTACCGAAATACACCGGCTGGGGCTCGGCGTACCAGAAGTTCGTCCGGGTGGCGCAACAGTGGGCGATCGCCGGCGTCGCTGCCACCGTCCGGACCGACGGCGGCACCATCGGCGAGGCCCGACTTGCCCTGACGAATATGGGACCGACACCAATCCGGGCCCGAGCGGCGGAGCAAGCGCTTGCCGGTGTCGCGGTGCAGCCCGATGCCGTCGCGGGTGCGTTGGCTAGCATCGCCGACGGCACCTCACCGCCGACCGACATCAATGGCGACCCGGAGTACCGCCGCCATCTGGCGTCGATCTTGGGCCGCCGCGCGGTGCTTGCAGCCGCGCGCACATAGAACCCGCGCGGTGCTTGCAGCCGCGCGCACATAGAAACGCGCGGTGCTTGCAGCCGCGCGCATATATAGATCACGTGCGGTGGCGGCAGCTGCCAGCGCATAGGACAGGATGAACCTATGGACCTGATGCATCGCTTTAGCGTGCCCGCCCACATCGACGAGGCATGGAACGCCTTCAACAATCTGGAGGGGTTAGCTCCGTGCTTCCCCGGCGCCACCATCGACAGCATCGAGGGCGACGAATTCACCGGCTCGGTGAAGATCAAATTGGGCCCAGTCGCCCTTGTTTACAACGGATCTGGCAGGTACGTGGAACGCAACGACGAAGACCGCCGTGTGGTGATCGAGGCTCGCGGCAAGGACAAGCGGGGAAACGGGACGGCAACTGCGATCGTCACGGCCTCCTTCGCCGAGAGCGGTGAACAGACCGATGTCGAGGTTCTGACCGACCTTGCGATCACCGGAAAACCTGCGCAGTTCGGCCGTGGAGTGATCTCCGATGTCAGCGACAAGCTGCTGGACCAGTTCGTTGCCTGCGTCTCTGGACGCTTCACCGAGGGTGTGGGTGTGGCCGCGGAGGCAACGCCGAGTGCCGCATTGGGAGCGGATTCGGACACCCAATTCGACGAGGCGGACACCGAACAGACCATCGAGCTTGACACCGTGCCCCCCGCCGCAGTGCCATCCGAAGTCGGAAGCAGCTCGGGTGCCGGCGTTGCACCACCGGCAACTGAGGCTGCAAGTCCGGCCGCACCGCCAGCTTCCGAGCGAGCCCGTTACAGGTCGGCCGCGGCCGATGGCGGCCGAAGCGAGCTGAATGTGTTCAGCACCGTGGTACCGGTTGTTCTGAAGCGCTACGGCCCGGCTCTGGCCGTCGTCGGGTTGCTGCTGTTCATCGTGATCAAGATCATTCGACGCAAGTCGTGATCTATTGGTGGGCAGCGAAATCTACGCGGTCACCGTCTGCGTCCTGATCCACCGTGGCAACAGTTTCCTGCTCGTCATCCGGGCACCCGGAGTCGCGTACGCGCCGAACATGATCGGAATGATCGGTGGCCACGTTGATGTCATCGATCCCGAACCCAATGTGCTGGAAGCGACCGGGCGACGGGAAGTCGCCGAGGAAGTCGGTCTTGATCTCTCTGGGGTGCCGTTGACATACCTGGAGTCGGAGTTCTACATCACCGAGGCCGGCGAGCGGCAGATCACCGTGACATTCTCGGCTCAAGCCCCACCCGGCGATGGGCCACGCGTGAACGCACCGGATGAACTGACCGAGGTCGGCTGGTGGAGTCTTAACGATCTTGAAGCTGATCCCCGCTGCCCGCCCTGGCTGCCCGCACTCATTCGCCGGGCCTCCCTCTCGTCCTAGCTGGTCACTCCCTGCCAACATCCCACGCTGCGTGGGATGGTAGCGCTGTACATGGGGTGCATGCCCCGTACAGCGTGAGCAATCCGAGTACAGCTCTCGGCTTGTGTCCGAGGCTAGATCAGGCGTCTCAATCTAAGACCCTGAGGCGTACGGTCTCCGGCATGCTCTCTAGCTTGTCGATCACCGCAGCTGTCAGCGGGCCAGCTACGTCGGTGATCACGTAGCCCAGCTCACCGCGGGTCGACAGCACCTGGCTCTCGATGTTGACATGAGCGTTCGCCAGCAGCCCGTTCACTGTGGCCAGCACCCCAGGCACGTTATGGTGGACGTGCAGCAGCCGGCTACGTCCAGCCATGGTGCCGGTTTGCACCTGCGGCAGATTCACCGACATCGTGGTGTGCCCGCTGTCGGCGAAGTCGCGCAGCTTCCCGGCCACGAACCGACCGATATCGGTCTGCGCCTCCTCGGTCGAACCGCCGATATGGGGTGTCAAGATCACATTGGGGATGCCTTGCAGGCTGCTCGCGAACCGGTCTCCGGCGCTCTTGGGCTCGTCGGCGAAGACGTCCAGCGCGGCACCGGCGATGTGTCCGCTGAGCAGGTGCTCTCCTAACGCATCATGATCAACAACAAAGCCCCGGCACAAGTTGAGGAACAGGCTGCGCCGGCGCATCTTGGCGAATTGCTCGACGCCGAACAGACCTGCATTCCCGGGTCGGCCATCCACATGCAAGGTGACCGTCTCGGCGACCTCCAGAAGCTCGTCGAGGGTCTCGCAGCGCTGGGCATTACCCAGCGCGAGCTTGTCCGCGATGTCGTAGTAGTAGACCCGCATGCCGATCGACTCAGCGACCACGGAGAGCTGGCTGCCGATGTTTCCATAACCGACAATGCCCAAGGTGCGACCGCGCACCTCGTGCGCGCCCTTGGCGGATTTGTCCCAGACCCCGTCGTGCATCTTGGCGTTCTTGTCGGTGAGGTGTCTGGCGAGAGCAATGATCTCAGCGATCACGAGCTCCACCACGCTGCGGGTATTGGAAAAAGGCGCGTTGAACACTGGGATGCCAAGCCTGGCGGCTGCAGTCAGGTCGATCTGGTTGGTGCCGATACAGAAGGCGCCGATCGCCATCAGGTCAGGAACAGCTTCGAGGACGGTTTCGGTGACGCTGGTCTTCGAGCGGATGCCGAGCAGCTGCACGCCAGGCAAGGCGTCGATCAATTCGGCCTCGTCGAGCGCTCCCCTAACGGTTTCGACCTCGATCCCGCGCTCGGTGAGCAGCCGGACGCCCTCGGGATGGATGTTCTCAAGCAGTAACGCCTTCATGGTTCCTCGCTGGTCACACGCTGAATTGCAGGCACCAGTGTAGGAATCCCTCGGGCAGCGAACCGAAGTCTCAGCCGGCAACGGAGGGCGCAAGGTCGCTGTAGCTCCTCCAGGATCCCTTTCCGGTTGCCGACACAATCCCGTCAAGGCAAGCGTCGGCGAACGCGTCGGCGGCCGCAGCGAGCAACTCGTTGAAGGCGAGCAGGGAGCGAATTCGGTCCTCGACGGCCGGCCGCCGCGAGGAGGCGAGGCAGAAGACGGTGTCGCCATCGAACATGGAGTGCACCGGGCGGATGGCCCGAGCCATCCCGTCGTGGGCAACTGCGGCGATCTTGGTGGCTTGTGCCTTGCTGAGGGAGGCGTCGGTCATGATCACACCGATCGTGGTCGCGACCGACCGCTGGGCGCGGAGATGGGCAGTTTCCAACGCCTCTCGCTCGCCATCCCTTGGCGTCGCAAGGAGCTGCAGGCGATCAGCCCACAGCCGTCCAGTCAAGGGGTTGACAGGTGACCCCGCTGCATTCACAACGACGGCCGCTGCAACAGAAACGCCCGATTCGAGCTCGGCTTCGGCGTACCCAAAGCCTCCCTTGATGCCTCCGCAGACCGCCCCAGTGCCGGCTCCCACAGATCCGGTCGCGGGTCGTTCCTTCGTAGCCGCAGCCAGCGCCGACATGCCGAAGTCAGCGGTCGGCCGATTGCCGAAAACGCCACCGCGACCGAGGTCGAAGATCACCGCCGCCGGTACGATCGGAACGACCTGGTGAGGCTCGAGACCCACCGGCCACCCGATTCCGGTCGCCTCGAGGCCGGCCATGACGCCATTCGCCGCTGCCAACCCGTACGCGCTGCCACCCGTGAGTACCACGGCATGGACCCGATCGATCGCTGTTGTTGGATGGAGCAGATCGGTCTCGCGTGTTCCCGGACCGCCGCCGCGTACGTCGACTCCACCCACCGCGCCCTCTCCGGCCACCACAACGGTCGTCCCGGTCAGCCAACCCTCGGTGTCCGCGGTGTGGTGTCCGATCTCGAATCCCTCGATCACTCGCTCATTCTGCCGACTTGTGAGATTCGAGCTGAGCGATGGGTCAACCACGTTCTGACAAATCGGCGTTTCAGGTCGGGTCTTCCGCGACCGTGTAGAGCGAGGATCGCATGCCGAACATGCGCTGGAAGGTGGTGCCCGAGACAGTTGCGGTCCGTGCCGTTCCAATGATCTTGATTGCTTTGACTCGCCCGCCCCAGGCACCGGCGCCGTCACGGCTGGTGATCTGCAGCCGTCTCACTGTCCCGACTGAGGGCCACGCTTGGCTGATGCTACTCGCGCTGAGCGTCCGGATCCATGCTTGAGATTTGATCAATCCGTCGTACGGATCAGGTTGCGCGGCGAGGTACGGGTAGTCACCACGGGCGCTGTGCCCGCCGTTGGATGATGCGAATTGAGTCAGCGCTACCGCACCTCGGTAGGTGACGATGGCTCCGGTGGTGGCCCTCACTGCCGCATTTCCGCCACTGGTCTCGAAAGCCATGCCGCGGTAGACCTGACAGGCGGTGGTATCGCAGATGTCGTACCCGGAGTTGCCAGCGAACTTCTGCAGCCGGACCGCGTACGAGCGTGCTGCGACTGCCTGCGCCCGTACCGCATCCGCCGCCCAGGAGGTGGGCATTTCGGCTGGCACGACCCCTTTGACATAGTCCTCCAGCAGCACCTTGTTGACCGTCCGCGCGCCAGCTCCCCGCTTGATCAGTGCCACAGTGCCGCGGTAAGGACGTACGGAACCGTTGGGCAGGATGACTTTCACGATCTTGGAACGAGTTGAGAATGACCAGGTGCCCGTGGTCAGCCCGGTCGACTTCGTCACATAGGCTCCGCTGCTGGTCCGGTAGCTGAGTCGGTAGCCAGCACCGGAGCGACTGATGCGCCACGACGTGTACTTCGCCCCAGTGGGCACGGTGTAGCGATGACCAGCTGTGTCACTGACGGCAAGGCCACTCGTCGGAAGGACTCGCAGGCTGTTGTCGTTGTCGGAGCTAATCCAGACTTTGATCTTGGTTTCGCTGGCCATCTTGCTCAGCCCGGTGCCCCGGTAATAGAAGGCCAGGATTTGCTTCCAAGAGAGGCCTTTCCGAGCGGCCCCGTACGCGCCGTATTGCGACATGCCCCAGCCGTGGCCCCAGCCAGCGCCGCGGATCGTAAAGCTTCCCGATCTTGCCGAGATTGCGGGATCAGCATGAGCAGGAATGATCGTCAGCACAGCAGAGGCCGTGATCATGATGAGCGCCGTCGCAGCACCCAGCAGCCGCTTGATCATCCGCGCTGGGCCCGTCGAGGCGTACGGAGCGATGGCGACAGCAGGTGTTGGGGAACCAGACATGACCTGTCCATTCATGGGGAAGTGGCCATAGCCTGCAGCATGTCAACCGCGACACGCAAGTGAAAGAAAGAGATTGATGTTACTAATGTGACGTTGGAGCGCTGCACGACTAAGAGTCGAGCGTGATCTCAGCACCCTTGTCCGCAGAGGCATAACAGGCATCGATCACAACGGCGCGGGCGAGTGCCTGCTTACCACGATGGTTGCTGTAATCGCCGGACCGCACCTTCGCAATGAAGTCCACGACACACTCGGTGTGCTGGCCGTCAGGTGGAACGTTTGGATGCAGCGTTGCCGGCACGCCATCTTTCTCGGTCCAGATGTTCAGGCTGCGATGCGGATCATTAGGCGCGCCCCACTCGATGCTGGCCCCACCGTCAGAGCCGTAAAGCATCACATAACACTGATCTTTCGGGATCCATTGCGCCCAGCTGGATTCCAGCAGCAGCGTCCCGCCATCCCGCAATCGCAGGAATGCAGTTGAGAGGTCCTCGACATCGAAGGCACCTGGCTGCACTCCGGTCTTGCGAATGAACGACGAACTTCCCTTGCCGCGTGGACCGAACTCCGCGTATGTGGCAGCAGTGACGGCCCGCACCGGCGGCTCATCCAGCAGGTAGAGCGCGATGTCGAGCATGTGCACTCCCAGATCCATCAGCGGTCCTCCGCCGGAAGTAGCTCGATGTGTGAACCAGCTGCCAAGCCCTGGGATGCCTTCGCGCCGCAACCAACCAACCTTGGAGTAGTAGATCGGACCGAGTATGCCGGCGTCGATCATGTTTTTGAGGACTTGGACGTGGCCGCGCCGCCGATGGTTGAAGGAGACATCGAGGACACGGTCGTTGCGCTCGGCTGCCTCAACCATGAGCCGAGCGGTATGGGCGTTCTCGGCCATCGGCTTCTCCGAGAGCACGTGCATGCCGGCATCCAGCGCGGCCACTGCGATCGGAGCATGCAAGGTGGTCGGTACCGCGATGCTCAGCACATCAAGCTGCTCATGATCAATGAGGTCCCGCCAGTCTGTGTAGCGGTGCTCCTCCGGGATGCCGTACGCCGTTGCGAAATCTTCCAGCGCCGCAGTTTCCATTCCCGCCAGCGCCACAAGATCAACATCGACGGTATCCGCATACGCGATCATGTGCTGCTGGCCGGCCCACCCGAGTCCGATCACACCCGCTCGGAGCCGATCTTCGGCGCTCATGCTCCTACGCCCTCAGCGATACCGGGTCTGTTGAACCGCGGCGCCGGCTGGTTGATCACCGCATGCGCACTGAAGTCAGCGCTGTGCTCGGGCCGCGCCCACAGCACTGCATTGGCCAACACCCGCTTGATGCCGGGGTGGTGGTAGACCGGGTACTCCTGATCACCGGGTGAGAAATAGAAGACTTTGCCCTTGCCACGACGCCAACAGCAGCCGGATCGAAAGACTTCGCCACTACTAAAGGCAGAGATGAAGATCAACTCATCCGGCGCCGGGATGTCGAAGAACTCGCCGTACATCTCGTGCTCATTGATCACGATGGGTTGCGGAACGCCGGCGGTGATCGGATGGGAGGGGTTGACCGACCAGATGAGTTCTGTGTCGCCGGAGTTGCGCCAGGCCAGTGAGCATGTGGTGCCCATGAGCCGCCGGAAGATCTTGGAGAAGTGGGCGGAGTGCAAGACGAGCAAGCCCATGCCACCGAGAACTCGCTGATGTAGGTGATCGACGACCGCGTCGTCGACTGCAGCATGCGTGGCATGTCCCCACCAAGTCAAGACGTCGGTCGTGGCGAGCACCTCGTCGGGCAGACCATGCTCTGGCTGATCTTGGGTGACCGCACGAACTACGGCTGAGTCACCCAGCAGCTCAGTGAGGCCGGCTGCGATGGTTTGATGCATTCCCCCGGGGTAGCGCTCGGCCATGCCCGCGCGATCTCGTTCGGTTTGTTCATGGAAGTTCTCGCCCCACACGGTGACGCGGATCGGTGAAGTCACGTTTGCCAAGTCTGCCTGAACGAGATGCGGCTGCGTGGACCTGCCCGACGTGCTGGCACTCAAGGGCGGCCAGGTAAATCATGAGGCATGGACTCCGAAGCCTTCTCGGTGAAGCGGCTGGAACTGCGTGCATTTGACCTCAGTGAGCGAACGATCCGGCGCGGTGAGGTATCCGCGGTTCGCCGGGTTGAGCGATGGCGACAGCGTGCCTTCATGATCGGCCAGTGCTCGGTGACCGCGGGCGCCGCGTGGCTGATTGCGAGCCTGCTGCTTGGTCACGAAGTGCCCTATTTCGCCGCGGCGGCGGCCATCCTCGTCCTCGGGATTGCGTACGGGCAGCGCCTCCGCCGTGGTGTGGATGTGGCGATCGGTGTGACGCTGGGCGTCGCTCTTGGCGATCTCTGGTTGATCTTGTTCGGCGCCGGAGTTTGGCAAGTTGTGCTGGTCTGCGCAATCGCCATGTCACTCGCGACCTTGGTTGGGGCAGGCCCGC
>Ga0081455_10004016_pt1 | contig 16690 bp, 15 predicted proteins | sample TabmetS3T2R1_FD_70207 | JGI IMG/M metagenome (GOLD analysis project Ga0081455, IMG submission 70207) | Tabebuia heterophylla rhizosphere microbial communities from the University of Puerto Rico - S3T2R1 | ecosystem: Host-associated > Plants > Roots > Rhizosphere ... | reverse complement strand
TCAGCCCGAGCTCCTTGAGCTTGCGCACGTCCCGCTTGAAGGGAGCTTTCTGCATATCGAGCGAGGCCGCGAGGTCGGCGGCCAGCGTCTCCGGGCGATCGCCGATCAGCTCCAGGACCCGTCGAGTCCACGGTTCGCCCCTGGCTCGATCCATCCGGTCGAGCCGGGCGTCGAGCTCGGACCGCTCAGTGCGGCTGATTCTGTCGCGCTCACGGAGTGCGGTGCGGGGGTCGTCGCCGATTCGGTGAAATCGGATTCGAAAGAGACGGCCCTCGGGCCGCAGACTCTCCAGCAGCTCACGCCTGCTGGCGAAGCCGGCGCGGCGAGCCTGCTCCGCATCGATCCGCCGTTCGTCGATTGGTTCCACAGAGTCGATGCCGAGCAGCCCCGCCCGAGTGTGCAGGGTGCCGCCGGCCTTGACGGTCGGACGCTTCCAGCGCCGGAAGGCGAGATCGATGCGTCCCGCCTCGATGTCGTCGAGCGCCTGGCGGTTGAACAGCATCAGCGTTTGCGGGTCGCCTCGCGCCAGAGGCGGCGGATGATATCGAGGCATTCGTCGGTCTTGCGACCGCGCGTCTTCGTGTCCATGCCGAGCGCCTGCCATTCGGGCGCCAGCGGATTACCAATTCCGAAGGCCGGAAGCAGGCGGCCCTCGGACAGCACATCGATGGTGGCGCATTGTTTGGCCAGCAGCACGGGATCGCGGAATGCCAGCGACACGACGTTCACGCCGAACCGCATGCGCCGCGTGCGACCTGCCAGGGCCGCCATCGTGGTCATCGGCTCAAGGAACGGCTGGCGGCTGACGATCCGGTCGGTCTGCCAGATCGAATCCACACCGCCGGTTTCGCACATATCGATCCAGCGCCAGTACGCCGCTGCGCCGGAAAACGGAAACTCCGCACAGCCCAGTCCGATCGCGACACCCATGCGCCGTCCTTCCGCCCTAGGCCGCCGCGGCAGCGGCTTTGACGCGCGGCGCCACGTCGCGCACGAAGCGTTCGAGGCTGCCGTTCATCTGCTCTGGACGCATGCCCGGCGGCACCGCCCAGGTGACGAGATCGGTGATGCCGTATTCGCGCACAAAGGACGTCAGCTCCTTCACGCAATGCTCGACATTGCCGACCACCCATGTCTGCGGGATGCTGGCCTCCCGGGTGTTGCCCGAAACGCCGCCGGCGGCGCTCTCGTCCTTGTTGAAGCTGCGATAGATCTGGCCGCGATAGCGCTCGGCGGCGCGCACGGCCGGCCAGTCGCGTTCGGCGTCGTCGGTCACGAGGCAGGAGCGGATGATGCCGACGCGATAGCTGTCGGGGTCGCGGCCCGACGCCTTCAGTGTCGCGCGCCAGGGATCAAGCACCATCGACCGCGCGCCCTGCGGTAGGAAGTTGCTGCCATTGCGAGCGGCGCGCTGCGCGCCGGCCTCCGACATCGCCGCGATCCAGAGCGGCGGGCCACCCGGTTGCACGTAGCGCGGCCTGATCATCACGTCGTCGAAATCATAACGCTTGCCGTGGAAGGAGAACTTCTCGCCGGTGAAGCAATGGCGCAGCACCTCGATGCCTTCGTCCGTCAGCGATACGCGGCGCGAGACGGGCAGACCGAAGCCGCGGAATTCGTGCGGTGCATAGCCCATGCCGACGCCGACCTCGATGCGGCCGTTGCTTATGTTGTCCAGCACTGCGAGGTCCTCGGCCAGCCGGAGAGGATGGTTGAACGGTAGCAGGCAGACGTCGCTCGACAGCCGTACACGCTTGGTACGCGCAGCGATCGCGCCCGCCATCGGCACCCACGAGGGCAGGTAGCCGTCATCGAGGAAGTGGTGCTCGGTGAACCACACGAGATCGAGTCCGAGCCCATCGAGCATGACCAGCTGGTCCATGATCGCCGCGCACAGGCTTGGCATGTCCATGCCCGATTCCGGCGTGTTGCGGAAATCGTAGACGGTTCCGATGCGAAGGGGTGGACGCATGACGCTGCTCTCCGTCAGTTCAGCTGCGCGGCCTTGGCCATCACCTCGATGGCCTCGGGCTGGCGCGATCGCACGCTGAGCGAATCCGCGCCGCTGTCCTCCCAGGCGCGGTAGCGCTCGCAGATGCGCGCCGAGGGGCCGACCAGCGATTTCAGATCGACCCACTCATCGGGCACGGCGGCAATGGCTTCGTCCTTGTGGCCCGCGAGATACAGTTCCTGGATGCGCATGGCGGCGTCGCCGAAGCCGCGCCGGACCATGATGTCGTTGTGAAAATTCTTGGTCCGGTGACCCATGCCGCCCACATAGAGCGCCACCTCCGGCTTGAGGCGCGTCAGCGCGCCTTTCACGTCGTTGTCGACCTCGACATGGACGGAGGCCTGGATGGTGAAATCCTTCAAGCTCTTGCCGTTGCCGGCGCGGCGGAAGCCTTCCTCGAGCCACGGGCCGTACTCCTCCATGGCGCCCGGCACGAACCCCATTGGCAGCCAGCCGTCGGCGATCTCGGCCGTCAGCTTGACCATCGCCTCGCCGCCGGTGGCGAGATAGATCGGGATGTCGGGGTTCATGTGCAGGATCGACTTCAGCGGCTTGGCCAGGCCAGCGGAGCCCTCGCCCTTGTAGGGCAGACTGATCTCGCGGCCGTCGTGCGTCACGGGGCCTTCCCGCTTGAAGATCTTCCGCATGATCGCGACGTAGTCCTTGACCCGGTAGTAGGGCTTGCCCCACGGTTGGCCGTACCAGCCCTCCACGATCTGCGGTCCCGAGACGCCCAGGCCTGCGATGAAGCGACCGCCGCCGGCCATCGCGTCGATGCTGGCGGCCGACATTGCGGCGTTGGCCGGCGTTCGCGCGGCCAGCTGCATGATACCAGTGCCAAGCTTGATGCGGTTGGTTTTGGCAGCAAGGAACGCGAGCGGCGTGATCGCATCAGAGCCATAGGCCTCGGCCGACCACACCGAGTCGTAACCCAACTCTTCGGCGCGCTGCACGAGTGCGACCGGTACCTCCAGATGGGCGCCCGAATAGCCGATTGCGAGACCAAGCTTCATCGTCGTGTCCTCCGGGGGGCTTGAGGATACGAAGCGTCGGGTCGCTTGAACAGGTGCGCGCGAGAGGAGGCTGCCATGAACGCGGCTCCCCGCTGCCCTCGCCACGTGCCATGATGGCGCCTGGAAGCGCCGATCGACCCGGGAAGGAACCCGTCATGAAATTCGCCCTGCACTTCGGTAACAACACGTTCTACGATCCTGACGGCGCGCGCCGTCTGGTGCGCCTGGCGGAGGCGGCCGGTTTCGATTCAGTGTTCGCTGTCGAGCACGTCGTGCTTCCCGACAACTACGCGAGCGTCTATCCCTATGCGCCGGGTGGCCGATTGCCCGGCAATCTATCGACGAAATTTCCCGATCCGTTGATCTGGCTGACGTGGGTTGCCGCTGCCACTACGCGCCTGCGCTTCATGACGGCAGTGATGATCCTGCCGCAACGCAACCCGCTGGTGCTCGCCAAGGAGGTCGCCACGCTCGACTATCTGAGCGGCGGCCGGATCGAGCTCGGCATCGGGGTGGGATGGCTGAAAGAGGAGTTCGAGGCGCTGGGTATTCCTTTCGAGCATCGTGGCAAGCGTGCCGATGAGTATGTTGCGGCCATGCGCGCCTTGTGGGCCGGCGACGGCGCCAGCTTCGCAGGCGAGTTCGTAAACTTCGACAAGGTCAGCTGCAATCCGAAGCCGATCGCAAAATCGATACCGATCATCGTCGGCGGCCATTCGGAAGCGGCCGCCCGGCGCGCCGGCCGCCTGGGCGACGGCTTCTTCCCATCGATCGGTTCACAGGTCGACACCCTGCCGTTACTCGACGTCGTGCGCCGCTCGGCCGAACAGGCCGGCCGCGATCCGGCGAAGGTGGAATTGATCCTCGGCTGTCCCGGGGCGTTGCCGAACTCCGGCTCCGACCCGCGCGCGGCCGTCGAGGAGCGCATCGCGCGGGGCGTCGGCCGCCTTGCGTTGCCGGTGACGGCGTTCCTGCCCGATCTCGAAACGACACTGGCCCGCTTCGGCGAGGAGATCATCAGACCTTACGCGAACGCGTGAAGCCGTGAATCACGGCTCGCCTTAATGATCAGATCCATCGCTCTGCCCAGCACAAACATCCGGCGATCATAAGCTGAGTGAACTCGCAGATCGGGACCATGGCCCTTGCCGGATCCGGGCCTGAGACGATCTGGGCGCCGATCCGCGAACTCGTCAGGGAGCGCTGATTGCTGGTGCTCGCGGCGATGTCAGGCATGGGCCCCCAGCCGACATGGCAGTGCGGGGTGGCGATCTTGGCCTTAAGCACCAGCGCTACTCCCGTCGCGACTTCGATCTGACGACGCTGCCTCTTGCGCCTGCGACTCGGCGCGAGCATCGGAACAGGAGTCTCCGTCGTGGCAGAAGGCGAACCAGAGCGCGACAAACCGTTCCTCAACACAACGGAAGCGGCAGGCTGGCTGCGACTCACCAAGAACACCCTGGAAAAAATGCGGGTGCAGGGCAGGGGGCCTCCATACCGCAAACATGGCCGCTACGTTCGCTATCACATCGAGGACCTCGTCGAATGGTCCCACGCGAACAAGCGGAACTCGACCTCCGATGCGGACTAGACCTGCCCGGCCACATCTGCAAATCGTGGTGCTGGCGCTGATCGCCGCGGCATATGTCGCCATGCTGGTGGCAAGCCAGGTACGCGTGCCGCTGATCATTTTCAACGGATCGGCAAGCGCGCCGCTCGGCTTCTACTACATCGACAATCGCCTGCCTTCGCGGGGCGAGACCGCTGCCGTGGCCGCATCCCCTGCGGTCGAACTGATGATCGCCGCTTATGGCATCCTCCATAACGGATTGCCGCTGATCAAACAGATCGCAGCAGTCGGCGGCGATGAGGTATGTCGCTTCAATGAGCCGACAGGTACGCTCGCCATCAACGGCAAGGTGGTCGCCGAGGTCCTGGAAACCGACCGCGAGGGCCGGCGGCTGCCGCATTGGGAAGGCTGCATACGCCTGGTTGAAGGCGAATTCTTCCTGCTGCAGCCGCACCCTCATTCGTTCGATTCGAGGTATTTCGGGCCGGTGATGAAGTGCGACATCCTGGGCACGGCCCGGCCGATTTGGACGTGGAATCCTTGAGGACAATTCGCCATCAGTAGCAGTACAGCAAGGCCAGGAATAGTAAGCGCGGAGGGCAAGATAAAAGCACTGGCGCTTGATGACGCCTAAGTCGTTGTCTGCACATCCAGGAGTTGGCGACACCGCTGGGTGCAATGTCGCCAACCGCGGCTCAAGCCAATGCGGTCATTCGTCGATTGCGTCTGCGTCTTGGCAGCGGCTTGCTCGCTTCACATATCCGCGGTCTTCCAGACCGAGATCCCGCAATCATGCACGGCGCCGACGACGATGAGTTTGAGGTAAAGCTCGGCCGGATCGGCAACCGCGAAGCCAGGAGAGCAGCCAGCTATCTTCGGCGTGTCCGGCAGGCGGCCGAGAAGGCCGGCACCGGTCCGCGGCGCGCGTCAAACTTCTCAGGTGGCCGGATTGGTCGCGGATATGCGCAGGGCGCGGTGCTTGCCGGACGGAGGCGAAGCCGCGGCCAACGTCGCGTCGTGATCAAGGCGCGCGTCGTCCGGATCAAAGCGGGCGATCCCGGCGCCATTCGGGCACACCTGCGATACGTGCAGCGCGACGGCGTCACGCGAAACGGCGAGCCGGGCGAACTCTATGACGCGACGAACGACCGCGCCGATAGCAAAACCTTCACGGAACGAAGTGCCGGGGATCGTCACCAGTTCCGGTTCATCGTCGCGCCTGAGGACAGTGCAGAACTCGCCGACCTGAAGCCCTTTATTCGCGACCTGATGCGGCAGATGGAAAGCGATCTGGACACCAGGCTCGATTGGGTGGCGGCGGATCATTTCAACACGGGCCATCCCCACAGTCATATCGTCTTGCGCGGCAAGGATGACGAAGGGCATGACCTCGTCATCGCCCGCGACTATGTCGCACATGGCCTGCGGGCGCGGGCGGCCGACCTCATCACCCGGGAGCTCGGTCCTGAGACCGAAATCGAAGCCGCACGCAAACTGCAGCAGGAGATCACGGCCGAGCGGTTCACGCGCCTCGACCGGGCGATCCTGCGCGATGCGCCGAATGGTGCTGTTGAGCTCAGCGCGCAGCCAGCTGGAGAGTCCGTCCGGCACGCCGCACGAATAGGACGGTTGCGAACACTCGAGCGGATGGGATTGGCGGAAGAGGCTGGTCCCGGCCATTGGCGGATCGATGCCAGCCTCGAAGCAAAGCTCAGGCGGATGGGCGAGCGCGGTGACATCATCAAGACCATGCATCGCGAGCTTGCCGCGGTTGGACTTGCGCGAGCTGCCGGCACCTACACTATCTTCGATCCTGGCGAGGGCGGCCCGCATCTGATCGGGCGGGTCGTCGGCGAGGGGTTTTCGGATGAACTGCGGGAGCGGCGTTATGTTGTGCTCGATGGCATCGACGGGCGGGCGCATTATGCGGAGATCGGCAGTCTTTCCGGCCAGGATGAGGCGCTCGTCCGGAATACCATCGTGGAGATCAGGTCGCGCACCGCAGAGCCGCGCGAGATCGATCGGACCATCGCACGGATCGCAACAAGCCATCGCGGCCGCTACAGCGAACACTTGCATCGCGAATTCGACCGGCAGGCTTCGGGTGAATTCGTCGCTTCCCATGTGCGCCGCCTGGAAGCGATGCGGCAGGAAGGAATGGTCTCCAGGCTCAGCGACGGGAGCTGGACGGTGGGCGAGGACTATCTCGACCGGGCGCTGCAGTATGAGAGCCGCCGGCGCTCCAGTAATCCAGTGCGGATCGCGGTTTTGTCTTGGCAACGGCTTGAGGATCTGCCGCGGGCAGTGGGCGCAACCTGGCTCGATCGGCAGCTAGTCGCCAGGACCCCCGAGACGCTTGGGCCGAGCGGAATGGGTGCTGAGGTCGAGATAGCGATGCGGGCAAGACGGCAATGGTTGATCGAGCAGGGGCTCGCGCGCGAGCAGGATGGTCAGGTGCGTTATGCACGGGATTTGTTGCGGACCCTTGAGGCTCGTGAACTCCGCCAGGTGGCTGCAGAGATTGCAGTGCGAACGGGGCTTGAACATCGCGACGTCAGGGCCGGCGACAATCTCGCGGGCGTCTACAGGCGCATGCTGACGCTGAACAGCGGGCGCTTCGCTCTAATCGAGCGGTCTCACGATTTCGCGCTGGTGCCCTGGCAGCCTGTGCTGGAACGGGCGCGCGGGCAACTCGTCACCGGGAGCGTCGGTGGAGAGGGGATTTCCTGGTCGATCGGCTTCAAGCGCGGCGTCGGACGCTAGCAGTGCGCTGGGTTTCGCGAGAGCCGGTTCGCTTGTCCGAGGCAGTTCGCGCAAAACTTTCTCAATTCCATTTGAGATACTGAGCTCTGCCAGTGGACAGTATTCAAGAGGGGACGAGGGAGTAGCTTGTACTTCGGCCTCCACCTTCGTCCTTGGCGAGGATGCCCTGCTCAACGAGATCCTGAATGTCGCGCAAGGCGGTGTCGGGCGAGCACTTCTCAATTGTTGCCCATTTGCTCGATGTCAGGTTGCCTTCGAAACCGTCCAGCAGGCGGTTCAGCATGTCACGCTGCCGGTCGTTGATCCTGGCAGCGGCATGTCGTTTCCAGAATTCCGCCTTTTCCAGCACAGCCGCGAGAATGGTCTCAGCTCCACTGAAGGCGCGATCGAGGCAGCCCAAGAACCACTCAAGCCAGGGAGTGATGTTGAGGTCGCCCTTCTGGGTACTCTCCAGCATGTCATAGTAGGTCTCCCGTTCCGCGCGTATCTGGGCGGACATGCTGTAGAAGCGCTGCGGAATTGCTTCAGAGCGGGCAAGCGACATGTCGGCGATGGCACGCGCGATGCGTCCGTTGCCGTCCTCGAAGGGATGGATTGTCACGAACCAAAGATGCGCGATTGCGGCCTTGATGATCGGATCTATTTTCTCCGCGGTGTTGTACCAATCGAGGAAGGCCGTCATTTCAGCATCGAGCTTTTCGGCGATCGGGGCCTCGTAGTGCACGCGTTCACGTCCGTAGTCGCCGGAGACGACCTGCATCGGTCCTGCGGACGCGTCGCGCCAGGCTCCAACAACGATCTTCTTCATGTTGCTGCGGCCCGTCGGAAAGAGCGACGCGTGCCAGCCAAAGAGCCTTTCTGCAGTGAGCTCGGCTTTGAATTTCTGCGTGGCGTCGAGCATCATTTCGACAATGCCTTCGACATTGCGATCCGCTGACGGCAAGGCGCCCGCGTCCATGCCAAGGCGACGCGCGAGCGATGAACGCACTGCATCCTTGTCGAGTTTCTCTCCCTCGATTTCGCTGGATTTGAGGACCTCTTCGGTCAGGGTGGTCAGGACAGCTTCCTCCTGCTGGTGGAAGCCCAGGGCTTGCATCCGGCCAATGAGCTGCCCCTGCCGCAGCCGGACAGCCGCAAGCTGCTTTGCCAAGGTGTCCGCATCCCAAGAAAATGCAGGCCAATCAGATAGTTGATGGATGTAGGGCGACATTCTCCGCACTCCTTGCGGAGAATATGGCAGCTATTCGCCGCATCCGCAAGGTTAATTACCGCATAATATGCGGAGAATAGGGGTTTATTCACCGCACCAGGCTTGGCAGCAAGGCAGGATGGTTCGCTAGCTACCTCGCCCATGGGACGACTCCTCCTCCAATTCGGCTTCCGCATTCAAACGTGCTTGCGACGGCTCTGCATTTGTTTTTGCCGAAGGGACTGTCGCTGTCCTTGACGAGGCAGCTGGCTCGTTCGCTCCGAATTGTACTCGTTTCGCAGAGTGACCAAAACCCAACTTCGTTCGAGCAGTCAGACGATGCGACAAATCGAAAGCGAACGCGAACGAGGCTCATTCGATTCGCGCGGCTCACCAGGGTACAGGCTTATGCGTTGAGCAATCGAAGCCGAACTGTACGAATGATCCAGTTTGATCATGCCGTTCACCTTCTATTGATGTGTTTCCTCCACCACGCTGACACTGGCGCATCGACGATCTCTCATGGAATGAGTTTGACCGGCGCGGATTTCGTTGCCGCTGACGATTTTTATTCCGGTTGAATGCCGTGCGCACTCCCGCTTTTCATCTCGCCGCGCTCGCCAGCGCGAGTGAGTGGGGCGGACAATGTTTCCGGCAAAAATCTACATCGGCCAGATCGCAGTTGTCTTCGGCATCGTCATCGCGTCGACGTGGGGAGCGACGCAATGGACCGCAGCGGCTCTCGGTTTCCAGGAGCGGCTGGGTGCGCCCTGGTTCCTGGTGGCCGGCCATCCGATCTATCTGCCCTGGCGATTGTTCGAATGGTGGTTCGCCTACGAGGCCTACGCCCCGGAAATCTTTGAGGAGGGCGGCGCCATCGCAGCCGCCGGCGGCATCGCGGGCGCGATGTTTGCAATTTTCAACTCGGTGTGGCGGGCGCGGCAAAACCAGTTGGTGACGACTTACGGGTCGGCCCGTTGGGCCACGCCCAGGGAGATCAAGAATGCTGGCCTGTTCAGAGACAAGGGCGTGTTTCTCGGGCGGTTTGAGAAGAATTACCTGCGTCATGAGGGACCGGAGCACGTCATGTGCTTTGCGCCGACGCGCTCGGGCAAGGGCGTGGGGCTCGTGCTGCCGACTTTGTTGTCCTGGACCTCGTCGGCGGTGGTTCATGACATCAAGGGCGAGAACTGGGAGTTAACTTCAGGTTGGCGATCGATCTTTTCGCATTGCCTGTTGTTCAACCCGACCGACGCGAGAAGTGCCCGCTATAATCCTTTGCTCGAGGTCCGAAAGGGTGCTGCCGAAGTACGCGATGTCCAGAACATCGCCGACATCCTGGTTGATCCGGAAGGCGCGCTGGAACGCAGGACCCATTGGGAGAAGACAAGTCACTCCTTGCTTGTCGGCGTCATCCTTCACGTCCTCTATGCGGAAGAGCAAAAGACGCTCACGCGTGTGACGGAGATCCTGGCCGATCCCGCGCAATCCTTCGAAAAGACGCTGCGGATCATGATGGCGACCAACCATCTCGGTACCGAGGCAGAACCGAAGGTTCATCCGGTCGTCGCCGCGACTGCGCGCGAACTCCTCAACAAGTCGGAGAATGAGCGCTCGGGCGTGCTGTCGACCGCCGTCAGCTTTCTCGGGCTCTACCGCGATCCGGTCGTTAGCCGAAACACCGAAGGCTGCGATTGGCGCATTGCCGACCTCGTCAGTGCCGACAAGCCGGTCACCCTCTACCTCGTCGTGCCGCCATCGGACATCAGCCGCACCAAGCCGCTGATCCGATTGATCCTCAACCAGATCGGCCGCCGCCTGACGGAAACCCTGAACGCGAGGGCAGGCGAGATCACGGATCGCCAATTGCTCTTGATGCTGGATGAATTCCCAGCGCTCGGCCGGCTCGACTTCTTTGAGAGCGCGCTTGCCTTCATGGCCGGCTACGGCATCCGCGCCTATCTGATCGCCCAATCGCTCAACCAGATCGCCAAGGCTTACGGCGAAAACAATGCGATCCTGGACAATTGCCACGTCCGCATCGCGTTTGCCGCAAACGACGAGCGCACCGCAAAACGCATTTCGGACGCGCTCGGCACCGCGACGGAGCTCCGAGCCCAGCGCAACTATGCCGGACACCGGCTCGCGCCCTGGCTCGGCCACGTCATGGTCAGCCGTCAGGAAACCGCAAGGCCGCTGCTCACGCCGGGCGAAGTGATGCAGTTGCCACCCGATGAGGCCATCGTGCTGGTTTCGGGGCTTGCACCGGTTCGGGCGCGTAAGCTCAGGCACTACGAAGATGCAAACTTTGTGAGACGTCTGCGTTCGCCGCCGCAGCTCGCCACGGTCGAGTATCGCGACCGGCCGGCGGCACGTCCAAATGACTGGGCCTGTCAAATTCGAAGCGTCGATCTTCGACTGGCGACCCTGCCATATCGCGACCTCATGCAGGCAGGGGCCGAGGAAGGCGGGCTCAAGCAGCAGCTACCGCTGTTTGAGGAAACCGTGCCTCGTACCGACGCTACGAGGTTCGCCGAGGAGCGGCTGCTCGACGATGACGCAGATGTAGCCGCGGATCGGAGCCAAATGCAGCGCGCGGCAAGCGCTTCCAGCACCATTCGCAGCGCCCATGCCGTCACCCGCGATGACGACGATCTCCTTCCTGCGTTCTGACGAGCATTTCAATGAAACCAAAACTCTCAGCCTATGTATCCGACAGCGTGGCACAGCGGCTAGAGCTCGCAGCCAAGCGGCCCGGCAACAACAAGTCGGCGATCGTCGAAGCCGCACTCGATCGCTTCCTCAATCCGGAGCGCGACACCAGCGGCGATGCGGCGTTGATCCGCCGGCTCGACCGCATGAGCCGGCAGCTCGATCGCGCGGATCGCGATCTTTCGATCATGGCGGAAACCATCGCGCTGTTTGTCCGCTACTACCTGACAATCACGCCGCCATTGCCATCCGGTGACCAGGATGCGGCACGTGCGCTTGGACGCGAGCGGTTCGAAATGTTCGTCGTCCAGGTCGGAAAGCGCGTGGCGTCAGGTGGCCGGCTGGTCGCTGACGTCATGGAGCAGGTCTCGACGTCAAATCCGGATCTGTTCATGCGACATCTGGAGGAGGGGGCGCCCCTCGGCGCCGGCAAGGACACCTCCTTAACCGAATCCCGCTCGCAGAACGCGACGGGCGAGCAGCCGGGGCCGTCTCCGGCAGGGCGGGAGGAGGTTGGCTATGTCTGATCTTCTCTCGCCCGAAACCCGCGAACGGCGCCGCGGCATGTTGCGGACCGCGATGGGACCCGCCATCGCACTGGCCCTGGAAGAGGCTGATGTCGTCGAAGTGATGGTCAATCCCGACGGCAGGCTCTGGCTCGACCGGCACGGGTCCGGGCGGGCGGATACCGGCGTGATCCTGACCGCGCAGGAAACGGAACGGATCATCCGCCTCGTCGCAAGCCATGTCCGGGCAGAAGCAAGCGGATCATTCCCGATCATCTCGGCGGAGCTTCCCGAAACCGGGGAGCGGTTTGAAGGCGTCCTGCCGCCGGTTTCGCTTTCGCCGTGCTTTGCCATCCGCAAACCGGCGACGACCACCTTTCGTCTGCCGGACTACGTCAAGGCGCAGATTGCGTCACCCGTGATGGCCAAGGTGCTTACGGCCGCGGTCACAGAAGGCAAGAGCATTCTGGTCGCCGGCGGCACGGGATCGGGCAAGACGACCCTTGCCAACGCGCTGCTGGCTGAGATTGCGCGCCTCGATGAGCGTGTCGTCATCATCGAGGACACGCGCGAGCTTCGCTGCGAGGCCAGGGATGCCGTGACCCTTCGAACCAAGCCGGGCGTGGCAAGCCTTGCCGATCTCGTACGCTCCACGCTCCGATTACGTCCCGACCGCATCATTGTCGGCGAGGTAAGAGGGGCCGAGGCCCTCGACATGCTGAAAGCCTGGAACACAGGACACCCGGGCGGCATCGCCACGGTTCACGCCAATTCGGCGCGCGCGGCGCTCTACCGGATCGAGCAACTGATCCAGGAAGTTGTTGCCACCGTTCCGCGACGGCTCATCGCCGAGGCGATCGATCTCGTCGTCTTCATCAAAGGGCGGGGGCCTGCGCGCCGGATTGAGGCGGTCGCCGAGCTCAAGGGCCTCGATCCTTCGGGCGACTACGTCCTGGAGACCCCGCCCGGCCTTCCAAACACCAGCCATCGTCCCTGAGCCCACGGAGAGTACGCCATGACTTGTTTCGCGGCCTTCAACGGCACATTCCTTCTTCTCCGTGTTCACAAGCCCATGCTCATGGAGCTTGGGGCAAGTGCAGCTTGCCTGCTCTTTACCACGTCAGTTGCCCGCGCGGCGGGCTCGGGCATGCCGTGGGAAGCTCCGCTCGAGCGTATCCTGGAATCGGTACAGGGGCCGGTCGCCAAGATCGTCGCCGTTATCATCATCACGGTCACCGGCATTTCGCTTGCTTTCGGTGACACCTCCGGCGGGTTTCGCAAGATGGTCCAGGTGGTGTTCGGCCTCTCGATCGCCTTTGCAGCGAGCTCCTTCTTCCTTTCGTTCTTCTCGTTTGGCGGCGGAGCGCTGCTCTGATGCGTCCCGATGGCTTTGAACTTGTACTCCACCGATCGCTGACCGAACCCATCCTGATCGGTGGTGCACCGCGCGCCGCCACCATCCTGATCGGTACCCTGTCGGCCGTGCTGGCGCTCGGCCTGCGGCTTTGGCTCGCAGGCCTCGTGCTCTGGATCGTCGGTCACGGCATAGCGGTCTGGCTTGCCAAGCGCGATCCCGACTTTGTCGAGGTCGCGGTGCGCCACACCAAGCACAAGGGCTGGCTTGCATGCTGAACCTCCGAGAATTCCGCAGCCATGCCTCCCGCTTGGCCGATTGGCTGCCTTGGGCATGTCTGGTGGCGCCGGGAGTTGTCCTAAACAAGGATGGCAGCTTTCAGCGCACCATTCGCTACCGGGGACTTGATCTCGATAGCGCCACCGAGGCCGAGCTGATGAGCGTGGTCTCGCGGGTCAACAATGTCTTGAAACGGTTTGGCTCGGGCTGGGCGCTGTTCTTTGATGCCACGCGGATCGAGGCCTCGGAGTATCCGCGCTCGCATTTTCCTGACGCAGTGTCCTGGCTTGTCGATGAAGAGCGGCGAGCCGCTTTCGAAAGCACGTGCGAGGATTCGTGGGACGATCCTGCACGTCCGCGCGGACAGCATTTTGAAAGCGTGCTGCATCTCACCTTGATGTATCTGCCGCCGGCTGACCGCGTGTCACGGCTCGAGGGACTGTTTATGGAACGTCCCACGGAGAAGAGGACTGCTGGACAGAGACGGTATCAGCAGCGCGGTCAAGAAACCTCCGAGGCGATGCAGGAGGGTGGTTCGCCAAATGAGTACATGGAGATCGACGTCGAGTCTGAGCAGCATCGTCCATCGCGAGAGCACACCTATCGGGATCACCTTGAACGGTTCGTCCAGGAAACCGACCGGGCAATCGATCTCCTGTCCTCCGTCTTGCCCGAGATCTGGCCGCTCGGCGACGAGGAGACGCTGACCTACCTGCATAGCTGCGTCTCAACCAAGCGCCATCCAGTCGCCGTTCCCGAAATCCCGGCCTATCTCGATTGTTTTCTGAGCGACGAGCCGCTGACCGGCGGGTTATCGCCAGCGATCGGCCGAAGTCACCTTCGTGCGCTGACAGTCCTCGGCTTTCCGGCCGTCACGTTCCCAGGCTTGCTGGATGAACTGAACCGGCTTGGCGTTGCATATCGCTGGGCGACGCGATTTCTGCCGCTCGATCGCACGCAGGCCCAAGCGACCCTGTCGCGGTACCGCCGCCAATGGTTCGCCAAGCGCAAATCCCTTGCCGCAATCGTGAAGGAGGTCATGTTCAACGAGCAGGCCGCGCTCGTCGACACGGACGCCAGCAACAAGGCGATCGACGCCGATGCTGCTCTCACGGAGTTGGGCGATGATCTCGTGGCATTCGGTTACATCACAACGACCGTCACGGTCAGCGATGAGGACGCACGCGCAGCCGACGACAAGCTTCGGCTTGTCGAACGTGTGATCAATAGCCGCGGCTTCACCACGATCCGGGAAAGCGTCAATGCGGTCGAGGCCTGGTTGGGCGGTCTGCCGGGACAGGCTTATGCGAATATCCGCCAGCCAGTCGTCCACACGCTCAATCTGGCTCATATGTGTCCGCTGTCGGCCGTGTGGGCCGGGCCGGAGCGATGTGAGCACCTCGATGGGCCGCCGCTTCTGATCGCCAAGACCAAGGGCGCAACCCCTTTCAGGCTCTCGCTCCATGCCGGAGATGTCGGTCACACCATCGTGGTTGGGCCAACCGGCGCGGGCAAGTCGGTGCTGCTCTCGATGTTGGCCCTGCAATACCGCCGCTATCCGAATGCCCAGCTCATTACGTTCGATAGAGGCCGCTCCGCTCGCGCCGCGACGCTCGCCTTGTCGGGCGCCTGGTATGAACTAGGGGCCAAGGGCGCCATTGCCTTCCAGCCGCTGAAGAACGTTGCGGAGGAGGGCGCGCGGCTTTGGGCGCTCGACTGGCTCTGCGGCGTGCTGGCCCACGAACGCGTCACCGTGACACCTGACGTCAAGGAAACCGTCTGGTCGGCGCTCAAGAGCCTCGGCACGGCGCCCGTTTCCCAGCGCACGATGACCGGACTCGTGGCGTTGCTTGCTCGCGATGTCCTCCGTCAGGCACTGCAGCCATACACCCTCGAAGGACCCTACGGCCGCTTTCTCGATGCGGACGCAGATCGTCTGTCGAGCGCCGAAGTTCTGACCTTCGAGATGGAGGAGCTGATGGCGCTACCTGGGCTCGTGGCACCCGTTCTCACCTATCTCTTCCACACCCTGGACGCGCGCTTTGACGGTCGTCCGACTCTGCTCGTGCTCGATGAAGCCTGGGTCTTCCTGGACGATCCGCTGTTCGCAAGCCGGATTCGTGAATGGTTGAAGACGCTGCGCAAGAAGAACGTGGCTGTGATCTTCGCCACCCAGTCGCTTGTGGATATCGCTGACAGCCAGATTGCGCCCGCGATCATCGAATCCTGCCCCAGCAGGATATTCCTGCCAAATCCCCGGGCCCTCGAACCGACCCAAACCGAAACCTATCGGCGCTTCGGCTTGAATGACACCCAGATCCGCCTGATCGCGGAAGCTTTTCCAAAACGCGACTACTATTTGCAGTCTCGCGCGGGCAACCGATTGTTCGAGCTTGGCCTCGGGCCGGTCGCGCTTGCGCTCGTTGGAGCATCCTCGCCGGAAGACCAGCGCAGCATCGAAGCAGTCTTGTCCAGATCAGGTCCCCATCACTTTGCCGAGCGCTATCTCGCTGAACGAAACCTGCACTGGGCTGCGAACCTGATCAGCACCTTTGAACAGGCACGCAAGGCCTGACCCGAACCTCAATCTAGACCTCTGGAGTGACTCATGTTCGAAGGCATCCGCCGTATACCCTCACGCTCAACTTTAAGAACAGTTTCGGCAATAGCGTTATCCTTGATTGTTGCCATGCATGGATCACGGCTCGGCGCGCAAGCCGTGGTGTTCGATCCGTCGAACTACAGTCAGAACCTCCTGACGGCCGCGCGAGCGCTGGAGCAGATCAATAACCAGGTGAGGAGCCTCGAAAATCAGGCGCAGTCGCTTCTTAATCAAGCCAAACACCTAGCGGCTCTGCCGACCAGCGTCGCCGGTCAATTTGCTTCGACGATTAGCCGGATGAACAGCCTCATCGCGCAGGCGAAAGGCATCTCATTCGATGTTCAAAAAGCCCAGCAGGACTTTGCGCAGGTCTATCCTCGGCAGTATGGGGCGGCCATCTCGTCCGACAAGATGGTGCAGGATGCTACTGCTCGCTGGGACAATAGCTACGAGGGGCTGAAGCAGACGCTCACGATTCAATCGGCGATCGTCGGCACCCTGGAGCAGGATGGCCAGACGCTTCGTACCTTGATGGCGAATTCGTCGGGTGCGATCGGCTCGCTGCAGGCCCAACAGTCGGGCAACGAACTGCTGGCCTTGCAGGTCAAGCAATCGTTGCAGACGCAGGCACTGCTGGCAACCCAAGCACGCGCCGACACCTTAAGAGCGGCCGAGCAGCAGGCATCCGCTG
>Ga0081455_10004015_pt1 | contig 16691 bp, 18 predicted proteins | sample TabmetS3T2R1_FD_70207 | JGI IMG/M metagenome (GOLD analysis project Ga0081455, IMG submission 70207) | Tabebuia heterophylla rhizosphere microbial communities from the University of Puerto Rico - S3T2R1 | ecosystem: Host-associated > Plants > Roots > Rhizosphere ... | reverse complement strand
GCGCTGAACACCATCTCCACGATCAGCTCGTTCGTGCTGGGCCTGTCGATGCTGCCGTTCATGTACAACGTCTGGAAGACGGCGAAGTACGGCAAGAAGATCGAGGTCGACGACCCGTGGGGCTACGGCCGCTCGCTGGAGTGGGCGACGTCCTGCCCGCCGCCGCGGCACAACTTCCTCACCCTGCCGCGGATCCGCAGCGAATCCCCGGCGTTCGACCTGCACCACCCTGAGATCGCGGCCCTCGACCAGCTCGAGAACGCGCCTCACGGTGAGAAGGCTCTGGCTGGTGGCAAGGAGGCCGGCAAGTGAAGGTTCAGGGCAAGATGTTCATGTGGCTGAGCTTCTTCGTCCTCGCCATGGCGGTCGTCTATGGCGTGTGGTCGAAGGAGCCGGCCGGTACCACGGCGCTCTTCCTGGCCTTCGGTCTGTGCATCATGGTCGGCTTCTACCTGGGCTTCACCGCCCGGCGGGTCGACGCGGGTGCCATGGACAACAAGGAGGCGGACGTCGCGGACGACGCCGGCGAGGTCGGGTTCTTCAGCCCGCACAGCTGGCAGCCGCTCGCCCTCGGCATCGGTGGCGCGCTGGCCTTCCTGTCGATCGCGATCGGCTGGTGGCTGCTGTACTTCTCGGCGCCGATCATCATGGTCGGCCTGTACGGCTGGGTCTTCGAGTACTACCGCGGTGAGAACCGCACCCAGTAGCACGCGCTGAGCGCAGCAGAGCCCGGACACTCCGTCAGGAGAGTCCGGGCTCCTGCTTTTGCCGCAATAAAGGTCCCTCGTACGAGTTACCCGGCGCGCCGTACTTGACGGATCTCCCTAGCGTCGAGGACATGAACCACTCTCCGCGCACCCGCACCGTTGCCGGCTGCACGCTGCTGGTGATCGCCCTTGGCGCGGGCGGCACCGCTTGCAGCAGCGGTGGCAACCCGCTGACCGACAAGCCGTACGACGCGACGGACCAGATCTCCTTCAACGGCCTCTCCGAGGACGGCAAGAAGGCGGATCCGGACAAGCCCCTGGAAGTCACGGCCGACGACGACCGGATCACGGACGTCACCGCCACGGACGCCACAGGCCGCTCCGTGACGGGCGAACTCTCCACCGACGGCACCCGGTGGCACAGCACCTCCCCGCTCGCCGCCAACGCCCACTACACGGTGCGGGTGAGCACGGAGGACGAGGACGGGGCGCCGGGCCGCAAGGTCCTCGCCTTCGACACCAGCAAGCCCACCACCAAGAAGCGCCTGACCGTCGAGTTCGGGCCCAAGTCCGGCAAGTACGGCGTCGGCCAGCCCATCACCGCCAAGCTGAACAAGCCCGTCAAGGACAAGGCCCAGCGGGCCGTCGTCGAACGGGCGCTACGGGTGGACTCCGTGCCCGCCGTGCAGGGCACCTGGTACTGGGTGGACGACAAGGAACTCCACTACCGCCCCAAGGAGTACTGGCCCGCCCACGCCACCGTCCAGGTGCGCAGCAACCTCGACGGGGTCAAGATCGGCGACCGGCTGCGGGGTGCGCCGAGCAAGCCGCTGAAGCTCACCATCGGCGACAGCGTCGTCGCCGTCACCGACGCGGCGTCGCACTCCATGACGGTCTACAAGAACGGCGAGGACATCAACGAGATCCCCGTCACCACCGGCAAGCCCGGCTTCGAGACCCGCAACGGCGTCAAGGTCGTACTGGGCAAGGAATACTTCGTACGCATGCGCAGTGCCACCGTCGGCATCGCCGAGGGCAGTTCGGACTCGTACGACCTGCCGGTCTACTACGCGACCCGGCTGACCTGGAGCGGCGAGTACGTGCACGCGGCCCCGTGGTCCGTGGGCTCCCAGGGCTACGCCAACGTCAGCCACGGCTGCACCGGCATGAGCACCGGGAACGCCGAGTGGTTCTTCAACAACGTCCACGAGGGCGACGTGGTGAAGGTCGTCAATTCCGACGGCGACACCATGGAGCCGTTCGGCAACGGCTTCGGGGACTGGAACCTCTCCTGGAAGAACTGGCGCACGGGCAGCGCCCTGGTCGCCGGCACCCCCGACGCACCGACGGCCGCGGAGAGGGCGAGGCTGCGGCCAGAGAGCGTGTGAGCCCGCGTGCGGGCAGCCGTCCCGGGGACGGCTGCCCAGGGCTCTCAGGCGCTCTGCTGCAGGCTCTTGCTCCGCAGCAGGGAGGCCAGCGCGGAGGCGAACTCCACCGGGTCCACGGGCAGCGTCACCGCCGCGTCCGCCCGGCTCCAGGTCGCGAGCCACGCGTCCTGCGGCCGCCCGATCAGCAGCAGCACGGGCGGGCAGTTGAACACCTCGTCCTTGATCTGCCGGCAGACACCCATGCCGCCCATCGGCACGGACTCGCCGTCCAGGACGCAGATGTCGATCCCGCCCTTGTCCAGCTCCGTCAGGACGGCCGCGGGCGTCGCGCACTCCACGAACTCGACGACGGGAACGTCGGGCGCGGGCCTTCGCCCGGTGGCCAGCCGCACCTGTTCGCGGGTGTTGGAGTCGTCGCTGTAGACCAGCACCGTGGCGGTCGGCTGCATTGTTCCTCCGAGACGTCAGCGTCGTACGGAAAGCCCTGTTGCGGCGGATGTTACTCCGTTCAACACCACGTCAACACCGGTATGGACGGCAGCAACACTCCGAACGGCACCCCCCGGAGTGAGGGCGGGATAAGCGACCGACATAATGTCGGACGTGGCGACAGCAACGACAGTAGATACCGGGCACGCGCACCCGTCGGTCAACCGGCCGAACCTCACCAGCGTCGGAACCATCATCTGGCTGAGTTCCGAGCTGATGTTCTTCGCGGCCCTCTTCGCGATGTACTTCACCCTGCGATCGGTGACCGGTCCGGATCACTGGAAGGAGATGGCGAGCCATCTCAACCTTCCGTTCTCCGCGACCAACACCACGATCCTGGTGCTCTCCTCCCTCACCTGCCAGCTCGGCGTCTTCGCCGCCGAGCGCGGGGACGTGAAGAAGCTCCGGGGCTGGTTCATCGTCACGTTCGTGATGGGTGCGATCTTCATCGGCGGTCAGATCTTCGAGTACACGGAGCTGGTGAAGAAGGACGGGCTGTCCCTGTCCTCCGACCCGTACGGCTCGGTGTTCTACCTGACCACCGGGTTCCACGGCATGCACGTGACGGGCGGCCTCATCGCCTTCCTGTTCGTCCTCGGCCGTACCTATGCGGCCAAGAGGTTCACCCACGAGCAGGCGACCGCGGCCATCGTCGTGTCCTACTACTGGCACTTCGTCGATGTCGTGTGGATCGGCCTCTTCGCCACGATCTACCTGATCAAGTAGCCGGGCCCGTTCCCGCGTGCGCCCGCGCGGCGCACATACCCAAAGCATCGACGCAGAAGATCCTGACACCGGGGTAATCCGTGAAAAAGCTCTCCGCACGACGGCGCCATCCGCTGGCGGCGCTCGTCGTCCTACTCTTCGCGCTGGCGGTCACTGGGGGGCTGTACGCCGCGTTCGCGCCCGCGAGCAAGGCGCAGGCCGATGAAACCGCCCAGTCTCTCGCCATCGACGAGGGCAAGAAGCTCTACTCCGTGGGCTGCGCCAGCTGCCACGGCACCGGCGGTCAGGGCACCTCCGACGGTCCGAGCCTCGTCGGCGTGGGCGCCGCGGCCGTCGACTTCCAGGTCGGCACCGGCCGTATGCCGGCCCAGCAGCCGGGCGCGCAGGTCCCGAAGAAGAAGGTCGTCTACACGCAGGCCGAGATCGACCAGCTCGCGGCGTACGTCGCCTCGCTGGGCGCCGGCCCGACGGTTCCGACCAAGGACCAGTACGGCCCCGAGGGTGCCGACATCGCCAAGGGCGGTGAACTGTTCCGCACCAACTGCGCGCAGTGCCACAACTTCACCGGCAAGGGCGGTGCGCTGACCCACGGAAAGTTCGCGCCCGACCTCGAGGGTGTCGACCCGAAGCACATCTACGAGGCCATGCAGACCGGCCCGCAGAACATGCCTTCGTTCCCCGACACCACGCTGACGGAGCAGAACAAGAAGGACATCATCGCGTACCTCCACGCGGTCAACGGAGACGACACCGAGAGCCCCGGCGGCCTTGAGCTGGGCGGACTCGGCCCGGTCTCCGAGGGCCTGTTCGCCTGGATCTTCGGACTCGGCGCGCTGATCGCGGTCGCCGTCTGGGTCGCCGCTCGGACCGCAAAGGCCAAGAAGTCATGAGTAGCCAAGACATTCCAGAAGAGAACCTGCCCGCTGAGCAGGACCAGCACGGCACGGTCGGTGTCGCGGACGAGAAGAACCCGTTCGCCGACCCCGGTCTGCCGCCGCACGAGCACCGGGTCCAGGACATCGACGAGCGGGCCGCCAAGCGGTCCGAGCGTGTGGTGGCCATGCTGTTCACGGTCTCGATGCTCGCCACGGTCGGCTTCATCGCCTCGTACGTGGCGATCCCGCACGACAAGTCGATCTTCGTCTTCCCGATCGGCCACATCAACGCGCTGAACTTCGCGCTGGGTCTGACCCTGGGTCTCGCGCTGTTCGCCATCGGCGCGGGCGCGGTCCACTGGGCCCGCACCCTGATGTCCGACGTGGAGATCGCCGACGAGCGTCACCCGATCGAGGCCTCGCCCGAGGTCAAGGCCAAGGTGATGGACGACTTCCGGCAGGGTGCCAAGGAGTCCGTGCTCGGCCGCCGCAAGCTGATCCGCAACACGATGCTCGGCGCGATGGCCCTGTTCCCGCTCTCCGGCGTCATGCTGCTGCGCGACCTCGGTCCGCTGCCGGGGACCAAGCTCCGCCACACGCTGTGGTCCAAGGGCAAGCTGCTCGTCAACATGAACACGAACCAGCCGCTGCGTCCCTCGGACGTCGCGGTCGGCTCGCTCACCTTCGCCAAGCCCGAGGGCCTGGAGGAGCACGACGAGGAGTTCCAGACCGAGATCGCCAAGGCGGCCCTGATGATCGTCCGGCTGCAGCCGGACAACATCAAGGACAAGCGCGAGCTCGAGTGGTCGTACGAGGGCATCGTCGCGTACTCGAAGATCTGCACCCACGTCGGTTGCCCGATCTCCCTGTACGAGCAGCAGACGCACCACGTGCTGTGCCCCTGCCACCAGTCCACCTTCGACCTCTCCGACGGTGCCCGAGTGATCTTCGGCCCCGCCGGTCACGCTCTGCCGCAGCTGCGCATCAGCGTGAACGACGAGGGCTACCTCGAGGCGCTCGGCGACTTCGAAGAGCCCGTCGGTCCTGCATTCTGGGAGCGCGGATGAGCACCAACGAGACCAACGGGAACAATGCCGCACGCCGCGGCAAGGCGCCCGCCGGCGAGCGCGTCGCGATGTCCGCGCACGTGCACGCCGCGCTGCCCGCCCGGGTCAACGCGCTGTCGCTGGTCGGGCCGGGCGGTGACGTGCCGGTCACCTTGCACCCGCTGATGCGGCACTGGTCAGTCAAACGGAAAGTCCAGGTCACCACGCATATCGTCGGGATCGCCCGGATGGTCGAGGTCGAGGTTACCGATTGGTTCCGGGAGGCGGTCGGCGCCGACGACGACCCGCTGACCATGGTCGAGGACTACCGCCACGACCAGCTCGGCGTCGTCCCCCCGCGCGAATGGCTCGACCAGAAGGTCCGCCGCTGGCGCGCCCACTTCGGCCACCACGTGCCATCCCGCACGATGCTCGGCGGGATCACCCCGTACGTGCCGGCCGCGTGGCGGCAGCTACTGCCGCTGCCGGGCGGCCCGGCCGCGATCGCGTTCCTCGCCGCCACCCACGCCGCGACCAGGCCCGGGCGGGCAGCGCAGGCCCGCATGGCGTACCGCGGGCTGCTGGCCACCCCCGCCGCCACCCCCGAGCGCGATCCCATCGTCGCCGACCTCGAGCGGCGCGGCCGTGCCGAGCCGAGCACCCTGCGATGGGACATCGACTACCTGCGGACCTGGCTGCCCAAGGCCGCCGGGGAGGACGAGCTCGACATCGGCGCGTTCGTCGCGCAGCTGGCCGCGCTGCACGCCGAGATCGGCCGGGTGCTCGGCGACACCCCCGACGAGGAGTGGATCGGCCGCTGCCCGGCGTTCCTGACCGAGTACGACGAGGACGGCGAACCGACCGGCAGGAAGAAGCCCTGCGGCGGCGGGCTGTGGCAGGACAACACCGCGTTCAGCGCGCAGGTGCAATGCCCGCGCTGCCGGATGACGTGGGACACCCGGGGCAACGCCGGCGCCGGCACCGCACGGGAGATCCGCCGCGTGTGGCCGATCGACCAGCGGAAACGCTACACCGCCCGCGACATCGACCGGATCGTCATGCCTAAGTGCCCTGGCTGCGGAAACAAGGTGAACGTGGACTGGCGGGAGGTCACCGGCAGCCGCGACAAGCAGCGCACCTGGAAGCCGGTCGCGGCCCGCTGCCCGTCCGGGTGCGAGCAGGCGAGGAGGATCCTGTGAGACGCGGCCAGAGAAAAGGTGAGCAGCTCGACCCGATCGCCCGCTGGGAACCCGGCGGCGACGACGGCGAACTGCTGCTGATGGACACCAGGGCGATGATGCTGCACCTGCACGTCGGGGACCGGACCGTACGCCGGTACGAGCCGGTCGCCTGCGACGTCGGCACGCGGGCGCCGCTGTGGGACGCGCTCACCGTCGGCGCTGCCCGGGCGCAGGTTCGCACGCGCCGACCCCGGCCCGCCTGACCGCCCCTCTGCTATCGTGGCTGAGCGTTGGTTTCTGGCTATGGGCAACGCAGGACGCCACCCGCTTACCACCGGGTGGCGTCCGTGTCTAGGTGGATGGCGCGCGGGGGCCGACACCATCCCGGCCAGCCGCTCTGCATGACCGAGGTGCAGCCTGTGGCGGGGGTCAGGCGCTTGGTCGACGCCCGCGCACCACGATTCTATCGGTTCGGGCCGATCGCGCATATTGAGTGAAATTGAGTTCAAGCGTCCGGGGGTACGACCCGAAAGGGTGCCGGGTTCACGGACGCCAATCCAGCCCGTAGGCGAGGAACGCCAGCCGCAGCGCGAACTTCTCCACGTAGTCGTTGCCGGTCGCCGACTCCCCCACGGCCCGCACCTCGTCGATCGCGATCGGGTCAAGACCGTTCTGGGCCCGTCGCTCGTTGACGATGCGCAGCAGCACCTCCTGGTCGTCGTCCCAGCCGCGTACTGCTCGGAACAGGTTCTCTCGGAAGGCGAGCATCCGCTCGTGCTCGGCGGTGGTCAGGGTCATCGTGTCTTCTCCTCAGGGTTGATGCGGCGGAATGTCGATCATGGCGGCTTGTTAACTTTGTCGGACGGTTCAGTCGGCGGCGCCGCGGCCGGCGCCTCGGCCGTGGCCGTACGCGGACTGCTGCACGAACCGGACCGGGTGGTGCGGCAGGTGCAGCGGGGCGTGCCGCCGGTCGTCCTCGGGGGGGTGCGTGAGGGTGAGCGTGACCGCATCCCAGTGATGCGAGGTCTGCGGCCCGTCCGGGCCGGTCCGCCAATCGTCGCCGATCCAGCCGGTGGGCGCGGCGTGCGCCGAGGTGGTGGCGATCGCGTAGATGTCGCCTTGCCGGTCGACGTGCCGTCCGGCCGCGAGCGCATGCTTCACCGCTGCGGGCGTGAGCCAGGCCAGCGCGCCGGCGACGGTGGTGATGGTGCCCGGCACGCGGGCGGCCCAATCGCCGTTGTCGTCGCGGCCGCACAGGTAGGACAGGGTGGCGCGGTGCGAGCCGTGCGCGCGGGAGTAGTACCGCCAGGCCGCGACGTGCAGCAGGGTGAGGCCGTCGGTGCGGTCGGTGACAGCAAGCGGGTTGTCGCGCAGCGCGGACGCCCTGTCGCCGGACGCGATGCTCGTCTCCCCGCCGCGCCGCTCGATCTCGGCCATGTAGCGGGCGGCGAGCCAGGCGTTGGCCCGCTGGGTCAGCGGGAGCGGCTGCGGCAGCGGCGCTTTCCGGGCTGCGCGCTCGCGGCGCAGCCGGATGATGGCGGTCTTGGACCGTTTGCCGGGCAGGTTGGCGGCGCGTAGCTGCTCGGCGAGGCGGGCGGGGTCGGCGGGATGGATGGTCAGGGTGGCCACGGGGGATACCTCCGGGGGCGTTGGGCTCGGTTCAGTAGACATCGGGGGTACGACAAAAACGTCTGACCTGTGCTTATGCGTGGGGCGAGACGGGGTGATTCAGCTTTCGTTGGGCCTGGTGATCCGGAGCTGGCCCTGCCAGGTCGCGTCGATCGTCATCTGCTCAGCGTTGACGTGGTTCTTGCAGTTGCAAAGAACGTCCTCGTAGTGGTCGAGGTCGCCGTTGACGAACACGCTGGTTTGCGTGACCTCGACCGCCGTACAGGCGCCGGTGGCCGGATCGCGGTAGGTCAGGCTGTGCCCGCACCCGACGCATATGGTCGGGTCGGCACTGATGGGCTTGCGCCGGTTCACCTTGCCCAGCACGAACCCTGCCAGGACCAGGGCTGCGCCGAGGGCGATGCTGATGGGGTCGATCATGTTCGGCTCCTTATCGGCGGGAAGAGGCGATCACGTGGATGGCTACGACGACGACCACGGCGAGGATGACACCGATGAGCGCCCCGATCGCGCTGAACAGCAGGTGCCAGGCGGCCGGGAAGAGGATCAGCGAGACGGCTGCGGCGGCGAGTAGGCCGCGTAGCGGGTTTCGGGTGCTGGCCGGTTGGGTCATGCTCACCTATTTCGGAATTGGCGGCGGCCACCGAGGAGGATCTTGTTGAAGTTGGAGCGGCTACCGGAGTCCTTGAATCCGACCAGGGCAGCGGCTTTTTGTTTGACCTCGCGCTCGGTGAGCTCGGGGTGCTCGTCGCGGACCTGATCGACGAGCCGGTTACCGAGCGCGGTCAGCGCCTGGCCGCCGGAGTCGCTCTCGATGGAGCCGGTGGTGCGGCACAGCATGATCAGCTCGAAGACCTCGACGGCGCCGAACTTGTCAGCAAGGCCGATGAGTCCGTCAGGACCGTCGAGGCGGCCGGGGAGGCGGTCAAGATTCGGCACGAGGGTGTTCCTTTGCAGCGGGGACGTTGACACCGCAAGCCTAGTCCCGGTGACTTACGCAAGTCAAGTCACCGGGACTAGACGAACAGTGCGGCCATGCGCTCGGCCACGTACGCCTCCGCCTCCGCGTCGGCGTTTGCGGCCGGGCCTGGGCACTGGGTCTTGTGGTCCTGCATCGCCAGATACAGCCACTGCTCGGCGGACTTCCAGGTCTCGCCGTCGCCTTCGGCCGGAGCCGGCTCCGTGCAGGTGCCGCAGTCCGGGCACATCCCGGTGAAGGTCAGCGGCGCCAGCCCGGGATCGGACCACAGCGTCCGCGCCCGGGCCAGCCCCCGCTCACGCATGATCCCGCTGTCGGCGCAGGACCAGCACAGGCACACGTCCGGACCGGCCAGGCCGACCTCGGCGGCCACCAGCGTGTGGACCGCGTTGAGGCCGAGCACTCCGCGCGGGTCGTTGCTCCCGTCGTCGCGGCCCCAGCAGGACACCGTGCAGACGATGCACCGGCCTACGTACCGGGCCACGAAGTCACCTCCCCAGCCCCTCGACGCCTGCACCGGCATCTCCTGCGCGGCCTTGCGGTTCGTGGCGACCTCGGCCACCCGCACCGGCTCACCGGCGGCCGGCCGGCAGAGGCTGTCCGCGTACACACTGAGGGCCTGCTCGCCGCGGGGCTGCTTGGTCGCGGCCAGAACCCATGTGTCGATGTCCGTGCCGCCCTTGCCGCGCTGCTTGAACGATCCCTTCGGCAGCTGCCCGGTCTGCACGTCCGGGCCGACCAACTTCAGCAACCTGTCCCGGCGGGCGTCCGGGCGGGTCAGGTCGCCGGGCAGGATCGCCACCAGTCGCCCACCCACAGCCAGCAGATCCCACGCCAGCTCGACGTGCTGCGCCCACAGGCCACGGTTGCCCGGCACCGAGTACGGCGGGTTCATCACGGTCAGGTCCGCTCGCCACTGGGATTGGGTCTTGGCCACGTTCGCCGCGTACTCCTCGAGTGTGCAGTTGTGGACACTGAAGCGCCACTTGCCCGTCGGATCCCAGTTGAACAGGCCCCGGGCCCGTTCGGGATCGGGCTCTACGGCCACCAACTCGGCCTTCGGGGCGACGGCCAGCACCGCGGAGATGAGTGACCCGTCGCCGGCCGACGGCTCCAAGACGCGGGGACGGGCGGGCAACCGGTCCACCTCGGCGAACCGGGCCACCACGTCGGCTGCCAGCTTGTCGGGGGTGCGGACCCATCCGGCCGTGGCGCGTTCGTGCCTCGGGGCCGGGCCGCCTGCGATGAACGCCCACAGCTGCGGCAGCCAGGAGTCCTTGACCGTGTACGGCTGGCCCTTGCGGGCGCCGCCGGTCGCGCCCATGCCGCGCAGCACGTCGTGCACCAGCTGCCAGTCGGCGTGGCCGAGGTCGCGGGGCAGCCGCAGACCGTCGTGCTCGATCGTCGCCTGGGCGAGGATCGTCCGGCCGTCGTCGAGTCCATCGCTGGTGACGCCGACGTACCCGCCGATCACGCCGTACTGCTCGCCAGCGCATGGCCGGAACAGATCCAGGTCGTTGTCCAGGGTCATCCACCACCGGTATCGGCTACCGAAGGCCTCAGAAACCGTGTCCTCGTACACCTCGCCGGTCGTGGCCACGACCCCGTCCGGGGCGACCAGCACGGTGTAATCCTGGCCGAGCCGGTCGGCCAGGTTCCGCCGGGCGGCGACCAGCGGGTTCGCCACCGGCTGGCCGGCCACGTTGCACGGCTGCTCGCGCGGGTCGGCGATGTCGGTCCACAGGCCGGCAGCACGGCGCATCGTCACCGTCTCGCCCTCGCCGTCGATGAGCACGTCCACCGCGTACGAGCTCGCCCCGTCCTTGACCGGCACGGTCTGCACGTGGAAGCGGGTCCGAAGGTCAGCGACGTTCCAGCCGCCGCGGTGCGCCAGGTCCCGGACCCCGCCGCGTTCGTCCCAGATGTAGAAGACGTCGCCTGGGCGCAGGTCCGCGAACGGCAGCCTGCGCGACAGCCGCATCGTCGCGTGCAGCGCGTGGTCACCCGGCGCGTCCATGATCGTGAAGGTGGCGTCGGGCGGGCAGTACAGGCTGTTCGCGCCGCCGTCGGGACGGACCTCGATCTCGGTCAGCAGCAGCGGCCGGCCAGCACCCTTGGGGGTCTTGGCGCTGTGCCCGGCGATCCCGCCCGTGTAGATGCGCGGCAGCTCGACCAGGTAGCCGCGCCGCCGGCCGGCTTTCCCGCCGTCCGGTCCCCACGCGGCGGACACCTCGCCGTACATGCCCCACTGCGCCTCGGCGAGAGGGATCACACCCGACGGTGGCTGCTGCTCGGCGGCGTCCGCGATCGCGCTGGTCAGGCCGAGCAGGTCGAATAGGTCAGCAGCACGCTCCTCCGCCAGCTCAGGCTCGGCCTCGGCGGCTGGCTCGGCGGCTGGTTCGGGGTCGTCTAGGTGGTCGGCGCCGGCGTGGAAGGGGACCTCACCGGTCCACGGGACCTGCACGGTCACGGATCGCCATCCGCCCGGTTTGCCGTCGGGTACGTGCATCACCACATTGACCACTGGCTCGCACTCGATGCCGTGCGACCCGGACCAGAACCGCTCGAACGTGCCGACCACAGACCGCTCGACGCCGTCGACCAAACCCCGGACCGCGCCGGGTGCCCCCTGCCGGACCCGGTGCAGAGGGGTCGGGCCGGACGGCTCGATCGGGCCCGGCCACACCCTGTCGGCGATCGCCTTGTCCAGCCACTCCTGCTGGAGGACCATCCGGTAGTAGCCGGCGGGGACACCACCAGCCTCGGACAGGAACAGCCGCCGCAGGGTGTGCTCGCCCGGCATATCCTGGCCGAGCCCGGCCGGCCACGTCACATCGCCGGGCTGCGCCGGCTCGGCGACCAGCCGCAGCCCTGCCGCCGCGAGAACCTCTTCGAGCGTGGGCGTGAGCCACGGCGCGGGCGTCCCGTCCGGGAAACCGTCGAGCAGGGCCGGGCTGACCACGGACAGCTCGGCGGCGGTGACCGCGACCGGAACGCCGTCGAGATGGTCCGGCCGGTCGGACAGCAGCACGATCACGCCGGCGTCCTTCACCCAGCCCTGATAGTTGGCCCCGACCTCAACGGCCCGGATCACGTAGCCGGTCACCGTGCACGTCTCCCCGTCCGGCAGCATCCCCGCGCAACGCACGAACGTGCCGGCGGCGACCTCGGCCGCCTTCACCGTGCCCAGCGCGATCATGGGGGCGAGCGGGTTCAGCCGGGCCAGGCGCCGCCCGTACTCCTCGTTCTGCGGGACACACAGGCGCAGCGTCCGCGAGTCGGGCGGGTACGACCAGGCAGCGCCGTTGGCGGTCCGGATCCGGCCGGTCCCCGGATGAACTTCCTCGACACCCTCGAAGACGAAGATCCTGGGGGGCTCGGTGTTCAGGCCGTAGTAGAACATGGTGCCGGGGCCCAGCGCCGCCAGCTCGGTCGCGGTGACCATCCTGTCGGCCGGGACCACCACCGACGGCGGCGCCACGGGCGCAGGTGGCTTCTTTTTCGTACGCCGTGGCGCTTTCGCGGCCGTCTTCTTCGCGGCGTTGTCGGCGACCAGGGCGGTCAGGTCGATTAGCCCGGCGAGGAGATCTCCCTGCACCGGGCCAATCTTGGTGGCGGCGGCGGGCACGGGGGACTCCTTTGTGGGCCAGGGTGCGGGAACGGATAGGTCACCGGCGGCGGCGCGGCGCTTGTTGTCCGCCTCGGCGTCGGCGTAGCGGGCCTTGTGCAGCTCGGCGGCGGCGTGCTCGCTGGGCCGCCTGCACATGCGGCGCGGTTTCGCGCCGCAGTACCGGCATTCCAGCGCCATGGGGCAGGTCATCCCGGAGGTGCCCTCGCCCTTGCAATCGGAGCATGGGCCCCACGTCAGCGGCCGGCCAGCCAGGTCGATGAGCACACCGTCGTGCAGCAGCTGCCAGTAGTCCTTGTCGTTGCCGGGTGCGGCGACGGGCTGAACGACGGGCACAGTGTCCTCCTTCGCATTCATCGACGCGAGTACCTGCTCGCGCCAGTGGACGGCGTACCGGTAGCAGTTGCGGCAGTCCCCGGCGTGGGTGCAGTCGGGTAGCCGGATCGGGTTGCGTTTGCCGTTGTGGCGCACGTGCGCGGACCAGGCCATCGAGTCGGCCGAGGCGAGCAGATGCCCGACCAGTGGCAGCGCGTCGGTTTTGAGGCCGAAGCCGTGCAGCTTCAGGCCTTGCGCGGCGAGGTCCTCGAGTTGGGCGATGCGTTCGACGAGGCCGTCCAGTTCGGTGAGCCGGCAGATCGAGCCGACGCCGACGCGGTGGCAGGCGGCGAGGTCGATGCCCCGGTCCTGGTACATGTGGTAGTGGTCGACGTGGTCGCCGGGGTTCTTGCCCTGAAGCACGGGGATCCACGGGACCATCGGGAACTCCCGGACCGCCCACACGTACGCGTCGGTCGTGAGGTCCTGATGGTCGCGGACGGTCAGGCCGGTCGCGGCGAGCGCCGCGTCCTCGCATGGGTAGTCCTGGATGGCGGCGAAGTCGGGCGGGTAGCCGGTGTTGTCGATGAACCGTAGGATCTTCCCGCCGTACACGTCCGGGTCGTCGAACCAGGGCACGGTCTTGTTGCGGCCGGTGAGCGCGATGTAGGCGCCGGAGTCGATCGCGTACGGACTGGCCGAGGCGACCGGCCAGCGGTCGCCGTCGGTCACGTACCGGTTGAACCGGGCTGCGGACACGAACTTCGGGACGCCGTCGGAGTGGCCGAGCCAGGACGGCTCGGGAACGCCCAGGTAGTAGGTGAACTCGCGCGGGATGGGCAGCCGCTGCCCGTCCGGGCCGAACAGTTCGGGGTGGTAGTGGCGGTCGCGGTCCTCTTCCCAGGCGAGGAACGCGGCGAGGTCGGCGGCCTCGTCCCCGGTCGCCTCGGGCAGGGGAACACGCCAGCGCATCGGGGGCCTCCTTCAGTTGCTGCCGGGGCCGGGGCAGGTGGGCACCGTGCCGCCGGCGTAGTTGTCGTCGGTAGGCCGGTCCGGGTGTGCCGGCCAGTCCCATTCCTGGTACCAGCGGGGGCTGTGCGGGTCGGGCCGGTTGTTCACGCGGATGCCGCACCAGTCGCAGGACTTCCAGTGATCGCTGGTCTTGGTCCAGGTGTGGCGGCGCAGGGCCGGGTTGTAGCGGGCCCGCCGCTTCCCCGCCGCGGGCTCAGGCTGAGGCTGGGGCAGGTCCCCCGCGCACCACGCGAGCACTGCCCCGTCGCCCGGCCGGGTCCAGCGGCGGCAGGTGATGCGGCCGCACTCGATGCACATCTCGGGGTGCGGCGGACGCCACCCGTCGATGGCAGGGACCGGGTCCTGCGGCCAGGTGCTCCACTCGGGGCATGGCGGGGTTCGCTCCGGGTACGGCGGGCTGCACAGCCGATCCTCGGCCGGATGGTCGAGGGTGCATTTCTCGTTGAGCGCTCCCCGGTACTTGCTGCTGTATGCCGGGCAGCAGTAGCAGCCACGGCCGAACGGGCAGGCCCGTTTGCCGACGTTAATGGGTGCGCGTCGGTCCGGCGGGGAGAGCCGCCGGACGGGTCCGGTGCTGGTCATGCCGCAGGCTCCTCAGGTGTGGCTCTGGCGGCGGGCGCTGCGGTAGGCGCGGCCGAGCCGGTCGGCGTTCTTCTGGATCAGCTCGGTGTCGCCGCCGTCGATGGCCAGCAGCAGCGCGCTGAGCTGGGCGGTGACGGTCGGGGTGAAGATCCCGCCGATGCGCCCTGGTTCACCGCCGAGGCCGCCGGTCTGCCAATCCTGGTACGCCTCGTCGGTGGACTTGCTCTTGTCGCGCTCGGTGAGGTCGGCGGCCAGTTTCTGGTTGTCCTCCTCGATCTCGGCGGCGACCAGTTGCAACACGGTCGGCAGGTTGTCCAGCGTCTGCCGGACGTGGTCGAGGTAGGAGTCCAGTTCGGCGGCCAGGTCGTTGATGTCTTTGCCGAGCGGGTAGCCCTTGGCGAGGGCGATCGTCAGGGCCTCGCTGGCGTCGGGGTCCTCGATTTCTTCGACGGTGGCTTCCCATTCGCGGCCGAGCCGGTAGACCAGGTCGCGGATGTCTTCGAGGGTGGCAACGATCGGGTGCGGGGTTTTCATGCGGGCACCTTTCCGGGGGCGAGACGGGCGACCATGTCGGCGAGCCAGGGCGGCTGGCAGTCGCGGTAGCCGGGGTCGCCGAGGTAGAGGTTTTGGGAGGTGGCGAACGGGCCCGGCTGCCCGGTGCGGCGCTCGATCTGCTGGCCGGTGATGACCGCGTGCCGGAACGTCCAGGTGATGCCGTCGTCGGTGGTCCAGACCAGCAGCACGGTGCGGGGCTGGTAGTCGCCCATGCCGCCCTTCATCGGGTAGTGCCCGGAGTTGGTGACCTTGACCTGGACGGTGTAGTCGCCGCCCTGCTCGACGGGCTCGTAGGTCATCTCGGGGCTGGGGAAACTCAGCACGGTCGCCATGATCTAGTTGTTGCCTTTCGGGTAGTAGGAGCCGTCGCGCCACACCGACCCGAGTGGGCCGGTGATGACGGTGGTCTGGTCCGCGACCGGGTACTCGGGGTCGGCGCCGAGGTGGGCGTGCTCGGCGGCGTGCCGCTTCCACGCGTCCGTGACCGCGGCGCGGGCCTCGGCGATGCTGCCGGCCACCGCGGTGAACTCGAAGTGCGGCGTCTTGAAGATGGCGATCGCGACCTGCGGCAGTGCCGGGATCAGCGGGAACATCTCCAGCAGCTTGTCCCGCTCGGCGTCGGTGAGCTGCGCCCACGTCCAGGCGGGCCGGGAGGTGATGGTCCCGCCGATCGCGTGGATCAGCTCGTCGGGCAGGGGCATGGTGGGGCGGCACATGTAGTGGCCCAGGTCGACGGTGGAGGTGGTGGGCACGGCGGGGGCCTTTCTCAGCGAGGGGGGGGGTGGGCGTGTTTCGGGTAGTCACGGCGCGCCAGGTCCACGCCGGCGTACGTGCGGCGCCGCTGGGCGCGGGTGCCGGTGGCGATCAGGTACCGGTGTTTGCCGTCCCGCTTGACGTGTCTCGCCCCGGCCATGGCCAGCGCGCGAGTAGTCCATTCGCCGCGCTGCTCGGGGGTCATAGCGGCCAGGTCGCCGGGGTCGGGTGCGCCGAGCCTGACGAGGCGGCGGACCGCGCTGCGGTGCCCGCGTTCCAGGCCGCGGATCTTCGACGCGGTCCGCTCCGGGAGGACCGTGGCGTCGGGCAGGTGATCCTCGTAGCGGCCCTTCGACGCGCCGACGTACCAGCAGTTCAGGGCCTGGTAGACGATGCCGAGGTGGCCGGGCATCAGCTGCCCGGCCGGGGTGGTCCGCTCGTTCGGGTCGGAGTACATGACGGCCCCGCGCACGCCGAGGTCGGCGGCGTGGTCGAGGGCGGCGGCGACGAACCACGACTCGGCGTTCGCGGGGACCTCGTCGAGCAGCACCAGCCGCGACAGCTCCAGGCACTGCTTGGATGGGGTCAGGTTCGGGAACGCGGACAGCAGCACGTGCGGGCCCATGCTGTTGCCGAGCACGCACACCCCGACGAGCCGGCCGGCCCACCGGTCGATCAGCCCATACCGGAGCACGGCGGAGGAGAACGCGCCGCTGTAGTGGTGGGTCGTCACGAACGTCTGGGCGGGCCGGTAGCCCAGCTCGAGCACGCTGTAGCGGGCCGGGTTGAAGCCGCCCTCGCTGGTG
>Ga0081455_10004014_pt1 | contig 16692 bp, 19 predicted proteins | sample TabmetS3T2R1_FD_70207 | JGI IMG/M metagenome (GOLD analysis project Ga0081455, IMG submission 70207) | Tabebuia heterophylla rhizosphere microbial communities from the University of Puerto Rico - S3T2R1 | ecosystem: Host-associated > Plants > Roots > Rhizosphere ... | reverse complement strand
GCATCTCGGCTTCGGTTTCCCCGGCATCTGGTATCTCGCGCGCCTCGTCGGGCCGGGCTTCGACATTCGAGGCGCTTCGGCGCCGGGTGGACCCGGCGTGGTGTTAGGCCACAACGCCAGCATCGGCTGGGGCTTCACCACGACCAACCTCGACAGCCAGGACCTGTTCATCGAGCGCATCGACCCGACCGATCCCAATCGCTACCTGACGCCCGACGGTGCGCGTCCGTTCGGCGGGCGCGACGAGACGATCAACGTGCTCTGGGGTCGTCCGGTAAAGATGCACATCCGCAGCACGCGCCACGGCGTGGTGATCAACGATTTCATGCCCCGCATCGATGAGCTTGCGGGCCAGGGCCATGTGCTCGCTTTGCAGGCCACGGCGCTGGACGGGGCCGATACCTCGATCGAGGGCTTCCTTCGCATCGGCCTTGCCCAGAATTGGGACGACTTCCTGGACGCCACACGCAAAATCGTCACGCCGATGCAGAACATCGTCTACGCCGACACGTCAGGAAACATAGGCCTGGTGGCGCCCGGTCGTGTGCCGATCCGCCGCCAGGGCGACGGCTCGATGCCTTCGCCTGGCTGGACCGGCGATCACGACTGGGCAAGCTTCGTGCCGTTCGACGAACTGCCGCGCACCTTCAATCCGGCAAGCGGCATCATCGTCAATGCCAATGCCCGCCTGGTGCCCGACGACTACCGGCATTTCATCAGTCGCGACTGGGCCGAACCCTACCGGCAGCGCCGCGCCAACCAGCTTCTGCGCGAGGTCGACCGCCATCCGGTCTACGGCATGATCGCGATCCAGGCCGACAACCTGTCGCCGGACGCCGCCGAGATCCTTCCCGTGCTGCTGAAGGCGCCACCGCGAGACGCACGTGCCGCCAAAGTGCAGGACATGATGGGCCGCTGGAACCGCTTCATGCTGGCCGATCGGCCCGAACCCCTGATCTACACGGCCTGGCTGTTCGAGCTGCAGCGCGCGCTTCTGGCTGACGACGTCGGGAAGGATATCTACGCCGACCTTGCCGCTCCCAATGTTCCGCTGTTGCTGCGAATCCTGCGCGATCGGCCGCAATGGTGCGACGACCGCACGACCGGCGAGGTCGAAAGTTGCGACGACATCATCGCGCGATCACTCGATACGGCGCTGGACGGCATCGCGCGTGAACAAGGCAACGACGTTGAGAGCTGGCAGTGGGGCCGCGCGCACGATGCCGCCCACAAGCATCCCTTGTTCGACGGCATCCCGCTCCTGCGCGACATCGCCTCGGTGCGCTATCCGGCCGACGGCGGCGCCCAGACCTTGAATCGCGCCACGCCGGCCTTCCGCGGCCCACGACCGTTCGAAGCCGTACATGGGGCGACCTATCGCGCGATCTACGATTTCAGCGATCTCGACAACAGCCGCTTCGCGATCCCGCTTGGCGAGTCAGGCAACCTCTTCTCCCGATGGGCGCACAACTTCGTGACCGGCTGGCGCAACTTCAGCTACATCTTCATCGCCGGTACGCCCGCCGAACTGCAGCGCGGTGCCGTCGGCACCATCCGCCTCAGCCCACCCAATCGTTGATTTACCGGAAGACCTGTCATCCCGAGCGCCAGCGAGGGATCTTTGATCGACGTCGACTAAAGATCCCTCGCTTCGCTCGGGATGACACCATCTCCGATTTATTTGGGCCGATCGCCGGCCAAGGTGATGCGATGCATGACGCGGCGGAAGCCGTGATAGTCATTGATCGGATTGTGCATCGCGCAGCGATTGTCCCAGAAGGCGAGCGAGCCCACTTCCCAACGGAAGCGGCAGGTGAACTCCGATTTGACCTGGTGCTGCCACAGGAACCGCAACAGCGCCAAGCTTTCCGCCTCGGTCCAGCCCTTGATGCAGGCCGTGTGGGCGTCGCTGGTATAGAGCGCCTTGCGTCCGGTTTCGGGATGGGTACGCACAATTGGATGCTCAGCCTGCAGCATCTTAGGCGTCGCGCCCGCGCCGGCTTGCTTGAGGGCATCCTCGCGTGTCCTGGAAACATCGGCCTTGGCTGAGGAGCTCACGCCCACCAGTCCGTCGAGCGCCTTCTTCAAGCCGTCCGACAGGGCCTCGTAGGCGAGATACTGGTTCGCGAACATCGTGTCGCCGCCGTAGGGCGGCACCTCGCGGGCGAGCAGCATACTGCCCATCGGCGGTTCGGCTAGATAAGTGGTGTCGGAATGCCAGATGCCACCGAAATTGTGGCGTTCGTGCTCGAGCTTCACGACAGGCGTGATCATGGGCGCCTCCGGCAAGCCCTTGAGCTGCGGGTATTCGATCGGCTGGCCGAAGCGCTTGGCGAAGGCGACCTGTTGCTGCGGTGTCGCCTTCTGGTCACGCAGGAAGATCACGAGATGCTCGAGCAAGGCGTGCCGCACCTCGGTCACTACCTCTTCGTCGAGATCACGGGCCATATCGACTCCCGCGATTTCGGCACCCAAGGCGCCCGCGACCGGCCTCACTTCTATATGGCGGTAATTGCGCATCGCCTTATCCTTTCGTCCAGGACGGAGTCGTCTTCTTCATGAAGGCTTCGATGCCCTCGCTCGCCTCCGGCCGGCGCAGCAGCCCCACCAGGCTGCGGGCAGCATCGTCCAGGACCGAGCGATCATCGGAGGTCGCCGTCGAAAGCACCAGACGCTTCACGGCGGCCAGCGCCTGCGGTTCGAGCTTCAGGATGTCGTCGACCACGGCCTTGAGTGTCCGGTTGAGATCGGCGGTGGTGGCGCAGAGATGGCGACCCACCCCCAGACGATACGCTTCCGCCGCATCGATCACGCGTGCCGTGACGGCAAGATCGCGGGTTGGCCCCTCGCCGATACGCCTCACGATGAACGGCAGGATCTGTGAAGGAATGAAGCCCGCCTTGGGCTCGGGCAGGCCAAACCGCGCGCTTTCGTGCAAAATCACCACGTCGGAGCAGCAGGCCATGCCGAAACCGCCGCCGACGGCCGAACCTTCGACCACAGCGATGGTCGGCTGCGGTACGTTGTTCAGCGCCATCAGGGCATCGCCAAACTGGCGATAGCTCGCGATCATCGGATCGATGGCGCCGTTGGCGGGCGGAGGCGGCATCTCGGCCATGACGGCGAGATCGCCGCCAGCCGAAAAGTGGCCGCCGGCGCCACGCAGCACCAGCACGCGGCAGTCGCCGTCATCGGCCACGCGTTTGAAGGCGTCTTCGAGCTCCAGCATCATCGCCTGCGTCAGCGCATTGCGTCGCTCCGGCCGATTCAGGACCAGCCTCGCCATGGCGCCGTCGCGCGTCAGAGTGATGTTGGTGTAACCAGCCATGGGCAAAGTCATAGCAAGCGACTATCCTTGCGCAAGATGAAGCGTCTCGTCATTTCGCTGATCGTGCTCTTGAGTTGCGGCGCCTTCGACTGGTCCGACGTCAAAACGCCTGCGCCAGGCCCTACGCAATCCATCGGCTTCTATTCGGCCGGCTGCATCCAGGGCGCGAAGGCCCTTCCCTTCGATGGTGTTGGCTACCAGGCGATCCGGATCAGCCGCAACCGCTACTGGGGCCAACCGGTTACCTTGCAATTCATCGAGACCTTGGGCGCCAAGATGCAGGCCGCCGGACAGGCACCGCTTTTGATCGGCGATATCGGCCAGCCGCGTGGCGGCCCGGCCCCCACCGGCCATGCCAGCCATCAGGATGGCCTCGATGCCGACATCTGGTTCGAACGTCAGCCCGGGCCGCGACTGGCGCCTGCCGAACGCGAGCATCCACGCCTGCGCTCGCTCGTGCCCGGCGACACGAGTATCGATGACACGGTGTTCGGCCCGCAGCATGTACAGCTCCTGAAGGCTGCCGCCGAGATGCCCCAGCTCGACCGCCTGTTCGTAAATCGCTGGATCAAGGCCAGGCTCTGCCACACCGTCATTGGAGACCGGCGGTGGCTGCGCAAAGTCGTGCCCTGGTATGGACATGACGACCACTTCCATGTGCGGCTCTACTGCCCACCGGGCAATCCGCAGTGCCAGCCACAGGCGGACTACGCCCACGACGATGGCTGCGGCGAGGCCCTGGATTGGTGGCTGAAGCAACAACCTGTCGTTTTCCCGCCCGACGATACGCCGCCGAAGAAGCCATACCGTCCCAAGCTGCCGGCCGCTTGTGCCGCTGTTCTAAATGCGCCGACGGACGGCACCCCTGTCAGGACGACAGGGAATTGACGTACCTCAGCTTGCGTATCTCGCTCGGCGGTCGCCGATAGACCTTCGCGAATACGGTATTGAACCTTCTCAGGCTGCCAAAGCCCGCCCGTAGGGCAACCTCCGTCATCGGCAGCTTCGTCCTATCGAGCAATCTTTTAGCCCGCTGCACTCGAGCGGTTTGTGCGACCTGGAGCGGGCTGGCGCTCAGATGCTTCTGGAACAGCCGACAGAGATGGCGACCGCCGATCCCCAATCGCGCTGCCAGATTTTCGACATCGCTCACATCGAGCGCTCCGTTCGCGATCAGCCGCAACGCCCGCTCCACTGTTGTGCGCGAGCCCTTCCATGCCGGCGAAAACGGAGCCGATTCGGGCTGGCACCTGAGACAAGGACGGAAGCCGGCGGCTTCTGCTGCCGCGGCGGACGGATAGAAAGTCACGTTGCCGGATTTAGCCGGTCGAACAGGACACACCGGCAATAGATCCGGGTCGTGCGCACGCCGGTGAAGAAGCGTCCGTCATATCGCGGATCCCGCGCGACGCGGGCTTGCTCGCATTCCGAGACATCAAGCATTTGTCTTCTCTGAGCAAGCCAGGGGACTGAGTCCGAATCCGGCGAGCCCGTATTGTGCACCGATGGTATCCGAGCGCCAACACATTGCAGAAAGCACCTTCAATGAGTGACGAGATCCTCGACAACCCCATCTGGCATGCACTGACCGGACCGCATCGCCCTTTCGCGATCGGCAGCGGATCGGCGCGCCAGTATCCGCGCGACATGGCGCCATTTGCTGGCCTTCGGGACGGCTCATCAAACGCCTATGCCGACCTCGCGCGCGACCTGCCGGCCGGCGCGGAAGCTCGGCTCTTTCGGCTCACGGACGAACCACTTCCGGAAGGCTGGGCGAAGCTCGACGCGTTCCCCATGCTGCAGATGGTAGCCAGACGGATACCAGAGGTTGCCAAGGCCAATGAGGCAGAACCGGTCATTCTTTCTCCCAATGACAACGATGCGATGCTCGGCTTGGTGGACGCTGCCAAGCCCGGGCCGTTTGGACCGCGGACGAGTGAACTGGGGCGCTATCTCGGTATCCGACAGGATGGCAACCTTGTCGCCATGGCAGGCGAGCGTCTGCGCCTGCCTGGATACGTCGAGCTGAGTGGAATCGCGACGCATCCACGGGCAAGAGGCCGTGGCCTTGCATCGATACTGACCCGCAGCCTCATGCACGCCGCTTTCGAACGCGGCGAAGTGCCATTCCTTCACGTTCGCGTTGGCAACCCCGCCATCACGCTCTACCAGCGACTGGGCTTCGAGATACGACGCGAAATCCGGGTGCTATGGCGCAAGCCGCATGGCAATGCGGATGACAGCAGCCGCCATCATCACGGCCGGCAGACAGCACGCTTCTAGAGATCGATATCGACGACCACTGGCGCATGATCGCTGAGACCGGCGATGCACCAGTTCTCGAAGGTGCCGATTTCGACCCGAACCTTATCGACCCAGCTTATCGGCAGGAACACGTAGTCGATGTGATAGGTCGGCCCGTCCTTGATCCGGTCGCGCCAATAGAGCGTCGGTACCGACTCCTCGCCATGCCGCTCGCCCCGCACGGCATGCCAGGCGCTCACCAGGCCAAACTTCTTCTCGAGGATCTTCACCTTGGTGGAGTGGTTGATGCGCCAGCCTGGTTTGTCCCAGATCGTGTTGCTGTTGAGATCGCCCGCGACAATCGCCGGACGCGACGTCAGGAAATCGCTGTAGCGAGAAAAGCTGCGTCGCAAGGGCCCAAGCTGGTACTTGCGTATGCCACCGGCACTCGCATTCTGCGCCCAGACCGCAAGCAGATTGCACGACCTTGCTCCATCGATATGCACCGGCGCAACGTAGCGCAGCGACGGGTGGTAGCCGTCCGCAAGCCGAGCCTTGTAGCCATTGAAGGCGAACACCGCGAGCCCCTTGTGCGGATTACGGCCAATCCAGACCGGTTCGCCCTCGATCCAGGAACATTGCGATCGCAGACGCAGTCGCTCCGGCTCCGCGCATTCGCTGACCACCGCGATATCTGGCTGCAGCGCCAGCAGGCCCTCGACTTTGCGGTCGAGGGCCATGTTGCAGTTCCAGGCGACGATCCTCATTCACCCTGCGTCAGCAGGCTGCCGGCGCGGCGGGAGGAGCGGAAGAACCAGAGGAAGACCTGGAAGCCGATGATCAGGTAGACAACCGACAGCGCAAACGCGAGGCCCAGCAGGTGCCATTGCGCGCTGTGCTCCAGCAGGATCGACCGCATGCCCTCGAAGACGTAGGACGTCGGCAGGACATAGGCAAAGGGCTGCAACCAGTATGGCAGCACGGAGATCGGATAGTAGACGCCACTGATCGGCATCAGGATGAACACGGCGGCCCAGGCGAAGCTCTCCGCGCTCTGCCCGACCCGCATAATCAGACCCGACATGGCGAGCCCGACCGACCAGGAGAACATCTGCAGGATGAGGAAGAAGGCGATCAGCGGCAGGCCGAGGCTGTAGATCGAGAAGCCGAAGAACGCCCAGGCCATCAAGGACACCGGGACCAACCCCATCAGCGAGCGCAGGAGAGCGACGATGATGATCCCTGTCGCCATCTCCCACGAGCGGATCGGACTCACGAACAAATGGCCAAGATTGCGCGACCACATCTCCTCCAGGAAGGCGATGGAGAGCGAGAGATTGCCGCGCACTACCACTTCCCACAGCAGCAAGCCTGACAGCAGGATGCCCGCTGCCTGCGCCATGAACGAAACCTGCGGCCGCAAATACTGGGTCAGGAAGCCCCACATGAACATCTGCACGGCCGGCCAGTAGATCGAATCGACGAGCCGCATCACCGAGCTGCGCCAGATATGAACGTGGCGCAGCACCAGGGCATAAATTCGGTCGATCGAGCCGCTCATTGTGCCGCCTCATCTTTGCGCAGGGACTCGAATCCGCGGCCGCGCCCGCGTGCCATGTCCAGGAACACCTGCTCCATATCCTCGCGGCCGAAGCGCTCGATCAGCTCGCGCGGACTGCCTCGCTCGAACACGCGGCCCGCCTGCAACAGCACGACATCGTCGCAGAGCCGCTCGACCTCGGACATGTTGTGCGAGGCGAGCAGGATCGTGGCATGAGTCTCGGCCTGGTAGTCCTTGAGATAGGTGCGCACCCAATCGGCCGTGTCCGGATCCAGCGAGGCCGTTGGCTCATCGAGCAACAACACATCGGGCTTGTTGATCAGCGCCTTGGCGAGCGCCACCCGGGTCTTCTGGCCGGCCGACAGTTTGCCGGTCTGCCGATCGAGGAATTCGCCGACCTGCATGTGCTCGGCGATCTCCTCGACGCGGCGGTGCAAATCCCGCACACCGTAGAGCCTGCCGTAGAACAGCAGGTTCTGGCGCACGGTCAGTCGATGCGGCAGGTCGACATAGGGCGAAGAGAAGTTCATGCGCGGTAGAGCGGCGTAGCGACGCCGGAGCATGTCCACACCCAGCACCTGGATCTCGCCCGCCGTCGGCTCGAGGAGGCCGAGCAGCATGGAGATGGTCGTCGTCTTGCCCGCGCCGTTGCCGCCGAGCAGACCGAGCACCGCACCTCTCGGAACGGCGAAGGTCAGGTCATCGACCGCAACAACCTCGCCATACACCTTGCGCAAATGGCGGACATCGATGGAAAGAGCTACCGACACAATCTGTCACCTCAAGCGAAACGACGGCCAACAACCAGGTTGTTTGTCCGTCCTCGCCCAAACTTTATAGGGCCTTAACGGCCGACTCGATGCGATCGAGGCCTTTACTGAGGCGCTCGGCACTCGACGCGAAGCACAGTCGTACATTTCCCTGCCCGCCCGGACCAAACGCCTCGCCCGGCGCGAGGCCGACCTTATACTCCTTTGCCAGCTTCATGCAGAAGCCAAGTGTATCTGTGATGCCGTCGACGCTGAAGAACGCGTAAAAGGCTGCCTCCGGACGCGCAATGGTGACGCTTGGCAGACCGGACAGGCGCTGGAACACCAGTTCGCGGCCGGCTTCGCAACGCTGCACCATCTCGGCGACGAACGAATCGCCCTTGTCCAGCGCCACGACCGCACCGCGTTGCAGGAAAGCGGGCAAGCCGGAAGTGTTGATCTGCACCAGCTTGGCGAACTGGTCGCCCAGTGCCGCCGGATGGGTGAGCCAGCCGATGCGCCATCCCGTCATCGCCCAGGGCTTGGAGAAGCTGTTGAGCACGATCAGCGGATCATCCGGTCCCGCCTGCTCCAGGAAAGACGGCGCCACCCGCCGACCGTCCGCTCGCCGCTGGTAGGTAAGCCGCGCATAGACCTCATCGGCCATGACCCAGAGGCCACGCTTCTTCGCGAAGTCGAGCACGGCGCGCTGCTCGTCTGCCGTCATCGTCCAACCGGTGGGATTGCCGGGCGAATTGATGAAGATCGCACGTGTGCGTTCATCAACGGAATCGAACAGCTTCTGCAGGTCGAGCTTCCAGCCGCCACCTGCACCGCGCTCGAGTGCGACGTACTTCGGCTCGCCGTGCACCAGCTTCACCGCGGAGGTGATGTTCGGCCAGATCGGCGAGACGATGACGATGTTGTCACCGGGATCGAGCAGCAGCTGGCAGACCAGCAGGATCGCCTGCATGCCGCCGGTGGTGACGCTGATGCGATCGACCGGGCACTTGATGCCGTACAACCGTTCCGTATAGGCGGACAGCGCCGCACGCAGCTCGGGCACGCCACGCTGCCAGGTATAGAAGGTTTCGCCTGCCTTCAGTCCGCCGGCCGCGGCCTCGCGGATGAAGTCAGGCGTGACGAGATCGCTCTCGCCAAACCAGAGCGGCACCACATCGGGATCGCCGAACACCGACATGGCGACTTCCGCGATCGGCGTTTCGGGCATTTCGGCAATAAAGCCGCTCAGCCCGGCACCGAGCCCGGGCGGTACAAAACGGGAGTTGGTTTGCATGTCTTGGACCTACCCCATCGGCCGGATTTTCGCCACCCGGCCGGGCGTGACTATTCTTGGCGGAATGGCCAAGTCTGGCTTATCGTTGGCCCCGCACATGGAGTTCACCGATGAAGCGCCACGCTGCTGCTTTGTTGATCGTTCTACTCTCCGCCGGCTGCGTCCACGGAGCGAGTATGGACCAGGTGCATGCCGGCATGACGCAGGAGCAGGTCTCGGCCGTGATGGGTCCGCCCGATCTCACGACCAATACCGCCGGCCGCGAATGCGCCCGATATACCGTCCTGAAGGATTTCTGGAGCCGCGTACCCTGGGACATGTCCGACCCCTATTACGTCTGCTACACCAACGGTAAGGTCGACACCTTCGGCCGCGCGACCGTCGCGAATCCGAGCTGATCGGATGACGGACGACTACCAGCGTCGCAGTTACGGCGCCATTCCCGTCGGCACCGGCCAGAAACCGGGCATTGTCGTGGTCGATTTCCAGCTGGGCTTCACGGATGCCCAGTATCCGCTGGGCGGCGCGCCGCTCGTGATGCGGGCCGTCGAAAATACGGCCAGGCTGCTCAAGGTCGCACGCCAGCGCGGCGTGCCCGTCGCGGTGTGCAACACCGCCTATCTCAATGAGCGCGAGATGCCCTACTGGAAGATCACCGCCGTGCGCGAGACCTTCCTGCACAGCCATCCCAGTACCAAGCTCGATCCGCGCATCTACGATCCCGACTACGATCTGCAGGTCACCAAGAAAGGCCCGTCGATCTTCTTCGAGACAGGCGTCGCCAACTATTTCACCAAGGAGCGGGTCGATACGGTGATCGTCACCGGCTGCAATACCTCAGGCTGCATCCGCGGCACGGCGCTCGACAGCTTCAGCCTGCGCTATCGCACACTGGTGCCGGAGGACTGCGTGGGCGACATCGAAGAGCAGCCGCATCGCGACAACCTGCGCGATATCGGCCGGCGCTATGTCGACGTGGTCGATCTCGCCTTCTGCACCGACTTCATCGAAAGCTGGGCGCGGCGCAACAGCGGCTGATGCCGTTCAGAACGATCAGAACGACGCTGGGCGCGGCGGATCAAGCGAGGCCGTAGTGCCACCGCCGCATGACTTGCGGGGCACGTTGATCGCTACCACATGGTCGGCCTTGCGGAAGCATCCTCGATGCCAGACACCGGAGAACACTTCGCCCGCGATGCTGGCCCTGCCAAAGCCCTGCGGCAGATCGTTGACGTAGAGGCCTTCATAGTGGTCGGTCGCGTTCCAGTCGTAGCGGCCAAAGCCTTCACGGCGGTTGTTGACGTAGGTACCCTCGAAGCGGTCGATGGCCTCGCCGTGCTCGGTCCACTGCAGGACGCCGTAGCCCTGCTTTTGGCCCTTCGGACAAGCCCCGCTCCATACGGCTTTATCGTTGACGTCGGGATGCCAGTCCCACATGCGGCAACCGGTTTCCGTGTCGAGCAGCCATGTCCCCTGCTCGCACGGAGACGTCCAGCTGATCTGCACCGAGTCGGGATCGTCGTAGGGACAATCGCTGCCGTTACCGGACACCGCGACACGTTGCGCCATGGCGGCGCACGGCAAAACCGCGAGCACCACGGTCAAAACGCAAGCCGACACCCTCATTGTTCCCCTCGTCCGCCCCACCCCGGCGAGCGCGCATTGTACGCGCTTCTGGAGGGAAGCGGCGGTACAAAGTTGCGACATGTTAGGGTCAATTTTGGCGGTCGGCGCATTGGAGGGCTTGCCATGACGATGTTGATTATCGGTCTCATCCTTTTCCTGGGGATCCATGCCCTCACGACCCTGCGCGGCACGCGGGCGGCACTGATCGGACGGCTGGGCGAAGGCGGCTACAAGGGCCTTTATTCCGTGGTCGCGGCCGTCGGCCTGGTCCTCATCGTCTGGGGGTTTGGCCGCTATCGGGCCGACGACTACGTCCAGCTCTGGACGCCGCCGGCCGCGCTGAGGCCGGTCGCGTACATCCTGATGTGGTTTGCCTTCGTGGCGCTCGCTGCCACCTACAGCCCCGCCGGCAAGATCAAGGGCCTGCTCCGCCACCCGATGCTGGTGTCGGTCAAGGCCTGGGCGCTGGCGCACCTGCTGGCCAACGGCGACCTCGGCGCCCTCCTCCTGTTCGGCGCCTTCCTGGCCTGGGCGGTCTACGACCGGATCGCCGTAAAGCGGCGCGGCGATGCGGGCGCCCGTTCCATGGGCGTGACGTCCGGCGATGCCATTGCGCTCGGCGTCGGCACGGTCGCCTTTATCGCCATGTTCTGGCTGCACCCGCTGCTGATCGGCCTGCCGATCGCCTGAGCGTTCAGGCGGCCTGGGCCGCAGCACCTTCCAGGCAGCGATCGAGATAGGCGCCCATGCGCGCAACATGGGGCTCGATCTTGGTCTTGTCGTGCGACCAGCAAAAGCCGTTGGCATGCATATGCCAGTCGACCTCCTGCATGGTGAGATAGACGCGCAGGATGCCCTCGGCGAGCGTCTCGCGCAGCGCCGCCCGCTGGCGTGCCGTCAGGCGCGCCGCGTCCTTCGTCTCCTCGCGGCAGATCGCCTCCAGGAAGGGCTCGATGTAGTTGGTCTCCCACATCGCCTGCCGAGGCTCACCGTCCATCGAGCCTGAAGCAAACGAAATCGGGCTGCCGTCAAAGCGCTTCAGGTCGAGCCCGTCGGTATCCATATAGACCCAGGGCCGCACCTGGTCCCAGATGAGCTTGGTGAAACGGTCGCCGATGCGTCGGCGCTCGGCCGGATCAAGCGACGTGGAGGAAGAACGAGCCATGCGCCTTTATCGCCGCCTCAGCGCCCAGCCTCAAGTACCCCATCTCAAGTAGCCAGGATCTTGTCGAGCACCGGCAACAGATACTTCCGGAACTGGGCCGGGTTCTCGCTCATGGGGAAATGGCCGAGGCCCTCCATCACCTGGAAAGACGTGGCCTTCACGAGCTTGGCCAGCTCCGCCGTGAGCGCGGGCGTGGCGGAGATGTCGTACTCGCCCGTCAGCAGGTGCAACGGACAGCGCCTGGTGTCGAGGCCGTCCAAAAGGCCGTTCTGCAAATCGCCGTCGGTGAAATAGTAATGCAGGTCACCGAGGAATACGCCCGGCCCGCCCTGCATATAGTGCCAGAGTGTCTCCCACTTCTCTGTCTCGGGCGAGGTCGGCGAGATCAGGCAGGCGACCGAACCCGCCGCCGCTTCCTGTCCATGCACATCGGGCCGGTGCAGCACGCCGAGATCGCGCAGCCGCGTATCGGCGCCCGGTTCGGCATGGGTCGCCGACTGCAAGCCGATCGCCGCCCGGAAGTAGTCGCCATGGCGCAGCGCCAGATGCAGCACCGCGCGGCCGCCGATCGAGCAGCCCATCACCACCGGCCGCTCGAGTTTTAGCGCACGGCACACCGCCATGACGGTATCGACGTAGAGATCGGTTGTGAGCTGATAGCGCTCGCGCTCGAAGCCGGGCGGCGGCGAGGACTTGCCATGCCACGGCAGATCGAAGGCGATGACGCGAAAGCGCGACGTGATCTCGGGATCGTTCAGGAGCGCGCGATACTGCCGCCCGTCGGCGCCGGCGGTGTGCAGGCAGATAAGCGGAACGCCCGTTCCGCTCGGGGGTCCTGCTTCCTCGAAGTAGATACGATGTAATTTCTGGTTGAAAGACATGGTCAAGTAACGACCGATGATCGGCTCGATCGTCACCGCCTCGGTGGCCCGATGCGGCTCGACGGCCGCCGCGGGACGCAGCGACGCGAAGAGCTGCTCGAGGAACAACAGATGCCGCCCGAACTCCAGCATGTCGCCCTCAACTCGTAGATGCCCCATGCGGACCATGGCGACGATGCTCTGATACCCAACCGCCGGCACCGGCTTGGCGAACTCGTCCCACGCCTCGGGGCTGGCGATCAGGGTGAAGGCCGCGTCGGGAGATGGACCATGGGTAATGGCGATGGGATCAGCGTTCCGAACCGTCCAACTCTTCGCGACACTTCGCACCACAAACGACAATGGTACTGCTTGGGTAGTTTGTCGCGCTTGAAGACTTCTGCTGAGCGCGATCGGTATTTCGTCAAAAGCGGTCATTGTGATCTCGGCACTGTTCCGGTCTGGCAGGCCGCCAATGGTACAATAAAGCTGAGTGAAGCAGTTCTCCTGATTGCCAGTTCCCTCTATGGAACCCCAGCCTCGCCATCTCGGTTATTCGGAATAGCCCGATCCGTTGCCAGCCATACGAGGTCGACCATGCCGCAGATCCGAACCGACACTCAGACCGTCACCCAGATCACCATCGTCGAGGCGGAGCCCGGGAAGCAGGCGGAAGCCCTCTCCCTGATGCAGGAGCGCGCCCGTTTCATGGAGCGCCAGCCCGGCTTCGTCTCCATCAGCCTCCATCGCAGCCTCGATGGGCGGCGCATCGTCAACTACATCCAGTGGAGCAACCGCGAGCAGCTGCAGGCCGCGCACAAGGCGCCGCAGTTCCGTAAGGAATGGGACCGCTTCGACGGGATGACGGACGAGATCGAACCGCAACTTTACGAAGTCTGCGAGATCCACGGGCGGTAGGAGGGCCGATCAGCCGTCCGTTGGCGCGAAGGTGGTGCTGGTGTCGTCGCGGTTGACGGTCGCGTCGGCGCGTGACTGCCACCAGCCCTGCAGGACCATGCCGGCGATCATCGCCAGCACGAACAGGAGCAGGCGTGGCGAGAGCGTTGCGATATTGACCACCGCCGGCCCGGGGCAAAGGCCGACCAGGCCCCAGCCGACGCCGAACAGGATCGCGCCTGCGACCAGCGGGCGGTCGATGTCCTTGCGGGTGGGCCAGAGATGGCGCGCGGCGAAGACCGGCGCGCTTGCGCGCCGCGCCACGGCAAAGCCCGCGGCCGAGACCGCGATTGCGCCCGCGATGACGAAGGCGAGCGTCGGGTCCCAGCGGCCGAAGATGTCGAGGAAGCCTAAAACCTTCGGCGGCTGGGTCATGCCGGAAATCACGAGGCCCGTGCCGAAGATCAGGCCGCAGACGAGACTTGCGACAATGTTCATGGCTCAGCCTCCCAGCAGGTGACGCACGATCGCGACCGTCGCGACGGCCGCGGCCGTCGACACGGCGATCGGGAAGAAGGCGCAGAGGAAGATCAGGTAGATCGCCGCCTGATCGCCGCCGCCGAAGATCAGCGTCGCGACCGGCAGCCACGCGATCGGCGAGATGGGCCGCAGGAACTGGATGAGCGAGTTCGTGAGCGCGTTCACCCACGCGAAGCTGCCGAGCGCGAGCCCGAAGGGGATCGCCAGCGCCGCGGCGATGAGGAAGCCGGACGCCACGCGGAAGACGGACGCGACGATGTGCCGGACCATCTCGCCCGACTTCGTCATCTCCCAGAGCGCGGCGAACGCCTCGGGCGGACGCGGGATCCAGTCCTGCGGCTTCGCGGTCTCCTGCTGCAGCAGCTCCGCGCGGCGTCGCGCCTGCGATTGCGTGTCGGGCACGCGGTCGACTCCCACCTCCTCGATCGGCATTCCGCCGCCGTATTCGTGCTTCGCGCGGTCGACGAGCGCCGTCAGCGCCGGGTTTGGAGCATTCGGCATCGCGATCTGCGTGGGCTGATGCGACCCGAGCCACGTGCGGAGCTGCATCACGCCGTCGGCGCGCGACGCCTCGTCGAGGTTGAACGAGCCCTCGACAAGCGTCTCGCCTTTCGAGGAGACGATCAGGGCGAACGCCTTTCCTTCCGCCGCCTCGGCGAACGCGAGCGTGACGCGACGGACCGGCGGGGGCGTCGTCGCGATGACGATGCCCTGCCAGATCAGGAGGAACGCGCCGAGACCGACGAGCGCGAGGACGAACCGACCGAACAGACTCACTTCGAGTTCGAGGCTCCCTTGATCGCGAAGGAAGGATCGCAGTAGTCGTCGAAGCCGAACGGATCCTGCGGCGTCGACGGTCTGAAGTAGTCAAGCTTTTCGGCATACCGCTGGATCTCTTCGAAGTCCTTTCTCGCGGGGATGAGATCCACGTAGCGCACGCGGTCGGGCGGCTTCGAGAGCACGAACTTCAGGAGCTCCGGCGGCTGCCCGTAATACTTCTGGTGCGCGGCGATCGCCGCGGCCTGCGATCGGTGCGAGCTGTCCCAGTCCTTGGGCAGCACGATCACGTCGTCGCTCGGCTTCGCGCCGTCGCCTTCCTTGTGGATTCCGGGCGCGAGGCCGTCGCCGGGGCCGTCGATCCACTGCAAGGCCGCCTCGATCGCGGGCCACAATTCGGCCAGCGTCGCCTCGTCGCCGGTGCGTTCGACATAGAGACCGGCCAGCAGCACGAACAGCGGCGTCGAATCGACGCTGCCGTAATATTGCGCGAACGGCACCTCGCGCAGCGCCGCCATCTCGCCGCCACGCATCTCGTGCAGGATCTTGCCGGGCTCGGCATCGGCGAGCGGATCCGTCGTTTTGGCCTGGAAGAACGCGAGCCGCCGCAGCACGCCCTGGGCGATGCGCGGATCGATCCACAGCATCTGCAGCGCGGTGATCAATCCGTCGCGGCCGAACGTGGTCGAGTACCAGGGGATGCCGGCATAAGGGTACCGCCCCTGCGGCGTTTCGGTCATCAGCATGTTGAGGTCGGCCATCGCCTGGCACAGCACCTCGTTGAAGATGTTGTTCGACGTCTCGATGCTGGCCGCGCCGACGCTGGAGCGCCGCATCTCGCGACGATGCGCCAACAGGCCGCGGAAGAACGGCACCGGCTTCTGCATGATCGGCTTGTTGCAGGACACCGCGACGAACAACGCGATCACCTCCTTCGGCGCCAGCTCGAGATGATAGGTTGCCGAATTGACCGACAGCCGCGTCGGCCGCGGCTCAAAATGCAAAGCCGTGATGCGGGACTGACCATCGAGCCCGCCATATTCCAAGACGACATCGGCCGGTCCGAGCAGGCGGCTGGAGCCGGTTCCGCGGCGTGGCCGGCGTTCGCCGCGCACCTCGAACAGATCAGCGAAATCATTGTCGAACAAGAGCGTCAGGTCGAAGCTCGCCGGCCGGTCGCCGTGATTTTGCAGGGCGATACGCTGATAGGCCGTGCCGCGCCACAGGAAGATCGAGCGCACGATGTGCAGCGTGTCCTTTGGCAACGCCAGCCTTCCGGCGCGGTAGACGTCGGAATTGGTGAGGTCGACGGTCAATGCCGAATTGTCGTCGCGCAGGTTGGAGCCGAGCAGCAGCGGCTGGACCTCGTCGAGCACCATCTCGAGCCGGGCGAGGTAGCGTGTGTCGGCGTTGAACAGGCCGTCGGGCCCGCCCGCGGAGGCGCCGATGTCGCCATGGCTGTCCAGGACGATGAAGGTGTCGTCATGCTTGAGCGAGCGGCGCTGCCGCGTCGCCGGGCCCGTCATCGGAATGTAGAACGGCGATTCCGCGACCTGTTCGGCAGCCTCAATGGTGATGAGTTGCGTGACTTCGGCTGTCATTTGGACCTCAAGCGATTTTCTTGCGCGGTGATGGACGCAATCGAGAC
>Ga0081455_10004013_pt1 | contig 16693 bp, 14 predicted proteins | sample TabmetS3T2R1_FD_70207 | JGI IMG/M metagenome (GOLD analysis project Ga0081455, IMG submission 70207) | Tabebuia heterophylla rhizosphere microbial communities from the University of Puerto Rico - S3T2R1 | ecosystem: Host-associated > Plants > Roots > Rhizosphere ... | reverse complement strand
CAGCTCGCGGAGCACTCGATGCGGCGCCCGCGGATCGGCGAACGTGGCGGTGCCGACCTGCACGGCGCAGGCGCCCGCCAGCAACAGCTCCGCCGCATCGCCGCCGGTGGTGACGCCCCCGACGCCGACGATGGGTAGGTCCGGCAGCGCCCGGTGCACGTCAAACACCGCCCGCACCGCGATGGGGTGGATCGCGGCACCCGACAGGCCTCCCCCCCGGGGCCCCGACCCCAGGCGGAAGCGCCGCGTCTCGGGGTCGATCGCGATTCCCAGCACGGTGTTCACGAGCGTCACCGCCTCGGCGCCCGCGGCGTGCGCGGCGGCGGCGACCTCCTCGAGGTGCGCCACGTTGGGGCTCAGCTTGGCCCAGCGGGGGCGGCCGCAACCGGCGGTCGCCTCGATGGCCGCCCGGGTGTCGTGGGCCGAGTGTGCGAACAGGTCGCGACCCGCCTCGGTGTTGGGACACGACAGGTTGACCTCGACCGCGACGACGCTGTCCGGCGCCGCGGCCAGTAGGTCGGCGGCGCGGCGGTACTCGTCGACGGTGCGGCCCCAGATCGACGCCACCACGCGGGCGCCCGTCGCCGCCAGCGCCGGCAGGTCGTGGCCGAGCCAGGCTTCGACGCCGGGCCCCTGGAGCCCGACGGAGTTGATCATCCCCGATGCCGTCTCGTGGACCCGCAGCGGGGGGTTGCCGGGCCACGGACCGGCGTGCAGCGACTTCACCACCACCGCGCCCAGGTCCCCCAGGTCGCCGTACGCGGCGAGCTCGGCGCCGTGGCCGGCGGTGCCCGACGCCGTCATGATCGGATTCGGCAGCCGCAGCGAGCCCACCGTCGCCGCCATGTCGACGGCCGGGCGAGCGGGGGCCCGGCCTCCCCGGATGCCCAGCCGCCCGATCATGCGGTCCGTCCGAGGTGGATCTCCTGCAGCGGGCGGACGCGGGCCTCGTGCTGCGACCGGTCGACCGCGCTCTCGGCGGCAGCCACCGCTGCGGCCGCGGTCGTCAGGCACGGGATGCGGTGGACGTTGGCGGCGCGGCGGATGTACGCGCCGTCGGCCCGCGCGCCGCGACCCCGCGGGCTGTTGACCACGAGCTGGACCCTTCCGGCCGAGATGAGGTCCAGGGCCGTGGGGAGGCCGGCCTCCTCGTCGGGGTGCGCCACGGACTCGTCGGCCGCAGCCACCTTGGCCACCCGCTGCGCGACGGGAACACCGTGTCGCTCCAGGTGGGCGGCGGTGCCCACGGTCGCCGCGATCTCGAACCCCTGTTCCACCAGGCGGGCCGCCGCCGTGACGCCGGCCGGCTTGTCGCGGTCGGCCAGCGACAGGAACACCATCCCGCCCTCCGGCAGCCTCTCCCCCGCCGCCACCTGTGCCTTGCCGAACGCCAGGCCGAAGGTCCGGTCCAGGCCCATCACCTCGCCGGTCGAGCGCATCTCCGGGCCCAACAGCGTGTCGGCGTCGGGGAAGCGATTGAACGGCAGCACCGCCTCCTTGACCGCGACGTGACCGCCGCCGTTCGGGTCGCGTAGCAGACCCTCGGCGCGGAGCTGCGCCAGCGTGGTGCCGACCATCACCCGCGCCGCCACCTTGACGAGGGGCACGCCGGTGGCCTTGGCCACGAACGGCACCGTGCGGCTGGCACGCGGGTTGGCCTCGATCACGAACACCTGGACATGCTTCCCGCTCCCCCGGCCCGAGCGGCCGTGGGAGCGGGAGTCATGACTCGGGCCGCCCTTGACCGCGTACTGCACGTTGATCAGGCCCCTGACGTCGAGGGCGTCGGCCAGCCGGCGCGTGTGGTCCTCGATGAGCGCAACCGTCTCGGGCGACAACGAGTGGGGTGGGATCGAGCAGGCGGAGTCACCCGAGTGCACGCCCGCCTCCTCGACGTGCTCCATCACCGCGCCGATCACCACGTCGCCGGCGGCGTCGCGGATCGCGTCGACGTCGACCTCGGTCGCGTCCTCGAGGAACCGGTCGATCAGCACCGGCCGCGACGCCGACAGGCCGCCCTCGCGGCCCAGGGTCCCGAAGCTGGCGAGCTCGGCCATGGCCCGCCGCAGGCCGTCGTCGTCGTACACGATCTCCATGGCCCGGCCGCCCAGCACGTACGACGGCCGCAGCAGCGCCGGATAGCCGACGCGCGCGACCACGTCCAGCGCCTCGGCGACGCTCGTGGCGGTGCCGCCCGCAGGCTGGGGGATCCCGAGGCGGGCGCACAGCGCGTTCCAGCGCTCGCGGTCCTCGGCCGCGTCGATCGACGCGGGCGACGTTCCTAGGACGAGGCCCTCGGGGAGCGCCGATGCCAGCTTGAGCGGTGTCTGCCCGCCGAGCGCGACCACGACGCCCACCAGGTCACCGGCGGCCCGCTCGGCGTCGATGACGTTGAGGGTGTCCTCCAGCGTGAGCGGCTCGAAGTAGAGGCGGTCGGACGTGTCGTAGTCGGTGGAGACCGTCTCGGGGTTGCAGTTGAGCATCACGGTCTCGTAGCCGTCGTCGGCCAGCGCGAAGCTGGCGTGGACGCAGCAGTAGTCGAACTCGATGCCCTGGCCGATGCGGTTGGGCCCGGAGCCGAGGATCAGCACCTTGCGCCGCCCGCTGGCCGCGACCTCGTCCTCGTCCTCGTACGTCGAGTAGTGGTACGGCGTGGTCGCCTGGAACTCGGCGCCGCACGTGTCGACGGTCTTGTACGTGGGCCGAACCCCGGCCGCCAGCCGGCGCCGGCGCACGTCGGCGGCGTCGATGCCCCACAGCCAGGCAAGCTGGGCGTCGGCGAAGCCGAGCCGCTTGGCCCGCCTCCAGTCCCGACGGGTCAGCCCCTCGTGGCCGGCGGCGGCCAGGTGGGCCCGCTCCTCGACGATGCGCAGGATCTGGTCGAGGAACCACGGGTCGACCCTGGTCCGCTCCGCCAGCGTGTCGATGGTGATCCCCCGGCGTAGCGCGGCCTCCAGCTGGAAGGGGCGGTCGGGGGTGCCGACCGCCGCCCGGGCGACGAGCTCGTCGTCGGTCAGGTCGTCGAGCACGGCCTCGCCGGAATCGCAGTTGAGGCCCGCACGCCCGACCTCCAGGCTGCGCAGCGCCTTCTGCAGCGACTCGGGGAACGTCCGCCCGATGGCCATCGCCTCGCCCACCGACTGCATGGAGGTCCCCAGGACGCCCGGGCTGGAGGGGAACTTCTCGAACGCCCAGCGCGGCACCTTGGTGACCACGTAGTCGATGGTGGGCTCGAAGCTGGCGGGCGTCCTGCGGGTGATGTCGTTGGGGATCTCGTCCAGCGTGTAGCCGACGGCCAGCTTCGCCGCGATCTTGGCGATGGGGAACCCGGTGGCTTTCGACGCCAGGGCGGAGGATCGGCTCACGCGGGGATTCATCTCGATGATGACCATGTCGCCGTTCGTCGGGTCGAGCGCGAACTGCACGTTGGAACCGCCGGTCTCCACGCCCACCCGGCGGATGCACGCGAACGCCGCGTCCCGCATCGCCTGGTACTCGACGTCGCTGAGCGTCTGGGCAGGGGCCACCGTGATCGAGTCGCCGGTGTGGACGCCCATCGGGTCGAGGTTCTCGATCGAGCAGACGACCACGCAGTTGTCGGCCCGGTCGCGCATGACCTCGAGCTCGTACTCCTTCCACCCGGCGATGGAGCGTTCGATCAGGATCTCGCTGATGGGGCTGGCGGCGAGGCCGGTGGCGGCGATCCGGTGGAAGTCTTCCGGCGTCGCCGCAATGCCGGTGCCCTGGCCACCGAGGATGAACGCCGGGCGGACCACGACGGGCAGGCCGATCCGGTCGATGACGGCCAGCGCCTCGTCCAGGCTGTGCGCGGTCGCGGAGGCCGGCACGCGAAGGCCGATCTCCTGCATGGCGGCCTTGAACCGCTCGCGATCCTCCGCGGTGGCGATGGCCTCGGCGGTGGCGCCGATCAGCTCGGGCGTGCCGGGCCGACCGATCGCCTTGCGGTCGACCAGCTCCATCGCCAGGTTGAGCGCGGTCTGGCCCCCGAGCGTCGGGAGCACGGCGTCGGGCCGCTCCCGCTCGATGATGCGCTCGAGGTGATCGGCGTCGAGGGGCTCGACGTAGGTGGCGTCGGCGAACTCGGGGTCGGTCATGATCGTGGCCGGGTTGGAGTTGGCGAGGATCACGCGGTAGCCCTCGGCCCCGAGGACCTTGCAGGCCTGGGTGCCCGAGTAGTCGAACTCGCACGCCTGGCCGATGACGATCGGCCCGGCACCGATGAGCAGGATCGACTCGAGGTCGTCGCGCCGCGGCACTCAACGCCCTCCCGGCCGCTGCGGGCGCCCAGCCGCGACAAGCGGGTCCAGCGGCCGGTGGGAGCGGCCGGACCCGTTGCCGCGCGAGCAGTCCATGAGCGCCGCGAACTCGCCGAAGAGGTAGGTGGCGTCGTGCGGGCCGGGCCCGGCCTCGGGGTGGTACTGCACGCCGAACGCCCGCAGGCCCGGGCTACGGATGCCCTCGATCACCCCGTCGTTGAGGTTCACGTGCGTGACATCGACGCCGGCGCCCATCGAGCCCTCCACCACGGCGTAGTTGTGGTTCTGGCTGGTGATCTCCACCCGCCCCGTGGCCAGCCGGTGGACCGGGTGGTTGCCCCCATGGTGGCCGAACGGCAGCTTGTGCGTGACCCCGCCAAGGGCCGTCGCCAGCAGCTGGTGGCCCAGGCAGATGCCGAAGACAGGGACGCAACCGAGGAGCCCCCGGATGGCCTCGACCGCGCCGCCGACCGCGGCCGGGTCGCCGGGCCCGTTGGAGAGGAACACGCCGTCGGGCTCCAGGGCCAGCACGTCGGCCGCCGGCGCGGCCGCCGGGACGACGGTGACCTGCCCCAGCCCGGCGAGGTGCCGGAGGATGGTCCGCTTGATGCCGAAGTCGTAGGCCACGATCCGGCGCGGTGGCGGCTGGGAGCGGCCGTTGCGCACGCCGGCCGGCACCGTGTACGGCGCGGCGCAGGTGACGGTGGCGACCAGGTCGTGGCCGTCGGTACCGGGCTCGCCGGCGGCCGCCGCCCTCAACGTCGCCTCGGCGGCGCTGCCGAATGCGCCCGGAAGCGCACCCGACTCGCGGATGTGCCGGGTCAAGCGGCGGGTGTCGACCCCGGTCATGCCGGGCACCCGGTGCCGCCGGAGGTAGTCGTCGAGGTCTTCGCTGGCGCGCCAGCTGGAGCGGCGCCTGGCCAGGTCCCGGACCACGACGCCTCGGCAGAACGGCCGGCGCCCCTCGTCGTCGTCGGCGTTGACGCCGTAGTTGCCGATGTGGGAGGCGGTGAAGGTGATGATCTGGCCGGCGTACGACGGGTCGGAGATGACCTCCTGGTAGCCCGACATGACGGTGTTGAAGACCACCTCGCCGGTGGCGACCCCCCCGGCCGGCTCGGCACCGACGAGCTCGCCCTCGAAGCTGGTCCCGTCGGCCAGCACCAGCAGCCCGTCCCGCACGGCTCTGATGATCGGTTGGCTGGACTGCATAGTCATGCAATCTAACGTATATCCCGCCCTCACCGTTGGGCCTCGCCGTCGACCACCACCGGCTCCCCCGCCAGCAGGGTGTGGCGGACCCTCCCCGTGAGCATCATCCCTGCGTAGGGGGTGTTCCTGCTGCGGCTGGCCAGGGACTGCGGGTCGACCGTCCACGTGGCCGCCGGGTCCACCACGCACACGTTGGCCGGCCGCCCGGCAGCGATCGGTCCGCCGTGGTGATCGCCGACGCCGAGCAGGTCGGCCGGGCGCCACGACAGCAGCGCCAGCAGGTCGACGATCGGCAGGTCGAGGTGAGTCAGCGCCAGCGCCATCGCCGTCTCCAGGCCGAGCATCCCGGGCGCCGCCTGGTCGAACGGCTGCTCCTTGGCCTCGGGCGCGTGGGGCGCGTGGTCGGTGGCGATGCAGTCGATGGCGCCCCCGGCGAGGCCCCCGCGAACGGCGACGACGTCGTCGTCGGTGCGCAGTGGCGGGTTCACCTTGAACACCGGGTCGTAGGAGGCACAGCGTTCGTCGGTGAGCGTGAAGTGGTGGGGCGTCGCCTCGCAGGTCACCGGCAGCCCCTGGGCCTTGGCCGACGCCACCAGCTCCACCGAGCGCCGGGTCGACAAGTGCTGGAAGTGGACGCGGCCGCCGGTGAGCCGGGCCAGCGCGATGTCGCGCATCACCATGAGCTCCTCGGCCTCCGCCGGCTGGCCGGGGATGCCGAGCCGCGACGACCACGCGCCCTCGTGCATGGCCCCACCGGCGGCCAGCACGTCGTCCTCGCAGTGCTGCGCCAGCGTGACACCCAGGCCCCGCCCGTACTCGAGGGCCCGGCGCATGAGCCGCCCGTCCTGGACCCCGTTGCCGTCGTCCGTGAAGAACCGCACGCCGAGTGCCGCCAGCTCGGCCATGGGGGTGAGCTGGGTGCCCTGCCGCCCGACCGTGATGGCGGCTGCAGTGCGGACGTCGCAGCAGGCGTCCCGGCCGAGCTCGAGCACCTCGCGGGCGACTCCCGCCGAGTCGACGGGTGGATCCGTGTTGGGCATGGCGAGCACGCAGGTGAACCCGCCGAGCGCGGCGGCCCGGGCTCCGGTCTCGACGGTCTCGGCCTCCTCCCGCCCCGGCTGGCGCAGGTGGGTGTGGAGGTCGACGAGGCCGGGCGCGACGACGCACCCACCCGCATCGAGGACCGTGTCGGCGCCGAGGTCGGACCCATCCGCGACCACGGCGGCGATGCGCCCGCCCTCCACCGCCACGTCCGCCACCCGCTCGCCACCGGCGTCGACGACACGGCCCCCGCGGATCAGCACCGACTTCAACGTTCCCCTCCCGATCCCAACAGCTCGAACAGCACGGCCATCCGCACCGCCACGCCGTTGCGCACCTGGTCGGTCACGACGGAGCGGGGCAGGTCGGCCACGTCGGCGGCGATCTCGACACCCCGGTTCATCGGGCCCGGATGCATCACGATCGCCTTGTCGCCCAGCAGGTCGACCCTGGAGCGCGTCAGGCCGTAGCGCGCCGTGTACTCCCGCAGCGACGGCACCAGGGCCTCGGTCATGCGCTCGCGCTGCATCCGCAGCAGGTACACCACGTCGACCTCGGGGAGCACCGCGTCGATGTCGTGGCTAACCGCTACGGGCCAGCCGTGCAGGCTCGGCGGCAGCAGCGTCGGCGGCGCCACCAGGGTGACCTCGGCCCCCAGCTTGGTGAACGCCCAGGCGTCGCTGCGCGCCACCCGGCTGTGCTTCACATCCCCCACCACGGCGATGCGCAGCCCGTCGACACCGCCCAGGTGCTCGCGGATCGTGTAGCAGTCGAGCAACGCCTGGGTGGGGTGCTCGTGCCACCCGTCGCCCGCGTTGATCACGCTGCCCGACACCCAGCGGGTGATCTGGTGCGGCACGCCCGCGGAGCGGTGGCGCACCACGATCGCATCGACGCCCATCGCCTCGATGGTCTCGACGGTGTCGCGCAGGGATTCGCCCTTGTTCACCGACGACGCCGACACCGAGAAGCTCAGCGTGTCGGCCGAGAGCCGCTTGGCCGCCTGCTCGAAGCTGAGGCGGGTCCTCGTGGAGTCCTCGTAGAACAGCCACGTGACCGTGCGGCCCTGCAGCGCCGGCACCTTGGGCAACCGGCGCCGGCTCACCTCCACGAAGGTGTCGGTCAGCTCGAGCAGGTGCTCGATGTCGTCGCCCTCGAGGCCCTCGATGCCCAGCAGGTGCTTCATTGTTCCCCGCTCTTGCTGCTTCGCAGCGGGCCGCTCGGGCCACGCTCGCTCTCTCGCCCTTCGGGACGCTCGCTCATCGCTCCTTGACCACCTCCCCCAGCTCGACGCCGTCGAGGGTGGCGTTGACCATCTCGTCGCGCCGGGTGGGCAGGTTCTTCCCCACGTAGTCGGGCCGGATCGGGAGTTCGCGGTGGCCCCGGTCGACCATGACCGCCAGCTGGATCGCCCGCGGCCGGCCGTACGTGTGCACGGCGTCGAGCGCCGCCCGGATCGTGCGCCCCGTGTACAGCACGTCGTCGACGAGGACCACGACCTGGCCGGTCAGGTCGACCGGGATGTCGGTCACCGCCGCCGGCAGCACCGGCCGCAGGCCGATGTCGTCGCGGTGGAGGGCGACGTCCAGCGAGCCGAGCGGCGGCCGGGACCCGTCGATCTTCTCCAGCGCCTCGGCCAACGCCTCTGCGAAAGTCACCCCGCCGGTCTGCAGGCCGATCAGCACCACCTGCTCGGGGCCGTGGTTGTGCTCGAGGATCTCGTGCGCCATCCGCCACACCGCCCGGCGGACGTCGTCGGCGTCGAGCACCTCGGTCCGGGCATGGAAAACGCCCCCATACGGGGGCGTGGTGCGTCGTTCGCGTTCTGCCATTCGGGGACCTCCCCGTGTCCTGTCCGTGCAGGTCTCGCAGGACCCGCTTCACGGTCAGATCGCCACGCTAGCAGCCGGAGGCGCAGCATCCGTGGACCCTTGGCGAGGTGGACGCGGAGGACCCGAGGCAATGGCGAACGTCCCGCCCAGGCCGAGGCGATGGGTAACGCCTTCCGATCGCTATTGCCTCGTGCTGTCCGGACCGTTCGGGATTGCCTCGCGCGACCAGACGTCGGTGAGGCCCGCGGCGCCGAGGCGGTGGAAGCCGGCGGCCTCCGCGACGTGGGCGGACGACTGGTTCGCCGGATCGATGCGCGCCCACACCTGGCGCAAACCCAGCGGCGCCCCGAGGGCCCACGCCGCGACCAGGTCGACGGCGGCGGCGGCCACGCCCCGGCCGCGGGCTTCTGGGGTCAGCCACCAGCCGACCTCGGCGCGGCGGACGGCCGGGTCGAACCCCCGCAACCCGACCTCACCCCACACGAGGTCGCCCTCCATCGGGCTGACCACCAGGTCCAGCGCCAGGCCCCGGCGCCGCCGCTCCTGCTCGCCGGCGATCCAACGCCGGGCCGCGGCGGGCGACGGGTCGGACGGAACCGGGCTGCCGGCCACCACGGACGGATCCCGCCACGCGGCCGCCAGTGCGGCGACATCCCCGGGGTCGTCCCGCCATGGACGCAGGCGGATGCCGCGGGCCGCATCGCACAGCTCGGGATCCGGCAGGCTCAGCGTGACGGGCTCATTCCGGGCGCACCTCGGACGCCACCGACGACAGCACGCCGTTGACGAACCGGGGCGAGTCGTCGGTGCCGAACCGCCGGGCCAGCACGACCGCCTCGTTGATCACCAGGGCCGCCGATCGCTCGGGCACCGCCAGCAGCTCGTAGGAGCCGAGTCGGAGGATCGACCGGTCGACGGCCGCCAGCCGGTCGAGCGACCACTTGGGGGCGACGAGGCGTTCGACCAGCTCGTCGATCCGCTCGCGGTGCGCCTCGACGCCGCGGACGAGCTCGGTCGCGAGCTCGGCGGGCGCGATCGGCTGCTCGGCCAGCAACGCGCCCACCGCGATGCCCTTGATCTCGGCCTCGTACAGCAGCTCGAGCGCCCGCTCCCGCGCCGCCCGGCGGCTCTCCACCTCGGTGGGCTCGAGACCGTTCACGTGCGCCGCCGACTACGCCCGCGTCAGGTATTCGGCGCTCCGGGTGTCGACCTTGATCCGGTCGCCGGGGTTGACGAACAGGGGCACTTGCACGACCAGGCCGGTCTCGAGCGTGGCGGGCTTGCGGGCGCCCGACACGCGGTCGCCCTGGATGCCGGGGTCGGTGTCGGACACCGCCAGCTCGACGGCCGCCGGCAGGTCGATGCCGATGATCTCGTCCTTGTAGAACTGCAGCACCATCGTCGACCCGTCGACGATGTACCGGGTGGCGTCGCCCAGGGCGCCCGCCCCCACGTGGATCTGCTCGTACGTGCCGCTGTCCATGAACACGTAGTGGTCGCCGTCGTGGTAGAGGAACTGCATCGCCTTCTTCTCGACGACCGCCTGCTCGACCCGCTCGTCTGCCCGGAACGTCTTGTCGAGCTGAGCCCCGGTGCGGGCGTTCCGCAGCGTCGTCCTGACGAACGCCGGGCCCTTGCCGGGCTTGACGTGCTGGAAGTCGACGACGTGGAAGAGTCCCTCGGGCAGGTCGAGGGTCATGCCCCGCTTGAGGTCGTTGGTGGTGGTCGCAGCCATCGGCTCGGCTCCTGGGCGCGCAGTCGGATCTCTACAGGTGGGGCTCCTTGGGCGCCAGCGTCAGCGTGCGGCAGCCCTCGGAGGTGACCACGACGGTGTCCTCGATCCGGACCCCGCCGTGCTCGGCCAAGTACACGCCCGGCTCGACGGTCACGACTTGGCCGTCGGCCAGCATAGCGTCGGCGGTCCTTGCCACCCGGGGTGGCTCGTGGATGTCCAGGCCGACGCCGTGGCCCGTGGCGTGGAGGAACGCCTCGGCCCAGCCCGCGTCCCGGATCACCGACCGGCAGGCATCGTCGACCGCGCTGGCCTCGGCCCCCGCCCTTACGGCGGCCACCCCGGCGGCCTGCGACTCCCGCACGACCTCGTACATGCGCGCCTGGGTGTCGCTGGGGTCGCCGACCATGACCGTCCGGGTCATGTCGGAGTGATAGCCGTCGACCAGCGCCCCGAAGTCGAGCACCACGAGGTCCCCCTCGGTGATGCGGCGGTCGGCCGCCCGATGATGCGGCATGGCGCCGTTGGGGCCGGAGGCGACGATGGTCTCGAACGACGGCGCCTCGGCGCCGAGCCGCCGCATCTGCCATTCCAGCTCCAGCGCCACCTCGGCCTCGCTCGGACCCTCCCCCAGGCGGTGCCGCACCGCTGCCAGGGCGGCGTCGGCCATCTCGCACGCCGCCTGGATGCGGGCGACCTCGCCGGCGTCCTTGACCAGCCGCAGCGACTCGACCAGGCCGGCGGTCGGCACGAGCTCGGCGTCGGGGAACCAGTCGGTGCCGAAGCGGCGCTTCTGGGCCCAGGCGACGTTCTCCGCCTCCAGCCCGAGCCGCCCCAACCCCGCAGCCGCGCCGGCCAGAGCCTGACGCCGTGAGTCCTCCTCCAGGCCGATCACCGTCCGGGCCGCGACGCCGGCGCCGGCCAGCTCGCTCGCGGCCTGGTCGCGGTAGCGGCCGTCGGTCACGAACACGGGCTCGGCGGCCCCGTCGGCGGGGACCAGCAGCAGCGCCGCGGATCCGGTGAAGCCGGTGAGGTAGCGGACGTTGGTCAGGTTGGTGACCAGCAGCGCGTCGCAGGGGACCTCAGCGAGCCGCGACCGCAGCCGGGCGGCGCGGTCGGCGACATCCATCGGGGGGAGCGAGGCGGGATCGAAGCTCACCGTTCAAGGGTAGGTGGCCGGTCGCCCGGCGCGGTCAGGCGCCGGACCGCCTCGATCGCGAGGACGTAGCCGTGGCCACCGAGGCCCGCGATCGTTCCCGTGGCCACGGGTGCGACCACGGACTTGTGGCGCCACGACTCCCGCGCGTTGGGGTTGGAGATGTGGACCTCGACCACGGGTCCGTCGAATGTCGCCAGGGCGTCGTGGATTCCCCAGGCGTAGTGGCCGAACGCGCCCGGGTTGATCACGATGGCGGCGCACCGACCCCGGGCGCGGTGGATCGCGTCGATGAGCTCGCCCTCGGCGTTGGACTGCTGGTGCTCGACGGCGAAGCCGGCGGCGGCGGCGGCCCGCCGCATCGCCGCGACGTGGTCGTCGAGCGTCTCGCGCCCGTAGATCTCCGGCTCCCGCTGGCCGAGCAGATCGAGGTTGGGGCCGCTGAGCACGAGGATCACCGGGAGCACGGTCACGAGGGCACCTCGTGACCGGCCGACCGTGCGACCGCCAGGGAGCCGGGCGGCGATGGGGTCCGGGGGCGCAGCCCCCCAGGCAGCACGGTCACGCCGGTCCCCCGATCCGTTCGAGGACCGACCTTGCGGTCCCCGATTCCACGCCCGGCACGACCTCGACCCCGTCGGGCCCGTCGAGCACGAACGTCAGACCGCGCACGGCCTTCTTGTCGCGGGCCATGAGCGTGACGAGCTCGCCCGGGTCGACGCCGGCGGGTAGCCACGAGGGCAGGCCGTATGCGGCGACCACCCGCCGGTGCTCGCCCACCCGGGTGCCGTCGATGCGGCCCAGTTCCGCCGCCAGCTCCGCCGCGTAGACGAGCCCGATCGCCACAGCCTCCCCGTGGCGCAGGTCGTAGCCGCCGGCCGTCTCGAGCGCGTGGGCCAAGGTGTGCCCGTAGTTGAGGATCGCCCGTCCGCGGGGATTGGTCATCACGGCCTCGCGCTCATCGGCCGCCACCACGCCGGCCTTGATCCGCACGCAGGCGGCGATGCGCGCCACCAGGGGCTGGGCCGACAGGTCCTCGCCCGTCAGGAAGTGGTACTTGGCCATCTCCCCCAGGCCCGAGCGACGCTCGCGCTCGGGCAGGGTGGCGAGGGCATCTGTGTCGCACAGGACGGCGGACGGCTGCCAGAACGCGCCGACCAGGTTCTTGCCCTCGGGCAGGTTCACCCCGGTCTTCCCGCCTATCGCGGCGTCGACCATGCCGAGGAGGGTGGTGGGAACGTGCACGACCCCCACCCCGCGGTGGTAGACGGCGGCCGCGAACCCGGCCGTGTCTGTGACCACGCCGCCGCCCACCCCGACGACCTGGTCGGCCCTGGTGAGGCCCCAGCGCGACCAGGCCCGGCACAGGTCCTCGACCGTGGCCAGCGACTTGCCGGCCTCGCCGTCGGCGATCATGAACACCTCGTGCTCCCGGCCCGGGTCCACCTCGAAGCCGATGCTCGGCTGCGTGACGATGGCGACCCGGCGGGCGGTGGGATCGAGCACGGCGGCCAGGCGGGCGCGGGCGCCCGCACCGACCACGACCGGGTAGGCGCGAACGCCCAGCCGCACGTCGACCGTGACCTCGTCGGTCATTGCTTCCCGCTCATCCTGTCGCCTCGGCACGCACGGCGACGAGCTGCGCGATGTGGTGCGCCAATGCGCGCTTGGGCTTGTCGTCCGCCGCGTGGAAGGGCTCGACGTCGACGGTGGCGTCGGCGACCTCCGCGTAGAGCGGCGCCCGGGTCGCGACGAGGTGCCCGAGGGTCGCGCTGGGGTCGGGTTCGGCGGCGAGCAGTGGGCGGTGGGCAGGATCGGCCCGGGCCGCGAGGAACCCGGGCGACGCCCGCAACCAGACGACGAAGGCCCGGCGCCCCAGCAGCGCCCGGTTCTCGGGGCGGATGACGACGCCGCCACCCGCCGCCACCACCAGGGGATCCGGCCGGCCGAGCAGGTCGGCCAAGACCTCGGCCTCGAGCCGGCGGAACGCCTGCTCGCCGTCGTCCCGGAAGATGACGGGAATGGTCCGGCCCGCACGCAGCTCGAGCTGCTCGTCGGCGTCGGCGAAGGGTCGCTGCAGCTCCCTCGCGAGCCGGCGCCCGACAGTTGTCTTGCCCACGCCCATCGGCCCCACCAGCACGACATGCCGCGCCCGGCCGCCGTCGCCGGCCGTCCGATCCATCAGGAGTGGTCGCGCAGCGAGGCGACGAACGCGTCGCGGTTGCGGACCGTCTCGGCCAGGGAGTCGCCACCGAACTTGCGGAGGGCCTCGCCTGCCAGCACCAGCGCCGTCATCGTCTCCGCGACCACCCCCATGGCGGGAACCGCAGTCACGTCGGTGCGCTCCTTGAAGCTCACCGTCTCCTCCTTCGTGACGACGTCGACGGTCGTGAGCACCGGCCGGTTGAGCGTCGCCAGCGGCTTCATCGCCACCCGGCACACGATCAGCTCGCCGGTGGACATGCCACCCTCGATCCCACCGGCTCGGGTGGTCGTGCGCCGGTACGAGTGCCGGTCGGCGTCCCAGCCGATGGGGTCGTGGGCCTGGCTGCCCGGGCGCCCGGCGAGGCCGAACCCGTCCCCGATCTCCACCGCCTTGACCGCCTGGATGCTCATCAGCGCCTGCGCCAGCAGGCCGTCGAGCCGCCGGTCCCAGTGGACGTGGCTCCCCAGGCCGACGGGCACGCCGTACGCGAGCACCTCGGCCACGCCGCCGAGGCTGTCGCCTTCCTTGGCGACCGCCTTGATCTCCTCGACCATGGCCTCCTCCGCCGCCGGGTCGAAGCAGCGCAGCGGCGACGCGTCGACCCGCTCGAGGTCGGCCGGCGCCGGCCGATCGTCGGACTTCGACCGCACCGAACCGAGCTGGATCACGTGGGAGACGATCCCCACGCCCAGGTGCCGCAGCAATCCCTTGGCCAGAGCACCGGCCGCCACCCGGGCCGCCGTCTCGCGGGCCGAGGCCCGTTCCAGCACGTCGCGGGCGTCGGTGAAGCCGTACTTCTGCATGCCGGCCAGGTCGGCGTGTCCGGGACGGGGCTGCGTGAGCGGCGCCCGGGTCTCGCCCGGTTCCACCGCCATCTCCTCGTGCCACTTGTCCGAGCGCGACCACTCGGTGTTGGCGATCTCGATCCCCACGGGCGAGCCCAGCGTGCGGCCGTGGCGGACGCCGCCGATCAGCGTGATCTCGTCCTGCTCGAACCGCATGCGGGGGCCCCGGCCGTAGCCGAGCCGCCGGCGGGCAAGCTCGTGGCCGATCTCGTCGACCGTGATCGGCAGCCCCGCGGGCAGGCCCTCGACGATCGCCACCAGGCCACGGCCGTGGGATTCGCCGGCGGTGAGGAACCGGAGCACAGAACGACGATACCGACCGCCCTTTGGCTACAACGAAGCCAGAATCACCAGCGACGCCCCCAGGGCCAGGGACGGGCCGAAGGGGAACGGGTCGTTGCGCCGGCGCAGGACCAGCAGCACGATGCCGACCAGGGCCCCAACGAAGCCGCCCAGCAGCGCGGCGTCGAGCGCCTCCTCCACGGGCCCGAGGATGGGGTGCTCGGGGGTCCACGCCAGCCACCCGACCACGAGCCCGGCCACCGTCGCCAGCCGCACGTCGCCGAAGCCGAGCATCCGGGGGGAGATCAGGTGCAGCGCCAGCAGGCCGCCGCCGAGCACGGCCGCGCCGACCAGTGCGGCTCGCAGGCTGTCGTTGTCGATGCCGCTGTCGACCGCGGTCGCGGCCACGATCGTGACGACGACCGCGAGCGCCGTGGCACGAGCGAACCGGGTCGGGATCCGCATCGCCCAGATGTCGACCGTCGACATGGCGACCAGCCCGGCGAAGAGGCTGAGTACCGGGGGCAGCGTGGCCGACCAGCCCGCCAACGCCGCCGCCGATCCGAAGCTCAGCCCCGTGGCCACCTCCACTGCCGCGCACCACCGGGGCCGGCGGGCACCGCACCCGCTGCAGCGCCCAGCGGCCACGACCCACGGCAGGGACGCGGGTGCGAGGGGCGGCGCCAGCGAACGACCGCACGCCGCGCAGCGAGCCACGGACCGGCCGAGCTCCTCCGACGCTGGCACGCGCTGGAGCAACTGGGGCATGACCACCCGCCAACCGATCCAGCGAAGGATCGCGTGGTTGAGCGCGGGCCCGACGATCCCGACGCCGAGCGCCACCGCCCCGACGATGAGCGCCGCCCGCGGCAGGTCGTTCAGCGGACGGAGGAAAGGAAGTTGATGAGCCTGCCCCGCTGCGCCACGTCGTCACCGCTGCTGGGCATCCGGGACCCCGCCGCGCCGCCGGTGGGACCGACGATCGCCTCGACCGCGGCCCGCGCCTCGGGGCTCATGGCGGCGAGGTGGGGTGCCAGCTCGCCGTCGGGGCCCGGCCGCGGCCGACCGAGCGAGCTCAACCCGGCAAACGGGGACGTGATTGGGCCGGTCGGGCCGCCCGGGACGTCGTCGTTGGCCGCCCAATGCATCTCCGGGGGCAGCGCCGACGGCGACACCGCCCGGATCTGGCCCGTCTGGATGGCGTCGACCGGCGGGATCAGGCCGCCGCCGGTGAACGGTGAGGTCTCGTCCCGCAGCGGGCTGCTGTCGGGCAGCCCCGGGAGCACGGGCGGCGCAGGCGGCGCCGGCGAGGCGGGCGGCACCGCCGGCAGGTCCGTCGGCAGGCGTGACGGGAAGCCCGGGTCGGCGGGCGGCTCCGGCGGCGCAGCTGGCCTTGCCGAGCGGCCGCGGCCCGAGCGGGAGGCTGAGCGGCTGCCGTTGGATCCCGGCGCAGCCGAGGGCGGGGGCGGTCCGTCAGCATCGGACCGACGAGCGCGTGGCCCCTGCCCGGCCGAACGGTCCTGGCCGTTGGTGGCGCGCGCCGACGGCGGCAGGCCTTCGGGCCCGTTGGTCTGGCGCGGGCCACCGGCCCGGTCGGACTGGCGCCACCCCGCCCGCGGCGTCTCGCCGGTCAGCGCAGGCTCGGGAAGCTGATCGCCGCGGCCCCCCGGGACGCGCTCCCCGCCCCCCCGAGCACCGGGGGCCGGCATCGGCAGGCCGGGTATGCCCCGCGGAGGCGTGGGCCGGGCGCGTTGGCGGCGCGGCCGCTCGGGTGGCAGGTCCGGCAGGTCGGTCAGGCGGCTGGGCTCGGGCAGCGGCTCCGGGCGGTCGACGTCGGCGACACCGAGCTCGACGAGGTCGCGCACGGCCCGGGACACGTTCAGCTCGCTGAGGCCGAGGGAGCTCGCCACCTCGCCCACGGAGCGACCCCCTCCGACCGCCACGAGGGAGCGCCAGCGGTCGGCATCGATCGTGACCTCGTCGCTCGACAGCTCGGAGGTGAGGCTCACCCGGTGGTCGAGCGACGGGACGACCGCCTCGAGCTCGGTCCACTCGCTGAGCAGCGAATTGGCGCGGCGCAGGAGGTCGTTGACGTCGTCGGGATGCTCGG
>Ga0081455_10004012_pt1 | contig 16695 bp, 37 predicted proteins | sample TabmetS3T2R1_FD_70207 | JGI IMG/M metagenome (GOLD analysis project Ga0081455, IMG submission 70207) | Tabebuia heterophylla rhizosphere microbial communities from the University of Puerto Rico - S3T2R1 | ecosystem: Host-associated > Plants > Roots > Rhizosphere ... | reverse complement strand
AATTGCATTTCATAATTCGATCTATTGTTCTAGTACATTAGAGACTTCGTCTCTAATGTACTAGAACAATAGATCGAATTATGAAATGCAATTGTGTATATAGCTAATTGCATATACTGTACTATATATGCATTAGCTATACGATATATAGCATATACAATAGTGCACTTGGTATTGCATATGCGTATTGTGCTATTCGCTATATAGCATATTGGATATATGCTTTCTTGTTAGGAATAGTTTATAGCTGCATTGTATAGTACGCATCACCTTCTTCCTTTATTAGTTGCACGCATGCAATTGATTGATTGCGTTGGCGCAAACGCATATTTCGAGGGAATTCGGGAATGCGCGAGACCAAACACGTAGAGAGGATTGGAATTTTCCCATATAGGAGAGGATTGGAATTTTCCAAACAAGGCCAAGATCAAGATGCCTATTTCCCATATACGCATTTCCAAAAACTTTTCCCAATTCGCATTCAGCATATGGCGTGCTTGGTATATCGAGCACATGCGTACTACCCAACGCACCCAACGCACATACCCCATGGAGGTATCCCACATACCCACCTAGGGTATTGGTCCACATAGGATGATCAACACCCAGGGCAAGATCCACGGGGGAGAGCCCATGATCAACTAAGGGTACTCTCCCTGGGCGCCCTAGATGATCAACTGTCCGATTCATCCCGTATGCCTCCCGAGCTACGTATGACCGAGTCTACCTCATCCCGTCCAGACGGGTGAAGTCTGAGCCAGGGAAAGACTTAGGATCAACTCTTGTGCCGATTCCTGGCCCTGAGATCGTCCCTAGCTAGATCAACTAGCTACCCCGGTATAACCACCCTCGGAAAGGCCAAAAACCGCTTAGCGCATGGAATGCGCAAGCCGATTGCACAAGCGACTTTGCTGTAGTACACGCGCGCACGTGCGTTTCCTCCTCTACAGGAGGCCTGCCCAGGAACTACCCCAAAACGGACATACGGCCCGTACCTACCCATGGGTTCACCCATTCGAGTGAAGCTCAGACCAAAATCGGACATATAGGGCAAAAGGTATTCCCAAAGTCCGATTCCGTTATTAGACTCAGCGCAAGCGCTTCGGCGCCAGGCTCTAGTAGCCGGCAGGGGGCTCCCGCACACGCGGGGGTCGGGACCCACCCGGGACCGACCTCCAGAAGTGACCCAGGTGGGCAGCCCTACTCAGAGCCTTGACCCTCAAAGCTCCCGCCCTTCGCCACTCGCCCATCGGGCACGGCCACTAGCGGTTGAGCAGAGCAGAGGCCAAATAGCGACCAGCGGCTAGCGCTGGACTACGGAGCGGGTAGCTAATCCTCGGAGGGAAAACCGCCTAGCATCCGTCGAACCTCTCGAAACGTCACAGTGCGGAGGGAAATAAGAACCCACGTCTCTTGCCTGCCCGACCAGGTTGGTTGAGAAGGGACACTAGAATTTACCGCCTAGGTCTGGCCCCACCTAGGACTGACGGACCTAGGGGCTTCAGTAACCCCTCCGGGGGTTCACAGGGTGCCCGTCCCTCCCGCTCTAATCGGACCTGAGCGCAGCCGACGGGCATCCTGCCTACTCCCGGATCAATCCTTTGAAAGGAACACCTCAATGCGCACTCAGCCCCACTTCGTCGCCGGTGACCGTGTTCGGGTCGTCGATCTCCGTCCGTACAACCCGTACTTCGTCGGCCAGATGGGCACTGTGTGGTACGGAGATCGTCAGGGCGCAGTCGTTACTCTGGACACTCGAGGAGTGGCTGACACTCGATTCGTGAACGGTCAGCTCCGTAAGATCTAACTGAGTGTCGAAACCCTCTCCGGAGGGTCGATCGGAAATAGCCTCCCGATCCTGACGAGACAGGCTCCCTCGAAAGGGAATCCACAATGACCTATTGGGCGGTCACTTGGACTGACGAATTCAAGTGCAAGAGAATCATCACTGCCAGCACTCGCCACGATGCGGATGCTCTCTACGTCGAAATTGCAAACACGCTGTTCATCAATGATGCTCGACTCGTCGAGATGGTCTGACCCCAACTCCCGCAACACACAGAACGGAGCACACAATGCGCACTCAGACTCTCCCGAATGGGGATGTTCGCATCCAGGTTTGGCGTTGCACTAAGGACGGGCATCCCGGAATGATCGTCTACACGCAAGCAATCGCAATCGACAAGATGGCTGAGCATTTCGACATCGAGATCGGAGTCATCACTCGTCACGCTGATGGCTCTCGCTCTTACGAATGGGGTGTCATCCTCTAATGCGCACACGCAAGATTACAGCCGCTCAAATGCGGCCTGGGGATATCGTTTCGGATGGTTCCCAGGTGGACTATGTTAGGTCACAGTCGACCGGAGAGGTACGTGTCACCTGGACCAGCGGACTCACAGTTAGCTATCCACGTACGTACCCATTTACACTACGTCGGGCCAGGGCAGTCTGAGTCGTTGCTCCCGCAATACCCAGGTGGGTCATCCTGCGCCGCAAGTCCGAGTGAATTGCTTTCCGCCGGAATTCATTTCCGGCGGATTGTTGTCCATTCGGACACCCTGCCCTCCTAAGAAAGGTGAATCATGTTCCGTTGGATCGCCTACAGCATGCAGAACAGCCCCGGTAACCAGTCGTTCCTCCTGTCCCGTCACGAGTCGCTCATCGACGCGGAGGACAATTTCGAGCGGTTCTGTCGCGAGGTCTACAGCGACGACTGCCACTCGGCCCTCTACGCGTACTCGGATGAGGCTTGGGAGTCGGCCGAGGACTTTCGCGACGTCGGGTGCCCGTTCGACTATCCGGACCGGCTGATCGAGCACGGCCCGCGGGGCGGGATCGTCGTCAATCGTACCTGAGTCGTTGCCCTGCACTCATCTAAGGGTGAGTGCAGGATCGGCAACTCAGCCGAACACACACACAGAACGGAGAATACGATGGTTGACACGTCCGAGTGGATTGAGGTCCTGTTCTGTCAGGACTGCGCACTCGTGATTGCCAATGGCGACTTTAGCGGAATTGAAGACCCCGAGGCTCACGGAACCAAGATGGATGCCGCGCTTTACGGCTTTTGTGCAACAGTTCACGAGGGTGCCGATCTCGGATTCCATGAGGACACTTGTGCAGGATGCGGCGAGCACACTGCAACCGATCAATGGTTCTCAGGATGGCTCGAACCTGTCGTCTGAGTAACAGTCCAGCCGATCTCTCGCAGGTCGGTTGGCTCGGCTACTCAGCCGGAATTGTAGGGAAGTGCAGCATGTTGGGGTGAGACGACACCAAGCGGAGGGGCTGCACACGCATCGGCTCAGGTTAACCGGTGCACTAAGCACACACACAGAAAGGTACTAGCTATGGTCAATCTCGTTAAGGACTTGCCCGTCACGGTGAACGTCCTCTACTCCTACTATCCCGGACTCCTACCCCTTCACTGGGTTCAGCCGCTGTCATCCCTCTTGGATGTCGATCGCTACATCCGGACTGTCGAGGATAGAATCCAGGATGACCCGTCAAGGCTCAACTTCGTCGTTTATGTTGAGAAGGAATACATCCCTGGATTCCCCCGATGAGCGCACTCGACGAATTCATTGACGAACTTACCCATTCCATTCTTCGATGGTTGGGTGTCGGAATGATTTATCTGCTACTTGTCCTGATCTAAACATACACATACACACACACAAATGGAGAGACAATGGGCATTTACCTTTTGACAATTGGTCAGTACGATGACTACTCTGTCCTTGGTGTTTTCGAGGGAACGAAGTCCGAAGCACAAGCAGTAGCGGATCGAATGACAGTAGAGCGGGCAGATAGATACATAAGTCGAGACATGATAAAGGTGACTGTCGAAGAGACAGAAAAGCTATCCTGACACACACACAGAAAGGGACAACCATGGATAACCTGATCGTTAAGGTTGGCGACCGAGTCGAGTCACACCCGGCCACTGACGCATGGATTAGAGGGGACCGATTCGGCGAGATCGTCAAGATCGGCCGCAAGTACATCCACGTCCAGATGGATCGATCCGGCCGCGTTCGACGATTCATCCCCCAAAATGTCCTCATTCTGAATGTCTGACATAGACACACACACACCCGAGCAACACACAGAAATGGAAACACAATGCGTAAGTACCGAGTGAACGCGGATCTCTGGACTGTCCTGGCCGATCTCCTGACCGGAACACCTGAAGAATTCAACTCTGATCGCGACTCCCTTAGGGGTCGAGCACTGCGGAATAGTGAAGCTCCGGCTGCGGCCTACGTCGATCGTGGACGCCTCCCTGACTCTGAATGGAATGTCTTGAGCGACTCAGTCGTGAGTTACGTGATCTACTCCTACGGGACACCCATTGCGTACCGACGAGTCGCAGAATGGGGACCGGGCGGCCAACCTGTTTACGAGTGGGTGGCACCGGAGGTGCGCTACTCCGTGACGACCACTAAGCACCAGGGCAAGGTGTGCACTGCACTTTCCCGGATTGAAACGTACTCCCCCACTACCCAGGTGCTCTCGGCCTGACAGTCATGCGTAAGCTCGCTCAGACGGTGGTGGTTGCTCTCGGGGTGGCCATCACCGTCTATGCCCTAGGAATCCTGTACGACATCGTCCTACTGATGAGGTGAAATAGAAATGACTGACGCGGAAGAACGTGGATTGGCTGCACTGGCTAAGTTTGCCACTCAGCTTGATATCGACATGACTCCGGTACCCACGGTCCGGATGATTATGGAGGTTAGCTCGACCAGTGGGGAGATGATTTTCTATCGGACTAAGAAATACCCAGTACTGGAAACGCTGCCCGGTGGTTCGGTGGTTAGCATGTCTGAACGTGGACGCAAAGAGGCAATGCATCCAGGTGAATTCGTATACGTGACTGCTGAGGTGAAATAGAAATGAAAGCTAAGATGACCGTATCTGAGCAGTACGAATTCGTTCGTAGCACGAACGAAATTACCGGTGTAGCAATTCAGGCCGCCGGAATTGTTACAAACGCTCTCTATGCAGAGGAAGAATTCTATAAGGTATGGATGTCATATGAGGACCACACTCGACTCTGGAATGAAATGGAGGAGTGGTCCGACACTGTCTACTGGGAGATCTGTCGGTTGGTTGGGTGGACTGATGACGATGAGTGAATGCTTTGTGGAAGAATCTGAGAAGATTGAGGTCCTTAATCGCATTGACCAGGAATACCCATGCAATTACATCGTTTGGGTAAACAAAGACGGACCTGAGTACTGCGAGATCCCGGAATGGGACCCATTCTCTAATAGATGTTTCGCTCATACTCCCGGCACTTAAACACACATACACACACATAGGAAGTGCCATGCGTAACCGTAACCGTAATCCTAATCCGTTGTTATCCCTCGTTCTGTTTCTGTCCACCTGGACGTTTCTCGGAACCTTGATGTTTATAGGTTTCGTCTATTGGTGGGGGTGACAGAAAATGCTTTCTGAAATAGTCGGATGGTCCGTGATCGCGGTTGCGTTCGCTTGGACCATCGTTTACAAGGGGCCCACCATCATGGAGAGGCTCAGAGGCTCTGAGGAGGAGCCTGCTGAGCTGATCCCTCCCCACTATCACCGACACCTATCCATCCACGCCAGCGACATGGACGGCCCTGTGGCCCCAGGAACGAGAGTTGTGTTCCCGAACGGGCACTACATCATTGGGAGGCCGGCTCACATCAAAACGAATGGCTACGGTAGGATGCTCAACAAACCACACCATCGTATCCCAGGATACGAATACACCATTTGACAGTCGGGGAGACAAAACAATGAGGTCAGCAGATAAACGAAAGACACGAAAGATCTTAGGATTCCGAGTTACCACGGTAGGATTCCCTTTGGATTGGCGCAACGTCACTACGGTTAGTGGTCCCCATCCGCTCTTACCATGGAAGAAAGTCTATTACTATCAGAGATCGCGTAGGCGCTAAGCACACACACACAGAAAGCTCGGGACCATGCTCGACTTGGATTGTGAGAATCGAATTCTCGCCCTATTTCTAGATTATCTTTGTCCAGATATAACAATGTCAGACCTAGTTGATCTAGCTATTGGTAATTCCGACAACTAAATAAACAGAGATTTACCCGTTGGCTCATTCACTGACACCGCCATGTGTTAGTGGAATGGCCCTACACCGTAGGAGAAACACATGAGCAAGGAAACTGCCCAGTGGCTCAACACGATGACCTTGATTGGGTTCACGGAGCAACGGGGGAATGCTTGGCATTATCGGGCAGACCTTCAAAGGGAGCATGTCACCGCATCGGGCCGAAAGTACCTTGGGAATCACTACCCGGATGCGATCCCCCTTGAGGACGTCGAAGACCGTCTCTTTGATTGGGAAGCATCTCTAGCTGACATTCAACTAGCTGATGGATTCGTCATCCCTGGTAAAAGGGCTGTAGTCCCCTCAGACGACCCTCACCATGTCTTTGAGATCGTGTCTGACTCATACCAGATCCATGGGTTCAAGGAGTGGCTCCTCGGGAACGTTGCTGAGCTTGTGGCTGGTGGACAGGCAGACGGAGATTCCATCCACATCAGCTCCGCTGGTGCCATTAAGGGTCGTGCTATCGCATGGGTAGAGCTGAGCCTCAAGGACACCATTTGGACGTCTGCCGGAATTGGGTTCCGACCGAACATCCTCGCCACCACATCGCTTAATAGGACCGTGGCCACTACATACAAGAGGACCGCTCAGCTTGTGGTTTGTGATAATACTTACTGGGGTGCCATGGGTGAGAGAGGGGAGACGTATAAGCGTCGGCACACCCGTAATTCGGGTGGCAAGATGGAGATGGATCGAGCACGGGAGGCTCTTGGACTAATCGTCGCTACCGTTGACGATATGGAACGGGAGCTACAGCGTCTCACCGAAATTGAGGTGACTCGGGAGGAGTTTGACACCATCGTTAAGGAACTTACTAAGCCCAAGGACCCGGAGTCTAAGTCTGGCCAGACTCACGCTGAAAAGAAGCGTGATCAGCTCACTGCACTCTACACGAGTGACCCTCGAGTGGAACCATGGTCTGGAACTGCCTTCGGAGTGACTCAGGCTGTAAACACGTGGAACCACCACGTTAAGGCCACACATGGTGCTACCAACCGTGCTGAGCGGAACATGCACGACGCGATCGTTGGTAATACGTCTGCTGAGGATCACAACGTTTGGAACATGATCGTCAAGGTTAAGGGCTTGGACCGAAAGGAACTGGTGACGGTATGACACCTATTCCCCATACATGGGTGCATACCATCAAAAATGGGGAGCGTGTTCTTAAATGTCGTCGCTGTCCTATCGTATGGTGGCCAGACAGACCTAAGCCTCAAAGTGAGTGCTCTCGAAAGATAAGAAAGGAAAATAGGTGAAAGGTAAGAAGAAAGCTAAGCATCTCCGGGCACGGATTGAGGAGTACAGGGACCCACACCCTGTGAATAATCAGAAGTGCCACAAGCCGGGCAGTCAAAACCATAAGAAGTAAGACAGAACCCTCCCGCCTATAATTGAATAGCGGATGGTTGGGGGACTAAGCTTTTAGGGCTTAGCTTAAACGACCGATTGGTGCCCCATCCATCGCACCCTCCCATATACACACACAAAGGACTGAAAACAATGGAAATCGCTCGGGTTGAGAATGATGATGAGCTTCGTCGTCTCCATGAATATCTGTATTCCATTATGGAAGGTATCTCTAACGGAACTACCGTCCGTGTTCGGGTTGCCATCGATATCGATGGAGTCAAGTTCAAGGTAAACGAGAGGGTTTGGTCCCCCGGTATCGGAACCAAGGGTAACTAACCGCTCTCTCGATCGTTAGTGGGTAGGGGGACCATCCCCCTACCCACTGTACGTACGTACATAGAAAGTATGGAGTAAATAAATGACTATTGTTCGACGGTACGACCGTGCCGGTAAGGCACGGGATGTAGTCTCCCCAACCGTTACGAGGTTGGGGGATTTTATTTACCTTTCCTTTGAAGGAAAGCTAGGAACCGTATCCTTTGAAATTCCGGTGGTGGAATGGTCTCGGATGGCTAGGGTCAAGCGTCCCACCCGTGTTAACAATTACCTCACACAGAATGCAAAGATTGAAGATGACATTTCTCACAATTCTATTGGCTACAGCACCGGCTGAGCCATCCCACATCAATCCCAATTCCTATTGGAACACGGTAGTAGTCGTACTTATTATCATGCTCGTTTGGAAACTATTCACCGGAAGTTCTGGAGGTAAACACTAAAATGCCTGAATATAAGACTCATAACGTTTTCAATTTCTTCATGACCGTTATTACCTGCGGATTCTGGGCACCAATTTGGATTATTGACAATGCCCGAGTTGAGCGAAAGAATCGGAAGCTCCGTGAGGAAATGCGGGCTGCCATGTGGACAGGGAGATAATGACAATGTCAACACAGGAACACACTGACAAGCTCACAGAGCTTGGGGATGTCCTCACCAGTGGGACCGAGCTAGACCGTAACCGCCCAAAGGGTAAAGGGACTGACCGTCTAGAGATTCAATTTGAAGTAGAGACCGTGACCACCTATCCAGCGGGTAAGAAGCTCACAAAGCGAACCAAGCCTCTGAAGGGTGCAGTCCTATTGCGATACGTCGAGCAGCCTGCTAAGACGCCTACCGGTGGGCGATTCATTGCTCGGCGATTGCTGGTCTCGATTGGCGGCCGCCGATGGGTGGGTCAGATGAAGAATGGGACCAATGTCGTCCGACTCCGCCCTGAGCCAAAGAATAAGGAGAAGGAGTAATGGCACTGCTACCGAATAGTGATTACCTTATCCAGCAAATCGATGGAAAGGTAATTCTCTTCCATCGATACACGGAGGAAGAATTGGTTCGATTCGATCTCTCCGATGCGAATGCAACTGCTAAAGCTCAGAAGACCATTCATAATCTCACTCAGCTTGATGATGAGGATAAGGCTTTCGCTCATTTCTGGTCTGGATATTTCTATGCCCATGCCTCTAATGGATGGCTATGAATGAGTGAGTCTCGAAGGGCGGCAGTCAAGGCACTTTTGGTGACAATCAAAAGTGCAGAGATCTACACCACTCAGTGTGGAAAGGCGCCAGAGATTGAAGGTACGGCAGTTGAAGTTGGAATAAATGCTCTAATTGAATTGGGGGTTAAGGCCACAGAAATCCGTAAAGCAATTGAAGAGTTAGGCTGGTAAGGATGAGTGAAGAAGATTTCAGCTTCGAAATGCCTTTTCATCAATACGAAGATGAGATTCCGAATTACATTCGGGAGAGTCTAACGGGGGAATTCAACCTGCCTAGACATGAATCAGAAACTATTCTTTATGAGATTGAATGGTCGGATGGCACCAAAGAAATAGTGGAAGCCCATTCCGTTGCTATTCAAGGCTTCTCAGGTACGGTATTTCCGACTATCACTTTCGGACGTCGTTATCCTGAGGCACCAAACAAAGAGCCATTCTCAAAGATTATTCCATTGATTCCCAACCCACACAAGATGGTAATTCAGATTACTCGAATGGATCAGGAGTTTAAAGATGAGGAGATCCCAAGGTCATAAATTAGAAGCTTTAGAGCGTCATGAGAAGCTTCAAGTAAGGGCTGCCGCTGCTCTGGCTTCCCGTATTTACCCAGGTCCGATCGGGGAACTAATCTCTCGGGAACTTCTAACGTGGGACGATTTTGGCTACAGATTTGGGAGTGGTAGCCTGATCGCTAGAGTTGTTGAGCACCTTCTCAAGGCATCCCCCGATCAGGTAGCATGATTACGGAGCGTAGAATGGGACCGTCTTTCCTGACTGAAGACGACTGGGCAGCGGCATTTCACGCTGCGGAACTAACCCTGAGGGGTGCAGAGGCACGAGGTCTGGTCACCTTCACCGATGGTCTCAGACTACGTACCGTGGCTATGGATGTGGCCACAGCGGTAATTCGGGCTCCCATCCTGGACATAGATACCGAGCCCACCGTGACCGTGGACCACACAGAAGATGAATTTAACTTTCACACACCCAAGACCGCATGAGGACGATCCTGTAATCTCTCAGGGGCGTTTGACAGACCAGGAAACCTAAGCGCACAATAGAGGAGTCATGCCGAACCGCGTAGGGCAAGAGCTAAAGAACCGAACCCGTGGACCTGGGGGAAGGTTCAGGAAGAGCACACAACCACAGACGCTAGATGAGATTATCTCTGATAGTGAGAATCAGGAGAATGAGGAAATGACAGTGACTACCGATGTTCGTCCGGATGTTCCGGACTTCACTGGACTAATTGAAGACGCGCCGGAGGGTTACAAGCCACGTCGGTCCCCCGCTGGTCGTACTCGAATCCCTTCTCAGTTCGACAGCCTCTTGCCTAGGCTGAAGGGTCAGGGGTATAAGAAGATCCCTCACGATGGAAACGTTGAGGTTGACCATCAGGGTAAGGCTACCCCCGAAAGCATTAAGGGTTCGAACGCTCACCTCATCAAGAGGGAGCTTCAAAAGGCTCAGCATTTCAACGGTCTGGGGATGGATCTGAACATCACCGGAACCCATGTTGAATTTCAGGTTCGAGATCTCCAGAAGCGCAAGGCGCGCGCTGGTGAGGTTGCCGATGAGGATGGCAACGTTGCCGATGAACCGGACGACGATTATAACGAGGATGAGGACTGACAGTACCTATCCAGCGCTACTAGCGCGTTTGGGGAACCGATTCATTCACGTTAGTAACTCTAGAGAACCCTCTCCTGCATACCGCGGGAGGGGGTTTTCTTAGTATCAATACTCAGAAAGTATGCTGAATGTGTGAATGGTGTATCCCTATTAAGAATAGAGGTGATCAAATGTCCGAGTATACGGGAGTTGGAAAGACTCCACCGCTTACCACTTCGTGGACGAATGAACCGGCACCGAATGATGGATCATTGAGTAATCATCCAAATGTAAAATCCCCTCGGCCTACGGAGGTCATTGAATTGCCTGACAATCTGGAACATTCTCCTAAGAACATTAAGGTAGAAGAAAACTACATGAGTATTACTCTTGATTCTCGAGACCCATTTGAACGGGTGCTCATTAAGATGGTGGAGACTAACCGTCGGAAGCGTAAGGATTACGCACTGGACCAGAATGTGTTCTCTAACTTTGAGGACACAGCTGAGTTTACTGCTACTGGTACTCCTGAGTGGTCTGCCCTATTCAATGCCGCTCAGAAGCTCGCACGACTGAAGAGTCTGGCCGCTAACGGTCGACTGAATGACGTTCAGAATGAGTCTGTAGAGGATACGTTTCTTGATTTGGCTGTCTATGCCTGTATAGCTTTGGCTATTTATCATGAGAGGATGGAAGGTGTCTGATTGGCGAATTAAGATTAGGACTCCATCTGCTCAAGGGATGAATGAGCAAATTCTCACCTTTTCTGAGAAGAAAGCCAAATGGTTTATTCTAGCTTGGATGGATGACAATACTGGAAACGAGGCAAGTGAGATTATTCTTTGGAAGGCGATGAATAAGGATGACTTACTGGAACACGGATATTCAGATTACCAATCAGACAGAAAATGAGCTAGTCCTTGAAGTCGGGGGAGTGAGGTTTTCTGTAGGTCCGGGGGAAGATTTCGAAACTCCTACATCGTTCCGAGCAATCAACATTGTTGAGGTGAAGAGTAGTGGTACGCCATCAAAGGCCTGATAACCGACCGGTAGATGCTCGGTATGAAACTAAACTGAAATCATTGGGAGATGTTCCTGGCTACGGTTCCCACTTGCCGAAATGCTTTCCGTATAGGGTACAGATAAATCCAAAGACGGCTGCTGATTTGGTGAGTTGGTTGTCCTCCTGCGCTTGGCTCGAACCCGAGCGAGGACCGCTGTGGTATGCGGTGACTGGACATCCCTACCGATCCGATGAGTGGGTCTACCTGTGGCTGAGTAAGCCCAGCGCGGAAGTTCTGGTGAGCAAAGAGTTTATTTCACCTGACCATTTGGAAGAAACCCTGAGAGGGAGAGGCTGATCGCTTATACTAGAAAAATTGAGTGTATTTCTCAGTGAGATTGGGGAAATTTGAAACTGTTTGTCAGGATTATAACCAAGAAATTCTGACAAACGGTTTGAGACTTCCTTACCCCTCCCTCCCTTTGCATCCACTAAGTAGCCGGCCGCTGGCGCGGCCCGCGATTTATGAATCCAAAGAGAGCAAGGGGAAGCAAATCTAAATCCGCTAGTCAAATCTCATGGAATCAGTCCCACCATGTAATGTCGTGACGGTTAAGGAGCGCGTCCCAGTATTCCATGGTCTTGAAGTCAGGATGAATCGAATACATTCGGATGCCGATGATAATGAGTAGACCTAGAAGGCCTACCGCGACAGAGAACCATGCACTGTAGATGAGACTGACAATAATAAAGGAACAGAAGCCTAGGAATATCGGGATAAAGGCCCCAGAAGACATGGATTTGAAGTGATGATGCCGCCTTAGAGCCATTGGAAATTCTCCTTTGAGATACCTAGAATTGAGAGATACTCCTCTGTCTGTGCCCGACTCTCCTGTGAGAGACTTTGCCAAGAGGAGGTGACGATTACTGTTGGAAGATTCTTATTGGTGAACTTCCGTCCCAAAAGAGCTGTGTGGTTGGGGACGTAGGAACACTGACCCGAGATGTCGGGGTGTTGCCTCCGGAAATAGGTGAAGGCCCGGTAATCGCTTGCCAGAATGAGGTAGAGTTTCTCGGGAACCACTTTCTAATTGCCCCCGTACTTCTTTGGGTCTAGAATGCCAGCTGCCTTAAGGATTCGGGCAGTTACGATCGCCCGGTCTCGCAGCTCAGGGGGAGCATCCGCAGGTGGCCAGTCAGGAACGTTGGGTGCAACACATGGAATTAAGAGTACCTTGCCCTCCGGAATCCGGGAAATTGGGTCTTCAATTATCGTCCATCTACCCGAGAGGATTCCTTCCCGTAGGTCATTGTTGAGTTGGGATGGTTCTTCCAACTGTCCCTTAGCAGTGACCATTATTCCATACTCGGGCAGAACGGGTGGTGGCAGAAACATATTGAGTATGTCACAGAGCTGACACATGGGGTCTTATTTCCTACCTTCCTGCTGCATTGTATTTGGGTGCGTAGAACTTAATAAGATTGGTAACCATCAGGAGAGCCTCATCTCGAGTACTGAACTTGAGAATCTCTGTCCTCTGTGGAATGATACTCTCCCACTCTTCCTGAGGCCAGGTCTTTTGATGTTCCTTGAACTGCCCTCTTGGGTTGTCTGAGACTCCGACGTAACAGGGTCGATCGGTATCGTAGGAATCAAAGAGCTTGTAAACGAATGTAGTGCCCTTAGATGGTCCACGACGGAGTTGCCTATGCTTGAGGGCAATAAGGGGTGAGGAAACTCCTCCTGCCGCTACTGAGGCGGTCTCGACTACTAGTGGAGCGAAGAACTTTGTGTACGTACCTGTTGTATCCGTAAATACATATCCCTCACCCGGCCTAGTGATACGATGACATCTAGCTCCATCGTGGGTAGACCCAGTTCCCAATACAGCATCGGTCGTCTCTTGAGTCCTCGTTCGGAGGCAAATTCGTTGGGTAAATAGATCTCGAATCGCACCGATAGACTCCTTTTGCCCAAGCTGAGAGCAACCCCACACGATAAAGCGCGCTTTGCGTCCCACAGAAAGGACTTCTCCCAGTGGGGAGAGTGCTCCATCTTTGAGTTGATCCTTACAAAGGAGAAGTTCATCAATTACCAGGATTTCTAATGGTCGAGATGGGGATGGATTATGGGTCCTGATTCGGTGCTTTTTCATCCACTCAAGACGCTGATTCATATCATAGTGATAGGAATCCACCACTCGTTGAACGTCATAAGCCCGATCGATGTACCGTCGGGTGAATGGGGAATGCTCTAGGTCATTAAGCTCAACGCCTCCAGCGGGATCGACGACGGTAAGACGGTAAGGAATACCAAAGGCATTCATCTCCGAGATAAGATGCCACATGAGGTTTGACTTGCCCGACTCACTCTCGCCCCCTACCAGCAGTGATTTAGTAAGTGAGATAGTTGCCATGCCATCTCGGGCGTTGTCTAGATCAATGTAGTAAGGAGAGATGTCGATTGCTTCGTCGGAGTCATCTTCCGGTCGTAGAGTGCCAGTTGTGGTAAGTGGTTGACGTCGTTCCCATTCGATGGTGATCCGTGCCTTCGCAGGAGAGATCCGTTCAACTCGACCACTGATAGCATTGACCGATGCGAGGATAATTTCAAGTTTATCCTCGAGGTGCTTACTGGTAGAGCCCACCGTCCCCATATCCACCAGTCCTTGAACCGCTAGACCGTTGGGAGAGACAATTTGAAGTCTTGAAAGGTGAGGAGTCCTGATCCGAGCATTCTTCCCCTTGATTGCCAAGTCAGCAGACTGACAGGCAAGCTTCCATTGCTTCTTTACTTGTCGGACCTTCCGCATCCCCCTCAACAGAGGACTCTCGAATGGGAGTGGGTTCTTCATCAATGAGACCTATCTAATTTTGGTGATTACTCTTGGATCGGATGAATGGGACGTCTGGAGAATAATACCAATGCTTAAGTGTGTGAATGCAGGCGTAGATTAGATAGAAGATAATGGGTATGAGAAGGTAGAACCAATGGATCTCATAGATGTCTGTAGTGTCTGGGTCGTTAGTAAAGAAGACTAGATAAATGGTAAGGGCAACTAGGGAAGCACGGATGGGGTGCTTAAGGCAGGAAAGTAGAAATCGACATAGCAAGATGAACCCCGGATTCATAGGGAATAAGTCGACAAGGCGACCCTCTCCGCCCAGAATCCAGGGGTCTACATTCGTTACTCGTTGGGTACCCCGGGCACGAGCTCTCTGAGCTGCCACATTTCCACCTCCTCATCCGTATTAGGGTTATAGAGTACAGCTAAGATAGCTAGGGAAGTCCCTCCTGAGAGGGTGACGTCCCCAATTCCTAGAGACGCGTGAGTAAATCCCTCATGGCGTGGTGGAAGGAGACAGATACTATTCTTGTTGTTGAGGGGGTAGCCACAAACCAATACTGTCATCCCACCCTGTCTGAGATTTGGCTTTCTAAATGGTGGTTTGTTCGTTGACATTTATGTGGATCTTTCGGCTGAGGTAAGATAGGGGGAGCCATGGTTCCCGAGCACCATTGGCTACTGGGTCGGCTGATGTGGTACCGAAAATCTGGTGTTGTGTGTGCACCAAAGATTTCCGATGAGCACTCAGCCGGCCCGATTTCTTAGTCTCTCTGGTGCGTCCGGAGGAATCCTCAACTCTTCATCTGGATAGGGGAGTTGTAATTCTTCGACTGGACGATTACTTGGGAGTACACCTGCTGCTACTGTGAAAGTCAGAAAGAGGATTACTCCGATCGCTGCCCCCTTCCAGCTGTCCAACAGGAGAGCTAGAGAGAGGCAGATTCCTAAGATGATAACTCCTATGGCAAGGAGTGTCCTCTGATTATCGCCTACGGTCCCCAAATTCATCTTCCCGTTTCTCATGATACCTTTTCTGTGCTAGTCCTGGGCCGAACCTTCTGACCTTACCGTGTGGTGTCTTCGAATAACACTCCTGACATTGTTTCATCAGCCTTCCGTTACGTTTGAACAGAAACTCTAGTTCAGATTTTTGAGTTCTGCACTTGTAACAGATTCTCAGGATGGCCAACCTCTGACTCCTCTTCTACGTGTTCAGAATACATGAGATAGGAGAGGAAATCGAACTTTTGATTTCATCTTAGTAGGTGGTTGGTTGGGTGGTCGGCTCAAGATCATCCACGTGTGTCCACAGAGGTTGGTCGATGTGTCCACAGAGGACACCACAGAGGACAGTCGCTGTGGATCTTTCTCTGCGACGTGGGAGTGTGGAACTTCTACAGCGTGTAGACACATTTTTCGGATGATCATGCTAACGCTGTGATAACGTGGTCTGACCAGCGGAAAGAAGATTGGTACTACCGTACCAGTTTACACCGCCTGAAGATCAACCGCGCATACCCTGACCTGCGAAAACGAACCAAAATACACAAAATTAGCAGTTTACGCGGGGGCGCGCGCGCGTTTACTTTAAGTAAGGTACTAATGTCAATAGTAATTTCAAGATCATTTAAGATAGTAAGACGAGTAAGAAGCTAGAGAGGGTACCAGAGCTAGGTCTAGGTTGGGTAGGTAGCCATCTTTACCGGTACAGATCAACTTGACTGATTGACTGATTGATGTATGCTACACCCATCTATTGACAAACGAAAAACTATATGCAAATACGCAAGTGGCTCTAGGTGTACTGCTAATTTTGTGCATTTTCCCTATTTCCCCAGTTCAACAGCCCTTTTCCTTCCCCCTCCCCCATTCCACTGCCGAGTTGGGGGGTCCTCCTCCGGCCCTTGTCCTCGAGGAAGGCCTCTTCTTGCCCCTTCTAGTGGTCGCTGAGCGACTTTGGGGTCGGGTCCGGTGTGGTTGGGTGCCCGGAGGGGTTTGATCTTGTTAGAAGGGGCTCTCAGCCCCCAAACCCTCAAGCGGGACAGGTCGGCTGGGTTGAAGGACTTAAAATTAAGAGCTATCGCCCCAGGGTTGAGGTGTTTAAATTAAGAGAGTCGTAATTCGGAGTTAAGGTTGGTAGTCTCTTGGTAGCACCTAACAGAAAACGAAAAAGAGGAACCCCAT